>FWPU01000751.1_pt1 | contig 103502 bp, 86 predicted proteins | sample 2228361 | NCBI WGS metagenome assembly FWPU01 (sample SAMEA103939777, study PRJEB20133) | metagenome | reverse complement strand
CGCTCCTGGAATCCCCAAGGCTGATATTCAGAAGTGGTACAATTCCATCCTGTCGTTGGGCAATGGACTAGTAGCCACTAGATACAAATACCCTGATGTCAATAGCCCCAAGGAGACTAACAATATACCGGCCAACATCCTTGCGGGATGGATGGAGCTTACTCATGGTCTCTACAACATCGCTGGCTTGAATGCCACGACTCTTGCAGACTTCCAAAACACGCAATACATTTATCCGGGCAGGTCCACCTATTTGTCGATCAATGATTCTCTCCAAGGAGAGGGAGTAGCTGGCAAAAATACTTTGGCCGATATCGAAGCGGCCTTGGCGAAGAACGATGTGGCAATGCCTTACGTGAACATGCCCTTCCAGTTTGATGAATTCACGGTGCATATGTTCACTTTCCCGACCAAAGAATATGTTACCGCTACGGAGACCAGTGACAACATCACCCTCGAGAGTCCGTATTTCAATTCCTTCGTTGATAAGTTCTCTAATCCGGAGGCATGCATTTCGGTTACCCGAAAAGTTTACGACTTGAGCGAGAATACTTTACCCACTCCGTTTTCGCCAACACCCAAGGCCGGCAAGTTCTGCTGGGAAGTCCAACCCATTTTTACCCTCAACTTCCCGTTCCAGGAAGGCTGGGCCCTTTATACCCTTGCTGAACCTGCTGCAGGCTACACCGACGACAACGATACGATTTGGGGATCCGGTGCGCAGCTCGCCTACAAGGGGGTTCCGGTCATTGCCAGCATGTTTGACATTACCCTCGGCTCCCTGTTCACGTCGCTGCGGTACGGTGCCTGGACAGACGGGACGGTTCGGCTAACAATAGACGAAGAGCTCGTTTATCCGACCTCAGAAAATGGGATGGTCAACTACCATTACTCAAACATCCCGGTGGGGAGCGCTCAATAGGAACATTTCACCTATCGGTTGAAACGATCCGCAAGATTTTCCAAGGGCAGGAATTCTTCCTGCCCTTCTCCTTTTCAAGAGACTGTACCCGGAATTTGGAACCATACCTGAAAACGCCTGGTAGGCTGTGTCTACTATTATGCTTTTTAGAGAGAACTTGTCCGAACCTATCGTTCATGCCTTACGGCATCGGTCCATCGTGCGAGGCTTTATTGCCAAAGAAATCGGCGGTCGCTATGCTGGTTCCTACGTCGGCATACTATGGGTCGTTCTGGAGCCCTTGGCGACCATTCTTGTGTACAGCCTGATTTTTACGTATGTCTTTCGCGTTTCGCTCAACCCGAATACGGACGGCACGGCCAGTTTCACCGTCTTCTTTCTTGCCGGTTATTTCCCCTGGCTTATGCTTTCTGATGCCCTTTCCCGAGCGGCAGGCTCCATTGTCGGCAACAGCGCCCTTGTCACAAAGGTTATTTTCCCTGTGGATCTGCTGCCTCTGTCCTCTGTCTTCTGCTCTTTTTTGACCCATAGTGTCGGCTTCGGTTTGTATCTTGGGTATCTTGTCTTCATCGGTAAGATGACGACGGCGTGGCTGATACTCCCTGTTTTCTTTCTCCTTCACTGTCTTTTTTGTATCGGCCTCTCCTTACTTGTTTCGGCTCTTGTGGTTTTTATTCGGGATATTCAGCAGGCGTTGGGCCTCATACTGATGATCTGGTTTTATACCACCCCCATCCTCTACCCGAGCAGCTTTGTTCCCGAATCGTTTAGAAACTGGATTTGGCTCAATCCCATGACGTCTCTTATCGTCCTTTATCGAGAGGCTTTACTTCAGGGACTTTTCCCCTGGAAGCTCGTCATGGGATTCGCGGCCGCCGCCTTCGTCACATACTCCGTTGGAAGCTGGTTTTTCATGAGGTCAAAACGTGCCTTCGCTGACGTTCTTTGAATCCTTTGGTGTCGTCCTCTGCGGCCTCAGGGTCATGGTCCCTCAAGCCCTTTGCGGCCTTCTTTGTTTCTGCCCTGCCGAGCTTTTCGGTGAAGTTCTTCGCAGGGCCAAGGCGTTTGTCCTTCCAGCATAAAGCTGCAGCTCCAACACATTCCATCTTGTCCACCTCTCTTGTTTGGTGTACACAGGCGCTGACTGTCTTTTCAGTGAAAAAGCGAAGCATTTACTTGTTTTTTCGAAAATGGAGCCTTAAGGGTGGCCGGATTTGAGTTTTGGCGAAGTCTTATCATGGAGCTTTCACGCTTGGATTTCGGGGAACCCATACCGGAGATGACTCATCGGTTTGTGAAAGCCTGGGCCGATCATTACAACCTGTTGGGCTCGATAATCTCTCCCGTTTTCCCCCTCCTGGAAGTCGGAACAGGATACGGCGTCCTCGCCTGCGGCCTTGCTCGAATGAACCGAACCACGGTGTTCAGCCTCGAACATCCTTCTCGATCTTATTTTCATCGAGAACCCTATCGCTCCTTTTTAGCCGAAAACAAGGTCACTCTTCTGGGAGCTGACCTCACCCATGGTCTGCCTTTCGCACAGGGTGTCTTTGGAACCGTGTGCCTCTGCGATGTCTTGGAACATTTGAAACCCGAAGTGATTATGAGAACATTGCATGAGGCGAAAAGAGTTCTCAAGGACGAAGGTCAAATGGTGATTTCCACCCCCAATCTCGGACGGTTGTCCAACCTGGTGCGACTGGCAGCCGGCCACACGGTCAACCCACCGTTATCCGTCTCTCTTTATGGACAGACGTATGGGCATATTCGAGAATTCGCCGTTAAGGAACTGAAAGCTCTGCTGGAATCCGTAGGATTTCGAATCGTCTCTGTACATTTAGGCTTGAACCCGCTTTTTGCTGAAGACGACTTCCGAAGCGTTGGAGTCAGGCACTCAAGGTTCATTGGATTTTTGGAGAAGCTCTCGCGCATTGTCAGTTTGTTCACACAACGTTATCGCGATGAAATCTATATGGTGGCTCATAAGGGCTCCGAACAGCCCTAAGCGAGCGTTACGCAGCCCACATACGCAATGAATGACAAGCCGATTTTTTTACAGACCGATTTACAGACGGGCGCTGCGCCTGGTCATGCCAAGGCTCCCATGCGAGGCTCGATCATCGTTCAAGGGGTTTCCAAGACCTACCGAATGTACGCCAAACCCTTTGACCGTTTTAAGGAAGCACTGTTCAGAAGAAGCTTTCACCAACCTTTTTACAGCCTTCGGGACGTTTCCTTCTCGGTCAACCCTGGAGAAAGCGTTGGTATCATAGGAGAAAACGGGGCGGGGAAGAGCACCCTGCTCAAACTGATTGCAGGGACCCTGAGCCCGTCTCAAGGGACCATACAACTCGGCGGAAGGGTTGCCGCGTTATTGGAACTAGGAGCAAGTTTTCATCCAGAATTTACGGGAAGGCAAAATATCTACCTCAATGGAGCGCTCCTGGGGCTGACCGACCGAGAGATTCGTTTGAAAGAAAGTGAAATCATCGAATTTGCAGAACTAGGTCTTTTTGTGGACCAGCCCGTTAAGACCTATTCATCGGGCATGACGGTCAGACTTGCCTTTTCTATCGCCACCAGCGTGGATCCTGATGTTCTGGTGATTGACGAGGCCTTGAGCGTAGGCGATCTCTACTTTCAGGAAAAATGCATTCGAAGGATGATGGAATTTCAACGGTCGGGGAAAACGATCCTTTTTTGCAGCCACGCCATGTACACGGTCAACCTTTTGTGTCGTAGAGCCATTTGGCTCCACAAAGGTGTGGTCCGTATGGATGGTCCCAGCATGCATGTCACCGCAGCCTATGAGAGCTATGTACGAGAACAAGGAAAGGCCAAGGAAGCCGAACAAGCCTTAGAAGCCTCTTTAAGTGCGTGTGCTTTGCCTCCTGTGTCGATTCGATCCGTGAAAGTCAACGGGAAGGCCGCGCCGCTTGAGTTGCCCTACAAGGAAAAGCTTGAGGTTACCATCGAGTGCCATAGTGATGATGAACATCCTTACTGCATTGCGGTTGGCATTCGGAGAAATGACGGCTTGATCTGCCACGCCGTCAATCTTTCCAGAGACCTTGGAGGCCCCTTTTCCATGGCCGGTCCGTTGGTAGTATCGGTCATATACCCTTCGCTGCCCTTTTTTCATGGGGAATATTTCGTCGTAGCGTCTGTTTTGGATAAGTCCGGTTTTCTTTGCTACCATAAGATGGAATCGGCGCCGATCACGATTCTTCCGCCGTCGAAATTCCAGAATGAAGTCGGCCTTCTGGACATACCTTATACCTGGAAGGTCGTTGAAAATACGCAGACCAAGCCCGAAGTGGAGCGATGAAAAGTTCTCATGAATGACGGGTTCGTTCGATGCATGAAAAGGCTTTCCATTGCGTATCTTTTGGAGTCCACCTGCCTGTGCGGTGGAGTCAAAGTCGTTTTTCGCCAAGCCCAGGCTCTTTCAACCAGGGGCCACCATGCGGCCGTTATTTCCAACGATCCGTACCCGGATTGGCTGGACGGCCATGTCCACTTTGTAAGAAACGACCCGTTCGATAGGTCTCTTGGGGCACAATTTGACGTTTTGGTGGCCACCACGCCCCGCCTTGTGCTTCAGCACTTCACTCCTAGGATCTCCCATCGCCTCTTTCATCTTGTTCAGGGCTATGAGATGCACTTGCCGGAATGCGCCCATTTACGCGACCAAATACGAAGGGCTTATGAACTGCCCATTGTGAAGATCACCGTTTCCGATCAGATCACTCGATCGCTCCGAGCAAGCTTTCCACAAGGTCGCTTCCAAACCGTGGGACAGGGTATCGAGAAACACATCTTTTGGCCTCATCCCGACGCCTTGGAACGTCTCGCCACCCTTGAAGAGCTCAGGGTCTTTTTGGGCGGCCCTCTAACCTTGGCCGTTAAGCAGATTGGGCTCGGTCTTCGAGCTTTCCGTTATGCCCGCCAAAGGGACCCCAGACTCCGCCTTGTGCGGATAACTCAATTGGATACCCGGTCCGACGAAGAACAGGTGCTCGGGGCCATCGATCATTATTACGTCCATGTTTCCCCGCAAGAGGTTGGGGAGATTCTCCGTTCAGGGCCGGGAGTGCTCCTGATGCCCTCGGGTCCCGCCGAAGGTTTCGGACTTCCCGTTCTTGAGGCTATGGCTTGCATGGTGCCCTGTGTTCTAACAAACATCCCCAGTTTCGTATCATTCGCTCATCCCGCCGATTACGCTCTTTTCGTGGAAAATGGCAATGAAGTGGGTATGGGTGAGGCGCTTTTAAGGTTGATGGCAGACAAAGCGGAACGTATCCGTTTAGCCCGGCGAGGAAAGCTGGTGGCCGATTCATTTTCTTACGAACAGGTAGCTGAAAAGCTGGAAAGGTTGTGGTTCAATGAGATCGGATAGCCCTTTTAGACCCCGCGAGATCATCCTTGAAGTGACCAATCACTGCAATCTACGCTGCCGCCATTGTCACTTTCACGGCGAATCCGCGCCGGTAGGCAAGCGAAAGCTTGGGATGATGGACCCTGTCATATGGAAAAAGGTTTTGACGGAGCTGGCTGAATGGCACGTGCCTGCCACTGTGTTAACCCACGGAGCTGGAGAACCTTTACTGTACCCTCATCTAAGAGAACTGCTTACGCACGCCAAGAACATTCCTCACCTTTCGGTGGGGTTCATGACCAACGGAATGCTTCTGAATCGCACGTGGACCGAATTCATTCTCGACATCGGTATGGATTTTCTGGCGTTCAGCATCGACGGCACAAATCCGGTCACTCATGACGATGTTCGAGTGAATGCGGACCTTATAAAGATCGAAGCGAACGTACAGAGGCTCATTGAAGAAAAGCAACGAAGAGGGACCTCTAAGCCCTCCCTTATGTTTAACATGGTGGCCTATCCACACATTGCGGCACAGGGGCCGGAATACGTGCGTCGATGGATTGCCCATGCCGATACGGTCATCATCTCTACTTTCAGACCCGTTGGAAAGAGACTGCTTTGGGACCCGAAGCACGCCCCTCCCTTCCGCCCTTGCCCACAGCTGACCAGACAATGCGTGATCGGCTGGGATGGACGCCTGGGTTTGTGCTGTGAAGACATCTTCCTGGAAGTGAGCCCCGGATCGGTGCTCGACAGTTCTATCCTGGCAATCTACAATGAGAGTCCTGTACTCTGTCACTATAGGTCTCAACACGATCAAGGCTCTATCGACGGCCTTACGTTATGCAAAGAATGTCATGTATGGGCTGGAGACATCCCTTTGTCAAAAGAAAAGATGATCATAGACGGCATGCACATAGAAAAGGTTCAGACGCCGTCTCACACCGCTTATAGAAAGGAACATGAACCAAATGGCAGCTAAATTAACCGTATGGTGGCCACAACTCGAGGCTCCGCCCATTTATGAAGAAAAACACTGCTATGCGTTCAGTCGTCATGAAAGCTTTACAGCTTGTATGGAATGGGACGAACATTGCGATTGGATTGACTATGGAGAAGGCACCATCATCGAGGATCTTCTAAGCCGTTCAAAAGCTTCAAGGATACTGGTGGTGACAAATCCTAAAATCCTTCTGAATCCATATGCCGTAAACCTTCTCTACCAAACCCTAGATAAATCAGGACTGCCATGCGCTCCTGTATTTAATCAAACGGATTTTGCATCGCAGGGGGTCTTATTGCCCGCTCCTTACGTGAATCTCTCCACCTACCGTGAAGTTTCACGCCTCCTAAGTCGATCCTCAAGCCATGAAATCTTTCCTGTGGAATCTTTGGATCCTGCCTGCGTTCTCATGGATGTCCGACATTTTGAGAGTGCTTCAATCCACATACAACCAGCTGACACCGTTTTTAGAAGATGGATATCCCGTCAGGGTGGTCTCGTGCACAGGGGTGCTTTCATTCACAACTTTGGCCTTTTGGACGGTCACCCGCGCGAAGATTTGGTAAGTTTGGTTCCTCAGGAGGCGACCCGCATCCTTGACGTTGGGTGTGCAGGCGGAGGATATGGTAAAAAACTTAAAGAAGTGCGTCCTGATGTTTATCTCGTCGGCATCGAGATCAACAAGGAACTCGCCGAACGAGCAAGACCTTACTACGACAGAATTTACACGTGCAGCATCGATCAAACCGTGTTCGTGGATACATTTGACCTCATCAACTGTGGAGACGTTCTCGAGCACCTCTATGAACCTTGGTGTACATTGAAAACCTTCCATGGGATTCTGCGACCAAACGGATACCTGGTTCTCAGCGTACCCAATGTAGGGCACTGGTCTATCGTTCGAGATCTCGTGCATGGTCGATTTCAATACATACCCATAGGACTTCTCTGCATTTCTCACATTCGATGGTTTACAGAGACGTCTCTGAGACAGGCTTTGGAGCAGGCAGGGTTTGGAATCCAAGCAGTCCACAGACAACAATTTCAACCCACTCCCGAAGGCCGAGGTTTTATCGACTTGCTGGTCAAAGAGGATAAAGCTGACGAGACTTCTCTGCTGACGAACGAACTCATCTTCGTGGCTCGAAAACAATGAGTGCCGTGAAGGGTTGTCACAGTGCCTGGTTCGGAAGGATGCTTTCATGGATCTGGAAGCTTTTTTTACGCCGTATACCTGCGTGAAGACTCTGGATGCACAAACCGCCGCTGTTCTTGCTCCACATTGCGACGACGAGGTGTTCGGCTGCGGAGGAACTCTGGCCGCCCTGGCGCAGCATGGAGTGCGGATCCATGTGGTCGTTGCGTCGGGACCAAAGGACCTGAACGAACGGATTGAACGGCGTGACGAATCCCTTCGAGCCGCTCACGTTTTGGGGTACCCACCACCGCGCTTCTTTGCTTTTACGGATGGAAGTTTGTTGAACGCTCCCGGGCTGAAAAGGCGGTTGCATCGCTGGTTGGACGAATGCCGGCCGGATATCCTCTTTGTTCCATCTCTATGGGAGATGCATCGGGATCATCGAGCCTGTGCGGAAGCGGCGCTGCAGGTCGTCTTAGAACGGCGGGAACCTTTACGGGTCGCCATGTATGAAGTGGGCATGCCTCTCGACCCGACCTTGCTCGTGGACATTACCCCGCATCTTGAGAGAAAACGACGTGCCTCGGCGTGTTTTCGCACCCAACTGGCTCGGCAGCCTTATCACCGACAGATCGAGGGGCTGAATCGCTTTCGTTCCTATACATTACCAAAGCATGTAGAGGCCGCCGAAGCTTTTTGTCTTTTGGAAACTCAGGACATTCCCGTTTTTTTGGCGGCGGAAAGACCCCATCGTTCCACGGTGGCCCTTTTAAGCGCACAGCGGCATATTCGAACCATACGTGAAGAAGCCGTCTCCCTTTACGAAAACCTGGTGCAGGCTCAGAAATGGAATGAAAAGCTGGAAGCGGATCTTTCGGAACTTCGCCGCCACTTGCACGAAAGCCACGAAAGACTCCATGAGGTCACTCGGGAGGGGGAGGAAAGGATCGCAGCCATCCTGAGAGAAAGCGATGAAAGAGCTGCTCTTTTGCAAGGCCGCATCCATTCCTTGGAAGGACAATTGCTCGACCTTTTGCATTCACGTTCCTGGCGTTACACCGAACCGTTGCGCACCACGGCACGGAAACTACGCGCCTTAAGATGGTGGATTCCGGCGTTACGGCAAAAAATGCGAGGCCTCTTCGTGCGCGCGCCCATCACTCGAACCTGGGCTTCTTTGGTTCAACGTGCCATTGATACGGCCCGTTCCAAAGGTACGAGCCTTTTTCATTCAAGGAATAACGCACGGTGCGCCGCCATACTGCTCGCCCATCGCGAAGAATGGTTGAAAAACCGTCCCCTTCCCACACCCTACACGTGTCGTGTCATTCCCAAGGATCCTCCACCCGTCGATTTGAGTGTGGTCACCTTCAATAGTGCTCCGTGGATTCCGCAGTTTCTTGAAAGCCTTTGTGCGCAGCATTATCCTCTCAGAAAAATACGTCTTTTGGTACTGGACAACGGATCCCGTGATGACACCGTTTCGCTTTTGCAACGCTTTCAAGAAGAAAAGGGAAAAGATTTCTTGGGGTTTCGCCTTCTGCACGCGCCAAACGTGGGCTTCGGCGTCGGACACAACACAGCCGCCGCTCATGGGGATGCTCCCCTCATTCTCGTGAGCAACCCCGATCTGCGATTCACCCCGGAAGCCATCACGCGGGTCGTCGGTCTAGCGCTCGAAGACGATCCTCAAACCGCCGCTTGGGAACTTCGCCAACTTCCCTATGAACACCCGAAACATTATGACCCCGTTACATGGGAAACCAGCTGGAATTCACATGCTTGTGTTCTTCTTCGACGTGACGCTTTTCATCGGATTGGCGGTTACGATCGACGCATCTTTCTCTACGGAGAAGATGTGGAGTTATCGTATCGCCTGCGAGCCCAGGGGTATCGCTTGCGGTATTGTCCCATCGCATCGGTATTTCATTACGCCTACAATGAACCTCAAGAGGTCAAACCGGCGCAGTACATTGGAAGTTTGACGGCCAACTTTCACATTCGCACGCGGTACGGCACCCTTCATGACGCGTTTTCCATTTTCCCCATGCTGTTAGGACCTTTCCTGCAATCGCCTTTTCCCCGCTCCCGACAGATTCTTGCAGGCAAGCTGTTCAGCCGCTGGCTACGATTTGTTCCGTCCCTGGTTTTTTCACGGTTCAGGGACCCTGAGCGCGGCATCTTTCCTTTGAGAGGATTCGACTACGAGCTGCGTCGAGAAGGAGCGTTCTGCGATCTGCATCTGGCGGATGATGATGGAGAAAAGCCCATGGTTTCCATCATCACGCGCACGATGGCCGGCCGACAATCCTTGCTTCTACAGGCGGCTTACAGCGTTTTCCACCAGACGTATCCCAATATTCAGTGGATTCTTGTGGAAGATGGAGGGGATTCCCAGCGGGAACTTGCCAAGGAGCTGGGTCGACGCAGTCCTTTTCCCGTCCTTTATGTGCCTCTAGCCAAGGTCGGTAGAGCCGAGGCAGGAAACGCGGGTTTGAAGGCTGCTGGTGGAGAGTTTTTTATGTTCCTGGATGACGATGACCTTCTTTATGCGGACCATGTGGAAACCCTCGTCAAAGCCCTTCTGGTCCATCCGGAGGCGGCCGCCGTTTATGCGCTTTCCTGGGAAGTGCCTTCATCGGGAGGCACGCAAAGTCCTCTTGAAGAAGGTGAATACATCCAAAGAGAAAAGCATCGACAACCCTTCGATCCCGTCCTTTTGCAGGAATACAATTACATTCCCATTCAGGCGATCCTGTGCCGTCGCCGACTCTTTGAAGAACGAGGAGGCTTTGACACGGGCATTGATTACCTGGAAGACTGGAATCTTTGGCAGCGTTACGCTTACGGCAATACCTTCGTCTACGTGGAAAAAACGACATCCTTGTACAGAGTGCCGAGAGATCCTCGGATTTTGGATGCAAGACAAAAGAAGCTGGATGCGGCCTATTTCCCCGTCAGGGAACGAACACAGCAGGCCGTCGCCGCTTTGAAGGAACTGCACGAGAGCGTCAATCCGTCTTCTTTGAAGTCGTCGTCGCCATGATCACCAAAGGGGCCGCCGCGTGAAGGAAGATCAGAAATGGGGGTTCGCGATCGTGATGCCTTATCTTGCTCTATGGTTTTTTAACTGCGCGTTCCGATGTTGAGATGTGTCCCGTTTATATTACCGCGAAGGGGGATGGCCATTTGACCATCCCCCTGGAGGCTACCTTGATTCATTTTCCATACCGAAGGTAACCCACCCGCTTGCAGTCACATGAGATTTCCGCATGGAGCGCAATATGACGCGTAACTTGCCGGCCCTCCATTAAAAGAGGGATCAGAAGAGCACCGGCGGCCAAGCGGTCACGATCGCACCTTTTTCGAGGAATAGCAATGCTGCCCCAAACTGGTTTGCCGATGTGCAGAAAACATCATAAACATCGTCCCTGGTGCCCAATTCTTCTTGAAGTGGAAAGATTCTCTTCTCATATTTGACCAAATCATAAAGCTTAAACGTTTGTGTCCTGGAATAAGATGTAAAGTGGCATCCAACTTGAATGGGGTCTGCGCCGAAATTGGAAATAATCAAAATGTTTTGCCATCCAGGACTTCTCTGCTCAGGTGCCACCGGAAACCAAATGGATACATCGGGTGCAGTTCCGGTTCTTTGTTCATATTCAGCCTGCAACTCTTGCGGGACTCTGGCATCCCCGGCGAAAGCCAGACCAGCACCGAGGACCAACATGGCAACCAAAACCGTGCTTGCAATCTTCTTCATGGCCTTTTCTCCTTCTCACCTGTTGCGCTGCTACACCTACGACAAGCCCACCACAGACTTTAAAAACTTTTTCCCAAGAGACTTTCACCTCCTTTCCCCCCCTGAAGCCGATCCTTACGGTGTTCTGTTTAACTTTCGCAAGATGTCCGCCATGTTTGGGGGTTGGATGACTAGATACCACTGCCCTTTTCGTCGCACCCACGTGTCTTCCACCGTTTGTTCCAGTGGATACGGCTTCGCGCCCAAGAGCGGGTGCAATACATGCAAGGATACAGCAGTCCACGTTTGCCCTTCGTCTCCGGAAATTTTCATGTCTTGAACGGAAAAAGAGATAATCTTGGAAAAATCCTTAGATTCCTCCATTTTCTTAAAGTAATCTCCCAAATTATCGACCAACGTCGGGTCTACGAAACTTCGTATTTTGTTCCAGTCTTTTTCTTGCCTGGCTGCCCAGTAAGCTTCGGCTCTACGACGCAGCGCCTCTTCGGATGAGACCTGGCTCGTTTTCGGCACGGCACATGAACATGCCGTCCATAACCAATAAATTACGAGGATAACTGACAGTCTTTTCATTTTACGGGCACCTGTACTCCATCGGCAGGTTTTCCTAGAATGTGCGGCATGACCACCACCTTGGAAAGGTCAGGAGCCAGATTCACAACAGCTGCAGCCACCGGACTGGAAGATTGACATTCCACGGTCAGGGATTGTCCCCATGCACGATTGTAAAAATAGCTCAAATCTTCTATATATTTTTCAAGCCCTTCCATTTGGATCACCCACAAAGTCTGAGTCCTGGAAGGGATCTCGTTGATTTGAACATAAACCACCGCCGGGTCTTTGGAAAAATTTGACAGCACAAGAATAGGGGTATACCTGGGATCAGCAAGCACCTCCGCAAAGAGTGTGCGCACGCCCCCTGAGAATTCAACAGAGACCTCAAAGAAAACCCCGTTGCTTCTACCATTGAGGGTCTCAACGGTGATCTCACCGGAAAGGGCTCCTTCCGGAACTTTGACAATGATCTTTTCATTGCCCCAGGCAACAACACTTCCTTGCACATTCCCGCCGAAGATCACGGTCCCTTGTGTTTGTCCAAATCCTGTACCTCTCAGGATAATTTGGGAACCAATGTGCGCCTTTTGTGGAATCACTCGGAAGATGTAAGGCCCTGCTATCGGTTCGGTCAAAGCACGGTAAGCGTTGACACGACCTTTGGTGAGAATCCCTTGAAGGTTATCTGTTCGATCCACCGTTCTTAAAATCCTTGCTTTGACGTCACCGGGAGTCAAATAAGGAAACCTCGCCAGGATAAGGGTTGCCAGTCCGCTGACCAGGGCCGTGGACATGGACGTTCCCGTAAGGTTGTCATAGTCGTTTCCCGGCAGAGTTCCCAGAATGTTTTCTCCGGGAGCAGCCACATGGACCGTTTGCACACCGTAGTTGGAAAAGAAAGACAATCGGTCGCTCTTGTTGCTGGAAGCCACCGAAATGAGGTTGGGTAGATCATAACTAGCCGGATAGAGAGGATGGAAATCATTGTCGTAGCGCTCATTGCCCGCCGCCGCCACGAAAAGGATGTTTGGAGCTTCGGCAATCGCTCGTCTTTCCGCTTCGGAATAGGAATAGGCCCCAAAGCTCATGTTGATGACTCGTACACCCCGTGCTTTGGCGAAAGCGACGGCTTCCACAAAATCGGCCACATTGCCGCCGCCTTCTCCAAGGAATTTTATGGGAAGAATCACGGCATGCCAGTCCACACCGGCCATGCCTCGAGCGTTGTAGCCGACGGCGGCGGCGGTTCCCGAAATATGGGTTCCATGCCCATCCTCATCCCAGGGATCCCCGTAACCCGAGATCACATTGATCCCGCGACAATTATCTATATAGCCATCCCGGTCATCGTCCCGCCCGTTGCCGCAGATCTCACCAGGGTTTCTCCAAATCTTCTCCGAAAGATCCTCATGGTTGAAGTCAATGCCACTATCTACCACACTTAGAAGAATGCCGTCACTGCCCGGCGTCACCTCCCAAGCTTGGGGCATGCCGATTTTTTCCAAGGCCCATTGTTCGCCGTAATAGGGATCGTTCGGAACGATTTCCAACTTGCGGCGCAGATAGTTGGGTTCGGCGAATTCCACGTCTTCTCGAGCTCGTAGGCCCTGAAGAACCTGTTCCATGCGCTCCGTGGATGCAAGCCGTGCCCGGTGAATCCCCAAATCCGGCCAGGACCTTTCCACATGGACACCGAGAGAACGAAGCAGACGCCTTTCTTCCTCAGCCGCCTGAGTCCTCCGTTCCCCTTGCCTCACAAAGGCCCCATCCTTGAACTTTACAAGGATTTCACCGGGAACATACTCTGGATGGTTTTCCGCAAACCCTTTCCCCGTCCACACCACAAGGGCAAACACCAGAACAAGAAGAACAAGGCCCAGAAAACTCCTCAACCTTCGGGTAGAGTCTACCCTTTGAACCTCGCCTCGCAATGGATTCTCCCTCAACACGGACCCGCTCCAGCTTTTCTTTCAAGGGACAGCAAAGAAACCGAAAGAGATGTCGATCGGAACACGTAAGAGCTTGTGAGGGTTCGGTGCCGCGAGAAAGCGCTTCAACGTTTGACTGATCCTAGTCTGACGAAGAAACGACTGTCGAGGGGCCGTTTGAAAACCGGCGTGAATCTTCACGCTGGCTTCATCTTAGCTTTGGAGTTTACTGCACCGTGGTCCTTACAGGAGGACCCACATGAATGGTTCCGTAACGGGTGCGGTCGGGAGCGTGAATACCACCGGCAGGGGTCACGTAGAAGGTGCCGTCCACACGGCTGCGAACAACTTCGCGGCCGGTCAGGCTCGCCACGAAGTTGTCGATAAGACGCCCCACCGCATGCTGAATGGCTTCACTGGTCAGAATATCCACATCCTTTTCGCCGAATACGGTCTTGGGCATGACCTTCACTTCGGCCCGGTTCACCCACACGATCTGTCCCGTTCGGGCATCTTGCGCGATCATGCGCAACTGCACCCATGCATGGTCCACTCGACCCCCTTTGTGGGCCAGAAAGGCGATACCGGCCCCCGCCGCTCCCCAAATGGCCGTGTTCAGGCTGGCGTAATCCTCTTCGTGCACCAACCCGCCACCGAAACGGGGATGCCCCACGAACTTTTTGTCATTGTCTTCCAAAGGCCAGTCATCCTTGGCCAGAGCCGCTCCCACAATACCGCCGATGGCCATCTTGTCGATCATTTCATAGGTATCGCTTTGCGCAACGCCGAAAACCGTACGGGATCCCACCTTGAAAAAGAACGGCAGCAACCCGGTCTGGATCGGGTTAAAACTGTCTTCCTGCCCGGAACGAAAGACCAGCACGCGGCCTCGAAGCACATAATCGGCTCGAAACCGGTTCCCGATCCCTCGCACCGCCTCACTGTCCAAGGTGATCAACCGCTCCCGGTTCCAATACGGTTCATTGGAACGGCGATTGGCTTCGTTGCGATAGATGGCTCCGAGAATTTCAGCCTTCATGCCCGAAGACCATTCTTTGCGCAGTTCCTTTTCCAAAGCCAGTGTGGCCGTGCTTTTGCCTTCCTCGGGTGTCGCATCCTGAATAATGCCTTTTTCCAGAAGATAGCCGATGACATCCTCGTAGACCACGGGAGAGAAACCGAAGCGCAGGAATTCATCGGTCAAGGCTTCATTGATCAAAATGTTGCGCCTCCAGTAGCCGTAAAGGGATTCTTCCGGCGTGTAGTCGGAAAACGGCAGCACCACCACCCTCTTGGATTCCCCGACGGAAGACTCGCGGGCCACGGGAGTCTTCAGTTCCATCACCGACGTGCCACAGCCGGAAAGGATCCACAGGCCCAGCCCTATCGCCATGCATTTCCTGATCATCGTCCTCTCCTTACGACTGTCCCGAGCCATCCCCATGGGCTTTGAGGACCTTCAAGCTTCCCGCTCTAGCGAAAAGCCACTCGAGTCGCCTCAAAGGTCTCCCATTGACCCCCATACTGAAAAGTCCAGCGTCCCTTCATCTTCTGCGATGTCAGGGACGTGATTTCGTATATGTATGCCACACCTCTTTCCACAAATTCCAGCACATAAAGTGTGCTCACTCCGTCTCCGGGTCGGCACGTCACCGGTGTCTCCCCCCATGTTCCCACAAAAAGGAAGGTTTCGGGATCACGATGCAAGCGAAGGGCCTGATCCGCTCCGTAATCGTAAACGGAGCCCCGATAGGTTTCGCTGACCAGCCATGTGCCTTCAGGCGTGCGCACATTGATTTGAGCCCGCTGCACTTCCACCGCATCGGCCAAGGTTTTTCCGACACGCGAACTGACGATGATCCGGCCTTGCAAGCCGAGAAGACGCACAGGACCCAAGGGAATGGATCCGATGGGACCGGCGGCGTAATAGAAATCATCGGCCCCAGGCATTTTGACACCGCTTTGAAAAACCACGGCGAAACCCTGCGGATGCTGCGCCGAAAGGGCGTAGACCACACCGGGCAGAGCATCGGGAAAGGAAAGCAGCAGGTAAATCTTTTCATCCAAACTGCAGGTTTCATCCAAACTTCCCGCAAGACCGTCCGGATCCATCCAGCGGCCTCCGGCCTGAGTGCAGGACGCTTGGCTGTTGTAACGGCTCACAAGACTTGGAGCCGCCAGGATCAGTTCCAACCATGCCGAATCTGCGGTTTCCACCAAGAGAAACCCGGAAGTCGTCTGGGAAATGGTAACGGAAACCGGCGGTCCGCTGATAGGTTCTCCAGGTCGACGTACATCCACTGTTACCGGAATCACTCGGTAAGCATCCCCTGTAACGTTGTAGATCGTGATCCTTCCCGTAAAACGACCGTACCCCATGGTCTGCAGCATGGAGGCTATGGGGGTTACAACAACGGATCCGGATCTTCCCGTCGCTCCCGGAACCCCAAGGTTGGAATCCACCGAGACATTCAGAAACGGAACATCCACCGTGGCAAACCAACCCGCTTCCTGGGAAATGACGAACAAGGTCTGTGCGGAAGCGGCGTCGAGAAGGCCGTCAGCCGTGCGCTCCAGGCTCCAGAACAGATAGCCCGGATAAACACTCAAACGTTCCCGGGCCACGGGAATCACTCTGGCCTTGACCACCAGTTCCACCGGATCCGTGGACAGGCTCGAATAGAAGACAACTTTTCCTTCCACATAGGAACCGTCTTGAAGGATAGGAATCTTGGTGGGATCCACGGTCAGGGTTGCGGAAGCGTTCCCTGTGCCGCTGGAAGGCGATAGATTGAGCCACGGCACCGCACTGGCTGCGGACCAGAGAAAGGTTGTATCCGAAGGATCTGCGTTTCGTACAAGAACAGGAAAGGCACGTGAGGAAAGATCCGCCGTGGTGAAATCCAACTGAATTTGCGTGGGGGAAACCGTCAGCAGGTTTCCAGGCGTTCGGATCACTGTCATGGACACCGTGACGGTCGCGGATTTTGAGGGATCCAGGCCAGAGACCACCGTAATGGTTCCCGTGAAAGTCCCTTCCATAAGTTCGGAAATGGTGACGGTGACCGTGATGGTTCCAGGAATCGTTCCGGAGGTGGGTTCCAGCTTTAACCAGACGGCGTCACTGGAAGCCAGAAAGGTGCTGCTGGTCTTGTTGTCAGAGACCTGGGGACCTCCTGTGACCGTTACCGTAAAAGATCCCGGTTCCAGACTTTGGCCCGGCAGCAGACGAAACGTTCCCACATTCACGAAACTCGGAGAAACCACAAGGGTTTGGTTGTCCGAGTCCTCCTCATCCTGAGCCCACAAGGCGCAGGGTGACATCAAGAAACAACAAAGGACAAAAAATCCCAGGGAAACCCACACCGACTTGGCCCGAACCTTCATGGAAGACCCTCCCTTGATCAGGCTCTTCTTACAGGAATCGGTACGCCCTTTTGCTTGAGCGCCGACGGCACGTGACCGTAGGGTCCATCCCCACACACAGTGCTTACTGTTTTATCGTCCTTGCGGCTCGGAAGCTTTAGAATTTTCTTCCACCAGCCCTCCCCGGGACCGAAGCATTTCGCGCAAACCTTCAACTTTTCTAGAAAATTCCTGAGTCACCACTTCCGCTTCCCTGCGATCTCGAACCACCCGAGGCGTGATCAAAATGATAAGTTCCGTTTTGGAATTTTCTTTGCCTTCACTTCCGAAAACATATTTCAAAACGGGAAGATTCCGCAAGCCCGGAATACCGGAACGACTCACCGAATCGCGATTGCGCATCAAGCCTCCGATGACGATCATCTGGCCGTCCTGAACCACCAGGGAAGTTTCGGCCACTCGACTCACGATGGAAGTGGTTTTGAGGTCCGGATCTTTTTCACCACGTTCACTGACTTCCTGGGAAATGTCCATCTTGACCAGGCCGCTGGAATTGATATGAGGGGTCACTTTAAGAATGATACCCGTTTTACGGTATTGAATGGTCCGCGACGTCGCCGTGGTCTCCTGGCTTGTCACTTCACCCGTGACAATGGGAATTTCTTCAGCCACTTCAATGTAGGCTTCCTTGTTGTCCGAAGCCATGATGTTCGGTGACGAAAGAATATTGAGAGAGGTGTCTTTGCCCAAGGCGCTGATGAGACCTCGAAGAAAGTCCGTGCTGTCGAACACGGCGGCGGCGAAACCCGTCCCCGCCCCCAAAGCCGTGTTCGCGGCTCGGGACCGAAGGTTATCGAGCACAAACTGACCTGTGTAGTCTTTGTAGTGCCCTTGCAAAAACCATTCAATTCCGTATTCGGCGGACCCGGAGAGGGACAGTTCCGCAATGATCACGTTGATGAGCACCTGGCGCGGTATCTGATCCAGTTTTTCTAAAACGTTTCGAATGATACGGTAATCTTTTTCCCGGGCCTTGATGACGATACTGTTGGTGGCCTCATCCGGAATGAAAGCCACCTCGGCTTCCAGAGAACCAGCGGCCGCTCCCAGGGTCGTCCTTTCGGGAGCTGTGGAAGTCGTGGTGGAGCCGGCGGCACCCGAAGCCGAAGGCCTTTGCGTTGCAAGACCCGTGGTCTCCCCGGTAGGGCTTGTGAGAGGAGAAGATGTCGAGCGGGACCTGGAAGTCTTGGTGCCGGCTATGGACGTTGCGGCCTGACCGGTTCTCGTTGTCCGTGACGTGGTTGAAGGCAGACCGTAGACCCTCGATAAGACATCGGCCAATTCCACCGCCGACCCGTTCTCTACAAAATAGACATAAACCCCTTGGCCCGCTTCCCCAGGCCGGTCGATCACGGCCAGCCATCGGGCCGCCTGGTCGATCAGTGCCGGCCATCGTGTGGCTAAAAACACGGCATTCAGGCTTCTAATGGCAAAAAGCTGAAACCCTCCGGGATCCGCTCCAGGACGCAGGTAAAGACCCTCTTTGCTCAAAATTTCCGTCAGTTCCTGGGCTACCTGGTCCGCTTCCGCATGCAGCAAAGGAAAGATTCTCCAGGACACCTCCTGAATCCGGTCCACATCCATGACCGCAAGCACTCCGGCCACTTTTTCGATGTTGGCCAAAGTGTCCGTCACGATCAGAGCGTTGCTGGCCTTGTCCGGAACCACCACGGCATTAGGAGAAAGAAAGGGTTTGATGTTGGCCGCGGCGGTTTCCGCGCTGAGGTACCTTAAACGGATCAGACGTGTCACATCCACAAAACCCGCCTCGGCTATCCCTGTCTCGATTCCCCCCCCACTTAAACCTCCGCCAAGATCCTTACGCACCACCTTGACCATGTCCCCGGGACCGGGCACCAGAGCCAGACCGCTCACTTGAAGAACGTCGTTAAGCAGTTTCATGAAGGCCGGTTTGGTGTAGGAACCCTTGGCACGAAAAGTCACCTTGGCCTTGATACTGGGATCCACGATGTAATTGACTCCGTAGAGCTGATAAAGAGTGGCATCCAGGACCTGATAAAGATCCGCTGCATCAAAGGCCATATCGATGTCCACGGTTTTGTCTGCGGTGGCGAGCTTGGCGGCTTCCCGGCGAGCTTCCTGAGCGACGGCGGCTGGCGTGGCTCCTGCGCCAGGACGTCCTTGGTAAGAAAGATCATGAGCTGGCAGCTCCGTCAAAGAACCTTTTGGAGGAGCGACAATCACCGCCTCCGATTTTTTTTCTGAACCCGATTCGGTCCCCGGAACCGTCTGGGCCGTCGGCGGCGGCGTCAAAGAAGGCGTCGGCCCTACGGAAGGACCTCCAGGGGAACGACCCTGGAAGGACGTCGTGCCACATCCCGCCATCCCCAGGACCACGCACAGGATTCCGGCTCGCATCACCAACTTCCATGCGGACCTTCGCACTTCCATGCTCACGTCTCCTTCAGCTCTCTATTTTTTCGATGCCTGATTCAGCACGGTCTTTAAGCTCTTGGTGTCCACAAACAAGGTGCCCACTCGCAGCGTGACGGTAAGCGGAAAATCCTTGGCTGGTCGATACGCTACGGTCAGGGACTCCACACGGATCAGTTTTTCATCATCTTCCAAAACCTTGAGCAAACTTGCCAGGGCCGCAGCGTCGGCCCGTAACCGAAATTCCACTTGAGCCATGGGAATCTCTTCCCAAGCGCTTGGACCCAACACATTGTAGGACTGCACCTGAATGCCTGTTTTTTCAAAGGATTCTTGAAGCCTCTGCTGCATTCTGGACGCCGCATCGTCCAGACTCTTGGCCTCCAGCAGCAACTGCTCCACACGGCCCAATTCTTCGGCCAGCTGGGCCTGATGGGAAAGATCCTGTCGAATCTTGGAGATCTGCTTACGTAACTTTTCATGCTTGGTTGTTTCCAGATCCACGGACGCTTCGACCGAAGAGGCGGCTTCCATTTTCGGAGCACACTCCACAAGGTACCATACGACCCACAGCACGGCGGCCAAGACCGCGATCCCGACCCAGCGCCGTGTTCTGCGCCCCAAAACATTCATCATTTCAGCTCCAGCACCACGGTGAATGTTTCTTTACCGTCTCGACCCCGATGGACCGATCCTTGAAGCTTCACGTCCTTGAGCAGAGGGCATTCCCTGAGGCTTTCGATGGTTTTCAGGGAATCCGGGCTTTGAAAGGAAGCGGTCATTTTGCCGGCTGCGTAATTGAATTGGGAAATCCAAGTACCACTGGGAACCCTTTGAGCTATGTCGTTCAGCAGCTCATAGAAACGGGGACGCCCTTTCAGGAAAACATCCGCTTCCTTGACGAGCTTCTTGAGCTGTTCCATTTCCTGAGCATTCTTTTCCAAAGGCTTGAGTTCCGCTTCCAGTTTTCGCGTCTCTTCCGCCAAACGCGCAGCGCTCCGTTCCAAGGCCGCCGTGCGCCGTTCCACATGGGCGCCGAGTCCCCAAGCCGTCAATGCCAGAAACAGAAGAAACGGCAGGACCACTTTGGCGGGATGCAGTCCTGGAAGGCTCGGTGTTCTGCCGTCCAAACACAAAACCGAACGTCCTGAAAGAAGCGCACAGGCGGCGGCCGTTCCAAGGTTGACTTTCGGGTGAGGCCAACCCGAAAGGAATTTTCGAGGCGGCACCGACTCCGATTGGACGGATTCGGTCCAATCATCAATCTTTTCGGCAGGCACCTTCCCTTGAGCGAGAAACCAGGCTCGAAGCTGATCCCGGTCCCAGATCCCTTCCGAAGGGTTTAGAAGCCGTGAACACACGACACCGTCGGGATCTAAGGCAAGAACTTCTCGCAGGTCATCTTCTTTCCGAACCAGACCAGACGGGAGCGACCATGTTTGGCGAAGCCAAGCCGCAAGACCGAAAGAGATGGGACACAAGCTGATCAACTGTTCTCTATGCCCGGTTTCGGCCAAAACCGAAAGCACGGGGTCCACGATTTTTCTTTCCACATACACCAGGGTCGCCGAAATGGTCTTGTTTCGGCGCCGAACCAGATCCACACTCCAATAAATGTCTTCCACAGAAAGATGCACATGAATGGGTAGAGCGTTTCGCACCACATCCAGAGCATCCTCCATGGGCACCGGAGGCACCTCCACATCTCGAACAAAAAACAGGTTCCTGGAAAGACAAAGGGACAGACGCCGATGAGACTTGGGCGGCAGTTCACGTAAGAAGGCTTCCAAACCTTTGGCGCCGCCGGGAAGGGTCCCGAAAGCCGGCATACCGTCATGCGGCGGCTCCAGGTGGATTCGGCCGAACCGCTTCACCGCATGGACATAATCCAGCCGATTTTCATCCAGATAAATTCCCAGAATAGTTTTGCCCGTCACCAACACCTGCCTCGTTTCATGTCCTCCGATGGGCGATATTTTCAGTTCAAGGCTTTACCGAAAAAGATATGTGGAACGCACAAATCCCTGACAGCGATCCGCCATCACCCACCCCTCTGCATCCGCTTTCCCCACCATCACCGCCACTTCATAAGTCGTTGGGTTCAATGGAAGAAGAATCGTCACTCGATCGACCTTGGAGCCCGTAACGGTCAAGAGATCCACCAGGGAACGCCTTTCGGGTGTCAGCGTTTCCCTTTCACCGATCACATCCCGGTGTTCCCATGTCCTCACGGCTTTTTCCAAAGGATCCCCCCAAAACAACTCGGGCCGAACCCCTCGAACCTTTTGCATTTCGCATAAGCTTGAAAACGGCCGGTTGGTGGGCGGTGACAGGCCTCTTTGCAGGTACCATGCCGCTTCCGCACCCTGAAGCCGCACCAAATCGTCCGCATCCTGCCAGTCCAGTAAAGCATCCACCAACGCATCGGCTTCACGAACATCCGAAAACGGCAAAGATTCTGTAAAGACCTGGCGCATTCTGGCGTCATTGGCATCCGTGGGCCTTATTTTTGATGACTCCTTTTCATAAGAGACCCATACTTCCTGACCGCCCACATTCCACCGATACCACAATCCAGGCTGCATAGCCCTATTGTTTTTTCCGGTAACCGCAAAGTAACGGACCACCGAATGGATTGCCTCCCATCTTCGAAGCTGTTCCCAAGCCGAAAGCGCCTCCGAAGCCCGTAATCGGGACGCCAAAGCGGTCTGCATGCCCAGAAAAGAAAGCAAAGCCAAAGCCCATAAGACAAAAACCAGCACCGCTCCCGATTCTCCATGTCCAGGAGTCTTCCCGAAAACGGTTTCTACTGAAGCTTTGTAGGAAAAATCCATGTGTTCACCTTCTCCGTCGATCCGGTCCTCACTCCGAAAACCACACGCACCTGCCGAGGAAGCTCCAGAGTCTCTTCACACGGCCATTGATCCTTCCATTGAAGCTCACGCCCCGAAGAATCTGAAGGATTCACCTCCCCATAGGCCACCTCAAAGGCTGTGACATCCCCGTAACGACTCATAGGCGGCCCCAAGTCTTGTCTTCCGTTCAGCAATGTTTCGGCCAGAACCACCCAATCCGTCGCCTGGTCCTCTTTTTCGAAAAGGTCCAAATCGTAGACTTCAAGGATTCTTCGGGAAGGATCGTAGAGGTAACCGATAAGGCGAAGGCCTTGGCGGTTCGACCCGGAAGGACCATAGGTGCTGTAGAAAGTGATGCCGTGCACGCCGCCGCACAGTGGAAACAGTTGACCCTGCTGACCTTTCCACGGGGTGGCTTCCGTGGGGGTGTATTCCAGGTATCGACCCAAGGAAACCGGCACGGCATGAGCAAAGATGTCTGCCTGACTTTCCGGGCCCAGCTTTCTCCAGGACAAAAGCCCGGACCGTATAGCCGTCGCCAGCAGTGTGATCACCATGGCCGTTAAGACCATGGCCACCAACACTTCCACGAGAGTGAACCCAACAGCCGCGTGTGAGTACTGGTCCGCACCTTTTTGCGCAAAATCCCTGGGAGCTTTTCCGAGAACCCGCAATACCGAGGTTTTTGATGGCATTTCAAGGAAGGGGCGAGGCGCCGCCTCACCCCTACAACCCTGAAACCCTGTTTTTTCTTGGAGCGCAGGCCTTCGGTCCGCCATTTGTGCGGGCGGGACCCCCATGCTCCCAGAAAGACATTCGTCCTCAGACAAGCTCCCAGGATGCTTTTGGTGGTTTCGTAACGGCAGCGGCATGCCCTGGATTTTCGGCAACTTCATCCTTTTCTCTCGTACCAGCTCACCAAACATCTCGACCGTCGTGAACTCTGGGATTCCTCAAACACGCAGAGGGTCAGTTCAACCATGTTGGGATCTTCATAAGCTTCCGTGTCCCTGCCCAAGGAAAGGACCAAAGGTCGAGCTTCCAGCCTGTAGAACCATCCCGGCTCGCCATCCACCGGCCCTTCCATCACCCCTCGCCGTACCGCTTCGATCACGAGCACGGAATCCGCCAGAACGATGCGCGCCACTCTGGACGCTTCCAACACTTCCTGCGCTTGCAGCCGCAGTCGAGCCGACTGAGAAAACCCGTAGAAAAGCACGGCCACCGTGATTCCCATGATCGTTAAAGCGACCAGGACCTCCAACAGGCTGAATCCCGAAACGCTTTCGAAAGAGGCTTTCGGTCTATGGGAAAACATTCTCCACCGCAGCGTGACGCGCATCATCCATTCCATGGAAAATCTTACGGGCCCCAAATCCCTTTCCCGTCTCAGCCCGCTTCGGCACTAACGGCCATGGCCAATCCCGTCAAAGGATCCACTCGAATACGAGCAAGGACTACGCCTCGACGAACGACGGTCAGTTCCGCTCCGCTGGAAGCCCCATCGGGATAAAAAAGAAGGTAAAAGATTCCATCGGCACGCAGGGCGCCCAAAGCTTCGATCTCCACCTCTCTCGGAACACTCAAGCCTTCGTCTTTAGATTCCCCGATCCAGCACCGTCGATCTTCCTCGGAAAAGACCACGGCCACGGCAAGACCTCCGGCCACCGCCTGCTGTCTCGCCTTTCTCAGAAGCCCTCCCAGTTCCACGACAAAACGGCGTTCTTCTTTTCGGCCGAGCCCACTTCCCACCGTGGTGATCACCAAGGTGAGCGATACGGCCACGATGGCCAGCACCACCAGCAGTTCCACCAGGGTAAAGCCGGAATTCTTAGAATGAAATTTCATGGATTCCGAAAATGGCCAAAAGCATGGAAATAACCATGCCGCCGATGAGTACTCCCATAAACACGATGACCACAGGTTCCAGAAGTGCCAAAGCCGCCTTTGTTTTACTCTGGATTTCTTTTTCCAGATTGTCGGCCACACTGCCTAAAATTTGACCCAGATCCCCCGTTTCCTCACCGATGGAAGTCATGTGGACGACCATGGGCGGAAAAACAGGGGACGCTCGCATAAGGGTGCTCATGGCCATTCCCTGTTGCACTTTTTCGTAGATTTCCTCAAGAGCTTCCTTGAGGAGCACGTTACGGGCCACGGCCTGAGCGATGGCCAGGGACTTGAGAAGCGGGACGCCGCTTTGAAGGAGCGTCCCCAAGGTACGTGTCATGCGGGCCAGCTCCACCTCCAAAACCAGCCGTCCCAGAAAAGGTACTTTCAGGATCAGGGAATGAAGCCGACGACGGTTTTCAGGCTTTCTGGCATAAGCCACAAACCCTAAGGCAAGGATGATGGGCACCGAAGCCAACAGCCACCAAAAAGCACGAAAAAAGCGGCTCAACGCGATCAAGGCTTGGGTCGCCGTCGGAATGTTCGGTCCCAGATCCTCCAGAATGACGGCGAACTTGGGAATCACAAAACCCAGAATGGAAGCCACCGAGGCGATACCCACAAAAAGCAGCACCACGGGATAGATGGAGGAAGAAATGATGAATCTTTTGATCTCTTCGGTTCGAGCCAAAAAACCGGCCAGTTTTTCCAAGGAATCGTCCAGAACGCCGCCTGCTTCCCCCACTCGAATCATGCTGACGGTCAGCTCGCCGAATTCAGGGGCTTTCTGTGCCATGGCTTCGGAAAGGCTTTGGCCGCCGCGCAGTCCTTCCCGAAGGCTGAGAGCCAACTGACGCACACGATCGGCTGTGGTGGCATCGGCAAGGATTTGAAGACACCGGTCGATGGGAACTCCGGAACGCACCAGATGGGCCATTTCCGAAATGAATTCCAACCTTTGCTTGGCACTGAGGCGACCCTTTCGGAAAAAGGAGAACCCGTCCCGTCCCATGGGGGTCTCGGACCACCGCAGCACATGGACCCCTTTGGCACTGAGACTCACCAAAAGGCTTTCCAGGTCCGAAGCCTCTTCGGCCCCTCGCACCTTGCGCCCACGAACATCCACTCCTTCATAAAAGAATCTTTGCATCACCTTGTCACTCGAATGACTTCCTCAAAGGTGGTCATCCCGGCTACAACCTTTTCCAGGCCGTCCTGCCTCAGGGTTCGCATGCCCAAGCTTACGGCCTTGGCCACAATGGCATTGCGATCAGCCCCTTTAAGAATCTCCCGCTGAACAGGCTCATCCAAAGGTAAAAACTCAAAAAGCCCGATACGCCCTCGATACCCCGTCCCGCCGCAATGATCGCACCCTTTGCCTTTAAAGTACGATGTCGGTACCGCTTCCAGGGGTACAGCGAATTCCTGGGCCAGTATCCGTCGCTCTTCATCACTTATTCTGATCTCGTTGCGGCACGCCGAACATACCTTTCGCACGAGTCTTTGCGCCAGAACAGCCACCACGGCCGAAGTGATCATAAAGGGTTCCACACCCATGTCTTCCAATCGCGTGATGGCCCCGGCGGCATCGTTGGTGTGCAAGGTGGAAAAGACCATATGGCCGGTAAGGGCCGCCTGAATGGCAATTTCGGCTGTTTCCAGGTCACGGATTTCTCCCACAAGCATCACGTCCGGATCCTGCCGCAGAAAGGATCGTAAACAATGGGCAAAGGTCAAACCGATTTTCGGTTGCACCTGAACCTGGTTGACACCATCCAACTGGTATTCCACAGGATCTTCTACGGTGACGATTTTACGGTCCGGCGTGTTGATTTCGTTAATGGCCGCGTAGAGCGTGGTGGTTTTTCCGGACCCGGTCGGACCCGTGACCAGAAGAATGCCATAAGGCAGCGCAATGATCTGTTTGAATCGGGTCAAAAGATCCTTGGGAAAGCCGAGAACGTCCAGATCCAGTAAAATGTCTTCCTTTTGAAGCAGGCGCAGCACCAGGCTTTCGCCGAACACGGTAGGTAAGCTGGAAACTCGAATATCGATTTCCTTTTTGGTAAGTTTGAACTTGATACGGCCGTCCTGAGGCAACCGCATTTCGGCGATGTTCATACGGGCCATGAGCTTGATGCGTGAGGCGATGGCCGCCTGAAATCTTTTGGGAAGGTCATCCTGATCATGCAGAACACCGTCGATGCGATACCGCACCTTCACCAGTTTTTTGAGAGGTTCAATATGAATGTCCGAGGCACCCACATCCACGGCTCGACTGATCAGATGGTTCACCAGGCGGACGATGGGGGCTTCCGAGGCCATGTCCCGCAAGTGCTCGGGATTGTCCCAAAGATGCGCGTCCAAGTCCGGGTTTTCTTCCCCTTCCGCCTCGGCTTCCTGAAAAGCCGTGTCCGCTTCATACCATTGGTAGGTAAACTGAGCGATCGCTTCCGCCGTGGATCGATAGACCTTGAGGGGTTTTCCGTAAGCTTTGCGCACCACTTCCTGAGTGGCCAAATCCAGCGGGTTCACCATGACGATGGTGACACTGTCATCGGCCTCAATCACGGGCAGGACTTTGAACCGCTTAAGATAGGCAATGGGCAGGGGATTGTAGCGGGGCGGTGAGTCGGGAAAATCGGCCTCCTGCATAAAAGGAAAATCCGGAAGGTTTTCCACCCGCATGGTTCCATTCCCGCCCGGCAAAGGTCCTAAAGCCTCCATCGATCCCGAGCGAAACTTTTGCAACACCGATCGCACCACATCCATCATCTTGGGTTCGGCTCCATCATTGTGGTGAAATTTCCTTGTCCCTTCATGTTCTTACAACATAGCACACGAAGGGCGAACAAGGTCAAGGTCGGCGGATTGTAAGCTTTTCCAAAAACAAAACGAAGCAAAAATGGTTTTGACACCGAAGCCGGCGGCTGCTAGCGAAGGAAGCTTATTTCAACCACGGAGTGAAAAGCCTCGATGAAATGGATTTCCTCAGTCAGAACAGATCACAGCCTCTGCGTCCCTCATCACCGCAAGGTTCGACATGTTGTCGCCGTTGTCGTCAACTATTACAGTGCCCCGCTTACCGTAAGAGCCGTCCAATCCATTTTGAATTCCGACTATCTAGGTCCTCTGGACGTGGTTGTGGTCGACAACAGCTCTTGTCCCAAGGAAGCCGATTTTTTGAAAGCTCATCTGCCCGGCTCGGTGCATCTCATGATTTCGGATCGCAACCTGGGGTTTGGACAGGCGTGCACCATGGCCTGGGAACAAAGGCCTGCGGAAGCTCTTCTTCTTCTCAATCCCGATGCGTACCTGATCGAAGGGTGTCTGACACAACTGGTGAAAACCATCAACACCGATGATCGTATCGGCGCCGTGGGCCCTACAATCTACTGGGATCCGGGAAAACGCTTTCTTTTACCTCCGTCGGTGCCACCCTACTGGATCCTCATGCTATCCGCAGCCGACAGGCTTGGAGACGCGGCGCTTCCCTTTGTGCGTTTTCTAGGAAAAAAATGGCGCCGTGAAACGGTCCGGGCCTGGCAGTCTCGGGTTCCTTTTCCAGTGAAAAACCTTTCTGGCGGCTCGGTCCTAATCCGAGCCGATGCTGTTCGAGATGCGGGAGGGCTTTTTGACCCTAGATTTTTCCTCTACTTTGAAGACACAGACCTGTTTCTGCGCATGACCCGTCGAGGCTGGCGCCTTTTCGTCGTGCCCGAAGCTGCTGTGGTGCATGAGTTTGATCAATGCGGCCTGGAAAGTTTGCCCACGAAAAGACAGCTCATGGTAGAATCCCATGCGGTCTTTCTCAGAAAACACTTTTCATGGTATACGCGATGGGCACGATGGATTCCCCAAGGCCCACGCATGACGATGGACATGCTGGCACGGCACGGAGCAGAACGGGTTTACCGAGGGCCCTTTCGGATTCATGTCCCTGAGGCAATTCAAAGGCCGTGGCTTTTCGAATGGAGTCCCAGCGTCCATTTCATTCCCGCAGCGGCCGCATTCGGCACAGTGGCGTATGCGGAATTTCCGGAAGACGGCTTTCAAAGGCTCGCTCCCGGGCACTATTTTGGAAGAATCGGTCCGGTAAAAGGTTTCCAGGAATCCAAAAGCCTTCGGTTCTCATTCATTGTCGATTAGGAGAATTTCTGAAAAAGCCTTTTGCCCGAAAGTGCCGGCGCCCTGCTCGCAGCATGAGCCGGCCAGAGGTTCGCGCCCTAAGAAAAAACACAGGTTGAGGCTTGGAGGGGCAAGGCGGCGCCTCGCCCCACCCTGAAAGGGCATGAGAGACCCTGGTATTCCAAGTTTTCGGACAAGCTCCTGAAATTTTCGACCGACTGTCCAAAGAACCAGAGGTGCAAAGGGACGTTCATGGAAAAGCTCTCGTTTCCTTTCTCCATTTATCGTGACATCGTACGCGGACACGACCTCCATTTTGGCTATTGGGAGGAGAGCACATCATCTCTGGAGGATGCCCAAAACAAACTGACACAACTCATGCTGGAACACGTGCGGGGAGAATCCCTGAACATATTGGACGTGGGATGCGGTTTCGGCCACTTTGCCTACCGGTTGGCCCTTCAAGGACATCACGTGACGGCATTGGCCCCTGAAGCCGCCATGATTCGGTATGCTCAGGAACATTTCTTTCACCCTCGCGTGCAGTTTCTCTGCGAAACCTTTGAAGGAAAACATCCCTCCTGGTGGAAGCCGGAATCTTACGATCTCATCGTTTTTTTCGAATCTTCCCAGTATTTTCCTTGCCTTCGCAATCTCTTTGAATCGTGCCGCACGCTGCTGCGCCCTCAAGGTCGAATCCTTCTATGCGACGAAATGATCTATGACGAACGCACGGGCCAGGAGACGGCCTTGAAACCCAAGCGCCTTTACGAGACGGCCTTGGCCGAGGCCGGATTCAAAATACGTTTTCACAAGCCCATCGGATCGTACACCGCCCCAACTTGTGAAGCGGTCCTGAAACGCTTGAAGGCTTATCCCTTCTGCGAAGGATTGGATTCCCTCGTAGCCGGATGGCAAAAGCAAAAGGAAAGGCACGAACGGGGCGCCTGGGGCTACGAAATCTTCGAAGCCGAAAAGGACGACTACCGCATCATGGCATGTCCCGAAGAAGATGATCCGAAACTGGTGCAACTTTTCCTCCAGATTTTTTCGACTTCTCGATCCCTTGATCACTGGCGCTGGAAATATCGAGCTTGTCCCTTCGGGCGGGATGCGGTGGCGGTGTGCCGGAACCCCGCGGGGCATGCAGTGGCGAATTTTTCCGGATATTTTGTGCCTGTGGAAGATACGCTTACAAAAACATCGGCGGTCGTTTTACAGGTCGGTGACACCATGACGCACCCTCAGGTACGCCATGTGGGCTTTGGAAAGACGTCCCTTTTGGTGCGAACGGCCCGCTACTTCTTTGCACGATACTGTGAAAACCAAGTTCCCTTCGTTTATGGTTTCAACACCGGCACCATTCAAAAGATGGGCAAACTTTTCTTAGGCTACCGCCCCGTCTACCCTCTGGACGAGTACACTTTGAAGCTCGAGGGTCTCACGCCGGGACGATGGAACCGCATACGTTACACATGCCGAACCCTTCAAAAATTCGGTCCGGAACATGACATCCTTTACGAAAGAGCGAAAAAAGCCTACGGTCGTTTTCTGGTGACACGACAGAGCCGCTATCTCAACTGGCGTTTTGCAGATCCGGACAAGAACTACAACCTCGTGGAAGTTCGAAGACGTTTCGGGCATGCGGTAGCCTACCTGGTAGCGGAAAAGAGAAACGAGGGCGCTGTAATCGGGGATTTCTTTTTGGATCCCGAACACCCTGAAGCTTTGGGTCAAGGATTGTCTTGGCTGGGACAAACTCTGGGCATTCAAACCGTCAGTCTCTGGGTTTCCCGAACCCCCACGTGGCTCACTACGCAACTGTCTTCTCTGGGATTTCAAAAACAACCGGAACCTCAAGGGCTATGGTTTGTTTACGTGCCTTTTCAAAGCCCTTTAGATGCAGAGGATATGCAGGGGTTCTTCTTTACACGGGCCGATTCCGACCTGTTTTGAAAAGGGTTAGGGCCGAAGAAAAATCAAGGCCCTACCGCTTCTTGGGGCCGGTTTAATCAAAGCCTCAACAGAAGCCGGAAGGGGAAGCGATGTTTGCGGGGGATAGTTAAGGGGGTGACTTCAGACAACGGGAGGATGACCATGAACAAAAAATTTCGGACGTTTTTGTGGGCTGCGCTTGTGCTTGCGGCAGCCGTTTCAGCAGCTTACGGCGCCGGAGGCACCGCAGACGATGCTCTGAAACTGACGCTTCCTTACGTCACGGTGGGAACGGACCATTATCGAGCCTATTTCGACTTCGTTCAGCTTCCTCAAGATCCTTCCGGTGCTTACTGGAAACTCACATGGGCGGGACGGACTTCCATGTCCGGACCTCAAGGAGGCGTGCTGGATGCTTCTTTGAACATCTTGAATGCGGTGGTCATGTATCGAGGATACCCTTTTGACATCGATCTCGCGTACACTCCTGTGCCTGAAGACCCTTCGGGGGCGTACTGGAAACTGGCACGGCTTAAGGCGCTCCCTGTGCGTATTCAAAGTGTAGGTGGAGGCGATGTGGACTGCTACGACTACAGTGCCTGGGATCCGGCCAAGATTCAACAGGTTGTCCAATGCATGCAAAATTGCGGAACAAACCCTCAATGCTTGCTGGGATGCCTTCCCCCGGATTTGGGACTCACGTTCCAGCTGGCGGTTACCTTTGTCAACGAATCTTCGGAACCCTTGGAATTCAAAATTCCTCCGGGAATGGTTTTTTACCCCGAGGATTCCGGGCTTCAGCCCATGATGGTCCTTCATGTCCCCGCTTTTGTGCTTCAACCCGGTCTATCCACTTATTGTGTTCCCACCTATTGTCTCGCGGCCCATTTGGCAGCACCGGGCGCCGGCAGTCCCTATACGCCGGCAGCCATCACGGGCCTTCAGTGTCTTTACGAAATTGTGGAGTTGACTTTTGGAAAAACCCTTACGGCGGAGGCTCAAGGCCGAATCCAGGACATCATCTGGGAATGTTCGGACACAGGGACTTTGTCCGAGGAAAATAGAGCCTATCTCCAAGGATTGCCGTAATTGAACCAGGGACTCGAGTAAAAGTCGGGCATCCTTTGACCCACGCCATCGACCCCGGCCCGAAGAGGAGCTGATTTTCATGTACCTGGATTTTTACGGGTTTCGAGCGGAACCCTTTCACATCACGCCGGATCCGGAATTTCTGTATTTGAGCCCCAGTCACAAGGAGGCGTTGGCGGCCATTATTTATGGTGTGCAACAGCGCAAGGGGTTCATCACCATCACCGGGGAAGTGGGTCTGGGGAAAACGACCATTGTCCGCAGTTACCTGGAACGCTATGACCGAAAGAGCATCAAGACAGTTTTGGTTTTCAACGCCAATGTGTCCTTTAAGGGGCTGTTGCGGGTGATTTACAGGGAGTTGGGCTTGGAGCCGCCCGATTCGGATCCCTACGAAATGGTCCTGGACCTTCATATGCACCTCATCCAGGAATACCAACAGGGATGGAACGTGGTGCTTATCATCGATGAAGCCCAAAACATGCCTTTGGAAACCTTGGAAAATCTGCGCATGCTTTCCAATCTGGAAAGTACCAAGGATAAACTTCTTCAGATTATTCTTATCGGTCAGCCGGAACTGGAAAACCTTCTGAACCAGCACCAATTACGCCAGCTCACACAGCGTATTGCCATCCGCACCAAACTCAAGCCGCTCACCCCCAAAGAAAGCCTGGATTACATCCATCATCGGTTATCCCTGGTCCAGACAGAGCCGAGGGAATACTTCACAAGCAAAGCCTTGGAACGCATCGTTCGAGAAGCTCAGGGGATTCCCCGAAAGATCAACATCATCTGCGACAATGCCTTTATTACGGGCTTTGGTTACGGACAAAAAACCATCACACCGAAGATCATTGAAGAAGTGGTGAACGACCTTGAGGGACGCCCCCAGGAAACATCCAGGGGACGAAAACGCCTGGCCGCGGCGCTTGTGGGCGCCGTGGTCCTGGCGTTGGCTTTTCTGTGGCATCCTGAAATACCACGTAACTCCTGGACATGGCTTCTGGGTAACATGAAACGTTTTCAGGATCTGTGGGCTCCAGCCGCCACCGCCCCTTTGACGAAGGAACCTGTCCCTCAGGCAGGCGGTTCGGAAAAGGACAGACCTGCGGCTTCGGAATCTTTCAACGAAGAAAAGACCGAGGGGCACCGGGTTGTCAAACCCCTTCCTTCATCGGAAAAAGAACCGTCAAAGGTCAGGGAAGCCGCCCCGGAACCTCAAGCACCTCAGAAGACAGAACCCCAACAAGCCCCGTTGGAAAACGACGGTGCTGAAAAGACTCCGCAAAAATCGTCCGGAACCCTTGAATCGCACACCGTTAAGAAAAGTGGTTCTCTAAGCCTCGGTTCCGTCCATGGACCGGCCATTATGGAAAAGCATGCATGGACGTTGGGACATCATTTGTGGGACACGACCCTTGCGCCGATCCCAGGGTCCCGGGATCCGGAAACGCTCCGACTGTCCAACCTGAAAAAAACACACCCGTCCCGAGCCGCTCCTTCCGCGGAGCCGCCACGCGAAAAGACCGTCACCCCTTCGGCTCCCTCGGTCCCCTCGGCCCCCAAGGCGCCCTCCAAGCCTGCGACCTCCGATGTGCCCCAACCGGACCCCGGTCGTGTCATCGACTGGATTCTGAACAAGCGCACCCAAACACCCTAACCCCTTATCGTTCATGGACCCAACTTGACTTTTTCCATGTGACATGTCTTTCATCCTGGCATGTCATGAAAAAGTGGTCTTGACTTTCGACGGGTCTCGAGCGCGCAGCGGGAAAGGAGAAATCACGATGCGTCAGTACAGCATTCGACCACTGGTCGTCGGCGCCAATGAAACGGATCAAGGTATCATGACCTATTTGAAGGACTACGGGAAACGTATCTGGATTCCCATGTATGTTTTTGTCATCGAAGGCGGTGACGAAACAATTCTGGTGGACACGGGTCTGGAAGAATTCATGGTGCCCGAACACGTGGGGGAAACCTACGGCCTGAAGATCCTGGAATTTGAAGACGCCCTGGCCACTGTGGGATTGAAACCGGAAGATGTGGATGTGATCATTCATACCCACTTACACAATGACCATTGCGAAAACGACGCCAAATGTCCCAATGCCACGGTGGTGGTTCAGGAAGCTGAATATGCTTTTTATCAAAATCCGCACCCTTTGGATCATCGCTATCTACCAGGGCTTTTGGACGGTCTCAGAATCGAGGTGGTGCGAGGCGATGTGCCTTTTCGGGACGGCATTGATTTAGTGTGGACCCCTGGTCATACGCCTGGAGGCCAATCCGTGGTGGTGAACACCGCCGCCGGACGCGCCGTCATAACGGGCTTCTGTTGTAACGACAAGAATTTTCCTGCCTCAGGACCGGCCGTGACACCCGGTGTTCATACGGACGCTTTGGCGGCCTATGACAGTATTCAAAGGGTTCGGGCCATGGCCGACATTCTGATTCCCGTGCATGATCTGGCCGTCGGACGTCGAACACGCATTCCGTCATAGCCCGGGGACTCCAAAGCTCGGAAGCGTCAAAGTCCAAGAGCCTTTCCGGGGCTCTTGTCGCTTCGAACCCGAAAATGCTATAGGAACGCGGCCATTTCACGGGCTACGGGCGTGCATGAAACCCATTCATCCAAAGACACGGTCCAGACATGGCTTTAGAGAGAAACCCCAACAGGCCTTCATCCCGTGAATCGAACGAACAGGGCGTCCGAACGGCACTCCGAAAACGCCGACGCCCGGAACGCTATGAATGCTCCGTCTGTGGGCAGCACCTTCCCTTTTGCTGGACATGCCCATGCGGGTTCATGATCTGTTCCGATTGCATGGAAGAAAACTTTTGGGGCATGACCTGTAACGGTATCACCTGGACATGCCCGGACTGCGGAGCCATTCGCGGTTTCGGCAATCAGTGACACAGAGGAGAAATGTTGTATGGCAACACGACGTGTGGTCATCGTGGGAGCGGTGGCTTTGGGGCCTAAGACGGCCTGCCGCATCAAGAGGCTTCGTCCCGATTTCGATGTGGTCATGGTGGATCAGGACCAGTACATTTCCTACGGGGGATGCGGTATTCCCTACTACGTTTCCGGAGATGTGAGCGATCTTTCGGCACTCATGAGCACCAGCTTTCATATGTTGCGCACGCCTGAATTTTTCGAAAAGGCTAAGGGGGTTCGTGTCATGACGCGCACTCGAGTCGAAGCCGTGGATCGTTCCCGCAAGGTTTTGCGTGTGCGCCGTCTGGAGACTCAAACCGAAGAAGAACTCCCGTACGACTTTCTGGTGCTGGCCACGGGCAGTGTGCCCAATTTTCTGCCCATTCCAGGGCTGGATCATCCTCGAGTCATGAGGGTGTCCAATCTGCACGACGCTGCGGCCATCAAGGATATGCTGGCCAAAGGAGCTGTCGGCCGCGCCGTGATTATCGGAGCCGGCGCCATCGGCTGCGAAATGGCTGAAGCCCTCACCGACATGTGGGGCGTGGAAACATCTCTTGTGGAAATTGCTCCCCAGGTGCTTCCGGGGGTTTTGGATCCTCTCCCGGCCCGCATGGTGTCCGCTCACTTGGAAGAACGCGGGGTGGCCGTCTACACCGAAGAATCGGTTCAAGAAATCGTTTCAGGGTCAAACGATAATTCCCTTACAGTGCGGACCGACAAAAGGGATCTGGAAGCAGACCTGGTCATTACGGCCGTCGGGGTTCGTCCCAATGGACGGCTGGCGCAGGAAGCCGGTTTGCTGGTGTCCCCCCGCGGAGGCATTGTGGTCAATCAGCGTTTGCAGACGTCGGATCCCTGCATTTACGCGGGAGGTGACTGCATTGAGGTGATGCACCTTTTGACGGGCAAACTTTTTCACTTTCCGCAAGGGTCTTTGGCCAACCGTCAGGGACGCATCATCGGCACCAACATCGCCGGAGGACACGCCACATTTCAAGGATCGGTCGGATCCTTTGCCGTTAAGATCTTTGATCTGGCCGTGGCGGCCGCCGGACTTTCCCGGAAAACGGCTCTTTCCGAAGGCTTTGACGCCGTTCAGGCTCTGGTGATTCAAGCCGACCGTGCCCATTTTTATCCGACCCAGGACCTCATGACCCTGGCCCTGGTGGTGGATCGAAAAACCCGAAGACTTCTTGGCATTCAAGGGGTCAGCCGAAACGGGGACGCTCTCGTAGGCCGTATCAACGCCGTGGTCCCCCTTTTAGCCCGCCGTGCCACGCTGGAAGATTTATCCAACCTGGAGGTGGCCTACTCACCACCCTTTGCCGCTGCCATGGACATTGTGAACGCTTTGGCAAACACCGCGGAAAACATTCTGGACGGCTACAATGTCACGGCGGATCCCGACGAATTTGAGGCCTGTTTCCTTCAGAAAGCCGACCCCAACGTGGTCTGTCTGGATGTGCGGGGGCCTCGCAACGCGGAACCGTTCGTGCAGGCCTTTGGCGACCGCTGGATCAATATTCCTCAGGAAACCCTGGCTGAAAGGCTCGAGGCTGTTCCAAAAGACAAACGGCTTTTTGTGGTGTGCAATTCCGGAGTGCGATCCTATGAAGCTTTGCTGCAACTGCGAGCCGCCGGCATCGATAACGCCGTGAATGTCCAAGGCGGCGTGGCGGCGGTGAAAAAATCGGGCATTCTGCAATTGGAAAAAGAAGACGAAGCCTGAAGCCGCTGTGTCCGGCCAATGTTTATCTTGCACCGGGGCGAGAGGGGCGGACACATCGGTCCGCCCCTACAAGTAAATCCAAAGAACCCTTTTCATTGCGGGAGCAAAAGCCGATTCAACCCTACCACCAAACCCACGCATCCGCCCGCCATCATCGAACTTCATCATGAAATCTCCAAACCTAGGGCTCATCCCTTGTTTCTTCCCACGTGCCCTTACAACCGTAGGGGCGGACCTGTGTGTCCGCCCCTACGGGCGTCTTGCGCCGAGCTGTAGGGTGAACCTGTGTGTCCGCCCCAAAAGCCTCTTGCTTCGAGGCCATAGGGGCGGACACATCGGTCCGCCCCTACAGGGGCGCGAAAACGGACAAGGTGTGCCGCGTAGGAGTATTCCGCCCAGAAGACAACCGAGTCCGCCCGTACAGAAACATGAAAACGGACAAGGAGTCCCGCTGAGGAGTATTTTTTCCGAGGAAACCTGGGCCGCTCCTACAGAGACATGAAAGAGAGATGGCTGTGGGTTCCCAAAGGGCTGTTCCGCAGTTGACGCGTCAAAGGCTTTGGACTACAAGAGCGGTGTATGACGTTCTCTGACAAACGAGAGGAATCAGGTACCCGCGTTTGGGTTCAAAAGGGAAGACGGTGCCATTCCGTCGCGGTCCCGCCGCTGTGAACGGGGACAAAGGCCGATGCACCCACTGTTCCATGGGTATGGAATGGGAAGGGCGGCCGGAGGATGATCCGTGAGCCAGAAGACCTGCCTGAATCCTTTGGTGGAAGAGATGCCGATGGCAAAGGGATCTTCCCCGCAAAAAGACTTCGAGGAAAAGGTCTTTTTGCATCCTATCAGGATGAAGAAAAAACAGGGTGACATCCTTGAAGCGGAAACGTTTCAAGGATTTTTTGTTTCTTGAAGGGACATGGGCTCCATGACTTCACAACCTTCCAAGCCTGAAAGTTTTGCCACGCCGCTGGTTTCGGCGGGGAAAAACATCGAAGAAGAAAGTTTTCGAATCATCGACGCCGAAATGGGGCCGCACGGCTTTCCATCGGATCACTGGTCCATTGTGCGCCGCATGATTCATACCACGGGTGATTTTGAATTCGCCCGGCTTGTACGTATCCATCCCCAGGCCGTCACAGCCGGTTGCGAGGCACTGCGCCGAGGCGCCACCATTTATGCGGACACACGCATGATTCAGGTAGGTCTTTCTTCCTCACGGCTGCAATGGTTCGGCAACACCGTGGTGGTGCCCGCATCGGAAGCGGCCGCGCATGAACTGGCGGAATCCAAGGGAATCACTCGGTCCGCCGCCGCTTTTCGTCACTTGGGCTCCAGACTCAACGGGGCCATCGTGGCCGTGGGCAATGCTCCGACGGCGCTCCTGGAAACGCTTCGGCTTATCGAAAGTGAGCAGATTCGGCCGGCTTTGGTCATAGGCGTTCCGGTAGGATTTGTCCAAGCCGATACAGCCAAAGAAGCTCTGTGGCGCTGTGTGACAGTACCCTCCATGACGGTGCTCGGCCGTAAAGGGGGAAGTCCCGTGGCCGTGGCCATTGTGCATGCCCTCCTGGAATTGGCTCGAGCCGGGGCGCCCAACCACGATGCGCCGAAAAAGGGAACTTAGCGATCCTGAGGAGCCATTCCTCGGTGCGCCACGCATTGCATTGCATGCCATGGCAACGTAGGGGCGAGGCGACGCCTGGCCCCTACAAGGCTCAAGCGGCAAAGATCTTGCGCCGTGGAAGTGGTCGTCACGTTCTTTGACAAGCTTCTAAGCTGCTTGAAGCTTCATTTTTTATTGACGGGAAAGGATCACGCCCATGCTGGGAACGCTTTACGGTGTCGGTGTCGGCCCCGGAGATCCGGATCTTTTGACCTTGAAAGCGGTCAAGATCCTAGGGCGTGTGGGCCACGTCTTTGCAGCTTCATCATCGTCCAACGACTACAGCCTGGCATTGGAAATCGTTCGGGATCATCTTCGAGAAGGTGTGCCCGTGCATTTTCTGGATTTCCCCATGACTTTTGACAAGGACCATCTGGAAAAGGCGTGGAGGGCCAATTGCGACACTGTGGCGGCACGCCTCGAAAGCGGCGTGGATGTGGCTTTTTTGACCCTGGGCGACCCCATGACCTTCAGCACTTTTATCTATCTATGGCGCAAGATACGGGATCGGCTGCCTTCGGTGCCCGTGGAAATCGTTCCGGGCATCACATCCTATCAGGCGGCTGCAGCATGCGCCGGGGTGGCCTTGGCGGAAGCGGAAGAAACCTTGACGATTATTTCCGGGGCCAAAGGCGGCCGTCGTCTTTCGGAAGTGCTTCCCTTCTCAGACAATGTGGTCCTCATGAAAACCTACAAGCAGTTTCCTCAAATCCTGGAACAGATTCAGCTTCTAGGCCTTCAAGACGCGGTCTGCTTTGTCAGTCGCTGCGGTCTGGAAGGTCAGGTGGTGGAAAAAGACTTTGACGCCCTTCAGGACCTCAAACCCCATTACCTTTCTCTTCTCATTGTCAAAAAAGGCGGTCATGCCACGTAAAGGATCGAGGAAAACCCGTGGATGCAGCAGAGGCTTCTTGTGCAAGAGGATCCCCGAAGTCCGAAACATCTTCCGGCACCATGGCTTCGCCTGACGTGACTTCAGAAAGCACATGGCGCATTCGGCTGTTTTGGATGGCTACGATTCCGCTTGTCCCGACACTTTCTTTCTACTGTATCACGCTGGGACCTTATGCCATTGAACCCAACACTTTATGGCGTGTCTTGGCTTCGGTTTTTTATGATTCCCCTTCCATGCTTTCAGAAAAAGACGCGGTCACGGCCCACTACATTGTCTTTCATCTTCGGCTGGCACGGGTGGCTCTGGCCCTTCTTGTGGGCGCTGCTTTGGCCCTTTCCGGAACTGTTTATCAGGGTCTCCTGCTGAACCCTTTGGCGGATCCTTTCACACTAGGCGTGTCCACCGGCGCGGCCTTCGGGGCTTCCTTGACCATCCTTTTCGGGTGGGCCTCTTGGAAACTGGGCGGCATGAGTGCCTTGCCCGTCATGGCTTTTCTGGGCGCCGTCGGAGCCCTCAGCCTCGTTCTCCTCTTGGGGCGTCTTCAAGGCAAAATAGATTCCACCACTTTGGTGCTAGCCGGCATCATCGTTTCCACGTTTCTTTCAGCATGGATCAGTCTGCTGAAGAGCCTTCACGAAGAATCCCTTTCGGCCATTGTCTTTTGGATCATGGGAAGCCTTTCGGGGCGCAGTTGGCATCATGTGCTGGCCGTCCTTCCTTACATGCTGGTCGGATCCTTGATTATTTTCCTGTATGCTCGAGAATTGGATCTCCTGGCTCTTGGAGACACGGCAGCCCTGCAAAGCGGCGTGGCTACGGATTCCGTCCGACGACATCTTCTGGGGGCCGCTTCCTTGATGGCGGCGGCGGCTGTGGCCGTAAGCGGTGTTGTGGGCTTCATCGGATTGGTGGTGCCCCATGTCGCGCGTTTATGCTTGGGTCCCAGACATCGGCAACTCCTGCCCGCGTCCATGATTCTTGGGGCTCTTTTGACTCTGGTGTCCGACACTCTGGCCCGAACCATCCTTTCCAACGGTCGAGAAATCCCTTTGGGCGTCGTCACGGCCATTCTCGGAGCCCCATTTTTCGCCTATTTGTTAATCCATAGGAAAAGGTCCGTGGTGTTGTGATTCAGGTCGAACAGCTCCACTGCGGGTATCCGGAACGTAAGGTCTTGCATGACGTCAATCTCGTCATTGATTCGGGGGATTTCGTAGGCATTCTGGGCCCCAATGGATCTGGAAAAACCACTTTGGTCTTGGCCCTTTCCGGGGTGTTACCCATTGCGTTTGGAAGTATTCGATGGAACGGACGCCCTTTGAGCAATCTGACCCCTCGGGAAAGAGCCCGCCTCATGGCTGTGGTTCCCCAAGATATTCATGTGCCTTATCCTTTTTCGTGCCGAGATGTGGTGGCCATGGGCCGATACCCTTATCAGAAAAGAGGTTCCCGAGAAACACCGGAAGACAAAGAAATCATAGAACGAGCCATGGAATGGACCGACACTCTTTATCTGGCTCAAAGGCCCATAACCATGCTTAGCGGAGGGGAACGCCAAAGGGTTTTTGTAGCCAAGGCCTTGGCTCAGAACACACCGGTTCTGCTCCTGGATGAAGCCGTCTCCGCCATGGACGTGCATCGCAAGCTCCAGATTTTCGATCTGCTCAAGACCTTGCAGGAAAAGGAAAGACGCACCATCGTCTTTGTGCTCCATGACATCAACACCGCGGCCGTTTTTTGCCGACGTCTCGTGTTTCTCAAGCACGGTCGCATCGTGGCCGACGGAGCGACCGAAGAAGTGTTGCAGCCAAGGATTCTGGAAGAAGTTTACGAAACCCCGGCGACGGTCTACTCCGTACCGGGTCGGAACGGTGTGCGCCAGGTATTTTTCTCGCGCGGCGACGCCGCAGGGAAAAACGGGGGCATGGCTGACCTGTAGGGGCGGAAAAGTGGATCCGCCCGTGAAACGGGAAAATCGTGGTTGACATGTAGGGGCGGACCGATGTGTCCGCCCCCGAATGCCCCCATCGCCCATAGGGTTGGGAAGAAATGGCACCACAGAGATACACAGGCGGGGTACACGCTGGTGCGTGCGCCCGCTCTGTGGGCTGTGGCGCTGAGACGCCGCCACAGCCCACAAGCCCGCGCCTTCGGCGCAATAGGCGCTACGCGCAGGGAAGTTGCGCCGGATGTTTCATGGCCAGAATGGAGCGATTGCGGCGCGGCGGCGTCTCAGCGCCGCGCCGCAACCCTCTGCGTCTCTGCGGTGAAACAACACGCCTGCCGTTTACCCGAAAAGGCGCAGCGTTCCCATGAGCGCGGCCATAAGGCTGAAACCTAACCCAATGATCCATTGCAGCTGGGTAAACCGCTTGTCCATAGCCTCAAAGCGTTTATCGACAGCCTCAAAGCGAGCATTGGTTTCACGCTGCAAAGCTTCAAAGCGCTTATCGACCGCTTCAAACCGGGCAATCATTTCACGCTGAAGCGCTTCAAAACGCTTATCCATGGCTTCAAAGCGCTTATCGACCGCTTCAAACCGGGCGATCATTTCGCGCTGGAGCGCTTCAAAGCGCTTATCCATGGCTTCAAACCGGGCGTTGCTTTCACGCTGCAAAGCTTCAAAGCGCTTATCCATGGCTTCAAAGCGCTTTTCTGAAGCCTGGAAATGAGTAATCTGAATTTCCTTGAGGGCTCGCAGTTCTTCTTCGACGCGCACCACCCTTTCCATCAGGGAAAGTTCCCGGGCGCGTTGCTCGTTTTCCTTCACAAACCCGGCAAGCGTTTCAGATAAAACCTCTTTCACTTTCTCTCGAAAAAGGTGTTCCACGCTTTGCGCGATCCACTCCTTCACTTCCCTTTCGCTCACGGACGACCCGGCGAGGCTCATGGGGTAGGCTCCTTCTTTCGGCATGTTTCATTGCAACTCTAGCACCCGTCCTTTTTCCTGGCAAGCACCCACCGTAGGGCGGATGGAGGCGAAGCCGGAATCGGCCATCATCCGGTCACCCACCGTAGCCGCCCTCCAACCAACCAATTGTTGGGCGGATTTCACGTTGCTTCATCCGCCCTACGGTAATAAACTGACCGTTCATGGGTCTCTTCCCCGATAGACAAGCCTTTAGCCGGAATCATCGGCCTTGCTCAGAGCCCAAGCCGTTCGCAACCACTATGGGCCATCCTGCTTGATTGGGGAAGGTGACGTTCCCCGAACGCTTATGTTTTTTCCAGCATGACATTGCAGAATTTAGCCAACAGAAAGGGAAGCCCCATGGCTTTGACGATGGAAAAGCGACGACTCTTGGGCCTTCTGGTGGGAATGCTATGCTGGCTGCCGGCATCTTTCGCTGAACCGGCCGTACAGGTCATAGACGATACGGGGCGAACCGTGCGCCTCGAAGCTCCGGCACGCCGCATCATCCCTCTCTACGGAGCCTTCGCGGAAATGCTTTATGCCATCGGGGCGGAAGACACCCTTGCGGCTCGCACGCAGGCGGACACTTACCCTCCGCACATTTCCAGGCTACCTTCCGTAGGCACCCACATGCGTCCCAATGTGGAGATGATCCTGGGGCTGCAGCCGGACCTGGTGGTCCAAAGCGCCAGTCGCCGAATCGCCACTCCCGAACTGGCACGCTTGGAAGAAGCGGGCATTCCCGTGGTGGTTTTTGCTCCCAAGACTTTTGAAGGGGTCTTTGCCGTTATGGAACGGCTCGGCATATTGGTCGGCCGAACCGAGCAGGCTCGAACCGCTGTCGAAGCCCTGCGCCAGCGGCTTGAAACCGTTCGGTCCACTTGTCGTGGGGCTCCTCATCGGCCTCGCGTTGTGTTTGAAATCCGCTCCAATCCTCTGGCCGTAGCCGGCCAAGGAGGTATGCCTCAAGCGATCATGGAAGCCGTCGGCGCCGTCAATGCGGTGTCCCAGTCGGAGGCCATCGTGCCGATGTCCGTGGAAAACCTTTTGGCATTGGACCCGGATGTCTACATCGTCCAGGAAGGTCCCATGAACCCGAATCCCAGTCATCCCAAAGACCGCGCCCATTTCGATCGATTACGCGCCGTCGTGCGGAACCGGGTCCTGATGGTGGATGAAGCACTGTATTCCCGTCCCGGGCCAAGGGCCATCAAGGCCACCGAAGATCTGGCTCGTCAACTGTATCCATCTTTGTTTCCTTGAAGCTCGCCTCCTGAACTCAAAGCCGACGACTCCACAAGCCCCAGGACTTCGCGTATGCCGGCGCCGTTTGCCTCTCAACGTGTCGTGATTTCCACCTCGTAAGTGAGCTGCACCTCACCTTGAGCGGGCACATCCACGGGAAAGCGCACCAGTCCTGCATGAACCTTTTCATGCGGCTGACTGGACTGGATGATTTTCCAATCCCCCGAGAGCGTTTCCTCCAAGAACACGCGTTCCTGGTGCGCTTTAGCGTTCTTGACAACCAAGATCCAACGCAGCCGCTGCACGTTCTGGCCGATCTTTTTGACGTCCTCAAGGACGCGTTCCACCTGCACGTCAAAGGAGCGGCCGAATTCCAGATGGAGCGCCCCATGCACAGGGGTATGTTCGATGGCATCTTCACCCAGGGGAATGGCTTCCCCTTGTGCCGTGATCATACGGGCGGTCACGATACCCGCAGGAAGAGGCATTCCCAGCCCAGATGCCACCTCGTTCTGCAGGTCGATGAGGACTCGAACCGGCTGCTTTCGACTTTCCTTGCGTTCTGAGCCCCATTCAGCACTCGATCCGTTCCCCGTGCTCACCAGACGTCTTTCCATAGGGACCGCCGTGGCTTTGACCCAAGGTACCTGCACGGGGTCTCCGGCCTTCAGGTCCAAAGGTTCGGTAAGCCGATACAAGTGGTACTCGAAAACAGGCGCTTCTTCCACCGCCTCCGCCTTGGCCGCTCGAACCATATCGCCCATGGGCGCCCTAGGGATGCGATCCCGCCTGGGCACCTTACGCAGATCTCCTGCTAAAAGGAGCACTTTGACGCCGGTAAAATCCATGTCGGTGGTGTTGTGCAAAAGAATACGCCCTTCTAGAAACGCTCGAGAGGCTTCCTCGTTCATGGTGAGCGTGTAGAGAGCCTTCCATTGCAGGCCACCGGCTTCATACAGGCGTTCGGCCTGCACTTCCACCGGACCTTTCCCTTTGTTTTCCACGTCCCAGAAGGCTTTGGGCGTAACACTCAGTTCCTCGGGAAGGGACGGAAAAAAGATGCCATGATACTCCCCCGCATAAACGCCTTCCTCCGTGAGAAATACCGGGGATCCTCCTTCTGCCCCCTCGGAAACCAGCTGAACCCGGCGCACCATGCGAGCGTCCAGGCTTCCTTTAGGATTGGTCATCACCAGATCCAGAGGTTTTCCGACGTAGCTCTTGAGCAATTGGTTTTCCGTGACAGGCCGAAAATGGCTCACTAAAGTGTGCGACACCAAGGTTTCGGCTTCGTTTAAAGGCCGAACCGACAGGGTCTGAAGATCCATGGTCTGAGGAAAACCTTCCAGGACCACCGTGTGCCGTCCCGGAGGAACAGCCACTGTGTCCACTTCCCTGACCAGAGCGAGGCCGCTCTGGCTGATGGTTATGGATCTTTCCTGGACCACGGCGAAGCTTGGGCCGGGCCCGATCAGGGACCACAGGATCAAACCGGCACAAAGAAGCAATGTACGGCGAACGTTCATTGTCCCCTCCTTACGTGAGAGTCACTGCTTTTTTTGAGGGGCCGACACATCGGTCGGCCCCTACGGGTTGTTTGCAATGGTCCGACCGATTGCTGACCCCGACGGTTTGGCCATAGGGGACGACCCGTTGGTCGGCCCGTACGGTTTCCGTGCGAGACCGGATAGGCTGGTTCGACGCATGACCGTCCACCTGCAGGGGCGGACCGATGTGTCCGCCCAAAAACCTGCAGATCGCATGGAAAAAACGGGGGGAACGAACCATGTCCGAAGGCTTTGAGGGGCCGACACATCGGTCGGCCCGTGCCAGTTGATGGCTCGGGCAGGGGTATGGGGGAAACCCCCGCAGGCTTTGAGGGGCCGACACATCGGTCGGCCCGTGCCAGTTGATGGCTCGGGCAGGGGTATGGGGGAAACCCCGCAGGGCTTTGTCGAGCTCTTCGAAACGGAGGAGCCCATGGTGGCTACGGCTTCGAGGTTCATGAGGGGGTTTCGTCCGTGGATTCTCGAGCGATACGTTCTCGAGCCTGACGCCGTTCTTCGATGAGATGGGCTGCCAGTCGGCTGAACGGCCAATCAATGGAATGTTCCGTCACCACGGCAAAGATGGGCTTGGGAAGATTGGCGTCCTTGAATTTTTGGATCAGAAAAAAGATCCCCTTTTGCGGAATGTTGTAAAAAAGCACAATCTTTTCGTCACACTCAAAGGGTTCGCTCCCCACCTGATCCGTGTGAAGAATGTCCCGAACCAGCAGGTGGCCTTGGTTAGGAGAGATGCTGAAGGCCGGAGGAGCCTTGACCAATTCCAGCATGCGGTCCAGTTTTTCCTTTTCTTGCGGCGTGAAATTCCAGACAAGCAGTCGAGGTCTTCGTTCCATAGACGATCCTTCTTTGTCGTCGCGGCCAACGCGGCTTAGGCATGATCAGCCTTGACCCACAAGGCGCACGAACTGGTCCAACACCTCATAGAGGCGCAAAAGACTTCCAATGACCACATGTTCATCTTCGGCATGCTGGCTTTCTTCTCCATCAGCCCCCCAAACAATTCCGGGAATACCGAATTGGGAAAGAAAACGGGCATCGGAAGCCCCGTGGGCTTGACCCAATCGAGCGTCCGGAACGAGACGCAAAAGGGTTTGAACAGGCCCTGCAGTTTCTCCGATGAAGAGAGGTTCCTCCTCCAACACTTCCACATGGGAACGTACGGTGCGTCGAACGGCTTCAGCAAGAACCTTGGGATCATCGTTTTCCGTGTATCGAATATCCAGGTGTGCTTCCGCCGTGTCGGGAACCTGGTTGACGGAACGTCCGCCGTGAAAGAGGCCGATATTGAGCGTGCGATGCCAATGATCTTCTGTTTCCATGTCAAACAAACCTTTAACGGCCATGAGATCCTCCATGAGGATTTCAATGGCGTTTCGCCCCAGCCACGGACGGGCTCCATGAGCGCTCTTGCCTCGAGCCGTCAAACGAAGACGCAGAATACCCTTTTCCTTGACAATGATTTCGCGCAGACTGCCGCCGTCCAAGGCAACGGCGAAATCGGTGGCAATATGCGGAAGAACCGCACGGGCTCCACGATAACCCCCTATTTCCTCATCCCCTGTGATGAGGATCCCGAACGGAAGGGCTTCCTGACCTTGGCCTCTCGCTACAAGTTCTTTCATGTGCTGCTTGAGCAGGATCAAAGACAGGGCCACCGCATACTTGTCATCGATGCTTCCGCGTCCGTAGAGGCGGCCGTCACGTTCCACGGGTTCGAACAAGGATTCCGGAGCATCCACCACATCCAGGTGGCTCATGAAAAGCACCGGAACCCGCCTTTTCAAAGGCGCCACCCAGAGGGATGGAACACCTTCCTGATCCATGCGCTGCACGGTCACAGGAATGTTTCGAAGAAAGGATTCAATGAAATCGGCACAGCGGCGAATTTCATCCGGTCGCGAATGCATGGTCCGAAAGGTGATGAGTGTCTTGGTTAGATCGAGCAGCTCTTGCATACATGACCCTTTCGTTGCTTGAGATATCCCGTGGGCGTAGTCTGCCACGGCCTGAAGCGGGCATCAAGCGGCAAGTCCTCAATCCATTCATGGGGGATTTCATGCCCCTTTTGTTTCTCCCATTTTTTCACCCACTCGTCTCATTTTTCTATCGACGAAAAGTTGGAAGACCGGGTATATAAAATAAAAAATTCAAAAGGACATCCTTGGGCGGACGCCGTCGGTAGGGCAAAAGGAGTGATCCATGAAAGCCATCAGCTCCTCGACGCCACGGAACAAGGCGGTCTGGTGTCTTCTTCTAGCCGCCTGCATCGCCTTGTGCGCTGGACCCGCCTTAAGCCAACAACAGACTTCAACCCCAGGGAAATCGTCCAATCTCATCAACATCAACACCGCCGATGCCAAACAGCTTGAGGCACTTCCCGGAATCGGACCCGCCATCGCCGAGCGCATCGTTCAGTACCGGCAAGCCCACGGCCCCTTCAAGAATCCAGAAGACATCAAGAATGTTCAGGGTATCGGCGACAAGAAGTATGAAGCCATCAAGGACCTGATCACCACAAAATAAGGGACGGGTCCGCCCGAGGATGTTCTTCTTTTTTCGTCTGATGACAACGTCAAAAATTTTGTGCTAGAAGCTTGCCCGAGGACGACGTGGTCTCAAGAAGACAGGGCGTGATCATCCAAAAGGATCGAAGGAGGTTCGTGTGATTGTTCCGTCGGGGGATATGGCCATCCGCCGTCAAAGCCATGAGGTTTTGGAAGCTTATCTCGGCACATGTGTGGGGGTGGCCCTGTGGGATCAAGAAGCCGGAGTCGGCGGCCTGTTCCATGCTCTCCTGGCAGAACCTCTCACCGCCGGCTCGGCTCCCCCGGAACCTTTACGATACGCCTCTACAGGACTTCCCTTGTTCCTTGATGCCATGGAAGCAAAAGGAGCCAAGCCTTCTCGCATGCGAGCGGCCGTGGCCGGTGGAGCTATCGTGGGTCCCAGTGATGACGTTCAGCTGGACTTGCAACTGGGCGCGCGTACCCTGGAACGCGTGGAACTGTTTTTGAGAGCGGCGCGCATTCCCGTGATCCTTAGTGAAACAGGGGGCACCTTTACCTGTTGCTTACGTTTGCACTGCCACGATTGGACTCCGGAAATTGTCCCCGTGGGCAGCCATTTTTTTCGGCCCGCTCGTTCCGAAGAGATTTCCAAGCCGGACAAGGAAGCTTTAGAGAGAGCCATCAGAGACGTCAAACCCATTCCGCAAATCGCCTTTAAGATCCTCTCCCTTTTGCGTTCCGAAACCTACCAGATGGGAGAAATCAGCCGCGAAATTCGCTTAGACCAGGTGCTGGCGGCCAAGGTGCTGGCCCTGTGCAACTCCCCCATCTATGGAGCCCCAGAAAAAATCGATTCCTTGGACAGGGCGCTGGTTTTCCTCGGCGAAAGGCGCATTCTGCAAATGGCACTCTCCGTCTTTCTCTCCGGCGTTTTCCCTTCCAGAACCGGCGGCTATTCCCTATGCAAGGGCGGTCTTTTTCAGCATGCCGTGACAACGGCGCTGGGAGCCGAATTCATGGCCAAGAGGCTCGGGCTTCCCCAAGGGCGAGCCTACACTTACGGGTTGCTGCATGACATCGGCAAGATCGTCCTGGATCAATTGGTCGCCGAAAACGCCCCTTTGTTCTATCGACAAGCTCAGCGTGGCGACCGCCCATTGAAAGAGCTGGAAAAAGAATTTTTCGGCATGGATCACACGGAAGTAGGCGCTCTTTTGGTCCAACACTGGAACTTACCCATGGACGTGGCCGATGTGATTGCCGGACACCACAGCTCAAATACGGAAGGTGCTTCGGCCACTCCGGAAGAAGTGGCCCTCATCACCGTGGCCGATTTCATCACAAACCGGTTCCTCGCAGGAAGTCAATTGGAACGGCTCGATCCACGACCTGTGATTCCTGCGCTGCGTCGTTGTGGCATGAGCCCGGAAAAGTTGGAAAAAATGATCGCCGAAATGCCTCTTGGCCTCATGCGCCAACAAGCTTCCGGCTTTTAGGGTGTTCATGGAGGGGCAAGGCGGCGCCTCGCCCCTCTAAGCCTGAAACCGTGAAGCTCCTAGGCTGAAATCCCCTGGATTGACCGGACTCCCTTACCAAAACCCCTACTGCGTTTGGCTGGATCCGGTACTGGGTCCCATACCCCAGCCCATGCCGCGCCCGTGAGGACCGTAACCGCAGGGAACTCCGGCATCCTGAGCCTTTTGCCAGATTTGCTGACGAATCTGATGCATTTCCTGGGCTACTTTCCCCAGGGCCGCAGGATCCGTCTTGGGATTGTTGAGCATCTGCTGATACTGCAACTGTTTCTGATAGAGTTGCTGCCGAAGGGGTGCCACATCCTGAGCAAAAGCCTGCCCTTCAGGGGTGGTCTGAGCCCAACACGGCCCCATGCCACCTCCTCCATGAGGGCCTCGAGCCCATACAGGAGCCGCCGCCATCAAAACCAATCCAAGAACCATGACCCATCGCATCGCCTTCATCTGAAAACTCCTTTCCTGTCCTGTTTGGTTTTATCCTATGAAAAGATCCATGTTCCCGGGAACTTTTCCCTTTCAGCCTGAACCTAGGGCAACAGCCGTGCCAAACCTTTCAGCCGACCGGTCAAAACAAAATGTCGAACAGTTTTTACCTGTAAAGACAATGAATTGCCTCAGATTCCTTGGAAGCCAAGCCCTCCATTTTTTCCCGGTTTCTTTCAGTCTCTGCGGAAAAAACTGGTTCAAAAGTATCCAGAAGTTCAAAGGTCATGGGTTTCAGTGGATTGTTTTGAATCAGGGAGCCGTATCAAAGACTTTAAGGCATCGTTCATCAATGCCGATTTTCTTGTTAGGCATGAAAAGCGATGGAGGGACTCACTGAAGGTGAAACAGGGAGTTTTCTTGGCATGAAAGCCGCGCAGGAAGTCTTGGAATCCATCGGGCAGAGGATCCTTTGTGACAAGGGCAAAAAGATTCTTGTCCAGGGCGCTCAGCAACGGTGCCTTTATTATGTGGAACAGGGTGCCGTGGAGGTGGCCTTTGGCCAGAACGGCACGACCATTGCCGTTGCTTATATCGGCCCCGGTGAATTTTTCGGTGAAACAGGCTTTTTTGACGGTGTTTCGAGAGTGCGGGATGTACGGGCTGCCGAACGAACCGTCCTTCGCCTTTTCGATTGGGAATCCATGGAGGCTCTACGCTTCAAAGATCCGCACCGCTACAGCCTTTTCATCACGGATGTGGCACGGTCGGTCTGTGCCAAGTTTCGCCGTGTTCTGGATGAACGAGAACCCCTGACGGCCTATGCCGCCTCCCTATCCACAGGACGCAGGCAGTTTCATGAAGCCCGCCCGGTTCCCGACGACTTCTTTCGCACGCGCCAAGGAACCATCATTTATGAGCTGGTGGAAAAAACCAAGGCAGATTTCTTTGATTTGAGCTATGCCGTGCAAAAGAACGGTAACCCTCAACACATGCAAGAACTTCAGGAACGGTGCATGGGCATTCTCAATCACCTGAACCAAAACCTTCAGGATATGGAACCGCTCATCGCTCAAAGTGAATTTCAAGATTATGTTTGGGGCTATGTGTTCAAGGAGATTTTTCCCTACTTCATGAGAAGCCGTTTTGCGGAACGCGCTTATTACAAACCCAAAGGGTACGCCGGCGACTTTCTCATGATGGAGATGATCTACAAAAATGAACCCGCAGGGGACGGGAAGCTGGGTCTTCTTGTGGATACCTGGTGTCTGAACACGCCGGCTTCTCGAGCGGTACGGGGACGTCGGTCGCTGCTTGCGCAAGAACTAAAGCGGCGTGTCGCTAAAGATTTTCATTCCAACGAACCCGTTCGCATTCTTAATCTTGCCTGCGGGCCCAGTCGAGAATTTTTTGATTTTCTCAAAGAATACCCCCTTCAAGATCGTGTGGAAGCCACCTTGATGGATGCCGATGTGGAAGCCTTGCATTACACCAATACCACAGTGAACACCTTTCCTCATGGAGCCAAAATCCGTTATCTGAATGAAAACGCCGTGCGTTGGGCTCTGGGCCGAACCCGTCAGAGGCTGGCTCCACAGGACATCATCTATTCGGCCGGCTTAACCGATTACCTGGACCGACGGCTCTTTACCGCCCTGATCCGTCGATGCTACGAACAGCTGAAACCTGGAGGATGCCTCATTATCGGCAACTTTTCTCCATCGAACCCCAACAGAGCCGTCATGGACCATATTTTGCAGTGGAAGCTGATATACAGAACAGAAAAGGATCTACGGGACATATTTGCCGAAACAGCTTTTGGGCATCGTGTGAGCTGCCTTTCCGAACCGGAAGGGATCAATCTTTTTGCCGTCGCGTATCGAGAGCCTGCAGTTGAAGCCTGCTGAAAAGAAGGCGGCCGTTTCAGGGCGGCGGATCGAAAGAGACGTAAGAGACTATGGCAGATAAAAAGTTTTTCGGCGCCCCATGGGCTTTGGAAACGACACCTCCTTTGCCCACGCCGGTCAACCGGGAAATGTTAAAGAAGGGTTTTGAAGAGGAAATTCGAGCGCTTTTGCGCGTTCGCGTCAACGTTATTTTGCTCATGGGCGGCACCCTCGTGCCCCTTTTCGGCATTCTGGATGCTCTGCTCTATCCCTCCCTGTTTGAAAAGTTCATGTTCTACCGCCTTGTGGCGGCCATGAGCTGCTGGGTTCTTTACCTTTTCAATCGGCAACAACGTTGGCCCGTCCCTAGTTTCGCTTTAGGCACCCTGGCTTTCTATACGGTCGGCTTGGCCATCATCGCCATGATCGTGGATACGGGAGGAACCCAGACCTCTTACTATGCCGGACTCAATTTGGTCTTTCTCACTTACTGCGTGGTTCTGCCTGTTCCTGTCAAAAAATTGGCTATACACACGGCTCTTCTCTATGCCTCCTACGTCGCAGGCGCTTTGGGGTTCGATCCGAATCCGGACTACAGTACATTCCTTGCTCACAACCTTTTCATTCTGGGCACTCTTTCTATCATTCTCATCGCCGCTCACATTGACCATACGCACAGATGGCGGGATTTCGTCCTTCGTCATGAACTGGCGGTAACACGCGCCAAACTGGAGCAGTATTCCAAGCGGTTGGAATCTTCGGTCGAGGAAACGGAAGCCAAGTATAGACACCTTGTGGAAAATGCTAATGATGCCATTTTCATTTGCCAGGAAGGGCGTGTTCGATTCCCCAATCCTCGAACCCAGACCCTTTTGGGACGTCCGTTAAAGGATATCGAAGAAACCCTGCTGCTGGAATATGTGGCCTTGGAAGACCAGGATGCTCTCATGGAGTTCTTTGAAGCCCTGGAACGAAACCCTCAAGCGGTGCCTCCCTTGAGAACACTACGCCTCGAACATCCGTCGGGACGCATGGTTTGGGTGGACATGAATGTGGTTCCCATGGAATGGCAACAACGCCCCGCCCTTTTGTGCATCGCTCGAGATGTGACGGACAAGCGCCAGATGGAGCAGGAACTGGTGCAACTTCAGAAGCTGGAAGCCATCGGCACTCTGGCCGGTGGCATCGCTCACGACTTCAACAACATTTTGCAGATGATTCATGGTTATTTACAGATGCTTGTCAGACGCATGGAAGCCGACCATCCCGATCGGCCTCTGTTGAACAAACTTTTTGAAACCGTGGATCGGGGAGCCAACCTGACACGGCAGCTTCTTATTTACGGACGAAAAACTGACGAAAAAGTGGCTTCCGTGGACATCAATGCCGCCGTGGTGCGCGTCTGTGAGATGCTGGAACGGGTTCTTCCCAAGATGTACCGATTGGACCTGCATCTGGCAAGTCATCTAGGCAAAATATCCGCCGATCCCAACCAGTTGGAACAGGTGGTCATGAACCTGGTCATGAACGCTCGAGACGCCATGCCCGACGGCGGCACCATCACCATCTCAACCGCCCCGGTGACCGTCGATGAGGTCTTGGCTCAAAAACTGGGCATGCTTCGCACGGGAGCCACGGTACGGCTAAGCATCTCCGACACCGGTGCGGGAATTCCTCGAGAGATTCAAGACCGTATTTATGAACCCTTCTTCACCACCAAAACCCCCGACAAGGGCACAGGGCTGGGGCTTGCTATTGTCTACAGTGTGATCAAGCGGTTTGGAGGAGGCATTGCCTGTGAGAGCGAGCCCGGGATGGGCACACGGTTTCATATCTATTTTCCCGTCTCCCAAGCTCCCTCAAGGGATACGGCGCCGGATCGGGAACCGTTCATCCAGGTGGATCTGACGGGGTTGCGTGTCTTGTTGGTAGACGATGAGCCTCATCTTCTGGAAATCGGCCAGAACCTTTTGGAAAGTTACGGTTTGGAAGTGACCACAGCACCGGATGGTGAATCGGCTTTGGATCTTTTGGCCACGATGGCGCACAGGCCGGATGGCGTCATACTGGATCTCAACATGCCGGGCATGGGCGGTGCTCGATGCCTTTCCGAGATTCTCAAGCGATACCCGGAGCTTCCCGTCATTGTTGCCACGGGATATCTGGATCCCGAAAGGCGCGAAGAGCTTCTGGCCAAGGGGGCGGCAGACTTTATTGAAAAACCTTTTAGTTTTGAAAGAGTCCTTCAGGCCCTGCAAAGGACTCGAATCTGCCGTGTCAATTCTCACTAAATCTCTTTCTTCATCACCAAAAAGCTGGTGTCATCCACATCGATGGTAACCATACGCTGAATGCGAAATCCGAATTTTTCGTACAGGTGCACGGCGCCTGCCGAGATGATCTTCACGTCCAATTCCACGTTCTTGATCCCCCGCTGATGAAAGGCATCCAACGCACCTTGGACGAGTTTGGAAGCGATCCCTTGACCTCGAGCTTCCGGATGCACGGCCACTTTGAGAATGGTGGCTTTGTGGTCCTCGTCCCGACATGTGGCCGCCAAGTACCCTTGCACCTGATGACCGTCGTCATAGACCAGGAAAAAATCTTTGAGGGCGTTTTCAAGATAATAGGGTGTCCAGGGGTTGGGAAAAGAGAGACGCTCGATTTCGGCCACCCTCTCCAGATCGCGGCTTTCGGCGTGCCGAACCATAAAGGCGCTCCCAAGCCCCAAGAACCGGGGCTTATGACGACGAGTTCCCCAAGGCGTCCACGGAGCGGACGCGGTCTCGAATTCTGCCCGATAGAACCAGTTCCATGAACTCTTCTCCCAGGAGACGTGATTTTACGATGACTGTATCCCAAAAGCGCAGGCGTTGGGAATCCTGCCCGGCAAAAATCCAAAAATCTTTTCGGTCCGGAATGCGCCCATACGGTAGAGATGCCACAAAAGAACGGGAAGGCACCACCACAAGCACCTGATCCAGGTGGCTCGGATGGGGACGCCGTTTCGCCAAGCGTTTGTCAAACCAGCCGGGAATGAGTCGGTCCGTGTAGTGAAGGTAAAGCAGGATGCGGCCGGAATCCGGACGCAACGGGACAGTGACATGGTAGTCCATGAGCCCGCCGTCCCAATAAGCCCCCGCAGGTGCTTGGGGAATATTCAGAACGGGTTCCATAAGGAGCGGAATGGATCCTGATGCCAGAAGCGCCGGAATCACGTTCTCGGACTGCAAAGGCACATGCCGATAAGGCCAGAGGCTCTCGTTTAAGTGCCGCACAAGGCGGCTTTCCGAAGGTGCAAAAAGGATGCGTTCAAAAAATCCGTGAAGCCAGCCTCGATGCACGGCGTTGGTCGAAGAAGCCGCAGCCAGCCCCAGAGCCACCGAAAACGTGGCCCGGCTGTTTAATAAACCTCGGCCCCGCACCGCGACAATGTGGAGACGTCGCTTTTTCTGAAAAGCGATGTCCCGAGCCTCCTCATGGCCCACAAAGGACCTCAGCACGCCGCCGAGCACTCGAGTCACCTCTTGAGGCGTCGGGTGCCTGCTGTAGGCTTGGCTTCGATACGCCTCCAAAAAACGATCCAGAGCTGCTGCGGAATCTTTCTGACAATAGGCGGCAAAACGCCAGGCGCCGATGCTGGCTCCGAGAAAATCCAAAGGGGTTTCGGCATGAGGAAGCCAATGGCGGCAGAGCACGCGATCCACTCCGTACAGAACCAGCCATTTGGGACCTCCGGCAGCTCCGAGCATCCCTTCAAGACGCTCCCATCGAAGCCCTTCGTCCCGAATCATTTCCAAGATGCGTGCACCCGCATAGAAATTCAGCCATGGCGTCATCGTTTCCGTATCACCTCGCATCTTCTTTCGCCTTGACGCGGCACCTTGAAAACCTTTCAGATCTTCCAAAGCCCGGCACCAGACCACATGTGCATCGACAAACCTTGAAGGAGTGTGCTATGCGAAAAGGGCCCATGATTTTGCTTTCATGCGGCCCGTGATTTCCGCCTCAAACCCTAGCCACCTTACCACATGGGATGGTTTTTTTCATGGCTGTTCGGCAGTGAACGCAGAGAGCCTCGAAGGGACCTGATGCGAGTCGTTTCCCTTGCCCCCACATCCACGGAAATCATTGCGGCTCTCGGAGCCCTGGACATGCTTACAGGGGTTTCCGAAGACTGTGATTTTCCGGAAGAGGTGCGCCGTCTTGCCACTTATGGCAGTTGGGCTTCGCCTGATCTTCACGCCTTGGATCGAGACCGACCGGATTTGGTCTGCACCTTTGGTCGGCACCAGGAAGATATGGCCTTATGGCTGCAGGAGCGAGGTTTTTCGGTGTTTCATAGCGATCCGCCCACGGTGGAAGCTTCTTTGACGGCCATGATGGAATTGGCGAAGTGCCTGGAACGGCCTGAAGCCGGAGCTCGATTGCTGGAACATCTTCGGTCCCGCCTTCAGGTCATTGATCATCAAACAAGCCTTCTTCCCAAGGCCTTGCGTCCGAAAATCCTTCGCATCATGCAATGGCACCCTCTGATCACCGTAGGACCCGGCGCTTTTCAGTACGATGTCATTCAGCGGGCCGGCGGTCTACCTTTCCTCGAAGACGGGGCTTCAGCTTACGAAAAGGTATCACCTGAACAGGTGGCGGCCTGGAATCCCGATATCATCTTTTCTTGTGAACCGAGCATCAAAGCTTTGCTGCAGGACGATCCCCTCTGGCAAGCCTGTTCTGCGATGCGCACAAGGTCGGTGTTTGAGTTCCCATGTGGGCTGACCTGTCGAGCCGGCCCTCGTATCGTGGACATGACTGAGCAATTGGCTGACATCGTCGCCCGTTGGTTCACAAAGCACAAGGAGGACCTATGACGTCACGGGTTGGAAGCTGTGACAGAGTGCTTGAAGTGGATGTATCCCGCCGCACGAGCCGGATTTTTCGAATCAGCGCGAAAGATCGTCGTCGGTACCTGGGCGGCAAGGGATTGGCTTTACGTTTTTTTGCCGAGCAGATGCGGCCTGGGATGGATCCTTTAGGTCCTGAAAATGTTTTGGCGGTTTTTGCCGGCGTGGTGGTCGGTTCGGGAGCTCCCTGCAGTGCTCGCTTTTCCGCCGTGACCAAATCCCCCTTGACACAGCTGGTCGCTTCTTCTTCATGCGGCGGCCCGTTCGGAATCGCTTTGAAGACAGCCGGGTATGAAGGCCTTATCCTGAAAGGGCAAAGCTCGAAACCCACAGTCTTGGAAATTCACGAAGAAGGCGTCAGATTTTTGGATGCCGACCATCTTTGGGGACTCGACATCCCTACCACCCAAAAGTCTCTCAACCTGGATCGTCAAGATGGGGATCTGGTCATTGGGCCCGCCGGAGAAAACCTGGTGCTTTTTGCCAATATCGCGTCCGGGCATCGGTTTCTGGGGCGAGGTGGTTTCGGTGCCGTCTTAGGATCCAAGCGTATCAAAGCCGTGGTGGCACGAGGCGGCTCTTTCCGTTATGAACCGGCCAATCCTTCCCAGTTTGAAAAGGCATGCCGAAAGGCCACTGCCTCTATCCATCGAAACCGCTTTACGGGACACTTGTACCGAAATGCCGGAACAGCCAGCCATGTGGATTTGTGCCAGGCCGGAGCCATTCTGCCCATTCGTAATTTTCAAGACGGTCAGGATGTTCAAGCGCCGCAGGTAAGCGGCTGGGCCATGAGGGAAAAATTCGGTGCCAAACCCAGCACCTGCCGACCTTGCACCATCTTGTGCGGACACAAGGGCGTCTTTTCGGATCAGCAAAGCCGTCAACTTCCCGAATACGAAACCGTAGGGCTTTTAGGCACAAACTTGGGCATTTTTGATCCGGAACAGATCGCTCTATGGAACGAACAGTGCGGGCGTTTGGGACTGGACACCATCTCCTGCGGCGCTGTGTTGGGCTTTGTGATGGAAGCCTCTCAAAAAGGACTCATGGACTCGGCGCTTCGTTTCGGTTCACCAGACGGTGTCGCCGAAGCCATTCACAGCATCGCCTATCGTCAGGGATTTGGGGACGATATGGCCCAGGGGGTACGACGTCTTTCGCAAAAATACGGTGGCACCTCTTTTGCCTTGCATGTCAAAGGCTTGGAACTTCCCGCCTATGATCCTCGTGGTTCCTGGGGACAGGGGCTGGCTTACGCCGTCGCCAACCGTGGCGGGTGTCATCTCTCGGCAACCTTGTTTCCCCTGGAAGTTTTTCTCGGCTTTCTGAAACCTCGAACCCCCAAGGCCAAGGCTCATTTTGTGCGTTTCTTTGAAAGCCTTTATGCGGCCATCAATTCTCTGCCCACATGCCTTTTCACCACCTTTGCCTATCTTCTGGAAGCTCCTGTCGCCCGTTTCACCCCCAAACCGATCCTGGCCTGGACCATGCAAAACCTTCCCAGTGTGGCTCTGGCTTTGATGGATCTTCGCGTGTTCACTCGCCTCTTTGAAACCATCTACGGCCAACAACTCAGTCCCAGGGAACTTTTGCGTGCAGGTGACCGTATCGTGGTTCTGGAACGGCTGCTGAACGTCATTGAAGGCGTTCGTCGAAAGGACGATACCCTTCCGGAGCGCCTTCTTACGGAAACAAGACCGTGCGATATCAACCCGACTTCGAAGCACAGGGGGGTATGGAACCGTATCATCCATCTGGGATGCCCTGAACCGCCGCGTACAATCTCCCACCCTCCGCGGATCGCTCTGGATTCTATGCTGGATAGCTATTATGCGCTTCGGGGCTACAACCGAAACGGTCTTCCCATGAAAAGCACTCTGCAAAGATTGAAAATTTCCCTGCCCATGGAAACTGCTTTGGGTACGGTCCCCGACCGAGACCGCCCAAGGGCTATGGTCGTGCGCATCTTTTTTTGGATTCTGGGTCGTGCCCTTCAGTCCGCTTCGCACCGCGATGGTGTCTTTCAACGAGAACTTTCTTCCTGGCCCAAAGGTTTCACCGTTTTGTTCAAGGTGCTGCCCTACGGACCTCGAACCGCTCTAAGGGTTGATGAAAGCGGAAGACTGCGTGCTTTGGGGGATACCGTTTCGGAACGAGAAGCGAACTTGGTCATCGGATTCAAAAACATGGATACGGCCTATCGAATGCTTACGGCTCGTTTGAGCACCGTGGAAGGGTTTGCGCAGAACCGATTAAGTGTCGTGGGGGATTTGGCCACGGCCATGCAGCTCACCCGCCTGTTGGATCGCATCCAAACGCTGCTGTATCCGGAATGCATCGCCAAACGGCTGGTGAAGCGTGTGCCTCCCATACCCAATCACGAGAAATGGTGGAAACGAGCTTGGCTTTATCTTGTGGGCATTCCCTTGGGTGTGTGAAAAGCGACAAACGTTATGCGCAGCGGCAGCGCTGCTGAAGGAGCTTACCGATGACGGCGCCTTATTTTGAATTTCATTGTCCGGTCAAAATTCTTTCAGGGCCAAAGGCCTTGGAAAACGTACCGTATGAACTAAGAAGGCTTGGCGTTTCGCGCCCCTTGTTTCTTACGGATCTTGGCGTGGCCAAGGCCGGCCTTTTGGATCTGGTGACGGCCAGCCTTCGAGATTCAGAAGCTGTTGTCGGAGCCGTCTACGATCAGGTGCCGCCCGATTCCTCGGTGACCATTGTTCAGGAAGCCGCCGAAGCCTTTCGCCATGGCCTTTGTGACAGTCTGGTGGCCGTCGGTGGGGGCTCGGTCATGGACACGGCCAAGGCGGTAAACATTTTGGTGACTCACGGTGAGGATGATCTCTTAAAGTTTTCAGGAGCGGACCGCATTCAGGGGCCCCTTAAACCGCTGATTGTGATTCCTACGACGGCGGGCACAGGTTCTGAAGTGACTTTGGTGGCTGTCATCGCCAACCATCGGCAGCGCGTGAAAATGGCTTTTGCATCGAGCCATCTGTACCCGGATGTGGCTATTCTGGATCCGCGCATGACCTTGAGCCTTCCCAAACAGCTCACCGCTGCCACTGCCATGGATGCTTTGACCCATGCCGTGGAAGCTTATCTGTCGGTTCAAAGAAATCCTTTGAGTGATGCCTACGCCCAGACAGCCGTCCGCCTGATCGTTCAAAACCTGCCCCAGGTTCTTCGAGACGGTTCCGACACGGTGGGAAGGCTGGCTTTAGCCAATGCCGCCTGTTGTGCGGGCATTGCTTTTTCCAACGCCATGGTGGGCATGGTGCATGCCCTGGGACATGCCGCCGGGGCTCTGTGCCGCATCCATCACGGAACGGCCATGAACATTTTTCTTCCCCACGGTTTGGAATACAATCTGCAAAAGAGACGGCAAGCCATTGGAGAATTGCTTCTGTCCATGGGCGGCGAAGACCTTTATGCGGAAACACCCGCTGCGGTGCGTGCGGAAAAAACCATTGAGGTGCTTCGGGAGTTTCAAGGACGTGTTCATGAGCTTTCCGGACTGCCTCTAAGGCTTCGGGACGCGGATGTGCCCATGGACATGCTGGAAAGCATTGCCGCCTCCGCCATCAACGACGGCGCCATGCTTTTCAACCCCGAAGACATGACCCTGGAAGAAGCGCTCTACGTGCTCCAAAAAGCCTACTGAGCCTTTGAACAGGGCGGACAAAGCCTGCCGCGCATTCGTCTGTAGGGGCGGACCCATGTGTCCGCCCATAATCCCCGCCCCGGCCTCGGTCACGGGCCACCCCAAAACACGCTCCGCGGGCACGTTTTCGGGGCGCACACACCGGTGCGCCCCTACAGGATCATTTCCCATCCGTGCGGACACGCGTGTTCACCCATAGGGGCGGACCCATGTGTCCGCCCCCTAATCCTTTCGTCTGGGATGCGCACAAGGGCGGACACACGGGTCCGCCCCTACAAGGACTGGTTTCATGGGCGCATTCGACACCACCTCATCCTACAAGGAAATGACCCTTCCCATCACGGAACGAAAGGCACTGCCTCCACCAAGGTCTCGGCTTTGGGTTTAGGATTGCTTTTGCGGGGTCGAGTCCACTTCCCAGGGACGAGGTTCCAGGGAACAGACGCGGCGACGATCGGTGAGAACAATCATGTCTTTGAGAGCCTGAGGGGTCCGAGCGTGCTGCCATCGGGTGTCAAATTGAGGGTCCTGAAGCACCTGGGCAAGGGCGGCCACGGCTTTTAGATGAAAATCTTCTTCGTCGGCCCCGACCAGAAAAAAGAACATGGCGTGCATGGACGCCTGAGCTTCTGGAAATCTTATGCCCTGTCGGCTGCGCACTAGAATAACGTCAAAGATATCGGATCGGGCGACAGGAACTTCCGCCACAAGAATACCGGGAAAGATTTCCACACAGCGCACAGCGGCTTCATCACCATTGAAATCTGGAAGCGAAAGGGGCCGTTCCAGACCTCGAGCCATCATCACCGGATTGAGTTTTTGCAGTAGAGCTTCAGGGTCACAAGGTTCCGCAATATCGATGACTTCCGCCGCCTCGATCACATGGTCAAAACGATCCAAACAGAGTTCATCCCTTTCACGAATGATCTGTTTGAGTTCCCATTCCAAGGCGTTGCGGACCACTTTGCGGGCCGAAAGCCTTTCGAGCACGTGGAGCAAGGCATATTCCCGCTGCTGTTTCACCCGCCCGTAAAACCAGTAAAAAACCAAACCTGCCGCCACAAAAATGAGTCCGATCAAAAGGGTCTGTAAGCCGATTTCCGCAAGCAGAAGGAGAACGCCTGCCAGGCTTGCCATCTGCAACCAGGGGTAGAAAGGCGCTCGAAACGTGGGTTGATAGTTATGAATGCGGCTTTCTCTGAGAATGATCACGCACGCATTGGCAAGAATTTGGGTGAGAAGGACCACCATGGAGGCCATTTTCACCAAAGGTTCCAGGGGCACAAAAAAAAGGCCGATCAAAAAGGCACCCGTGGTGAGAACAGCCGTTACGGGGGTGCCTCTTTTGGAAGAGACACGACCAAAGAGGGTCGGTAACAGCTCATCCCGGCTGAGGCTCAAAAGATACCGTGACGCCGACAAAATGCCTCCATTGGCCGTGGTCAGGAAAGCCGTCATGGCCGCTACGGTTAAAGCCACTTCGCCGGCTTGACCCATGAAAATCCTTGCGGCATCACTGATGGGTGTCAGAGAATGGGCCAAAGCTTCAGGCTGCAAAAGGCCGCACGTAACAAGCACCATCAGGCTGTAGACAAAAATCGTGACCGAAACAGCGCTTAGAAGTCCCAATGGGATGGTTCGGGACGGGTTTTTCACCTCCTCGGCCAGAGCTGAAATTTGCAGGAGTCCTCCATAGGACACAAAGACGAAACCGGCCGTGCTCAGCACCGCATGCCACCCATACGGAACAAAGGGCACGTAGTTTTGCAGGCGTAGGTATGGTAGTCCTTTGAAGACGTAAAGGGACATGAGGCTCAATAAAAGGAGCACAAAAACGGTTTGCAGTAGGCTGGATCCCTTTGTGCCCCAAAGATTAAGGGCTGTAAAAAAGATCGCCACACCCACCACGAGAAGACGAGTCTCAAAAGGGAAAAACTTTTCGGTAAAAGCCCAAACCCCCACCAAGGCAAAGGCGCTTTTGAGGGTTTGGGCAAACCAACTGAGCAAGCCCAGAACCGTCCCCACCGCCGGTCCCATGGCCCGCGCGATAAAAAAATAATCGCCACCGGCCTTGGGCATGGCCGACACCAATTCAATGGTGCTCAAGGCCGCCGACGTCATCAGGCACCCAGCCAGAAAATAGGAAAGCACCACGGCCGGCCCCGCCTTCGCGTAAGCCACTCCAGGCAAAACGAAAATTCCGGAACTCATCATGGTCCCGACGGCAATGCAAAAAATGTCCAGGACCCCGAGGCGTTTTTCCAAACCGTTTGAGTTCACCGCGATCTTCGTCCCTCTGGTCTGTGAAGAAGGCTTTGAGCCGCCTGGAAAGAACCGACTTGCCTTGGTGCCTATTTCGGGATGCTTTTACGGCTTCATGCCCTGGATCGATCCCAATCCTCACTCAAAGGAAAGCACACAGGACTTTCTTGACCACAAGTCATCTCGCGCCATTCCCGCTTCATAGCTTCGATCCGTCGGTCCTTGGCTTCCCAGAGTTCGTTCAACCAATCCTGAAAGCGCTTCTGAAAGGCTTTGTCCTGAAAATAGTCGCCTAAAAGCTCAGGACGCACCGGCAGCGTTTCCACATGGACCCAAATTTCACGGACCTTGCCGCACAAAAAACGCCAAAAACTCACGGGACCTTCAGGATAAACGAGCGTCACATCCACAATGCCGTGCAATCGTTCCTTCATGGTCGCCAGCACCATGGCCGCCCCTGCAGCTTTAGGGCGTAAAAGATGGGTGTAGGGAGATCCCTTTTCGAGAATCTTGGATACCGTAGCCCGAGTCCCTTCGGCAAAGTTCATGACCGCAATGGGAACGTGTTTGAATTTTTCGCAGGCTTTAAGGGTTTCGGCGACGTCTCGAGCCCGCACATTTGGTTTCTTTTGAGCGGCCGCAGCCGAAGACCTTTTCATAAAGGGGAAATCCAAAGCCCACCAGGCCAATCCCAAAAAGGGAACATAGATCAGTTCCTTTTTCAGGAAAAACTTGAGGAAGGGAAGCCGTCGATGAAAAACTTTTTGAAGCACCACAATGTCGGTCCAGCTCTGATGATTCGCCAAAACCAGGTACCAGCCTTTTTCTTTCAGATCCCGCACACCGTGAATCTTCCAGCGGATTCTCTTGGTCAAGGCCAAACCCACGTTGTTGAGCGCCACCCAGGACTGGGCGATCCTGTTCAGGACTCGATCACACCCCCGCCGCCATTGGGGCAGGGGAATGATCCACTTGAAAAAAGCCGCTACCAACAATGGCACAAACCAAAAAAGGGTATTCGCCGAAAGCCACGTGAGAGAAAACAAACCGTTCAACGGCCCGGGAAGCCAATGCAACATATCTATTTTTCCTTTAAAAGTCTGAATGGGATGTCGTAAAGCCTTAGCGCAGGCAAAGGTTGCAACACGATCCCTTAGCCTGCTTCGGCGATGCTGTAGTTTTCGTCGATGAACCTTTTGATGAACTGAGCCAGTTCCGCCGTGATCAAGGCGCAACGGTTTCCCGCCATGCATTGCTTCACATCGTCAATCCCCAGTTTGAATGTGGCGGTTCGCGTGTCTTTTTCCAACTGCACAGCGTAATTGGTGGCACCGATCAATTTGTCCTTTTTCACCACAACACCGATGCCGAACTTGTCGATGTCCGGATAGAGTTCCCTGATTTTTGCTTCCACATCCTTTTGCTGAAACATATCCTGTCTCCTTTCTCTTGATTAACGCAACACCTTTTCGATTTCCCGCTTGATGAAGTTAATGCTCTTGGTCACTGGAATCTCTTTAGGACATACCCTTGTGCATTCAAAATGATTTCGGCACCCCCAAGCCCCGTCATCGGTGTCCAAAGCCCGCAGGCGCTTTTCTTTTTCCTGGTCTCGACTGTCGAAAAGATAACGAAACGCCCACACCAGGGGAGCCGGTCCCAGGAATCGTTCGTTTTCCGCAGAGACTGGACAGGAGGCCACGCAGCAGGCACATAAAATACAGCGAATCACATGGTCCAGTTTCTTCCTTTCTTCCGGCGTCTGCAACCTTTCCTTTTCCGGAACGTTGGAACCGCCGAGAAGATAAGGCTGCACCCAGCGGACCTTTTCAAAAAAAGGTTCCAAATCGACCACCAAGTCCTTGAGCACCCGAAAAGACGGCAAGGGTTCCACGAGCACCTCGTCGGCTTCGGCGAGATCCTTGACCAGTTTTTGGCATGCCAAGGCGCATCGACCATTGATGCGCACGGCATCGGATCCACACACGCCGTGCCCGCAAGACATGCGAAAACTCAAGCTTCCATCCTGTTCCCATTTGATGCGGTTCAGGCAATCCAAGATTCGTTCCGTTGGATCCGCTTTGACGCGATAGGTCTGGTAGTGAGCCTCCCGATCCACGGCGGGATCAAATCGAAAAATTCTAAAGGTCAATTCCATATTAGTAAACCCTCGGCTTGGGTTGAAATCGAGTCACAGAGACAGGTTTTGTGCTGAGACGGATCTTATCCCCATCGCGAAAAACCAAGGTGTGATGCAGGAAATGTTCGTCGTCCCGTTCAGGAAAATCTTCCCGGCTGTGAGCTCCGCGGCTTTCCCGTCGTGAAGCCGCCGAAACCAGAATAACTTCCGCCAAGGTCAGAAGCGATTCCAATTCCAAGGCTTCCATGAGGTCTGAATTGTAGCGATCCCCTCGGTAATCCAGACAGACGCCGTTTCGGTATTCTTCCTGAAGCCCTCGAATGGTCTCCAAGGCCTTTTCAAGGCCGCTTTGGTTTCGATACACACCACAACGTTCCATCATTTCCTGCTGCATGCGTTCTCGAAGCACCACAGGCCGAACACCATGTGTTCTTTCCTTAAGGCGTGCCAGGCGTTCTCGAACGGGCTCTTCGGCACCATCGGGCATCGGCGTGAGGTCCATGTTCGGGACTTGAACACACATGTCCTGCCCGGCTCGTCGCCCAAAGACCACAAGATCCAAAAGGGAATTGCACCCCAATCGGTTGGCTCCATGCACCGACACACAGGCGCATTCTCCGGCGGCATACAGACCGGGAACAGGTTTCTGCTGAACATTCAACACGCGGCCATGCACATCCGTCGGAATACCTCCCATCATGTAATGGCACGTCGGTTGAACCGGAATGGGAGCTTCCGCCGGGTCGATCCCCAGATAAATGCGCACAAAAGAGGAAATATCCGAAAGTCTTTCGGCCAGCTTTTGTTTTCCCAGATGCGTTAAATCCAAGTGGACGAAATCACGGCCATCGATCCCGCGCCCTTCCTGAATCTCACTCATGATCGCCCGGGACACCACATCTCGAGCGGCAAGATCCTTGATGGTGGGGGCGTACCGTTCCATGAACCGTTCCCCGTAACGGTTCCTCAAAATGCCGCCTTCACCTCGAGCCGCTTCACTGATGAGCACACCCAGGCCGTAAATGCCCGTGGGATGAAACTGGACAAATTCCATGTCCTGCAAAGGAAAACCATGACGATAGACCCAAAAGACACCGTCACCCGTGTTGGCGAAACAGTTGGACGTGGTCTTGAAGACTTTGCCGAAGCCGCCTGTGGCCAGCATCACGGCTTTTGACCGGAACACATGGAGTTCCCCTGTGGCCCAATCCAGCGCCACGACACCGCACACAATTCCATCTCGAACCACCAGATCAACAACGGAAAGCTCCGCATACACATGCAACCCCCTCCGAAGGCATTGGCCGTAGAGGGTATCCAGAATGACACGCCCTGTGCGATCCGCCGCATAACAAGCGCGTTTGACGGGAGCTTCTCCGAAATGGCGCGTGTGCCCTCCAAAAGCCCTTTGGGCAATGGTACCGTTAGGGTTTCGGTTGAATGGCACACCCATGTGTTCCAATTCATAGACGGCCCGAGCCGCATCTTGGGCCAAAACTTCCGAGGCATCCTGATCCGTCAGGTAATCTCCGCCTTTGACGGTATCGAACATGTGCCATTCCCACGAATCCGGCTCTTCGTTGCCTAAAGCCGCCGCAATCCCCCCTTGGGCAGCTCCGGAATGGGATCGTGTGGGAAAGACCTTGCTGATGAGCGCCACATTGAGACGCCCGGCCGTTTCCACCGCCGCTCTCAATCCGGCCAGCCCGGAACCCACAATCACGACGTCGTGGATGTGGAAGTGTGTTTCCGACATGAAAGGATCCTTTCCAGAAGGTTCTTCCAAAGCGTGTCCACTTGGCGGCGTGTGTTTTCCAAGTCTCCGGAATTGTCAATCACCAGATGAGCCTGTTGCCTTTTCCAATCGATAGGCCACTGCATGTTCAAGGTTTTTCGAGCTTCCTCAAGGGAAACGCCGTCACGGCGACATAAACGCATCACCTGGGTTTCGGGATCCGCATAGACCACGATGACACAGTCAAAGGCTTTATGCAGTCCCGCCTCGTAAAGCAAGGGGATGTCAAAAAGGACGATACGATGCGGTTCTCGAGCGCACCAGTCCCGCCACTCGGCTTCCATGGCTTCCATCACCGCAGGATGCACAGCGGCGTTCACTTGGGCACGCAGATCATCGTCGCAGACAATACGTTCGCGCAGTTTTCTTCTTTGAATTTCTCCCGTGGCCCCATCGAAATAGCACGCATCGAGACACTCTCTGAGTTTTTTCCAGGCCGCTTGTCCCGGTTGCACCACCCGGCGGGCTGCTTCATCGGCATCCAAAACGACGGCGCCTTTTTCCCGAAGCATTCGAGCCACCGTGCTTTTGCCGGAAGCGATCCCTCCCGTCAGGGCGATGCGCATGGGACAAGGGCACTTACCGGTGGGGAACTCAGCGTCGAAAGATTTCGATCCCGGCATAGCGAGCCGCGTCCCCTAAATCTTCCTGAATACGAAGCAGCTGGTTGTATTTGGCGATACGATCCGTTCGGGACAAGGAGCCCGTCTTGATTTGGCCGGTGGAAGCCGCCACGGCCAAATCGGCGATAAAGGTGTCTTCGGTCTCTCCGGATCGGTGAGAAATCACGGCACGATATCCGGCTCGATACGCCATGGAAATGGCCTCAAAGGTTTCGGTCACCGTTCCGATTTGGTTGAGCTTGATCAGGATGGCGTTGGCAATCCCTTCGTCGATGCCTCGAGCGAGAATTTTTGTGTTGGTCACAAAAATATCGTCGCCGACAATCTCGATACGGTCGCCGAGCCGACGGGTCATGACCTTCCACCCGTCCCAATCACTTTCGGCCAAACCATCCTCAATGGATAAGATGGGATAACGCTCGATCCAGCTTTCATAGAGGTCAATGACTTCTTCCGACGATTTTTCCGGTTTCTTTTCCGCTTTCAAAAGGTAGCGACCGTTTTCGTAAAATTCACTTGCCGCGGGATCCAAGGCAATAAAGACATCGTCTCCGGGAGTGTACCCGGCGGCATGAATGGCTTCCATAATCAGTTCCAAGGCTTCTTCATTGGACCGAAGGTTGGGCGCAAATCCGCCTTCATCACCCACCGCTGTGGTATATCCTCTGGACTTGAGGACCTTCTTAAGGTGCTGAAACACTTCGGCACCCATACGCAAGGCACCGCGAAAGGTGGGGGCTCCAGCCGGGACAATCATGAATTCTTGAATATCCAAATTGTTGTCCGCATGGGCTCCGCCGTTCAACACATTCATCATGGGTACCGGCAACACGCGAGCGGAGACACCTCCAAGGTATCGGTACAGGGGTAATTCACATTCTTCCGCTGTCGCCTTGGCAATGGCCATACTGACTGAAAGAATGGCGTTGGCGCCCAGACGGCTTTTGTTTTCCGTCCCGTCCAAGGCGATCATGAAACGGTCCACTTCCACTTGGTCCTGAGCGTCCATGCCCAGAATCTTGGGGCCGATCTCTTCGTTCACATTCCGAACCGCATTCAGAACCCCTTTACCCAAATACCTCTTTGGATCACCGTCCCGCAGTTCCAGGGCTTCCCGGGAGCCGGTGGAAGCTCCGGACGGCACGGCCGCACGCCCCATAATGCCCGACTCCAGAACCACTTCTGTTTCCACCGTGGGATTGCCACGAGAATCCAGAATCTCCCTTGCCCTCACGGAAATAATCTCGCTCATGAAAACCCCCCTTTCTTCAGGCGGACACCGTTTTCTTCACGTTCCCGCCTTCCTGTGGTTACCGAAACCCTCAACCTTTTTCACTCAAACGGTAAAATCTTTTCGAAAAAGATCCCTTCAGGACTCACTCTGGCACGCACAACACACACCATGACCCCGTGAGCTCGAGCCCATCGAAATCTTTCCCCGTAAATCGGGTCGATGTGATCCGCCGGAGCAAACCGCTCGGCATCCGCTCTTTGAACCACGTAGAGCATGGCAGCCCGGTGCCCTTGGTGCACCTTTTCCACGAGGACTTCCAGATGCTTGGCGCCTCGAGACGTGACGGCATCCGGGAAAAAGGCCGTGCCGTCTTCCACCAAGGTCACATTTTTCACTTCCACCCACAGGGAACCTGCCGTCGTTTCCACAAGCAGGTCCATGCGACTGTGATTCCCGGCAAAAACTTCGCGACGTACCGAAAGAACGTCCTGAAAGATCGGCAGGGCCCGTTTTTCGGCGGCCTGAGCCGCCAGATGGTTAGGAACCGAGGTGTTGATGCCGACCCAAACCCCCTGGATCTGGATCATCTCCCAGGTGTAGGCCGTTTTGCGGCCACGACCGGATGTCGCTCGAGACAAGCGCACGGCAGCCCCTACTTCCAGGCACCCTTTCATGGATCCCGAATTGGGGCAATGCACCATTTCACGACGGCCGTCCTGCATGAGCATTTCCGCCACAAATCTGTTGGGCCGAGCAAGAAAAACGGCGGGGACCAAGCCTGTTTCGGGCCGGCCGTTAAAGGGAAGAGAGACTGATTGAAGAAGGCCGTCGTGCATGATGGGTCCTGGATAAAGTTTCTTTTGAGTCGCCGATGACCGCCATAAAGTTTTTTGATTATAGTCATGGAGCCCTCAGAGTCAAACTATGCGCGGCGGCACCAACGCCTTTTGGACAGCTGCAACCCTTGTGTGCTATAGAGGCGCCTGACAGAGAAGGATGGAAAAATATTCCATGGGCTCGCATCGAAAAAAGAATCTTCTTCCACCACCAGTGGTGCCTATTGCGGGTTTCGGGGCCCTTATCCTCGCCGGAAGCCTCATCCTGCGCACCTTGCCTTTGACCAACGGATCCCGCATGCCCTTTATCGATGCCGTGTTTATGGCCACATCAGCCAGCTGCGTGACGGGTCTGAGCCTGTACGACATCGGAAGTCAGTTCAGCCCGTGGGCTCAAGGGACTTTACTTTTTCTCATTCAAGTGGGCGGGCTTGGTATCATGCTGTTGTCCACAGTGCTTCTCATGGCTCTGGGGCAACGAGTCTCTTTTCAGTCCCGATTCCTCATTCAGGATACTTACACCTATGGGCCCAGCGCTCATCTGGGACGTTTCATCGTGCAGGTCATCGTCTTTACCGCAACGATCGAATGCCTTGGAAGCGTCTTGCTTTTCTTCGGTTTTGTCAACCATATGCCTTGGGATCAGGCTGTTTTTCATGCCGTGTTTCATAGTGTGAGCGCTTTTTGCAACGCGGGTTTTTCCTTGTTTTTCGATTCTCTTATGGGATACCGGGATTCGCCTTTGGTCATTCTGGTTATCGCCGGTTTGATCATTTCTGGAGGCATCGGGTTCCTGGTGCTTCATGAAGTCGTTCGAGCCGTTCGCCTTCGAAGACCCTGGAGACGGCTTTCCCTGCATTCAAAACTTGCCGTCTCAAGCACGGTCTTTCTCACAGGCGTCGGAACGGTTCTGTATTTGGCCGGCGAATGGAACACCACCCTGGCAGGACTTCCCCTTTCCACGAAAATTCTGGCTGCCTTCTTTCAATCCATCACGCCCCGTACTGCCGGTTTCAACTCCTTGGATTTTTCTCAAATGAAGGATTTGACCATTTTGGGAACTCTTTTCCTTATGTTTGTCGGAGCGTGTCCGGGATCCACGGGAGGTGGCGTGAAAACCACCACGGTGGTCGTCCTGTTGGCCATCAGCCGATCACGGCTTCGAGGCAGCCCCTGTGTGCATGCATTCCATAGGACCATTTCCGACGAAACCCAACGTCGAGCTTTTTCCGTTTTTGTCTTATCCGCCTTGGTGGTCATTACGGGCACGGCTTTTCTGGCAGGAACAGAACTGGGTCCTTTGAGCATTGAAGAAAGTCGAGGGCGTTTTCTGGAAATTCTCTTTGAAGCCACCTCCGCTTTCGGAACCGTGGGTCTTAGCCTTGGAGCCACAGGTCGTCTCAGCTTCTGGGGCAAGATGACGGTCATTGCCCTCATGTTCATCGGCCGCCTGGGGCCTTTGGTGCTGGCCATGGCCATTCAGCCGACGAAGCGAACCAGTTTCTACGAATACGCCGAAGAGCCCGTCATGATCGGGTGAAAGGATGACCCATGAAACGGATCGCCATTATCGGTTTGGGTAATTTCGGATATTACCTCGGCTGCGAACTATCCCGACAAGGCTTTGATGTGCTGGGCCTGGATATTCGAAAGGACACCGTCCAACATGCCAAAAACGACCTAGCGGTGGTCGTGACCGCCGACGCCACGCAAAAAGAAAACCTTTTGGACCTAGGGGTCGCCGAAGCCGATGTGGCCGTAGTGACCATCGGCACCAACATGCTGGCAAGCATTCTGACCACTTTTCTTCTGAAAGAAATCGGCGTGAGCCAAGTCTATGCCAAGGCCCTGAGTGAAGAACATGAGAAGATTCTCAAACGCGTGGGAGCCGACTATACTCTGTTTCCCGAAAAGGATATGGCTGTGAGCTTGGCCAGACGTCTCGCCTATCCCAATATGCTGGAGTACCTGCCTTTTATCGGGGACCACGGCATCTTCGAAGTGCAAGCCCCGCCCGACTTTCTGGGAAAAACCTTGAAGGATCTGGATCTGATCAATCGGTTCGGCATTCAGGTCTTGGCGGTGCGGCAGGCGGAAGGCAATGCTCTCACCTTTATTCCCAAAGCCGACTTTACCATCCGCACCGGGGACCTTCTGATCCTTCTTGCCCCCAACAAGGCTATGGAACAGTTCAACAAAACAGCCTCAAGTCGTTGAAGCCCAAAACACCCAGGATCCTTAAGGAAAGGATGAAAAACCCATGATTGATCGATACACACGGCCGGAAATGGGCCGCATCTGGACATTGGAAAACAAATACCGCAAATGGTTGGACGTGGAACTGGCCGTGTGCGAGGCACGGGCGGAACGCGGCGAGATCCCCGCGTGGGCCATGGAACAGATTCGAGAAAGAGCGGCCTTTCGCGTGGAACGCATCGATGAAATTGAAAAGGAAACCCAACACGATGTCATCGCCTTCCTCACGTGCGTGGCCGAACATGTGGGACCCGCTTCCCGTTTTATTCACGAAGGACTCACCTCTTCAGATGTGCTGGACACCGCCAACGCCCTGCTCTTTTTGGAAGCTTCCGATCTGCTTCTGGAAGACATGGACCGCCTTCTTGAAGTGCTCAAACGCCGTTCCTTTGAATTCAAGGACACGGTCATGATGGGCCGCTCCCACGGCATTCATGCGGAACCCATCACTTTTGGTCTCAAGTGGGCCTTGTGGTATGCAGAAATGCAAAGGAACCGCCAACGGCTGGTTCGAGCTCGAGAAACCATGCGTGTGGGAAAAATTTCAGGCGCCGTCGGCACCTTCGCCAATATCGACCCGGAAATCGAAGTCAGTGTCTGCCGAAGATTGGGGTTGGAGCCGGCTTCCATCAGTACTCAGGTGATTCAGCGGGATCGATACGCCGAGTATTTTACGACTCTGGCCATCATCGGATGCACCGTGGAAAAGATCGCCGTGGAAATCCGGCATTTGCAGCGCACCGAAGTGCGGGAAGCCGAAGAATATTTTGCGCCGGGTCAAAAAGGTTCTTCGGCCATGCCCCACAAGCGTAACCCCATCGCTTCGGAAAACCTTTCGGGACTGGCTCGAGTCCTTCGCGGCAATGCCGTGGCCGCCATGGAAAACGTGGCTCTGTGGCATGAACGGGATATCAGTCATTCGTCCGTGGAACGCATTATCGGTCCCGATTCCACCATCCTTCTGGACTATATGCTCAACCGTCTCACACGTGTCCTGGACAAGCTGGTCGTCTATCCCGAAAAAATGTGCCGAAACATGGAAATCACCGGTGGGTTGCTTTTTTCGCAGCGGGTTCTTCTGGCTCTCGTGGCTAAAGGACTTACCCGTGAAGAGGCTTATCGATTGGTCCAAAGAAATGCCATGAAGGTCTGGCAGGAAGGCGGCCACCTCAAAGACCGATTGCTGTCGGATCCCGAGGTGACAGCCCACCTTCCCGAAAAAGAGCTGGAAGAACTGTTCGACCTAAGATATCACCTGAAACACGTGGACGCTATTTTTCAGCGTGTTTTCGGGACCAACTAACGGACCTTCACCGCAGGGACACGGATTTCAAAAAGGGATGCTCGCAACCTTTGTGCCTCTGCGGTGCTTTTTTACAGCTTACAGTTCTCGAGCCAACATCTGAAGGGTCTGAGCCACGTCGGCCGTTATATGCAGCCTGAGCACACGGCGTCCGGCTGCCAGCAGGGCTTCTCGGTCTCCCAAAGCCTGGGCGGCAATCAAGGTGCCGAAAGTGACCCCGAAGGCTTCCCGACCCGGCTCATCGGGAATGGGCACATCCTTTGAAGGTTCGTCCGTAATTTGCACAAAAATGCCTTTTCCGGCATCACCTTTATGCAGCTGTCCTGTGGAATGTAGGAACCTGGGCCCGTAGCCTACTGTCACCGCTTTTTTCGTCCGGTCACGAAGAGCTGTTCGCAGGGCCTGAAGCGCTTGATCCATCTCGAGTGACGGCGCCACATAGGCGTGCACGCCGATATAGCCTTCAGCCGGCACAGCGTCCACAAAAGATTCCAGCGCTTCCCTCACCGTCGATCCCTTGGTTTCCCCGATGACGGTCACATTCTGCCATTGAAACGCGGCGGGAAGTTGCGGCAGGGACCCTGAAGCCTGAAAGGCGGCCAGCATTTTTTTGGCTTGCACCTTGGCCGATTCCACGTTCGGCTGATCAAAGGGTTGAATCCCGAGCAGATGCCCGGCCACCACCGTGGCAAATTCCCAGAGGAAAAACAAGGCTCCCACATCCCACGGGTTCCGCGCTTTCAGCCGAACATGTGGGAAGACCTCCATCGGAAAGTCCACCTCAAGAGGCGACGATGCAGCCGTGGAACCGTTAGTTTCGACACACGTGGTGATGAAAAGGCGATCCGGACCATAAACGTCTCGGGATCCTAAAGGCTCATTGACTACCGGAAGAATCCCCTTGCCTTCTTTCCCTGTGCTTTCGGCGATGAGCTGTTCCACCCAATCGCCTAGATTGGCAAAAACAGGGTCGATGACCAGGGTGGCTTTATCTCGGCCATGCCGGGCTCCCACACCCAAAACAGCGCCTAAAATCAGCCCCGGATTCCCGTCAAAAAGGTCGGCTTCTTCCCTTCGGCACGCTTCGGCCATGGCTTCGGCACTCTTAAGGATTTTGGCGACATCGATCCCCAAAAGAGCTGCAGGCACCATACCGAACAAGGTCAAGGCCGAATAGCGCCCTCCTACGTTGGGGTCGTTAAGAAAAATTTTTCGAAAGGTCAGAGATCGTGCCAGAGCTTCTAAGCCGCTCCCCGGATCCGTGATGGCGCAAAAGATCGCGCCGGCATTCCCTTCTCCTTTCAAGGCCGACACTTCGTTGTAGAAGTATTTGAAAAGGGAAAGGGTTTCCACCGTGCCGCCGGACTTTGTGGCCACAATAAAGAGGGTCTTCGTCAAATCCAGGGAAGCCCGCACGCGAAAAACCGCGTCTGGATGGGTTGTGTCCAAAACAATCAAGGTGGGAAAGCCGTTTGGGGGCGCAAACATTCGGGAAAGGACCTCCGGAGCCAGACTGGATCCTCCCATGCCCAACAACACCACCTTTTCAATGGGGCTTTGACGGATTTCACGCACAAAAGCCTCCATCTCCTCCAGCCGGTCCTTCATGCTCCAAGGCGCCTCAAGCCATCCTAATCGATCGGAAATTTCCTTGGGTTCCCGCTTCCAGACCGTATGATCGCCGCTCCATATGCGCTGGACAATGCTGTGTTTCTTCATCTCGTTCAAAGCGTCCTGAACCGGATTGGTCTGGTCCGCCAAGCGACCGTTCACGGCAATTGGACTCGGCATGCTTGTTCCTCTCGCGTTCGAGCTTGACTCTTCCTGTATCCCTATTCCACATGAACCAGGATCGCGGCCTGCTGAGGCACGGAACCCGTTCCCAAAGCTTCCAGGCCCGTTCGATCCAAGGAGCGCCACATCTCCTGATAGGTTCCATGCTCGGGGGCTGTCACAACCACGCGCGCTCCATCGGTTCCCAAGGTTTCCCGCATCAACTGAACCCACAGGGATTTCAAAGATTGCTCCAGCCCATGAGCCGCATCGCTCAGCTCTCGAGCCGATTGGGGTTCGGTAGGAGCCATGATAAAAGTTTCAAAAGCTCTTTGAAATTGGTTCCGAGCTTCCAGACCCTGAACCGCCTCGAGCCATTCCGCAAAGGCAATGGGACTCAGAAGGTCCAATCGAGGAAGCGTAAGAATTCGTGTTTCCCCGCGATGCCAAACCTTTCCCTGGCGTTCCGTGGCCGTCTGCAGCGCATCCAAGGCCTCATCCACAACATCACGACCCAAAGCCGCCAGCACCATCGCCGGCTCTTTGGCCCCTATTCGACTTAGCAAGCGAAACCAGAAACCGATCCGTTGGCGCAACAAGTATCCAAAATGTCCCCAGTCGGGACTCAAGGGCGGATTGGTGGTTTCCAGGGCTCTTTGCAGTTCGGCACTGTCCTCCTCATCAGCTCCCAACGCCTTGAAGAGCTTTTCCTCCAAGTGACCTACTTGTTTCAGGTCCATGGAAAGTTCCAGCTCACGGATATCCAGTTCCTTGGCCATTTCCAGAAAGACCACGGCTTCCATGAGAAGCCCATCGGCCGGATCCAATGGTTTCGGGCTCATGCCTCGAAGAACCGACTGAATATGACCTCGGGTTTCGGGAGCACCTTCCCCGGCCCAGTCTCGGCTCAAAACGGCCATGAGTCCGTCTTCGCCCACGCGGGACCCCAGATCCTGATAACCCTTGTAAATGTTACGCACACGTTCCCAAAACCCATCATCTTTCACCAATACATGGGACTCACACAGAGGCTCGGCCCATTCGGGCAGATAGACCGGCCCGATGGCTCTCAGGCAATCCAAGCGGCCCCACAGGGTCAAGAAAGATCGTGCCGCCCCTTCGGGCAAGACACTGTGAGGAAAGAGAAAGAGCTGAAGCGTCTTTTCCTGCATTCAAAGCACCTCGTTTTCGGGTAAGGAATCCGTCCAAAAGAGCGGGACCTCGGGAAGAGAAACGCCTGCAAGGCGCGCGGCTTCCTGAAGAAGCCTGCGAACGGCCTCTTCTCCCTCCACTCCAACGTCCCGCGTGAAATCATTGACGAAGGTTTCAATATGGCGCCGTATCACATCAGGGGCCATTTCCTGGGCATGCGCCGTGATGTAAGGCCCTAGGTCGTCCGGATGGGCGTAAGCCCAATCCAAGGATGCCACCAGGGATCGATCGACGGCTTTCGCCATGGGACGACCAAGGCTGCGCCGAATCACGATGCAGCCCAAAGGCAGTGGATATCCCGTGTGGGTTTCCCACCAGGCACCAAGATCCAGCACAAGGTGCAGGCCTAAGCCTTCATAGGTGAAACGACCTTCATGAATCACAAGGCCTGCATCCACTTCTTCGGCCAGCACCGTCGGCATAACCTTTTCAAAGGACATTTCCACCCGTTTTCCGCGATGCAAACCGGTGAGTTCCAAAAGAAGATTCGCTGTGGTCAAACGACCCGGAATGGCGATGGTCGCGTTCATGAGATCCTTTGAATTCAAAGGCTTTTTGGACACCACGATGGGACCGCATCCTCGGCCCAGAGCGCCTCCGGAACGCAGGATCCAATAGTCTTTGAGGCAATGGATCACGGCGTTCAACGAAACTTTGGTGACGTCCAGAATGACTTCCTTGGCTTTTTGGTTCAGAACTTCCACATCGGCAAGAAAAGGTTGAAACTGCAGCCCTTGAGGTCGAACGGCACCCAGAGCGAGACCGCCAAAAATAAAGGTATCGTTCGGGCAGGTGGAATAGCCCAAAGAAAGATGACGGACCACAAGCCTCCTCCTACGGGGCCGTTTTCATTTCGTGAAGCCAGGTTCCCACCACGGCATGGCTGTGGGCCAGAGCCTCCTTCATGCGCCAGCTTCCTTTATCCCGAACGCCGGCCCGATTGCTGATTCCTCGACATTGCACCACAGGCACGTTATAGCGGCGGCACACCTGCACCACCGCACTTCCCTCCATATCTTCCGCCCAGGCACCGTAGCGGGCGAAACGTTCGCCGGCAATCCATTCATCGCCACTGGACATTCCTACCGTAACCGAAGGTCCAAAAGCCACCTGAAAAACATCGGGGTTGGATTCCGATCGACACGCTCCTTTCGAGGCTTCTCCGGCGTAAGGATGTACCCCGGGAATTCCCACAAGCGTCGAAGGCACAGAATACAAACCGGCCGGGGTGATTTCGGCAACGTGCTTGAGAGCCGGATCCTCACTAAGGTCAAAGCGCTCATAGACAGGTCGACCCTTTTCTTCAGCCACCGCATACCCTATGGCTTGCATGGAAGCCTGCCCGCCCCGTTCCCAGACCCCCTCATCGCCCAAAAGAACGGTTGTGGAAACCAACACGTCCCCCACGTGGAGTGGGCTTTCTCGGTAGGTCCCGGCACTGCCCACAATCCAGATCATGGCCGGTCGAAGCCGATCCACCAAGATGGCCGATCCGGCGGCGGCATTCACTTTGCCGATCCCAACGCACGCCAACCCCAATCGAAGGCGACCCAAAGACCCGACCCAGACGGACGTCCACGGTGTAAACCGCTGCTCCACGGTTTCAAACCACCCCTGAAGGGGTTCCACTTCCCTTGGAACAGCTCCCAGAATCAAAAGATCCAATGTATCGAAGGGACCTTCGGTGCCCATGTCCTTTTTCCCATGAACGATATCGGCCCTAAGCTATCAAGGGGCTGAAAGCTCTGTCAATGCGCCGGCAGGTCATGCGATCAATCTCTGACAATCTTTGCCCGCCCCGTAACTCGATTGACCCCAAAACCCTCAGGGATGAAAGTGCATGCCCATCCACATCCTCAGGGAAGTTCCCGTTTTCGTTTCTGAAAGGGCAACCTCATGTGTCCGTTCGCATTCCACTGCGAACCCGCGCGTCCGTTCGTGTCCCCCTGTAGGGGCGGACCTATGTGTCCGCCCCAAAAACCCACACCTGAACATGCTGCTGCAGTCCGTACCAGAGTCTGTCTGGACATTCCCGCAAAAACCTCAGGCGGATCGCGCCCTCAATCTGACTTCCGTTGACTTTCCCTGCATTCCTCCTTATGAAGCACTGGCATTTGCCTAAACAACCCACGAGGGCACGGTTCACACAACCCATGTCCTTCGTCCAAGAGAAACTCCATGCAATATCAAAACATTTCCCTGTGCGGCGTTGCGAAAATCGGAACTGTCACCGTGGACCCTCCCGTAGTGATGGCGCCCATGGCCGGGGTGACAGACGGACCGTTTCTTCGTGTTCTTTCGCGCTTCGGCGTCGGCATGGTCACTTCTGAAATGATGAGCGCTGAGGGGTTTCGGCGTCAGGATCCTTCCGTGGAAAGAATCCTTGCCGTTCCTTCCCGAGTTTCTGTGCCGGTGGCTCTTCAAATTTTCGGCGCCAACCCTGAAGTCATGGCGGAGGCGGCTCGTGCCGCGCAGGATAGAGGTGCCTCCATTATTGATATCAACGCCGGATGCCCGGTAAAAAAAATTGTGCGCCAGGGAGCGGGAGCCGCTCTGCTTCGAGATCCGGACCGACTTCTGCGTATCGTCGCAAGTGTCAAACGGGCGGTCTCCATCCCTGTGACGGTGAAAACACGGCTTGGGTGGGATCGAAACGAAATGGACGTGCTTCAGATCGGGCGGAACCTTCAGGAAGCGGGGGCGGATGCCGTGACATTGCATGCTCGCACAGCCCGCCAAATTTATACAGGAAAAGCGGACTGGACCTGGATCGGCAGACTTAAGCAGGAACTTTCCATTCCCGTCATCGGAAACGGAGATGTGACCACGCCGTCGGACTTTTTTCGCATGAAACAAGAAACAGGATGTGATGCCGTGATGATCGGTCGAGGCGCCTTGGGAAATCCCTGGCTCTTTTTTGTCATCGCTCAGGAATGCGGCTGTCACGGTATCCAAGGCTCGCGACCCGGTTGGGAAGATTTTCGTCAAACCGTCCATGAACACGCCAGCTTGTTTGCTGAAGAAAAACCCAAGGCCATTGGAGCGCTTCGAAAGCATTTGGTTTGGTACACAAGAGGATGCCCGAACGCTTCCACATGGCGCCGGCGCCTGATGGCCGCGCCTGATTTTGCGAGCCTGCTAAAGCTTTTTGACATGTATGTTTTTGAGCTGAAGGCGTCAAACGCTGATATGCTGACTTGCAAGGTAAAGAATAACGGCAAAGGACAGGAGTGTCCATGAAGGTTCTTGTGGCCGAAACAGCCGGATTCTGCCAAGGGGTGCGTGCGGCTTTGGAAATGACGCTGGAAGCGTCCCGATCCCGTGAAAAAGAACCCCTGTGCACCTTCGGCCCTCTCATTCATAACCACCAAGTCCTGGCCATGCTCAAGGAACGAGGGGTGGAAGAAGCTGCGTCCGAAGAAGAATGCCGAAACCGATGGGTGATCATCCGCGCCCACGGCATTCCTCCGGATCAACGTCGCCGCCTTAAGGACGTGGCTTTAGGTCTCATCGATGCCACATGCAAACGCGTCGCACGAGTTCAAGCCATCATTCGTAAATACGCGCGTAAAGGCTACCACACCATCATTGTGGGTGACGCGGATCATGCGGAAGTCATCGGGCTCATGGGCTACACCGAAGGTCGCGGCGTTGTGATTCAATCGCCCGACGATCTGGAACGTTTGCCGTCCGATTGGTCCCTGGTTCTTTTGGTAGCACAAACCACGCAAAACGAAGAGGTCTTTCAGGCGATTGAGACGCGGTTTCGAAAGAAGTTTCCTCAAGGGGTCGTGGAAAACACCATCTGCGGGGCCACTCATGAACGCCAAGACGAAGTGCGACGTTTGTGCCGACAGGTGCAAGCTATGGTTATCGTCGGAGGCAAACACAGCGGCAACACGATTCGCCTGGCGCAGACGGCCCAAGAATGCGGTGTCCCCACGTACCATGTGGAGACGGATAAGGATTTAGACCCACAAGAATTATCGCGCTTTCATACGGTGGGAGTTTCGGCGGGAGCCTCCACGCCCAACTGGATGATTCGAAATGTGGTGCGTTTCTTGGAAAGCCTCGAGCCGGACCCTCGTGCCCCACAGACTGCCGTGTGGAGGCATCGGCTGGAAAAACTGGCTTACAACAACGCAGCTTCAGCGGCCGCCGCGGGGCTTCTGACTGCTGCGGTTTCCGCGGTGACAAATCTACCCATCGGCTTTCTTCACATTTTTATGGCGGCATCCTACGCCTTTGCCATGCACACCCTGAACCGCTACATCGACCGAGAAGCCCTTCAGCTCAATGATCCTCAAAGAGCCGCCTATTACGCCGAAAAGAGGACGTTTTTTACGGCTACGGGAATTGCGGCCGCTGCAACGGCTTTGGTAAGCGCCGCCATCAACGGGGTGCTTTCCGCCTTTTTCATGGTTCTTCTCCTCGCCTTTGGGTCCTTGTATGCGGTACCCATTTTTCAATCTCAATGGGCCCAACAGGCGACCGTGCTGAAGATCAAGGACATTCCAGGATCCAAAACTTTTACCGTGCCTCTGGCTTGGGCCAGCGTCACCGTGTGGCTGCCTCATCTTCAACAGGTGGAAGATACTTTCGGACGACTTTTTTACGCTTTTGTGCTGGTCTTTCTTCTCATTCTAGCCCGAACGGCACTTCTGGACAGGCTGGATATTCAAGGGGACCGACTGGTCGGGCGTGAAACCGTGGTGGTCCTGTGGGGCGAAGATCGAGCCGGCCGATTCATTGTGGGCGTCTTGGTCCTCGTAGCGGTGGCTGCATTCTTAGGATGGTTTTGGGGCCTGATCACCCCTTTTGGGCTTTTTTTCGCCATAGCCGCCGCCCTTTATGGTGCTTTTTTCCGTTCTTCTCGAGGTCGACGCATCAAGGATGCAGCCTATCTGGAAACCCTCATCGAATCGGTCCTGATCGCCCTCGGTCTTTTCGGCTGCTTATGGATCTGGCTGGGGAGTCTTTGAAATAAAGGTCTTGAGAATGGTGCCGTCTTTGGTGAGCGTGATCATTCCCACACGAAATCGCTGCGCCATGGTTCGGCAAGCCGTAGAATCGGTCCTGACCCAAAAAGGGGCCGGTTTCGAATTGATCGTCGTGGACGATGGGTCCGAAGACGACACACCCCGTCTGCTCGCTTCCTACGGCACAGCGCTGCAGACAGTCCGCCTGGAACATTCAAGGGGCGTCAGCGCTGCCCGAAATGCGGGCATTCACGTGTCCCAAGGGGAATGGCTGGCTTTCCTCGATTCTGACGATCTTTGGCTTCCGAAAAAACTGCGCGCGCAGTTGGATTTCTTTCGGCAAAACCCAGGCATGCGAATCTGTCAAACCGACGAAATCTGGATGCAGAACGGGCGGCGGCGTAATCCCAAAAAATATCACGCCAAGCCTTCGGGATGGTGTTTTGAAAGGCTCTTGGAACGCTGCCTCGTAAGCCCTTCCGCGGTCATGTTGCACCGGTCGCTGTTTGACGAAGTGGGCCTTTTTGATGAATCGCTTCCCGCCTGTGAGGACTACGATCTCTGGCTCCGTATCGGCTGCCGTTATCCCATAGGCCTTGTGCCGAAGGCTTTGGTCATTAAGAGAGGCGGACACCTAGACCAGCTTTCCGCCACCGTTCCCGCTCTGGATCGCTTTCGCCTACAAGCCTTGGCCAAGCTCCTTAACACGGCGCCTCTCAAACCCGCACAGAAGGCTCAGGTACTGAATGTACTGCAGCGTAAAGCCTCCATCTATGCGACGGGATGCCTGAAACGAGGCAAAACCGCCGAAGCTCACTGGGCCCTCAGTATCGTGAAATCGTGAATCGTGAATCGTGAATCGTGAAGTCGTGAAGTCGTGAATCGTGAAATCGTGAAGTCGTGAATCGTTGGACGTGGAATCGTCAGTGACGAATCGTAAATCGTAAATTGAGGGCCAAAATAGGTTAAAAATCCTAAAGCCGCGAGGTATCGATTTTGAGTGTAATGAACTTATTGCCTCTCCTTAACAACTTCACGATTTCACGCTTTACGATTTCACGATTTCACGATTTCAAAACGCCTGAAGAATTCTGTGCAGGACAGCTTCCATTTCGCCAGGGCCGTATTTCTTTGCCGGCCATGGCACCTTGAAACCGTCCCCGGTCTTTCGCGGCATGAGGTGAAAGTGGACGTGAAAGATTTCCTGCCCAGAAATTTCGTAATTGTTCTGAAGAATGTTCATGCCTTCGGCATCGGTTCCCTTGAAAACGGCGGTGGCTACCTTTTGCAGGGCCGCACCACAGGCTGCGGCTTCTTCCGGATCCATGTCAAAGAGGGTCTCCGCATGTTTTTTGGGAATAAGCAGGGTGTGGCCGGGCATGAGGGGATTGATGTCCAGAAAAGCGAGCACGTGGTCATCCTCATAAACCTTGGCGCAGGGAATCTGTCCAGAAACAATGCGGCAAAAAATGCACTCCGTCATGTTTTCACCTCCGTCTCTTCAACCAGCCGATAAAAAGCCAAACCAGCCAGCGAACCACCAAACGAACCGTCCATGCCTCATGGGCCTTGTTGCCTAAAGCGCTTTCCGGTTCTATAGTCCGTCACGGGAGCCAAGAGCCCATCGATACCCACACCATACGACGGCAAGGCTCCACTGTGCAAGCTTGAGCTGAAACCATGCTCTTTAACTGCGGAAGATGAAATTATCGGGCTACAAAAGGGAAACACCATGACCCTGGACGACCTCTACGCTCTGATTCCCGACATGCAATGCATTCCCGGATGCATGGATTGCTGCCGCCTTTTCGGCGTCCCATCCCGGACTCTCGAGGAAGACATCCGAATTCGAGCCTACCTGCGAGATCAAGGACGTGAGATTGTGACGGCACAGGGAACAACTTGTCCTTATCTTTCCGACCAGGGTTGCACCATCTACCCGGTTCGGCCCTTCACCTGTCGGCTCTTTGGAACAACTTCCAATCTGCTTTGTCCTCGAGGAGCCCGCCCGGTGGAGTTACTTCACGAAGATCTGGAAGCTGAAATTCAGTATCGTTACCGTCTCCTTTGGCCGTAACCTTGAAAATCATCGTGCATGATGCTCGACTCATGAACCTGACAAACCGAAAGCTTTGAATATGGATGCTCAAAAAACCGTTGTCGGAGATCGCAAAGTTTTCTTTCGAATCACGGTCTGCAGTGCGATTCTCCTGGCTGGCATCGCCGTTATGGCGGCTCTGGCTTCCCTCAAGAAACCTCCTGCGCAAGCCGTCATTCAAGAACAAGCCTATAAGGTGGAAGTCCTGGAAGCCCATCCCGAGAATGTGCCGGTAGTACTGACCGGTTACGGGGAAGTCCATGCCATTCGTCATGTCCTTGTGGCCTCGGAAGTGGCCGGAACGGTCCTTGCTGTGCATCCTCGGCTGCTGGTGGGAGAAGTCATTCCTAAGGGAGAAGTCCTGTTTCGAATCGACCCACGGGATTACCGTTCGGCTCTTGCCGAAGCCGAGGCCATGGTGTCCCAACTGGAAAATACGGTGATGCGTCTCGACAAGGAATGGGCTTTGGAAAAACGGCGCCTGAGCATTCTCCAACGCAGCCGGGATTTAGCATGGGCAGAATACCAGAGGCTTAAGCAGCTTTATGAAGAGAGTCGCGTGGGGACCAAATCTGGAGTGGAAGCGGCTGAAAAGGCCTACAATCAAGCCCAGGACCAGTTGCAGCTTTTGGAACAGAGCCTGGCAGTTTACCCGGTGAGGGTGCGCGAAGCGCAAAGCAGCCTGGAAGCCGCTCGCGCCCAACGCCAAAGGGCTTTGATCCAGATGGAAAGGTGCACAGTCCATGCCCCCTTTACAGGACGGATCGCGTCAAAATCCATGGAACCGGGACAGTTTCTTAGTCCCGGCACGCCGGCTTTGACCCTTGCCGACGATTCCATTTTGGAGATCCTTGTGCCTCTAGACAGTGATGATGCACGTCAATGGCTTATCTTTGATGAAAAGCCTTTCACTCCAGAGCTTTCGTGGTTTCAAGGTCTAAGACAAGTGCCATGTCAGGTGCGTTGGGTTGAAGACCCTCAAGGCCACCTTTGGAAAGGGTTCCTTCATCGTGTCGTGGCTTTTGACCGCACCAGCCGAACCCTCACCGTGGCCGTTCGTGTCCCCGGGGAAGAAGCTTCCCGCAAAGGAGCTTCTATGCCCCTGGTGGACGGCATGTTTTGCGCCGTCGATATTCCGGGCCGAACCCTGCACCAGGTGGTCCGGCTTCCTCAATGGGCTGTCACCTATGACAACAAGGTGTACTTGGCCGTCAACCAGCGTCTCAAAACGGTCTCGGTTCGAGTGGCTCGGATTCAGGGGGAAGAAGCTTTTATTTCGGAAGGAATTCATGACGGAGACTGGGTGATCGTCACACGGCTCGTAAACCCTCTGGAAAACATTCTTCTTGATGTGTCCCATTTGGACAAGACACCCGTAAAGGAATCCAAACCATGAAATCTCTGCTGGCGGCTTTCGCCAGAAACAGGGTCTTTGCCAACATTGTCTTGGTCTTGATCTTTACGGCAGGCATCATGGCCGGCTTTTTTATGCTCAAGGAAAATTTTCCTGAGTTTTCCTTGGACATGATCACCGTGAGTGTGCCTTATCCCGGAGCTGACCCGGAAGAGGTGGAAGAAGGTATCTGCCGTAAGATCGAAGAGGCCCTGGAAGGGGTGGAAGGGATCAAGCAAATCACGACACAGGCTCAGGAAAATGTGGGAACAGCCACCATCGAGGTCATGGAAAACGCCGACTTACGCGTGGTGTTGGACCGTGTCAGGGCCAAGATCGACGCCATTTCCACCTTTCCCGTGGATGCCGAACAACCTGTGATCACGGATGTGACCCTGCGAAGTCCCATTGCCTTGGTGTACCTTTCGGGAGACATGAGCGAAGAACGCCTCAAGGATTGGGCCGAACGGGTCAAGGACGAGCTTCAGGCCCTTCCTGAAATTTCTCAGGTGGAAACCTTCGGTATCCGCGATTACGAAATCCATATAGAAGTTTCGGAACCAACCCTACGCCGCTACGGCCTCACCTTCGCTCAGGTGGCGGATGCCGTCCGCCGCGGCAACCTCAACATGGCCGGAGGGACCATTCGCACCGAAGGGGAAGAAATTCGCGTGCGAACCATGGGACGGCGTTACCGAGGCGAAGAACTAGCTTCCCTGGTGCTTCTTGCCACCCCTGACGGCGCCATGATTCCGCTGGGCCGTGTAGCCCGCATCGTGGACGGCTTTACGGAAGATCCCCTACGAGCCTATGTTAACGGGCAACCGGCCGTAATGCTTATTGTCTTTAAAACATCCCAGGAAGACGCCTTGGCCATTTCCAGAGCCGTGAGTCATTACGTGGAGTATAAGGCGAAGGAACTTCCGTCTTCTCTGCATATCAAGATCCTTTACGACACCACGGACATGCTGAGAGCCCGAATCAACCTTTTACTCAGAAACGGCCTTTACGGTCTGGTTCTGGTGCTCGTTCTTCTGTGGCTCTTTTTGGATCTTCATCTGGCCTTTTGGGTCGGTCTGGGTATTCCGGTTTCCATTGCCGGGGCTTTGGGCATCATTTGGGGCCTTGGAGGCACCATCAACATGATTTCCCTCTTTGCCCTCATTATGGTCTTAGGCATCGTGGTTGATGATGCCATCGTGGTGGGGGAATCCATTTTCGCCCAGCGACATAACGGAAAGCCACCGTTAAAAGCTGCCGTGGAAGGGACTGCGGAAGTGGCTTTTCCCGTGGTGGCCGCCGTGACCACCACCATCGTGGCCTTTATTCCTCTGGCTTTTGTGGGCGGTATCATGGGAAAATTTATCGCCATCCTTCCCCAGGTGGTCGTGGCCTGCCTGACTATCTCCTTAGTGGAATGCTTGACCTTGTTGCCCGCCCATCTCAACAGCCTTCGTGACCCCAATCATCGTGAATCCTCTCCTGGAAAGCTTCACTCGTTTCTTGGCAGTTTGCAGGAAAAAGTTCAGCGAGGAACAGACGCATTTATCGAACGAATCTATCTTCCTTCCCTGCGTTTTTTCGTTCGGTGGCGATACATTGGAATGTGCTCGGCCATCGCGGTGCTTTTGATCAGCATTGGTGTCATTCGAGGAGGCATTGTCAAGTTCGTGGTCTTTACCGAAATCGACGGCTTTGTGCTCAATGCCACCATTGAATTTCCGGAAGGCACCCCGGCAGAAGTAACCCAGGAGGCTGTCACTCGCGTGGACAACGCCCTGCTGCGCCTGAACGACCGCCTCAAGACCCGCACAGGAAAGCCCATGTTGGTGGATCGCCTGGTGCTGGTAGGCCAAACCCTTGGACAGATCCCTGCCAAAGGTCCCCATTACGGAGCGATTCAAGCCATCCTTTTGGATTCCGAAGAACGGGGCATCCATTCCAAAGACATCATGGTGGCCTGGGAAAAGGAAACAGGGCTTATTCCCGGTATCAAGGCTTTGACTTTTGAGGGAATGGAAGCGGGACCACCGGGAGCGCCCATTGAAGTGTGGATTCAGGGAGAAAACATGGCCCATATCGTGGCCGCTTCCCATGAGCTGATGGAACGGCTTCGACAATTCGATGGAGTTTACCAGATTCGATCCGATTATGCAGCGGGTAAAAGAGAACTTCGGCTGCGCCTGAAACCCGAAGCCCGCACCTTGGGGCTGACGGTAGACGATTTGGCCCGCCAGATTTATGCGGGCTATTACGGCCAAGAGGCTCTTCGAATTCAACGTGGTCGGGATGATATTCGCGTCAAGGTGAGATACACGGAAGATGAACGTAAAGACCTGTCACGACTGGACCAAGTTCGCATCCGCACACCAAACGGAGCCCAAGTCCCGCTACGGTCTGTCGCTTCTTTTGAATATGCGCCGGGATATGCCGTGATCACACGCACTGACGGTATGCGCCGTGTGGCTGTGAGTGCCGCGGTGGACAGTGATCGAGCGAATGCCAACGAAATTTTTCAGGATCTTTCGGCCAACTTTTTCCCGGACTTGGAAAAACGCTACCCGGGTCTGCGCCTTGCCCAGCAAGGTGAAAAGAAAAAGATGCGAGAATCCCTTGCCAGCCTTAAAGTGGGTTTTCCTTTGGCGTTGCTCGGCATTTTCATCATCATCGCCACCATTTTTCGATCCTACGTGCAACCCCTAATCATCATGGTGACCATTCCCTTTGGACTTATCGGCGCCGTCGTGGGCCATCTCCTCATGGGCTTTGACATCTCCATCATGAGCCTCTTCGGCATGGTGGCCCTCACCGGTGTGGTCGTAAACGACGCTATTGTGCTTATCGAACGGGTGAATGAAAACCTTGCGGAAGGCATGCGATTCTTTGAGGCTTTGATGGAAGCAGGCAGACGCCGTTTTCGAGCGGTCATTCTGACCACGGTGACCACCGTGGGAGGGCTCATGCCTATGATCCTGGAAACGGACTTTCAAGCGCGATTCCTTATTCCCATGGCCGTAACCCTGGCTGCGGGTGTGGCTTTTGCCACCATGCTTACTTTGGTGCTGATTCCATCTCTCCTGGCAATCCTGAATGATGTGCGCTTGTTGTTGTATCGCGCTCAAAAAGGCCGGTGGCCTCAACGTCGAGAAGATGTGGAACCGGCGAGGTTACGCCGCAATAACCACATGGAAACAACTCCAACCAGTGTTGTGGATTCTCTGGCCGCCTGAAGCTTGAAAGAATTTCAAAAAGGAAAGCAAAGCATGCGACATACATCGATTCGTCTTTGGCAAAGTCTGGTCCTGCTTTGTTTCTTTCTTGTTCACCTCCCCGTAGGAATTCCGGCCGAAACATCGGCATTCCCCGATGAAACCTTCTCGTCACCGACCCCTGTTCCACTACCGGCTGTCTTGGATCTTAAGACCGCTCAGCGTTTGGCTCTGCAGGGAAACCCATCTCTTGAAGCCGCTCAGGCTCGAGCGGCTCAAGCCCGCGAAAAGGTTCGGCAGGCATGGTCCAGGTACCTGCCACGGCTGGAAGGATCGGCCAGCGCCAGCCATGTGAAGCCGGCAGAAAATCAAGGTCAGGCCTTTCCCATTTCCGGCTTTTCTTCCAGCACTTCGGGAACAATCCCTACGGCTCGGGAAGATATTTACCGCGCCGGCCTCAATGCCACGCTCACCCTTTTTGACGGCTTCCAAAGAGAATTCACTCTGGCTGCGGCCCGCTTCCACGAACAAGGTTCTCAAGCGGCCTATCGGGAAGCACAACGGGTGCTTTTGAGTGCCGTCGCCGATAGTTACTTTCTTGCGCAACTGGCGCGTCAACGCCGCATCATCGCCCAAGCCGATGAAGCCTTTAACGACCGGCAACTTAAGGACGCTCAAGCCCGAGAAACCCTAGGGGTTGGATCCCTCAGCGATGTTTTGAATTTTCAGGTGCAGGTCAATCTGGCTCGAACACAAAAAATTCAAGCCGACCAAGAAGAACGTGTAGCACTCACCGGCCTGGCCGCTCTTATGGGGCTTCCCGAAGGCACCTTGAACGAGCACACTTCGCTCGCCCCTTTGGAAGAACCGGATTCGGCACTGCTTCAAGCCCCATCCGTTCAGGAAGCTCTTGATGATGCCCTCAGGTATCGCCCGGACCTGAAACAGGCCCGTTTCGCCCTGGAAGCCGCCCAAGCGGCTGTAGGGTCGGCAAAATCCCGTTTTTCTCCGTCACTCAATCTGTTTGGAACCCTGGAAGGATCCCGCACCAACGATGCCTCCATGAAGCAGGACGATTTCGGATCCAGTGTAGGCGTGGCGGTGGTGGTACCTCTCTTTTCCGGAGGTGAAGACTTCTTTAGAGTTCGTGAAGCGCACCAATTTAAAAGGGAAGCTCAAAAGGTCTTGCATCAGGTCAGAATCGATGCAGCCAAAGAAGTACAGGCGGCCGTGGCGCAAATTCTCGGGGCTCAAGAACAGTTCCGGCTTCAAAAGGAAAACGCCGTTTTAGTTCAAAAAACACGAGACCTGGTGGAAAAGGAATACGCAGTGGGGCAAGCGTCCCTGGTGCGTCTTACGCAAGCACAACGAGACCTTGTCCAGGCCCAAAGCCAATTGGCCCAAAGTCGTATCGCCTTGGAAAATGCGTGGGTGCGACTCCACGCCGCCACAGGTCGAATCCTTGAAGATTGAGGAGATGGCCGTGAAGGCGAAGTAAACAATACCGTGCCACGGGACATGTAGGGGACACTGTGGTCATCCCCCCTCGAAATCCATGGGGGAAATCAGTCGTGCCATCCGAACGATAGCCTTCCAGGTGTTCCTATTCGAAGTTTGGGACGCGATCCTCAGAGCACACCTATCAACACACACCTGCCAGATGCCGCTAATGCCCTTACCCCTCCATCGAAAACCAGGGGGAATGGCTTGTACTTGAGAAGGATTCACAAAAAATTTCTTGACAGCACGGCCGGCTCTGTTTTCTAGTGCCTGACCTAGGCGCTTTGGGCCAAGGATTTAGCGGCATCCAGCGCCCAATAAAGCACGGGGAAAAAAGGACAGAGGCAACTGATTATCCGTTGAGGGTCTTCTTATGAAATTCTGGCGAACCCCTTTGGACGTGGATGAGATTCAAATCTCTCGGGGTCTGGTGGTCATCATAGAGGATCGGTGTAAGGGATGCGGTTACTGCATCGCCTTTTGTCCTCGGAATGTTTTGCAGGAATCCAAGCGCTTCAACGCCAAGGGGTATCACCCTCCGGAAGTGAAGCATCCGGAAGCCTGCGTCAACTGTCATTACTGCGAAATCATTTGTCCGGATCTGGCCATTTTTTCCGTGGAAATACCACCCGAATCTTCAAGCATGAACGGCTTTGCCGCAAATCCATGAGCCGGGTCTTTAGGGACGTGGAGGTCCAAGCATGAAACCAGCGGTCTGGACCGGCGAACATTTCATCACAGGAGACGTCGCCTGTGCCGAAGGAGCCTTGGCGGCGGGATGCCGTTTTTTTGCCGGTTATCCCATCACACCCGCCACGGAAATTGCCGAGCATATGTCCCATCGGCTGCCTGATGTTGGCGGCACCTACATTCAGATGGAAGACGAAATCGCGGCCATGGCCGCCGTGTTGGGGGCTTCCTGTGCCGGAGTCAAGAGCATGACGGCCACCTCAGGACCGGGATTCAGTTTGATGATGGAAAACATCGGCCTGGGCATCTGCACGGAAACCCCCTGTGTGGTGGTCAATGTGCAAAGGGCCGGGCCTTCCACAGGGCTTCCCACTCTCGGCGCTCAAGGGGACATGATGCAGGCCCGCTGGGGTTCTCACGGGCATTACGAAATCATCGCCCTGGCCCCGGCATCCCCGCAGGAATTGTTTTACCAAACCATCACGGCGTTCAATTTGAGCGAAAAGTATCGGCTTCCGGTGCTCATCATGGCCGATGAGGTTGTGGGACATTTAAGCGAAAAGGTTGTCATTCCTCAAGCTTCCGCTATTCGGACGCTGTCTCGGCGTCAGCCCAAGGGACGCAAGGACCGTTTCAAGCCCTTTTGTCCCGGTCCAGACGGCGTCGCACCCATGGCCAATGCCGGCGACGGCTATCGGATTCATGTGACAGGGCTGACTCACGATGAACGAGGCTATCCTGTGATGACGGCCGAATGTCACGCCGCCATGGTGGATCGTCTCACCGGAAAGATTCGCCAAAATCTCAAAGACATTCTCCACACGGAATCTTATCGTCTCGATGACGCCGAGGTAGCTCTGGTTTCTTACGGCGTCTCTTCCCGAAGCAGCTTGGCGGCGGTGGATGAAGCCCGCGCCCAGGGTATCAAGGCAGGGTTGCTTCGCTTGATCACCGTCTGGCCTTTTCCCGAAGAAACGGTCGAGGAACTGTCCCGGCGCATGAAAGCTTTGGTGACGGTGGAAATCAATCTCGGGCAAATCCATCTGGAAGTGGAACGATGTGCCAAGGGTCGAGTCCCCTGCCATCTGGTAGGGCATGCCGGCGGCAGCGTCATTCCTCCAGAACAGATCGTTCAGGCCATAAAGGATATTCGATGAAAAAATCCAAGGCCTCTTTGAACCATCCTTTAGATCCTTTGGTGCGCACGGATCGCGTGCCGCATATTTGGTGTCCGGGATGCGGCATCGGCACGGCCTTTTCGGCCTGCTTGATGGCGCTGACCCATAGCGGCCTGGATCTGGACAAGACCGTGATGGTGTCCGGCATCGGGTGTTCCGGTCGCGCGGCCGGGTACACGAAGCTGGATTCTTATCACACCACGCATGGTCGAGCCATCCCCTTTGCAACGGGCATGAAACTGGCCAGACCGGAACTGCAGGTCATTGTCTTTAGCGGCGATGGGGACCTGTTTGCCATCGGCGGCAATCACATCATTCATGCCGCCCGCCGTAACATCGATCTTGTGGTGCTGTGCGTGAACAATCTCAATTACGGCATGACCGGAGGTCAGGTGGCGGCCACGACGCCTCCTTTGGCCAAAACCACCACGACCCCTCGAGGGAATCCCGAACGGCCCTTCAATCTGCCTCTTCTGGTCTATGCCGCCGGAGCCACCTATGTGGCTCGCTGGACCATTTTGCACACGCGGGACCTCACCCAATCCATTCAGGAAGCTTTGCATCACAAAGGCTTTGCTTTCATCGAAGTCTTAGCCCCCTGTCCCACGGGTTATGGTCGTCGCAACAAGGAACGCCCTTTGGACACTCTAAAGATCTACCAGAACCGCACCATCGTGAAAAACGGAGCCAACCCCGCCGAAGCGACCATGGATTTTGAACGCGGCATTGTTTTGGGCAAATTTGTGGAGGAACAACGCCCCACCTGCATTGAAATGTACGACCGAACCTGCCGTCTCATCGATGCGGCAACCCATTAAAAAAGGATGGCCTTTCATGAAAGCCAGTGCCGTGCAGGACATGCACAAGGAAATTCTTTTTACCGGATTCGGCGGGCAGGGCATCGTGTTGGCCGGAATGATTGTCGGGCGTGCCGCAAGCCTGGGTGATCGTCGCGAAAGCACCTTGACCCAGTCTTACGGGCCGGAAGCTCGAGGTGGTGCCTGCAGCGCTCAGGTCATCATCGCGGATAAACCCATTCACTACCCTTACGTTCGACATCCGGACATCCTCGTCTGCCTGTCCCAAGGAGGCTACGACAAATACATTTCCCTGCTCAAACCCGACGGGCTTCTGCTGCTGGACCAGGACCTGGTGCGCCCTCATGGGCAACGAGGCGAAAACCTTTTCGCCATTCCCGCCACACGATTTGCCGAAGAATTGGGCCGACGCATGATGGCCAACATCGTCATGGTGGGTTTCTTTACAGCCGTCTCCCAGGCCGTTTCTCCGGAAGCTGCTCGCACTACGGTGCAGGATGTGGTTCCCAGAGGGACCGAAAAGATGAACCTGGCTGCCTTTGACAAGGGCTATGAGTACGGACTGGCCGTCCTCAAGGGGCGGCGTAAGAAAGAGTCCGGGGAGAAAGACGTGGCATGAAGGAAAGCGCCAAGGACCGACTGCACAAGGTGCTGGTGATCGGAGCCAATCCGGCCGGGATTGCCGCAGCCAACAAGCTGGGGGAAATGGGTGTGCCCGTGACGCTTGTGGATCCAGACCCGGATCTCAATGCCAAACTGGCCCGCGATGTGTGGCGACTGCCTTCAGGGCTTCCCTTGAATTTCGCCCATCGTCCCGGTCTGCTTCGTGTTTTGAGAAATCCTCAGATTCGATGCCTGCTTCCGGCTCAGGTCACATCCATCAAACACTCGTCCCAAGGGTTTTCGGCACGAATTCTTGTGCAACCTACCTACGTGGATGAGGACCGATGCACGCTGTGCGGTCGATGTCTGGAAACATGCCCCGTGACCGATGCCGACGGCCACAAACCGGTGCATCTGGACAGTCGTTACATGCTTCCCGGAAGAGCGGTCATCGACAAACGCCGCCGTCCTCTATGCCAGGAAGCCTGCCCCTTGAACGTGAATGTTCAAGGGTATCTCGCTTTGACCCGTGCAGGCCGTTATGCGGAAGCCTTGGAACTTATTCGGCAAGACAATGTGCTCCCTGCCATTTGCGGTCGTGTCTGCACGCACCCGTGTGAAGCTGCCTGCCGTCGATCGGACCTGGACGGAGCTGTGGCCATCAAGGATATCAAGCGTTTCCTTGCGGATGAAGTGCCATCGACCTCCACGCCGCACACGGGCCCTCGCCGGCCCGAAAAAATCGCCGTTATTGGATCCGGCCCGGCTGGTTTGGCTGCCGCAGCGGATCTGGCTCGATGGGGCTACACCGTGACAATCTTTGAAAAAGAAGCCCAACTGGGTGGATTGCTTCGTTACGGCATTGGGCCGCATCGCCTGCCTCGGGACGTTTTGGATCGAGAAATTCAATGGATTCAATCCCTTGGGGTGCGCATGATCCCCTCTCATGCCGTGGATCTCAGCCGACTGGACACGCTGTCTCGAGACTTTGACGCTGTGATCATCGCCGTAGGCACATGGAAAGACCGTCGGCTGGGAGTTCCTGGCGAAGACCTGGAAGGGGTGCATGGCTGCGTCGAATTTTTGTCCTCGGTGCATCGAGGCCGGGTTTCCGATCTGCCGGAAGATGTGGTGGTTATCGGGGACGGCAACGCCGCCTTTGATCTGGCTCGAGTGCTGGTGCGCCTCAAGGCTCGAGTGACCCTTCTGTCCTGGTTTCCTGAAGATCTGATTCCGGCAGATTCCGAAGAAGTCAAGGAAGCTCGCCTAGAAGGTGTTCGACTGATCGACCGCACACGGGTGACGGCATTTCTTGGAGAAAACGGTGGATTGACGCATCTGCGCTGTGTGGAAACCATCCCCGGTCCTCCCGATGCCAAGGGAATCCCGTGGCCCGTGACCAAGCCCGGCGCCGAACCCTTCCTTATGCCATGCCGTCGTGCCTTTGTGGCTATCGGTCAGCAAGGCGATGCCACTGTTTTCGGGGTTCCGACGCCGTCCCTTGCCGTGAACGCTCAGGGACTTCTGGTGGTCGATGCCCAGGGAGGCACATCCCTTAACGGCATCTACGCCGCAGGGGATGTGGTCTCGGGACCTTCTTCGGTGGTCCAGGCGATGGCGTCGGGAAGGCGGGCTGCCTTGTCCGTTCATAAAGCGTTGTCCGGTGAAGACATGAAACCCGTCTCCATCCGGCCTGAAAATCGAGAACTTCGACCCATTCCCGAGAACCTTGTGTTTCGTGGACGACCGGCTTCCGCCCATGTGGACCCATCCCGGCGCATCTGTGATTTCAGTGAAGTATGCTTGGGGCTTTCCGAGGTTCAGGTGCATTCGGAAGCTGAACGCTGTCTCCAGTGCGGTGTCTGTTCCGAATGCCTTCAGTGCCTTGAAGCCTGTAACGGCTGTGGCGCCGTCCATCATGGGCAGGTCGTTCAGGAAGTGGTCGAACAGGCCGGTGTGGTCATTTTGGCAGACCCCAATCTGGCTCCATCCATTCGCGGTGAAGATGTGCTCAGGGCCTACAGCGCCAAGGGATTCGGCCGAGAAGACGTGTATGCCATGATGCTGCGGGGTTTTGCCGCAGCCGGAGAAGCCATGGTGCTTCTCGGAGAAAACGCCCAACGCATGAAAGGCCATGGCTTGTCTTTTGCCCCGCCGGATCCTCCCTTGGCCTCACAGGTGCGTATCGGTGTCTTTGTCTGCCGCTGCAACGACTCCCTAGGCTGGTCCCAGGCCATGACCGACTATGTGACGTCCTTGCGGGATCGGCCTGATATGGTGCACGCGGAAGTGCTCCCTTCCGCCTGCAATCCCGAAAAAACTCGATATCTTGTGCAAACCATTCGAGAAAAGGGACTGACACGTGTGGTCCTGGCCTCTTGTGTGTGTTGCCCTCTGGATTTTGTATGCAGCGCCTGCACCGATCAGCGCAGCCGATTGAAGACAGCTCTTTTTAACGCCACCGGCATCAGCCGAGCCATGGTGGAAACCTGTAACCTGCGCGGAGAAGCTCTTCGGTTTTTCGCTCAGGGACAAGACATCGCCTTTGAACGTTTCAAGGGTCTTCTGGAACGGTCCATCGGCCGAACACGAAAACTGAAGCCCATGCCCGCGCCGGCCCGACCTTACAATTTCACCACAGCCGTCATCGGCTCATCGTCCGCGGCATTAAAAAGCGCTTTGACCTTGGCGCAATGCGGCATGGATGTCTTGCTTTTCACCGGAACTCACGAAGAAGCCTTCGAAGAGGCCATACCGAATCATCCCAATGTTCAGGTGTTTCGGAATGCAGACATCAGGGGACTCAAAGGTACGGTCGGCTCTTTTCACATCATGGCCTTCCTTGACGGAGTTTCGCAGGTGTTTCATGCCGGAGCGGTCATTTTGGGTGAAAGATCTCGTCGTAGCATTCCTTATGTCCCTTACGAAAATCTGCCGCCACGCCCCGTGGAATGGACCATGCAACGGCGAGGGGTTCCTGGAGTGCCCTTTTTCTATCCCGGAGCCACATCGGTTCCCGGACTCTTTTTGGCCAACCCGCCTGGGATTCAAATTTCCCAAAGGATTAAAGGAGCGGCAGCGGCTGTTTTGGCGGCGGCCGTGATGCCACGGCGCCCACGTCACAGCAAAGGTTATACGGTGACCATCGATGCGTCTCGATGCCGCGGATGCGGCCGATGCGCCGAAGTGTGTCCACACCATGCCGTCAGTATTTATCAAAACGAATCGGGATACGGCACCGCCTCGGTGGATGAAGCCCTTTGCAAAGGATGCGGCAACTGTATCGCCATGTGCCCGTCCAACGCAGCCGACAGTCCGTATCGGGATCGGACCGTTTTGGAACAGATGATTCAGGAAATTCTGGCATGAGCCATTGAGGTCATGGGAATCCATCATGAATAAACTCCATGTGGTCTTGTTCTTATGCAACTGGGGACCTCACGCCGCCTTTCAGACCCTTCAGGACCAAAAGGAGGCGATCCCCGAAGAAATCCGTATGGTCCGTGTGCCCTGCAGCGGTCGTGTCACTCGAGCCCTGATCCTCAAATGCTTTGAAATGGGTGCCGACGGCGTGCTCTTGGCCGGATGCGAAACCGGATCCTGCCGATACGGCCTGGGAAGTTCGGCGGCCTTGTCCCGCATCAAGTACATGCGGAATGTTTTGAAGATGCTTGGTCTTGGGGAAGATCGACTGCGATGGGGCGGGTTTCTTCCCGATGACGCTTCGAGTATGCAGGCTTTTTTGGAAGGATTTTGCCGAGACCTTCGCGCTTTGGGAAAAACACCGATCCTTTCCACAACTCTGGGCCAAGAACCCCAGGTTTCGGAAACAGCCGTAGCATCCCTTTTGACAAGGCATGATATCTATGCCTGCCAGGATTGCGGCAAATGTTCCTCCGCCTGTCCTCTGACCTTAAGCGGCAAACCCTTTTCACCGCGCGGCATGGCCACGCATTTGATGACCGGAGCCGTCAAGGCCCCGGAAGTGCTCAGTGGGCTTTGGAGCTGCATCACCTGCGGGCTGTGCGACGATCGTTGTCCGTCCGGCGTGCATTTTCCGGACTTTATACGCGATCTTCGATCCCTGTATGGTTCCGGAAATGACTCGGCACCCTTGGCGCACGGCGGTTTTTTTCAGTCCTTGATGCGCACCATGACCTCCCCCGATCTTCAGCCGCAACGGTGGGATGATCTGGAGGACGGCATTGAAGTGGATTCGGAAAGTCCGGTGTTGTTCTTTGGAGGATGCGCGCCCTATTTTGACACCTATTTTACGCGGTTTCCGGAAGTGCGCACCAACGTCATTCTTCAGGATGCCCTGCGTCTCTTAAACTTTTTTGACATCCGTCCCCGACTGCTTGCCCACGAACGTTGTTGCGGGCATGATCTGCTGTGGTCGGGAGATCGGGAAAATTTCCTGAAATTGGCACGCCTGAACACCGAAGCCTTTCGCGCCGCCGGGATTCAGGAAATCATCACGGCTTGTCCGGAATGTTACCATGCCCTGGCCCATCACTATCCAGAACACGGCCTGCATCTTCCGTGTCGCGTGAGGCATATCTTTGAAGTGGCCGAAGAACATATCGCCAAAGGGGCCATCGGGTTCAAGGATTTCAAACGAAAACTTACCTTTCAGGATCCCTGCCGGCTCAGTCGTTTGGAAAAGAAAGCGGACCTTCCCCGCAAACTTCTGGAACGCATGGCCCTCAATGACTTTAAGGAAATGGCGGATCAAGGGGTCTCGGCCCTGTGCTGCGGGAATTGCGCCTGGACCGGATGTGACCGCTACACCAAGGCATTGCAGCTCAAGCGTTTACGCCAGGCCAGAGACACGGGAAGTGATCTTCTGGTGACGGCCTGCCCTAAGTGCCAAATTCATCTGCGCTGTGCCATGGAAGATCCCTTTCATGGAAAAGAACTCACCATGGACATGATGGATCTCACCTCGCTTCTGGCGAAAACGATTCAATGGGAATGACAAGGAGAAGAACCCCATGGATGCCTCCGGCTTTTTGTCGACACCGCCTCGAATCGGCGTCTATGTATGCCATTGCGGGCTGAACATCGCGAAGGTCGTGGATTGCAGCGCCGTCGCTCGCAACGTTCAGGATATGGAAGACGTGGTGGTGGCTCGAGAAGTCCCGTACGCCTGTTCCGAACCAGGCCAGCAGGTCATCAAACAGGACATCGAAAGCCTCGGGCTGAACCGTGTGGTGGTGGCCTCCTGTTCCCCTCGACTGCACGAAACCACCTTTCGTCAGATGATGCGGGATGCCGGGCTCAATCCTTTTCTCTTGGAAATGGCGAACCTTCGAGAACAGTGCAGCTGGGTGCACATGCACGACCCTGAAGCCGCCACCGCAAAAGCCACAGACCTGGCCCGTATGGCCGTTTCCCGCGTGCGTCACCTTTATCCGCTGCATCCTCAGCGAGTGCCACTCACCAAAAAAACCCTTGTCATCGGAGGCGGTGTGGCGGGCATTCAAGCAGCTCTGGATCTTGCCGACAGCGGGTTTGACGTGGTCGTGGTGGAAAAAAGACCAAGTATCGGTGGCATGATGGCGCAGCTGGATAAGACCTTTCCAACCATGGACTGTTCCATCTGAATTCTCGGGCCGAAAATGGCAGATGCCGGTCGGCATCCTCGCATCACTCTTTTGACCCTGAGTGAAGTCAACGATATTTCGGGTTATGTGGGAAACTTTCGAGTGAAGATTCTCAAGAAAGCCCGCTACGTGGATGAAAAGGCATGCACAGCCTGTGGGGAATGTGCGCGAGTCTGCCCGGTGGTGCGTCCGGACGAATTCAATCAGGGTCTGTCATCCCGAAAAGCCATCTATTCTCCGTTTCCGCAGGCGGTGCCGTCAGCGTATGTGCTCAATGCCCATGAATGCCTTGGGCACAACCCGGCGGTATGCGCCAAATGCGTTGCCGTATGCGAAAAGGGCTGCATTCATTTCGATATGTCCGACCAAGAAATCGAAGTCACCGTCGGGACCATTGTGGTGGCCATCGGCATGGAAAGTTATGATCCCACGGAACTGGATGAATACGGATACACCCGATTTCCCAATGTGCTGACCAGCCTGGAATTGGAACGCCTCATCAATGCGGCCGGGCCGACCAAAGGACACGTGGTCCGCCTCTCGGACCGTAAACCTCCACGCTCCATCGGCTTCGTTCAATGCGTTGGATCCCGGTCCGCTCGAAAAGGCCACGGGTATTGTTCCAACGTGTGTTGCATGAACACCATCAAGAGCACTTTGGTGCTTAAAGAACATGACCCGGCCTTGGACGTTAAGGTGTTTTACATCGATATTCGAGCCTTTGGAAAAGGGTTTGAAGATCTGTACACGCGAAGTCGACGCATGGGGGTCCGCTATATTCGAGGGCTTCCCGGCACGGTGGAAGAACGCCCTGATGGAGGGTTACGGGTCGCCGTGGAAAACGCGGCCACCGGACGTTTGGAATTTCATGATCTGGACATGCTCGTTTTAGCCGTCGGCATGCAACCCTCGGAAAGCACCCGAAAGATTCAAGAAATGCTCGGCTTGCAGCTCACCCCCGACGGCTTCTTTCTGGAGGCCCATCCCAAACTGCAGCCGGTCGATGCCGCCACCCGAGGCATCTTTTTTGCCGGGTGCGCTGAAGGTCCCAAAGACATCAAGGACAGTGTGACGCAGGCGTCCGCGGCTGCGGCTCGAGCCATGCGCCTCATGCAATGGGGGGAAATCCTTACCGATCCCATCACCGCCGAAGTGGTTACGGAACACTGTATCTCCTGCGGACGATGCGCCCAAGTGTGTCCCTACAATGCCATTACTGTTGACAAGAAAAAGAAAACAGCGGCTGTGGTCACGGCGGCGGCCTGTGCCGGATGCGGAACATGCGCCGCGGAATGTCCCACCAGCGCCATCGTCATGAACCATTTCACCGATGCCCAGATTGTGGGGCAGATCGAAACCCTGCTGGCTGAAAAACCCCACGAAAAGATTCTCACCTTTGCATGTAACTGGTGTTCCTATGCTGGAGCCGACAATGCAGGCGTGTCCCGACTTCAGTACCCACCTAACGCTCGGCTCGTTCGAACCATGTGTTCGGGAAGGGTGGCCGAATCCTTTATTTGGCATGCGTTCCGCCAAGGAGCCCCGGTGGTTCTGGTGAGTGGCTGCCACATCGGGGACTGTCACTACATCAACGCCAATCATTGGACGGAAAAACGCATTGAAAAGGTACGAAAGAAAATGGAAAAGCTGGGTCTTCGCCCTGAGAGACTGCAGCTGGCGTGGGTGAGCGCCGCGGAAGCGGTACGCTTTGCCGGCATCATGAACGACATGGAACAGCTTCGACAAAGCGTCACCGAGAAAGAAATCGCCGAAACCATACGTCTTCTTACGGAACAAAGCCAAGGAGCCCAAACAGAGGCAGCGCACGCCGAGACGGCATCACCGTAAGTCGTGAAGTCGTAAATCGATAGGTTCATTGCGCTCAGAATGGATACCTCGCGGCTTTAGGATGTTTAACCTATTTTGGACCCTCAATTTACGATTGACGATTCGTCAATGACGATTCCACGTTTAACGATTCACGACTTCACGATTCCACGATTCACGACATTTGTGCAGGCGGGGGACCGATGGGAAAGTTCGTCCAGGACAACCTGTAGGGGAAAAGTCTTCATAGAAAACACGGAGTAAGTGATGCTGAAATTCTTGCGATCTTTCTCCACACAGCGCTTGAAGGCTTTGAGGGTTGTTCTGGTTTTGGGCGTAGGATGGTTGCAGATTTTTCAGGTTTTCATGGGCACGCCAGGATCGGCTGAAAGTGTGCCGTGCGCTTCGGTTTCCACATTTGTGAGGGTCACCTCTTCGGGCGATCGAATCGAGGGGGCCCTTTATATTCCCATTGGGCAGAATGCCGAGCAGCCTCCGCCTTATCCCATTTATATCTACTCCCACGGTTTTTCCAGGGACTATGGGCGTTATGTTGCCAACGCGGAAGCCTTGGCCTGCGCAGGCATCCTGACCTACACACCCAACACCGTGCCTGTCGATCAGTTGAATGCGGAGAAATCGCGTCAAGTGGAGAACCTCATTGATCATGTGTCTTGGTTGCGAGCCAAGGTGTCTGACCCTCAGGATGTGCTTTTCGGTGTGGGGGATGGCAGCCGAGTTGTCTTAGGAGGCCATAGTGCCGGGGCCGCTCTGAGTCTTGAAGCCGTCGTCAAGCTTCAAGACCAAGGCATGGACATAGCCGGGCTTGTGCTTCTGGATATTGTCCCCGACGATGCCACTCTGAAGGCGGCCACACGGCTCAGGAGTCTTCCGGTGCTCAGTGTGCGCTCCAGGCCAAGTTCCTGCAATGCGTTCGGCTCCGGGCGTAACGCGGAAAAAGCGATTCCTTTTCAGATCACGTCCATCCTCATTCCCTGGACCACCCATTGCGATCCGGAATGGCCAACGGATGTGTTGTGCCGTGTGCTTTGCGGGGGAGGCTCGGAAGCCGGAAGAGCCGCCTTTCGAGACAAAACGAAGGACTTTTTCCTGCAGACGCTGTTCTAAAACTTACGGATCCTTATTGCCGAACATCGAGATGGTAAGCCTTCTTTGCAAGCCAGAATAGGTGGAAATCCATCCAAGGTGATAGTTACCTTTTCAGAACTTAAAACGGTGGCAACCACGCCTTCCACGCACTAACCGCCCCTTCGAAAACTCCGTCCCGAACAAGGCCCTCAAGGACAGGACTATCCGTAAAGGGATGGTCCGTGTTGTTCGCGAGAAATACGGCCACCAGAAAGCCCTTCTTCCTTTCCGGCATTGGATCTCCCATCAAGTCTTGGAGAGATGCCCCATCTGAAGGATTCCCCATGAAACTATCAAAAAAACCTTGCGGCGAACCGCGCTGTGAATCATATTTCTGAGAAACTCTTTCCCCTTACAAAGGGTCTTGGTCTGTGGGAAAAACCTGAAACAAGAAGGAGGGCCGGGCATGGCGAAGCAGCATCTTACGCAAAGCGCGTTTCGATTTTGGGTTTTCTTGGTGGCGCTTTTCTGTTTTACGGCCCCTTTTTCTTTGTCCGCGCTGATTTCCTTCGCTCAGGAAAAGCCTTCCCCAGAAGTGGTCATCAACCAGATTGATTCTTCCAACTTTCCTAAGATTGTCCTTTTTGTTTCGGTGCAGGACGCCGCCGGCAAGATGATTCGAAATCTTCAAAACACCGACTTTACGGTGACGGAAGATGAAGTGGAACAGTCGCCCATAGAAGTTGAAACCCATCTGCCATCCATGGCTATGGTTCTGGTCCTGGATACCAGTGGCAGTATGAAAAATGCCATTGAGGACACCAAGCGTGCGGCATCCGCTTTCGTGGATGTCGTTCGCACTGAAGATGAAATGATGGTCATCACTTTTAGCGACCGCGTTCAGGTGGCAGAAAACTTCAGCAAGAACAAAGAAGCCGTCAAGAACGCTGTGAATACCATCAAGGTTCGAGGCAACACAGCTCTGTACGATGCTGCCTATCAGGCCGTGCAAAGCTTTGGGGACAAGACCGGAAGAAAAGCCATTATCCTGCTCACGGACGGCAAGGACGACGACGGGACGGGAAAGCCTCTCAGCAAGAAAACCGTGGACGATGTGATTGCCGCCGCTAAACAAATCAACGTTCCCATATTCACGATCGGTCTTGGGTCGGATTTAGATGTTCCGATCCTTCAGAGGATGGCTGCGGAATCCGGCGGCCAATATTTTGCCTCTCCCACATCTGCGGATCTTTCGTCCATGTACGAAAAGATCAGCGCTCATTTGACAGGGCAATATTTGCTGCGCTACACAACAGATCTTACCGATCGCGACGGTTCTTGGCATCGTGTGGTGGTCAAGGTGGCAGGCGGCTTAGCGCGTAAACAATACATGGCGCCGCTGGATCAAGAGGCCGCTGCAGCGCCAAAGGAAGTTTCCAAACCACAACCTGCGGCCGCACCGCCGCCGACATCCCCTGCGAAAAAGCCGCTCCGGAACGTTCTCGGCACTTCCCAGGGCACACGTCTACTCATGGCCACCAGCCAATACAACAATTCTTCCTGGGCTGCACGCAATCTTTTTGATGAAGCGATCGGAAAAGACCATGAATACAGTTCCGAATCCGCCAAATCACCTCAGGAATTCCTCTTGGAACTTCCCAAAACGGCCATCCTTTCCTCGATGATCATCGACCCTTACACCACCGAAGAGGAAAATAATTGGGCGAAGGATGTGGAACTGTGGGCTTCCGTCACAGGCCCTTATGACGGCTTTACCAAAGTGACGTCTGTGACTGTCGACAACAAACGGATGGAAAGCCAAGACCCTTCCATCTCCCTCACGGAACAAACCTTTGCTTTGCCAGAATCAAAAGCGCGTTGGGTTAAGATCATTCTTAAAAACAATTACGGTGGTTCGTACATTCAGCTGGGCGAAATCAAGCTTATGGGCTTTTTTACGGAAGAGCAGGAAACGGATCCCTTTGCTCAACTGCAGAATGTCTTTTCAGAAAACATTGCAGCTAAATTGGTTTATTTCTCCAGTCAATACAATGACAATAGCTGGGCTGCCAAGAATCTTATTGACGGACAATTGGGACCCGGCCATGGTTATTCTTCCCAGGACAATGCCCCCGTTGAAATTCTTTTCGCCCTTCCCAAGGTCTTGACCATCACGCATGTGGCTTTCAACCCGTTTACCGAGGAGTCCTCCAAGAATTGGGCAAAGGAAGTGGAAGTTCAGGTTTCTACCGAGGGACCTAAGCAAGGATTTCAATCCGTCGGCGTTTTTACTCTGCACAATTTCCAAAATGTGGGCCCCAGCCAGCCGCTTCCGGATCAGATCTTTTCCATCACCCCCGCTGAGGCGCGCTTTCTCAAGCTGATTCTGCACAAGAATCACGGCGGATCTTACATGCAACTGGGAGAATTCAAAGCCTATACGCCCAAGAAGTGACGTCCTTTTTAGATGCAGGAGGCATAAATCGAGGAAAGGCGGTCGGCGACGTGGCCAATATGAAACTGGGCCGGAAAGCCCGCGGACATGCGGAAGCGAAGCGCTCTTAAAGGAGAAGGATCACCGGTCAGCGTTGAAAGAATTCGGGCGAGCGCTTCCACACTCCCAGCCGGCACGAGAAAGCCGCTGGAAGCGGAACGTAGCACCCAGCCGACACCAGATTCGGGAATGTCGCTGGCGACAACGGGAACACCGTAACGCAGGGCCTCTAAAAGGACCACACCAAAGGCTTCCGTTTTCTCCAGAGACGGCAGGCAGAGCATGTCGGCCGTGGCTAAGAGCGCCCAGAGGTCCTCGTCGGCAAGAAAGCCTGCCAGAGTCACGCGCTGTTTCAGGCCTAGTGAGGCGATGAGGTGGTCAAGAGCCGAACGACGCTCGCCGGTTCCTGCAATGATCACTCGGCAACCGGGCACCTGGGCAACGGCCCGGACCAGCACTTCATGACCTTTGTAGTAGCTCAGGCGGCCGATGGCGAGCACTCGAAGAGGCCGCTTCGGTCCCCAAAGCGATTGAGCCCTGTGGATGGGCAGTCGGTCAAGAGACGGCAACCTTTCCGGATCGATTCCCAAAGGAACCACATGGCATTTGGCATGGTGCGCGCTCAGAGGATCACTGCCGGCCAGGTAGTTCGGCGACGTGGCGATGATGGCTTTAGCCCGTCGAAGCAGGCCCTGCTCCAAGGGCCGATACAGTCGGTAAAGAACGGCCAGACGTCGGTCGATTTGAGAAGGCACCACATCGGAATGCCAATGCACCACCCAGGGGCGACGCCGCGCCTCCCGTAAAACCAGGCACCAAAAAGCGCTGGTGTTGGGAAGATGCACATGCACAACGTGAGGTTTTTCCCGACGAAGAATGTCACAAAGAGCCCAAGGAAAGCCGGGACTTATCGGTGCATGGATGACTTCACCTAAGGACGGCGTGAGGCGAACAAAAGGCGGAAGGCTTCCATCAGAGCGGCCGTGGGCCAGGACCACAGGCCGCCATTCAGCGGATGCGGCTTGGGCCTTCACCAAATCGCCCAGAAAGTTCTCCATTCCCCCCTTAAAGGGAGGAAAATACTTTCCCACGTGGAGAACCGTGAATTCCTTTTTCGCCACCTTTCCTTGCCCTTTCCACATCTCTTCCGTCTTCCGGAAGGTTTGTGATGACAGGCTTTTTAGACGCCTGGACTTCGGTTTTCACACTCTACCCGGCTCTTCCTTTCCAAACAAGCCCGCGGCCAAGGGACAGGACAACCATTTTCCCTTTGATGTATTAACTGGGTTCA
>FWPU01000603.1_pt1 | contig 103657 bp, 96 predicted proteins | sample 2228361 | NCBI WGS metagenome assembly FWPU01 (sample SAMEA103939777, study PRJEB20133) | metagenome | reverse complement strand
AGCGTAGCCACCTGTGTCTCTTCCAGGATCTCGCCATCCGAACGCGCTAAGGCGCAGACCCACTTGGTGCCCCCGGCTTCGAGGCCGGCAAAGAGATCGCCCATGGGATTTACATTGCCCTTACTTCAACCCCGTTAAAAATCCTGGAGAAAGCGAAGAGGTTTGCAGCCATCCCCATAGCATTTACTGTTTTAAGGCTCAGAGGAGGCTTATGGCTGGCTGCGAAGCATTCTTCGCATTTCTGGAGAGGGTATTTGTGAGATTTCATTTATGCTCTTCCCCGCAGGAAATCCTGGATGAACGTCTCTCCACGAGCGAGCAGTTCGGCGTGATCCTCGGGCGGCGATGCTCCGTCTAGCAGCGCTTGAGTGCGTTCCCTGAGCAGCTGGATGGCTTGAGGCTGGCCTTTCTCCAGCCATGTCTCCAGGCTCAAACGGGGGAAAGTCTGGCTGGTGTAATATTCCTGGCGGAAGCGCTTGAGGGTCAGCGGTGTTGTCAGGAAATGACCACTGGGTCCGGCTTGTGCGATGTCGTCCAGCGCAGCGCTCTCCTCGTCGAGAGTGAAGCCGCCGGCGAAGCGGCGGGCTTGCTCGATTATCTCGTTGGAGTAGACCACCAAAGCTGGGGCAAAAGCTTTCGACCCCAGGTTTCCGCCGACGAAAGGCGCCAGCCCGACCTTACCCAAGCAGCTGGTCAGGTGATCGATCCAGAGCTGTCCTCCAGCCAGCAGGTCCATTCCCCATCCCAGCCCACTGCCTGAAGTGCCGGCGTGAGGGAGATGATAATGCGCCATCATCTCGGCACAGGCCAGATTGAGCAGAAAGGTGAGCGGATCGTAGTAATCCACCAGGGCTTTCAAATCGAAAAAGGATGGCAGGCTGCCCAGGATAACTGGTGTCCCAGGACGGATGAGCTGGCTGAAGACCAGCCCGGCGAGCAATTCCGCGGTGAGCAGGATCAAAGTCCCGGCTGGAGAGAGGGGAGTAGACATGCCAGCCATGCTGTAATTTGAGAAGATGATCGGGAGGCCGCGCTTGATGGCAGCGATCATCTTGTCAGTTGTGGCGGTGTTCATTACCAGTGGGGTCACCGGTGTGAGATAAGGGATGGCACAGGGCTTCTCAGAAAGATCACCGATCAGCTTCTCGAGCATGTCCAAAGCGGTATCAAAGAGGTTTTCATCCGAGATCAACAGGACCAGGGGTTTGGTCGTGTTGGCGACCATCTCCAGGGTGGCATAGAGGTCGGCGATATCCTGAGAGATGTCCTGGATGACCCCAATGGTGGAGACCACATCGAACTGAGGTAGAACTTCACCCAGGCGCACTGACATTGCCATATGCTGCCTGCAGAAGCGGGTCACATCGTCGGTGAGCGGATCCTGATAATACAGATTGGTCACGCCGATGCCGAAACGAGTATGGTTCTCACCAAGGGTAAAGAGGTGTACACCGCGCCGGTTGTAGACTTTGATCTGCTCAGGAGCAGAGTGGATAGCCCACTCGACCAGTTCAGCCTCCAGGCGGACGCGATCGCCATCCACAAGGGCATCCGGGTTACTGGCGAAGATCTGCCTGGCATGTGGCGAATCGACGCGCACGCCAACCTCTGCCAGTACCTGAAGGATGCAGGTGTGAACCTGGTGGATCTCATCCTGGGTCAGGACGGTGAGGCGGGGGGTGATCCGGGGAGAGGGGTTCATCGAGTGTTTACCGAGAGAGGGAAAAGATCCGCATTGGGATTTGCGGGATGTGAACGGGCGAGGGTATTCACCGGGTTGTGGATGACAGGCGAGCGTTCCAGCCGCGGCGACTGGATGTTCTACGCCCAGAACATCTCTCCTGCTGGCTCGAAGATCCCTGCCTCTTTGAGCAATGCGATCCCTTTCGCCAGGCCTTCGTCTGTGGACATCAGGGCATCCTCGTGCTCAATGGAGATGACATGGTCGTAGCCAACCAGCCGCAAGGCGCTGATGATGTCTTTCCAGGCTTTGGCGTCGTGGCCATACCCGATGCTGCGGAAGGTCCAGGCTCGCTCGGGGATGCGCCCATAGGGTTTGCCATCGTTGCAGCCGTTGACCATGATGTTGAAGGGGTCGAGATAGACATCTTTGCCATGGACATGGACGATAGCTTCACCGAGCTTACGAATGGCGGCCACCGGGTCGACACCGTTCCACCACAGGTGGCTGGGGTCGAAGTTACAGCCGAGGGCAGGGCCGCAGGCCTCGCGCAGCCTCAGCAGGGTCTCGACGTTGTAGACCAGCATGCCAGGGTGCATCTCGACGCCGATCTTGACGTGGTGCGTCTCGGCGAATTTCGCTGCCTCTCTCCAGTAGGGCATGCCAACCTGATTCCATTGGTAATCCAGGATCTCGGTGAAATGACCTGGCCATGGGCAGGTCACCCAGTTGGGCATCTTATCGCCGGGAGCGCCGGCTGGCAGGCCGGAGAGCACGTTGACTGCTGGCACATCCAACATCTCCGCCAGACGGACGGACTTACGGAAGACCTCGTCGGATTCGCGGGCGATTGCCCTGTCAGGGTGGAGTGGATCATAGTGGCAGCTGAGCGCACTCAGGATCAGGCCGCGGGAGTGGATGGCATTGAGGTAGGCGCGGCGTTTTTCAGCGCTTTCTAAAAGATCGTCGACCGGGCAGTGATGGCTGCCTGGATAGCCACCCGAGCCGATCTCGACTGCAGTAACACCCGCCTTCGCCGCCTTATCCAGGGCGGCTTCGAAGGGGAGGTTTTGAAAGAGGACGAGGAAGACTCCAATGCGCATAGTTGACTCCTTGAACCACGGCAATCGTATAATTGAAGATCGAGAATATAACGGATTTCAAAATAAACCTCCGGAAGCAAGGATCGCAGAGTAATGACCGAGATAGCATAGAACTCGATTTATTGAACCTTGGTGTTCTCATACTGCCTCTCTGTTTTCTCTGCGGTTAATCTCTCCTGCTGGCGGCGGAGACGCACAAGCAGGCAGTTTTCATCGAGAACAACATCCTGCCAGGTGATAATCTCTCCAGCTGCCAAATGTCGATTGACCAACGCGCCGGGAGCCAGACCAACAGGCAGGGCATTGAGCGCGCGAGCGTTCTCAGCGCGTTCGATCACTCCATAGAAAGTATAACCGCCGAAGTCATCCAATCGTTCACCAGGTTTGAGATCGCGCTTGGCGAGCGTGAGTACCTCAGCAATGGGTTTCTCGAGAGGCACCAGGGTTGGTTGACGGTATAGGAAGGCACGGGCGACCGAGATCGGCGCCTCCAAGAACCACAGATGATAAGGGCGGAAGAAGGTGTAATATGCCCCGCGGCCAACCTTGAGATATTCCAGATCAGCCTGGAGGCGACGGTCGGTGATCCGCACAGTGGCGAAAACGCCCCCCGCCATGGCGCTGCCCTGGACGAAGTCCACTGCTGGTGGATCGTAGGTGATGCCGCCGTCTTCCTTCAGCGCGAATACCTGTGAGACGGTTTCCAGGGTTGCTTGAGGTCCGTACATGCCGCGTCGCATCGGACGGCAGCCGGTCGCATTGGCTGCGCAAGCCATCTCGAACATGGTCTTGGTGCCATCGATATATGAAGCCACCTGATAGGGATCTTTGTCAGCCTTTCGGGCGGATTCAGCGACTGTGTCAGGGGTGGCGGTGGGGTCGAGCGGATTATTCTTGCCCTTTCCGATCACAACCGGTTCAAAGCTCAGTGCTTTCACGAAGTCCCATAATTCCATCAAGCACCCAGGTTCATCACCGGAAGATACAGAATAGAGCACGCCAGCCTGCTTTGCCATGTGATGCAGAATATGCCCGATCGTCACATCCGCTTCGATGTTGACCATGACCACGTCTTTGCCATGCTGGATGCATGCGTAGGCGGTCTCTGCGCCGACTGCCGGAGAGGGGGTTGCATCGACGACGATATCGATCGAAGGAAGCTGCGCAGCCAGAGAATAAGAGCCGGTGACTACGCACCTGCCGGCGCGCAGGGCATCTTCCGCCTTCGCCGGAGAATCGGCTTCGACCAGGTCGTCCAGCGTGAGACCGATCGCCTGGAAGGCGCTCAACGCGGCAGGGACATGCTCATCAGCCAGCAGGTCGACACGCATGCCAGACATCCGTGCTACCTGGGCGAGAAAGCCTCTGCCGATCCAGCCAGCGCCGCTCACGCCAACCCGGATAGAGCAACCTTCGGATTTGAGGCGGGCAAGGTCTTGAAAAAGCATTCTTTTTTCCTTATTTTCTCCTTTGAAAGATATCGAGAACTTTATCTCTACCCATGGTTCTTGGCGTTGTATACTTCCAGGGCAGCTTTGTAGATATCCTGCGCAGTAAGATGGTATTTCGCGAGCAGCTCGTCAGGTTCAGCCGATTCAACATAAGTGTCCGCCAGGCCAACGAAACGCATGGGGACGGGGCAACTCTCTGCGATTATGCGGGCGACATTGCTCCCCATACCGCCCTGCAGCAGGTGCTCTTCGGCGGTGACGATGGCGCCGGTCTCCCGGGCAGCTCTCAGGAGGGTCTTCCGATCGAGCGGGCGGAGGGTGTGCAGATCGATCACGCGTGCTTGAATGCCCTCCTGGTCTAGCAGAGCGGCTGCGTCGAGCGCCATACCGACCATCAATCCGCAGGCGATTATTGCCAAATCGGTGCCGGGGCGTACCATGTTAGCTCGGCCGATCTCGATGGGGGCGTTGCCCTGCGTGTAAATGTCTGGCATGGGCACGCGGCTGGAGCGCAGAAAGACCGGCCCTGGGTGGTCGGTGGCAGCTTTGACCGCTGCACGCATGGAAGCCGAATCACAGGGCACCATGATTGTCATGGTTGGCAGCCCGCCAACCAACGCCAGATCCTCGATGCCCATTTGTGTAGGCCCATCCTTGCCAAGGGTGATCCCACCATGGCTGCCCAAGATCTTGGCGTTGATGTTCGAGAGCGCCACCGCCAGGCGGATTTGATCATAAGCATTGCAAAGCAGGAAGGATGAGAAACTGGTTATCCAGGGGATGAACCCGCAGGCTGCCAGGCCTGCACCGATCCCCACCAGGTTGCTTTCGGCGATGCCAATATTGAAAAACCGCTGGGGATATTTCTTCCGAACGAGATCGGTCTTCGTTGAGTTGCTCAGATCGCCATCCAGAACCACCACACGAGGGTTTTCGTCGCAGACGGCGAGCAGCGCTTCACCGAAGACATCACGCATGGGTTTACCGGGTTTGAGCCCTGCTATGACACCCGTTGGCATAAGATCTCCTCTCTTGCTTTGACGGCTTGCTCCGGTGTGAGCGCCCGACCGTGGTAGGTGTAATCGGACTCCACGAAAGAGATGCCCTTCCCCTTTACGGTATGGGCGATCAGGATGATCGGCTTGCCCGTGATTGATTGGGCAGTTTTGAGCTCGGCGATCAAAGCGGTGATATCATGGCCATCCACTTCCGAGACATGCCAGCCGAAAGCCTCCCACTTGGCGACCAGAGGCTCCAGCGCCATCTCTCGACTGATGGGACCGGTCTCCTGATATTTGTTGTAATCCAGGATGGCGATCAGGCGATCCGCCTTGAAGTGAGCCGCTGCCATGGCCGCTTCCCAGATCTGACCTGCCTGGCATTCGCCATCGCCCAATAGCACGTAGACACGGTAATCCAGATGATTCAAACGGCCGCCCAGGACATGCCCCAGACCGATCGACAATCCCTGCCCCAACGAGCCAGTGGTGGCTTCGATACCCGGGAGCATCCTCTGGATAGGATGTCCCTGTACTGGACTGCCCAGCTGGCGCAAGGTCCACAGGAATCCACGGTCGAAGTAGCCCGCCCGGGCGAGGACAGCATACAGCAGCGGGGCAGCGTGACCTTTGCTCATAATGAAGCGATCGCGTGCAGGCCACCAGGGATCATCAGGCCGGTAACGCATGATACCCCCAAAAAACAATGCAGTCAGGATCTCCACTGCGGAGAAAGAGCTGGAAAGATGGCCTGAAGCTGCTCTGGTGGTCATTTCGAGGATGTCAAGGCGCAGGGATCTGGCGATATCTGTTAATTCAGTGACTTGGATCAATTTTTCTTGGCTCACTTTGTTGTTGTGCTCCGTGAATTGGGTGCTTTATCACTTAATTGGTTTGCTTCCAGAAATTCGGCGACCTGGTGAGCGCGGGGCAGAGCAGGGATAACACCCAGGCTCATAGCGGTCAGCGCGCCGACGGCATTCGCATACCGTAAAGCATTGTAGAGACGATCTGCGGAGAGATCATGCAGGTGCTTCCCGTCGCGCACCAGGCAGCAAAGAAGGCCGGCAATGAAGGCATCTCCGCAGCCAGTGGCATCCACGGTCTCGACCGGGAAAGCTGGGATGAACGCGCTGTTCTCATGGGTCTGGTAGTAGCTGCCCTGTGGGCCCAGGGTGACAACGCACAGCTCGGGACCCGCTTCGAGGAGAGACCTGGCACCGCGCTCCAGGTCATCCTGACCGGTGAGGAGTTGCAGCTCGGCCTCGTTGACCTTGACCAGATCAACGGCAGAAATGATTGCTTTTACAATTTCCAGGGCGTTGGGGACACTCTGCCAGAGCGTCGGGCGGTAGTTGACATCGAAGGAGATCAGAGCGCCAGCCTGGCGGGCGATCTCCACAGCCAGGCGCGTGGCGCTGCCGCTTGGTTCGCTGATCAGACTGATCGATCCGAAATGCAGGCATGCCACAGATGAGAGCAGCTGTCTGTCCAATTCCTCTGGTCTGAGAAGCAGATCTGCCCCGGGGTTGCGGTAAAACACAAATTCAGCGCTGTTCACGTCAGGAAGGGCGATAAAGACCAGAGTGGTGCGCGCCTGCGGATCGAACCGCAGCCCGGATGTATCCACGCCCTCTTTCTGCAACACTTCTTCGAGATAGTGGCCAAAGATATCTTCGCCTACCTTGCCAATGAATCCTGCCCGAGCTCCCAATCGAGAGGCTGCCACGGCTACGTTGGCTGGCGCTCCGCCTGGCTTGGGGAGAAATGCGGAGACCGCAGTCATGCTCCGACCGACTTCGGCCGGGAACATGTCAATAAGCACTTCACCCAGTGTGATCACATCCAGGGTCACGGGTATCTCCCCTTTCCTGATGTTGGACGCGGATGAACACTGAGAACAGGGAGACATTATTATTTACCTCCAGATCAGGTGTTGGTTTAACTCTCATTTGATTCAATCCACGTCGGTCTAAGCGCGTCCGTGTCCAAAAAGGACCACTTCTAATTCCCACCCAGCATGCGGCGCATGAGGCGGGAGATTTGGATAGCATCGGAGGTGCGGAAGCATTCCAGGATCTCATCCCGCGGCACACGGTCGAGCAGCTCAAAACCAAATTTCAGATTGTGGATGCTCTCTTCGACTGCTTTTTCAGGCGGCTCCCGATAGGGGAACAGATCCAGACCGTACCACCCGTCGTATCCCCATTCGCGCAGCCAGAAAAGCGCTTCGAGGGTTTCCCACAAGTTGACGGTACCGACGATCACGTCATCATCGAATAGTTTCCAGTTGTCGTTCCAATGGGTGTGAAAGAGCTTGCCGTACCGGCAGCACAGGGCGATCGATTCAGCCAGGTTCTCTTTCATGATCAGCGCATGCCCCATATCGATGTTGACACCAAAATTGGGGCGGTTGATCTCGTTGACGATCGTCATGCAGTGCCCGATGGTAGGGAGCAGGATGTGGGTGCGCGGTTCAAATGCCTTGTATTCGATCACAATCTTCTGCTGGGGGTTGTGATCGGCCCAGGCGATCAACCCGCTTACCAGGTCATCCAGGCGCTTACGGTGATCGATCTGAAAAGGATAGTCATAGCCATCCTGGGCGGGCCAGTAGACCATGATCTCAGCTTCCATATAGGCCGCCAGGTCTGTGGTGCGTTTAGCCAGATCGATGGCTTCCTGGCGGAGTTTGGGATCGGGATTGGTGAACTGGCCGAACTTCCAGCGTGGATCGACCCACAGATGCGGGCAGAACTGGACGATCTTCAAACCCAGGTCATCAGCGAGTTTTTTCAGGGATTTATGATTGGTGTCGGTGACTTCAGTGGGATAGTGCATTTCCAGGCCACCTACACCGGGGATGCTGGCGGCGAGTTTGAAACGCTCTTCCATGGTGAGGTCAGGACGGTAGCCCTGTTTGACGAAGCGGTCACTGGTCGCACCCAGATACCAAACTCCAACCGAAACTTTGATCTCATGCATTCTTTCACCTCCAGTTCAGTTTCATAACCACATAGTCCCCGGAAATAAGCCTGGGAACCCAGATAGATCAATCCTCCGTCTAATCGTGGAGTTCATTGTAGAGAGAATAACGGTCAGCGCGGTAATAGATACGGAGAAATTCGACCGGGAGCTCAGCCTGTGAGAAAGTGACTCTCTCAATAAAGAGGAGAGGGAAACCAGCCCTGACATCCAGAAGTTTAGCCATCTGTCGGGAGGCAGCTATAGCGCGGATGACCTGTCTGGCATATACCAGGCGGATGCTGTAATCCCGTTCCAGGATCTCGCGCAAAGGCTGAGTGGAGTAATCGTGCTGGAGGACACCAGGGCAAAAACGGTGAACGAGATGTGATTCTTCGATGCTCATTGGTTCACCATCAGCCAAACGGAGACGTTCTATGCGCGCCAGCAACTCACCGGGTGGCACCTGCAATTTTTCGGCGATGTCCTCGGGGGCGGAGATAAGGCTTGCTGATAGCACCCGCGTCCCGGGCAGGAAACCACGCTGGCGCATGTCCTGGGTGAAACTGATGATGCGGCTCATCGATTGCTCGAGGGTGGGATGAGCGACAAAGGTGCCGCGCCCTCGCTCGCGATAAATAAAGCCTTCATTGACCAGCATCTCGAGCACCTGGCGGACCGTGCTGCGGCTGACCTGATAGGTTTCGATCAGCTCCGATTCAGGGGGGATCATATCGCCTGGTTGCCACTCTCGCCTTTGAATTTTGCCACGCAGGATCTCGTAGAGCTGCTGATAAAAAGGAAGTTTGCTTCGTCGATTAATGAATTCAGTCATGGTAAAGATCGGTATTGGCGGCTGATAATCTTTGGAAAGAGGTCAAAATCTGCTGCGGATGAACAATCAGCCTTGACGCTTGGAATAAAATGTAATAATATACCAACATTCTAATATCCGATATTAATTGATTATTAATCTTTCGTCAAGGATTTTTTAAGGAAAAGTTATTGACATCGGGAAATAAAATTGCTATAATTTAGTTTGTTGGTGCAACAAATTAATTATGAGGGGGGAAGTGGTTTACAGGTAAATACAGGCGCGTAGCGGGTTTCATCACAAAGCAGTAGGAGAACACGCAGGACAGTCTTACTCGGATCGACGAACGGCTGGATCGAGGCAGGATGGACTATAGAGCAGGAGAGAACCGCTCAGGACAATACCGTTTTCGGACGGGTGACCAGGCTTTAGTCCGTCAGATAAACCTTTCGGTCATTATGCATCACCTGCGAGAGCATGCCCCTATCTCGCGGGCCGGCCTGGCAGAGATGACCGGTTTAAACAAAACTACGGTGTCCAGTCTGGTGCGCGAATTGATCGATCGTCAGTTTGTGCGTGAAGTCGGATATGAATCGCCAGAGAGCCGGCAAGGTGCCGGGCGGCTGGCAATGCTCCTGACGCTCGACCCCGCCGCAGGGTACATCGTCAGCGCCGAGATCGGGGTGGATTTCCTCCTTGTTGTTTGCACGAATTTTGCCCCCGAGATCATCTGGCGCCATAAAGAAACGATCCGGCCAGATATGGGTCAGCAGTTTATTATCGAGAGGCTGCTGACCCTTTTGCGTCAGGCAGTCGAAGTTGGCAAGGCTTCCTGCAATACCCTGCTAGGCGTTGCAGTGGGTCTGCATGGATTGGTCGACCAATCGACCGGCACACTCTTGTTTGCCCCTAACCTGGCCTGGGAGAACGTCCCCTTCCGGAAGATCTTACATGAGTTCAGTCCTGCTCCGATCGTTATCGATAATGAAGCGAACCTGGCAGCTCTGGGCGAGCATTACTTTGGAGTTGCCCAGGGCTATAACGAGGTACTCTATGTCACTGCCAGCGTTGGGCTGGGGGGTGGGATCGTGCATGGAGGGCAGGTTTTTAGCGGGGTTACAGGCGTCGGCGCTGAATTCGGACATATGACCATGGACCCGGATGGGGAGCTCTGCAACTGTGGCAATCGGGGATGCTGGGAGACACAGGTCAGCCAGCGGGCTCTTTACCGCTATATCCGGCGCGGTATCGGCCAGGGGAGAGAGACGCTCCTTAATCAGCTATCAGGGGGGAACCCGGCAGCCATCACGGTGCCGATGGTTGTCGAGGCAGCCAGCCTGGGTGATACCCTGGCGTTAGAGGCTTTGAAGCAGATTGGACATGATCTTGGGATTGGGCTGGCTTCCCTGGTCAACGCGCTCAATCCCGAACTGGTTGTCTTTGGTGGTGTGCTGAGCCTTGCTGCTGAATACATTCTCCCAGCGGTCGAAGAGGAATTGAAACGACGGGCATTGCGCTGGAACAGGGAAGCGATGCGGGTGGTTGTCACTGAATTGGGATTAGACGCCTGCGTTTTGGGAGGTGTGGCGAGAGTCTTTCAGGTTATCCTGGCAGAGCCCATCGCCTTCCACGGAAAAACCCACAACGTTCTATCTTTTACTGGATGATCAGCCGAGGAAAATAGCTGAAAGGAGGTGAGAGATCGCCCGAGATAAATCTATGTCAATAACCCCAAAATTCGCCAAATCAACCAACACTAATTGAAGGAGAAGATCACTATGATGAAGAAAACATTGCTGGTTTTGACGTTGATCCTGGTGCTGGTGCTGGCAGCCTGTGCACCGGCAGCCCCAACAACCGAGGCGCCCCCTGCAGCAGAAACGGAAGCTCCCCCGGCCGCAGAAACAGAAGCGCCTCCCCCAGCAGAAGAAACCGAGGCTCCCCCAGAGGCTCCTGCGGTGACCGAGCTCAACATCCTGTGGGCGCAATGGGACCCGGCAGACTATCTCCAGCAGGTTGCCAACAAATACACTGAAGAAACCGGGATCAAAGTAAACGTCATCCAGGAACCCTGGGGCTCATTTGGCGACCGCTTCTTCACCGAAATGGCAGCCAAAGGGACAGCCTGGGACATGGTCATTGGCGATAGCCAGTGGCTGGGTCAGGGTGCAACACAGGGGCATTACATCAATTTGACCGATTTCCTGACCAGTACCGGCATCAAGGACACCGTGACCGAGGCCACCTTGACGTATTACGGGGAGTATCCAACCGGCTCAGGCCAGTACTGGGCGTACCCGACCGAGGGCGACGCCGATGGCTGGGCTTACCGCAGAGATCTGTTCGAGGATCCTGAAGAGCAGGCAGCTTTCAAAGAGCAATACGGTTATGACCTGGCGGTTCCCGAGAATTACAACCAGCTGATGGACATTGCCAAGTTCTTCACCCGCCCAGACGAAGGTCTGTACGGTGTGGCGATCTACACTCAGAAAGACTATGACGCGATCACCATGGGCGTGGAGAACACCATGTTCAGCTGGGGCGGCGAATGGCAGGACGAGAATTACAATGTGATGGGCATCGTCAACTCGGACCGCAACATCGAGGCTGTGCAGTTCTATAAGGATCTATACGACTGCTGCCAGGTGCCTGGGTTGAGTAACGCCTTCTTCACCGAGACCAACGATGCCCTGATCAGCGGTCAGGCGGTCATGGTGATGAACTACTTCGCTTTCTTCCCGGCTCTGGCGAACCCTGGCATAAATCCCTTCGCCGATGTAACCGGTTACTTCCCCAACCCGGCTGGCCCATACGGTGAACAGTTCGCTGCTCTGGGAGGCCAGGGGATAAGCATCATCTCCTACATCAGCCCGGAGCGGCAGAAGGCTGCCATGGACTTCATCGAATGGTTTGCCAAGGAAGAGAACCAGGCTTACTGGGCTGAGCTGGGCGGTTACACTTGCAACAAGAACGTGCTCGCCTCGGAGGCCTTCTTGAACGCGACCCCCTTCAACCCGGCGTTCGCTACCACGATGACCTTCGTGAAAGACTTCTGGAACATCCCCGAATATGGGCAGTTGCTCGAGGTCACCCAGCGTGAGCTGAGCGCCTTCATAGTCGAGGGTCAGGGCACCGCAGAGGAGACCATGAACAAGATCGCGGAGGAGCACGACAAGATCCTGCGCGAGGCTGGTTATCTCAAGTAACCCGAAACTGGTCAATAAACGGCTCTTTGAGGAGGCAGCGTCAGCTGCCTCCTCAACCGGCTAAACTATTTTTGAAGAGGCTGGATCATGTCCTCACTCGATACGCAGATGAGTACGCCTTCCATAAGAACCCGCCCTCAATATGGACGACGCCACCTTGGCGACCGGGCGATCGTTAATCTGTTCATCTGGCCCTCCCTGGTGTTGCTGATCGCCATGAACGTCTTCCCGCTGTTCTACAGCCTTTATCTGAGTTTTACCAAGTATTCGGCCATCGCGGGGAAAGCCCCGGAGTGGATCGGGTTCAAGAACTTTGTCGATATCCTCAACGATCCCTTGATGTGGAAATATTTCGCCACCACCGGGAGATACGCGCTCTTTTCGGTTGGCCTGCAAACCCTGTTGGGTTTTGGCCTGGCGATGCTTGTCCATGAAAAGTTCAAGGGCAGCGGCTTCGTTACCACACTCATCCTGATACCGATGATGATCTCCCCGGTGGTGGTCGGGCTCTTCTGGAAGCTGATGTATAACCCGACCTTTGGTTTCTTTAATTATTTGATCGGATTTTCAAACCCGGTCAGAGGTCCTGACATGCTGGCGAGCAGTTTCGCCCGCAAGCCTGTCCCGGGGCTGGCTCTCTGGGCGGTGATCATCGTCGATGTGTGGATGTGGAGTCCATTTGTTATGTTGCTGGTCTTGTCCGGGCTCAAAGCGATCCCAGGTTATCTCTATGAGGCAGCAGCCATCGATCGCGCCAGTTCATGGTTCCAGTTCTGGCGGATCACACTCCCCCAGGTAGCGCCGCTGCTTTTGATCGCTATCCTGTTCCGGACGATCGAGGCGTTCAAATCCTTCGATCTGGTAATGGGCATGACGGGAGGCGGTCCTGGCGATCAGACGGAGCTGATCGCAGTCAATCTCTATCGGCAGGCGTTTCTAGGTCAGTGGGATACAGGCAGGGCCAGCGCCCTGGCGTATCTAATTTTAATCATCATCATTGCGGTCAGCAATCTGTATATCCTGTATCTCAACAGAATGCGAGGGGAGGTGTAAGTATGGGTAAGTATTTCCAAGAAGGTCCAGGGAGGCAGATTGTCGAATCTATCCGCGTGGATAAGGTCAGTCCACGTTACCGGCTGATCCACAACCTGAGGGCGATCCTGGTCGTGATCCTGGCGTTCATTGGTTTGATCCCGGTTTTCGTTATGGCGATGACGGCGTTCAAATCACGCCCGGATGTAGTATCTGTCCCACCAAAGCTTATTTTCTCTCCAACCCTGGAAGGTTTTGTGTTTCTATTCACCGAGAGAGCGGTGGTGGCGCAATCGCGGCTGGCACAATTCCGCGAAGCCGCCGAGGCTGGCGAGTTGAATCTGTTCGAGCGGATCGCTCTAAACACCGGGCAGGAAATCACCGGTCCCAGCGATTATGTGTTTCGCCTGCGCAATTCATTGATCATCGCGGGGATATCAACCGTTCTATCGGTGATTCTGGCGATCTTTGCTGCATACGCTTTCAGCCGTTATAACGTCAAGGGAAAAGGGGATCTGCTCTTTTTTATCCTCAGCACACGCATGCTACCCGCTGTCGTCGTCACCGTCCCTCTCTTTCTGATGTACACCCAATTGAAACTGCACGATACTCACCTGGGTATGATCCTGCTCTATACGGTATTCAATCTTTCCCTGGCAGTCTGGTTGATGAAGGGTTTTTTCGATGAGATCCCCCGTGAATATGAAGAAGCGGCTCTGGTAGACGGATACTCACGGTTGCAGGCGTTCTTCAAGATTGTCCTGCCACAGGCGGTGACCGGGATCGCGGCGACAACGGTTTTTTGCCTGATATTTGCCTGGAACGAATATGCGTTCGCCTTGATGCTCACCAGCGAGAAAGCCCGCACGGCGCCTCCCAGTATTGCCACCATGCTTGGGCGCGGCGGGATCGAGTGGTCGGCGATCGCGGCCGGCAGCCTGGGCTTCCTGATCCCGGTGGTCTTTGTCACTTTCTTGCTGCGTAATTACCTGTTACGCGGCGTCACATTCGGCGCAGTCAGGAAATAAAGCGCATCCAGCCTGGTCGATGGGCGCCGATAATTCAGGTAAGGTCTAATCTTCTAAGAGTAGCGGACAGACACATGGCTACAATCGAACTCAAACAAGTAGAAAAGAAATTTGGTGATTTGCACGCCGTCAAACCGATGGATTTGACCATTAATGACGGGGAATTCGTGGTTTTGCTCGGCCCATCGGGCTGCGGGAAGACCACAACCCTGCGGATGATCTCAGGGCTGGAGACAGTAACAAGCGGAAGGATATTCCTAGATGGTCGGGATGTCACCTGGTTGCATCCGAGCGATCGGGATATCGCATTTGTGTTCCAATTTTATGCCTTGTACCCGCACATCTCAGCCCGTGATAACATCGCCTTCCCGCTGCGAGCGCAGCATGAACCGCGCAAGGAAGTCGAGCGGCGCGTGAAAGAAGTTGCCGCGCTCCTGCGTATCGAGCATCTTCTCGATCAGCGCCCGGGTAATCTCAGCGGGGGCGACCAGCAGCGGATCGCCCTGGCGCGTGCTCTGGTACGGCGACCGGCGGCGTTCTTGATGGATGAGCCGATCGGGGCGCTGGATGCAGAATTTCGGGAGACTATGCGGGCGGAGATCAAGCGCCTCCATATCGACCAGCATGCCACGACGGTCTACGTCACACATGATCAGATCGAGGCAATGGCGATGGGTGACCGCATCGTAGTGATGTCGAATGCTGAAATCCAACAGATTGGCACACCTGCAGAGGTTTATTACGATCCGGCCAACCTGTTCGTGGCCCAATTCATTGGCAGCCCGGGGATGAATCTGGTGCGGGCTTACTATGCTCATGGCATCGCGCAGATCATCAACACGGAAAATCGCTATACCGTGCCAGAAGACTGGCGCCGTGCCCTCGATGAAACCCTCCAGGGAGAGGGCGAGGTGGTGCTTGGCTTTCGACCGGAAGCTGCCCGCCTCAGCGAAGAAGGTGAACTGAGCGGTGAAGTGTATGCCACTGAACTCCAGGGCGCTTACGCTGTTTTGCATGTCAATGTAAACACCTTTGATATCGTGCATATCCGCACCGATCGCCTGGTTGATTATCCGATCGGGACTGTCGTCCATTTCGATATTGACCCTCAAATGGTGCGATTTTTCCATCCTAAGACAGAAATGGCGATCAAAAAGGAGGTCGGGCGATGAGCAATGTTGAATTGCAGCACATTACCAAACGCTTTCCAGGGGTGACCGCCCTTAAGGATGTCTCTTTTGATGTCAAAGATGGTGAATTCTTCGTACTGTTAGGACCAACCGGGGCGGGAAAGACGACCACCTTGCGTGTCATCGCGGGTCTCGAGAAACAGGATGAGGGCACAGTGCTCTTCGATGGTGTATCGGTGGACAATCTCGTCCCGGCTGACCGGGATGTCGCCTTTGTTTTTCAGCAATATTCGCTCTATCCGACGATGTCCGTGTACGACAACCTGGCTTTTCCGTTGCGTTCACCAATGCGGCGGGTACCGGAGGAACAGATCCGCAGCCGGGTTGAGGAAGTAGCGGAAACATTGCGTATCCAGCATCTTCTAAACCGAAAGACGGCGCATCTCTCGGGCGGCGAGATGCAGCGCGTCTCGATCGGACGGGCTATCGTGCGCCAGCCGCGCATCTTCCTGATGGACGAACCTCTCTCGAACCTGGACGCCAAACTGCGCGAAGCCCTGCGTGTCGAGCTACAACACCTTCAGAAGGTCCATGGAAGCACAACCCTCTTCGTGACGCATGACCAGATCGAGGCGTTGACTATGGCAGATCGCATTGCCGTGCTCAACAAAGGACGGATCATTCAAATGGGCACCCCGGAGGACATTTATGACCGCCCGGCGACAACCTTTGTGGCTCAGCTGGTTGGGACACCACGCATAAACCTGGTGCGTTCCAGACGGGAGAATAACACCCTTTATATCGAAAAGAGTGAACTGCACCTGCCCCTGATCGATGCGCGGGATATCCCTGAGGAAGTGCTTGTCGGCATCCGTCCAGAGGATGTCATCCTAGATCCGCAGGGTCCTTTCACCGGCAAAGTCGCCCTGACCGAACCGCTTGGCGTGCAGACGGTCATCCATATTCAATCTGGAGAGCAGAGGCTGTTGAGTCTGATCCCCGGAATGATGGATATTCGCATCGGTGATTCGATCCGCTTCAGAATCATCAATGAAAGATTGCATTGTTTCTCCCTCGAAGGGAATCGTCTCTAAGGCAAACCTGAAGAACCTATCTAAGGAGAGTGACCCATGAAGATCGGCGTTAACACCTGGGTATGGACATCACCCCTGACCAATGCCGAACTGGAAAGTCTGGCGCCTAAAGTCAAGCAGATGGGCTTTGATTGGATCGAGGTCCCGCTGGAGGGGTTGGAGGATATGGATCATAAACGCGGCGGGGAAGTCATCCAAGCCTATGGGCTGGGCGTTAGCACCTGCGCCGCGATGGGACCGGATCGAGATCTGATCCATCCGGATAAAGCGATCCGAGATAATGGGATGGATTATCTCAAAGGGGCAATCCGCGCCACACACGCCCTTGGTGGCACCAACCTGGTAGGTCCGTTGTATTCAGCGGTTGGCCGAACCTGGCAGGCCACCGAGGAGGAGCGCGCCCGCGACACCGAACTCCTGGTCGAGAACCTGCGGGAACTGGCGCGCTACGCCGAAGATTTCGGGGTGGTCCTGTGCATCGAGCCGCTGAACCGTTTCGAAACCAGCTTTCTCAACCTGGCAGAGCAGGTGATCGCAGTTGTTGATCGTGTCGACCATCCCAACTGCCAGATTATGTTGGACACTTTTCATATGAACATCGAGGAGAAATCGCTTGGGAATGCTATCCGGGCGGTGGGTCCACGTTTGAAACATTTACATGCCTGCGAGAACGATCGTGGCGCACCGGGCAGTGGAAATGTGACCTGGAGCGAGGTTGCTCAGGCGCTGAAAGATATCCATTACCAGGGTCCGGTGGTGATCGAATCGTTCACGGCGAAAGTTAAAAGCATCGCCCGCGCGGCAGCGATCTGGCGTCCACTTGCCTCCAGTCAGGATGAGCTGGCTCAAGAGGGTTTGAAATTCCTCAGGCAACTTCTCGCCTGAAGGGAGAGATCGAGGACAGTGAAAGAGTCCAAGACCACGTAACTAACAACTCTGAAATAACAAGGAGAGTGAAAAATGGCAAGACCTGTCACCTTATTCACCGGACAATGGGCCGATCTGACACTTGAAGATCTGGCCAGGAAAGCCAGCGGTTGGGGTTTCGATGGCCTCGAGCTGGCCTGTTGGGGCGATCACTTCGAAGTGGATAAAGCCCTCGAGGATGACAAATATGTGCAAAGCCGTTGGGATATCCTGAACAAATACAACTTGAAATGCTTTGCCATCAGCACCCACCTGGTCGGGCAGTGCGTTGCCGATGACCCCATCGACGAGCGCCATAAGCGGATTTTGCCAGCCCGATTGTGGGGCGATGGCGATCCTGAAGGGGTGCGTCAGCGCTGCGCCGAGGAGGTCAAGAACACAGCCAAAGCAGCGAAAAAATTCGGCGTGAAGATCGTCAACGGGTTTACCGGCAGTTCGGTGTGGAAGAATATCTACTTCTTCCCTCCCACCTCCCAGGATGATATCAATAAGGGATTCGGGGATTTCGCAGCCCGCTGGAAGCCTATCCTGGATGTCTTTTCTGCCAATGATGTCAAATTCGGCTTGGAAGTACACCCGACCGAGATCGCATATGACATCATTACCGCCCGGCGGGCGCTGGAGGCGGTCGACTGGCATCCCGCCTTCGGGTTCAATTTCGACCCCAGTCACTTCGTTCATCAGTTCATCGATCCGGTAGAGTTCATCAATGAGTTTGGCGATCGGATCTGGCATGTGCATGTCAAAGATTCGCGCGTCCAGCTCACCGGGCGGAACAGCATCCTGTCGTCACATCTCGATTTCGGTGACCATCGGCGTGGATGGGATTTCGTCTCACCGGGGCGCGGCGATGTCAAATGGGATCGCATCATCCGGGCATTGAACCGGGTCGGCTACAGCGGACCGCTCTCGATCGAGTGGGAAGACTCGGGCATGGACCGGGAATGGGGTGCCCCAGAGGCACTTCGCATGGTGCGCAGCCAGGACTTCACCCCCTCGCAGATGGCGTTCGATGCCGCGTTCGCGGCGAAAAAATGAGGCGCAAGGGGATACCCACGCAGTATCCCTCGACTATGATTGCGAACCTTAATTCCAGACACTGATCATATTGAGGAGGGCACAATGAGCGAAGAAACCGGTTTCACCACCATGGCTGCAGGCAAGGCAGCTGGAGAGGCCCCCGAGATCGGCTTCGGTATGTTGGGGTATGCCTTCATGGGGAAAGCACATACCAATGCACTCAAAAAGATCCCCTACCTGATGTATCCGCCGGTAGCTATCCCAAAGCTGGTTGCCATTGGTGGGCGGAACGAAACTGCTGTTGCCGAAGCTGCCAAACGTTATGGTTATCAAAAATACTACACAGACTGGCGCCAGCTGGTCGAGGACCCCGAGGTACAGGTTTTGGATAATGGCGGGCCAAACGATACCCATGCGGAGCCATCGATCCTGGCCGCCCAGCTGGGGAAGCATGTCCTGTGCGAGAAACCGCTCGCCCGTACCGCAGAAGAATCTAAATCCATGCTGGAGGCTGTCCAAAAAGCCGGGGTCAAGCATATGGTCGCTTTCAACTATCGCTTCGTCCCGGCCGTCCGTTTGATCCGCAATCTGATTGACCAGGGCGCCTTAGGGCAGATTTACCATTTTCGGGCGGTGTATCTGCAGGAGTGGATCATGCCGCATTACAAGGCGCCGAAATGGTGGCGAATGGATAGGAAGGTGGCGGGTAGCGGAGCTATTGGTGACCTGGGAGCCCATATCATCGATCTGGCGCATTATCTGGTGGGGGGCATCAAAAGTCTTGCAGCTTACACCCGGACGTTCATCAAGGAACGCCCCCTGCCCGATGGCTCCGGGATGGGTGAAGTGGATGTGGACGATGCATTTACGGCTGCTCTCGAATTTGAAAACGGCGCCATCGGCACTCTGGAAGCCACACGCTTCGCCGCGGGCCGGAAGAATTTCAATTGCTTCGAGATCAACGCTGAAAAAGGGAGTATCCGCTTCAACCTGGAACGGATGAACGAGCTGGAAGTCTTCTGGGTGGGTGAAGCTCCTAAGGAGACACAGGGCTTCCATGACGTGTTGGTCACAGAAGGGTATCATCCCTGGTGGGAAAACTGGTGGCCGCACGGTCACATCATTGGCTGGGAGCATACTTTCGTCCATGAGATCAACCATTTCCTGGACTGCATCGTCAACAACAAGGAAGTCGGACCCCATGGTGCCACCTTCGAAGATGGCTACCGTGCCGCGGTGATCTGCGATGCCATCGTCGAATCGGCACAGAGCCGGCGTCAGGTAGACATCAAATATTGATGGAATGGGCGAGGTGGGGAGATCTCCCCCTCGCCCTCTCCTAGCCTTAAGGCAATTGGGCAGCCCTGGCAAACCGGTGTGCCCGTAAACCGGAATGATGAATTTGTTATGCTGTTAGGAGATTTTTATGGAAAAGATCCGTCCGCGTGTGCCTGTCCCGCTTTTGATCGCTATCCTCGTTACTCTTGTTTTGGGTCTGCTAGCCGGACCGTTTATCGCAGCCCGGGCTACCCCCGAGCAATTGGCTGAAAATGTACTCCTCAACGCGATCCCTTTCATCTTGATATTTGTTGCGATCATTCTGACCTTTATCACGCTGATCATCGTTGTGGGGAGTATTCTCAATAATAATATCTCCCGGCGCGCTCATAAGATCGTCGAGTCGATCCTTATTGCCGGGATCGTGTTGGGGATTTTCGGGATGTTCCAGCCGTGGATTTTTGTCGCTTACAAATATGGTTTCGTCGTCCTTTTGATCTCCACTCTGGGTTTTATCCTTTGGAGTCATATCGTCCCCCGCGAGACGGAGGTGATCTCTGCCTCAGAAGGACCTATCCATGAATTCAAAGGAGTCCGGTCAGGGGGGAAAGACGGAGAGTGACGAATATGCCCGATCCATATGAACCCCGCGCGGAACATAAATTCACTTTCGGTCTCTGGACTGTTGGGAATGTAGGCCGGGATCCGTTTGGCGATCCGGTTCGTAAGGCATTGTCTCCATGTGATCTCGTATATTTGCTCGGTGAGGTGGGTGCCTATGGCGTCAATTTCCATGACAACGATCTGATACCTGTCGATGCTACACCAGCAGAACGTGACCGAATCCTGAAGGATTTCAAGCGCGCCCTGGAAGAGACGGGTTTACGGGTGCCGATGGCGACAACGAACCTGTTCAGCGATCCTGTCTTTAAAGATGGTGCTTTCACAGCCAACGACCCCCAGGTGCGGGCGTATGCGTTACAGAAGACGATCAACGCCATCGATTTGGGAGTCGATCTCGGCGCCAGCGTTTATGTTTTCTGGGGAGGACGGGAAGGCACAGAGACAGATGCCAGCAAGGACCCTTTAGTAAGTTTGAAACGGTATCGAGATGCGCTCAATTTCTTGTGTGAGTATGTCATTGATCGCGGCTATGACCTGAAATTTGCTCTCGAAGCCAAGCCAAATGAACCTCGGGGCGATTTGTTTCTCCCTACCACAGGCGCCATGTTGGGCTTCATTGCCACCCTGGATCATCCGGAGATGGTGGGTGTGAACCCGGAAGTCGCCCATGAACACATGGCCGGTTTGAACTTTATGCACGCAGTTGCCCAGGCGTGGGAAGCTGGCAAACTATTCCATATCGACCTGAACGATCAGGCTTTTGGGCGTTATGACCAGGATTTTCGCTTTGGTGCGGTCAATCTTAAAAGCGCATTCTTTCTGGTCAAGTTCCTCGAAGATGTTGGTTATACGGGCAGCCGCCATTTCGATGCTCATGCCTATCGCACTGAAGATTATGAAGGCGTCAAGCAATTTGCCCGCGGCTGTATGCGCACTTATCTGATCCTCAAAGAAAAAGCCCGCCAATGGAATCAGGATCGTGAGATTCAGGCATTGCTGGATGAGATCAACGCGGGAGAAGAATTTATATCGGCTGGAAAATATGACCCTGCTCAGGTGGATCTGCTCAAAAAGAGGCAGTTTGACAGGCATGTATTGGCAGCGCGAGGTCTCGCTTATGAACGATTGGATCAGATCACCAATGAGCTTCTGCTGGGTGTGCGCTGAGACGACAGGCTTTCCTGGACACTAGATTTGATCAGGGCTTTCCCAGAACGGGGAAAGACGCTCATGATGATGACAAAGAACCTGCTTCTAGGCATCGATATCTCAACGACAGGCGCAAAAGCCCTTTTGATCAATGAAAAAGGGGAGCTACTGGGAAGCGTGACAAGCCCCTTGACCCTATTTACCCCCCGACCGCTCTGGTCCGAGCAGGATCCACGCGAATGGTGGGCTGGGACGGTTCAAAGTATCCGGAATCTGTTTGCGCAATCCAATCAACCTGTAGAAGCAGTCGCTGCGATTGGATTGACGGGGCAGATGCATGGCCTGGTTCTGCTGGATCGGGAGGGGGAGGTCCTGAGGCCGGCAATATTATGGAACGACCAGAGAACCGCCAGGCAATGTGATGAGATACGTGCACGTATCGGTCGGGAGAGGTTAATCCAGATTACCGGCAATGACGCGCTCCCTGGATTTACCGCCCCCAAAATCCTTTGGGTTCAGCAGGAGGAGCCTGAAATCTATTCAGAGGCCCGGCACATTCTCCTTCCGAAGGATTATCTCCGGTACCGGTTGACCGGCGAGTTCGCCATAGATCGGGCGGACGGTTCGGGGACGATACTGTTCGATCTCAAACAACGCACATGGTCGGCTGAGGTCTTGGCTGCCCTGGAGATCCCTTCCGACTGGCTGCCTCCGACTTTCGAAGGCCCCGAGGTAACTGGTGTGGTCAGTCCGGAATCTGCTGAAGAGACTGGCCTGATTGCGGGCACACCGGTGGTTGCCGGGGCAGGCGATCAGGCTGCTCAAGCGGTTGGGGTCGGCGCGGTACAACCAGGAATCATCGCGCTCACTTTGGGCACCTCTGGGGTTGTTTTTGCCACCACCCCGCAGGCTTATATCGAACCCGCAGGAAGGCTGCATGCTTTCTGCCATGCGCTGCCGGATCGCTGGCATTTCATGGGAGTGATGTTGAGCGCGGCGGGGAGTCTGCAGTGGTATCGGGACACCCTGGCTCCACAGGAGAGTTTCGAAAACCTGATCGGCGAAGCCGCTGAAGCGCCTCCCGGAAGCGAGGGCTTATTGTTCCTGCCTTATCTGACCGGCGAGAGGACTCCATATCCAGATCCGCTCGCGCGGGGTGCCTGGGTTGGGATGACGGTACGCCACCGCCGCGCACACCTGACCCGTGCGGTTCTGGAGGGTGTCGCTTTTGGAATCAAGGACAGCTTCACCTTGATCCAGCAGGCCGGATTGGGAACCATTGAGCAGGTCAGGATCTCAGGAGGAGGCGCGCGCAGCCCGCTCTGGCAGCAGATCATCGCCGATGTTCTGGATGTGGAGCTGGTCACCGTGAAGACTACCGAGGGTGCTGCATATGGTGCAGCCCTTCTGGCTGGGGTGGGAGCCGGTCTGTTCCAGGATGTCGAGCATGCCTGCCAGCAAATCGTGCATATTGCTGGACAGACCAGGCCGTCTCCAAATTCACGCGTATATCAGGAACTCTATCCTCGCTACAAGGCGCTCTATCCTGCGCTTCGGGAGGAATTCAGATCCGTAGCGGAGGTGATGGGCATTCTCGAGTCTGCGGGAAGTGTGGCATGAACGAGGACACAAAGCCGGTCGTTTGCCTGGGAATTCTGGTTGCTGATGTGGTCGCCCGTCCACTGCGCGCCCTACCCGTCTCTGGCAGGCTGGTTCTGGTCGATGAGATGAGTCTGCACACAGGTGGCTGCGCGGTCAATACTGCCACTGCTCTGGCGCGACTGGCGATCCCGGTTGAAGTCATCGGCAAAGTTGGTGAGGATCCATTCGGGGATTTCCTGATCGCGGAGATGAACAGCCGCGGAATTGGCACGTGCGGCGTGCGTCGCGATAGATCCGCCGGCACATCAGCCACCATGGTTATGGTCGATCCGGATGGCGAACGGCGCTTCATCCACTATATCGGCGCCAACGCTCATCTTGGTATGGATGATGTAGATTTCGATCTCCTGTCGAAGGCTGCGATCCTTCACGTGGGGGGCAGCCTGGTTCTGCCTGGCATGGATGGCAGGCCGACTGCCATGCTGCTCCAGCGCGCCAGGTCCAGTGGGATTGTCACCTTTCTGGATACCGTCTGGGATGATACTGGTCGCTGGATGGAGCTCCTGGCTCCAGCACTGCCCTTCGTTGATTATTTTCTCCCCAGCCTGCCGGAAGCTCAGGCGATGACCGGTCTCAGTGATGCGGACGATGTGGCCAGGGCACTGCTCGATTATGGTATACAAACTGTCGCCCTTAAGATGGGGGAGCAGGGATGTTTGGTGAAAACAGCTCGGGGTGACAGGTTTCGTTTACCAGCTTACAAGGTCGAAACAGTTGATGCGACCGGTGCCGGGGATGCTTTTGTAGCTGGCTTTATCGCTGGCACCTATTTGGGTTGGTCCTTGGAAGAAACATGCCGTTTGGCGAATGCCGTCGGTGCGCTGTGTGTCACTGGAGTTGGCGCGTCTGGCGGAACGCGCTCGCTCGAAGAGACCATGGCTTTTATGCGCAAGACACCACTGCGAACGCTCTCGGAACACTTGTAGAGGAGATGCTCATGGAGAAATTCGGATATCGTTTCTCGTTTGGCCCATGGAACATTCACGAAGGCGCTGATCCTTTCGGGCCTCCTGTGCGCCCCACGCGCAGCTTCGATGAAAAAGTGAAAATCTTGAAAGAGCTGGGATATGACGCTATTCAATTTCACGATGATGATGTCGTGCCTGAACTCGATCAATTACCCCCGGCAGAGGTACGCCAGAAAGCCCGACAGATGCGCACTTTCCTTGACGAGCAGGGATTGTTTGCAGAATTCGTTGCCCCCCGCCTTTGGGAACATCCACACACGATCGACGGTGCGTTTACTGCCAATGATCCCAAGGCACGCCAATATGCTCTCGAACGAGCGAAATTATGCGCGGATATCGGCCGGGAATTAGGCACCGACATGATGGTGCTCTGGCTGGCAAGGGAGGGAACTTATCTGCGGGAAGCCAAAGATGCCGTCCGTTCCACGCACCTGCTGCTGGAAGCGGTCGATCGGCTGCTGGAATATGACCCCCAACTGCGCATCGCCATCGAGCCCAAACCGAATGAGCCGATGGACCTGGCATATATCCCTACCATCGGTCACGCTCTGACACTGGCGTTTCAATCAAAAGACCCAAAGCGGGTCGGATGTCTGGTCGAAACTGCCCACGCCGTGCTCGCCGGGTTAGACCCCGCAGATGAGATGGCTTTCGCCCTGGCTTTCGACAAGCTTTACAGCGTTCATTTGAATGACCAGAACGGGCTGAAATATGATCAGGACCGTGCCTTTGGCTCAATCGACTTGAGGCGTGCATTCAATCAGGTGCGTGTCCTGGACGATAACCGTTTTTATGAAAAAGGTGTGGTCGGGATGGACGTGAAAGCATTGCGCACCCAGCCGTTCGAGATTGCCACGAAGCACTTGCGAAACAGCCTGCAGCTTTTTCTGCGCCTGGTGGAGGTTGTCCGGTCGCTGGATCGCAACCGGATAAACGAGCTGATCGCCAGGCGCGATTATGAAGAACTCGATTGGTTGATCATCACCAGCCTGATGGATTGAAAGCGTGGACAGTTTGAGATCACCATCGATAAATCGTTGCAATCAATATTTAGAAAAAAAGGATGTTTCTTTAAATGGTCAATGATCAATTCTTACGGGAAATGATCCGAAGCGAGCTGGTTGAAGTGGTTGGCTCTGATTATGTCTCGGTGGAGGAGAGCGACAAACTGGTTTATTCCACCGATTGGGCCTGGATGCCGCAGATGTGGCTCGATCGAGGCGAGCGGCTGCGTACGCCGGATTTCATCGTTCACCCAGGCTCTGCGGCTGAAATATCCGAGATCATGGATATCGCTAACAAATACCGCATCCCGGTCGTCCCCTGGGGAGGAGGCTCGGGTTCTCAGGGCGGGGCACTACCCATTTTTGGTGGAATCCTCTTGGATACCAAAAGGATGAACCACATCCTTGCCATCGATGAGAAATCGCTGACCGTCACAGCTGAAGCCGGCATAATCCTCTCCCAGCTCGAGTGGGCGGTAAACGAACGCGGTCTGACATTACCTCATTATGCCGCCTCGAGCAACTGCGCCACACTGGGTGGTGCATTGGCGCCACGCGGCACCGGTACCATCAGCACAAAATACGGCAAGGCGGAGGATATGGTGCTGAGCATGCAAGTCGTCCTACCAACCGGTGAGATCATCCGCACACCCCCGGTGCCTCAGCACGCCTCCGGTCCGGACTGGTTCCGGTTGTTCTTGGGTGCCGAAGGTACGTTCGGAGTGATCACCGAGGCGACCATGCGGCTGGACTATCTGCCTGAGGCGCGGCTGCTGCGCGCAGTGCTCTTCGATGATTTAAGCAATGCCCTCGAAGCAGGCCGCCTGATGATGACCCGCCGCCTGCAGCCGTTTGTGATTCGACTTTACGATCACGCCTCGACTGCCACGCGGGTGAAAAAGATCCTGGGTTACGAATTCCATGGAGCTTACATGGTGATCGGCTTCGATGGCGATCCAGATATCGCCGCCTTGCAAGAGAAGAAAGCCATGGAGATTTGTACAGGTCTGGGAGCTCAAGATCTGGGTCGGGAACCGGGCGAGAAGTGGTGGGAACACCGCTACGATTTCTATTACCCGCCCCAAAATCTGAAATTGCCCTGGATGTATGGCACTACAGAGACAGTGACAACTTATGACAAGATCGAAAAACTCTATTGGGCTGAGAAGAAAGCCGTCGAAGAGGGCTTCGCGGAGCATAATATCCAATTTATCGGCCATTTCTCTCACTGGTTCCATTGGGGCGTGATGCTGTATTCACGCTTTATCATCGAAAATCCCCCCCAGGATGCTCGAGAAGCGTTGCGTCTGCATAATCGCGTCTGGAATGCAGCCATGCAGGCTGTGATCGCCAATGGTGGCATGATCAATGAACATCATGGGGTAGGGCTCAAGCTCTCCCGTTATATGCGCAAACAATACGGTGAGGCTTGGCCTTTGTTACTCAAGATCAAGAAGACTATTGACCCCAACGGGATCATGAACCCGGGAAAAACCGGATTTGGTTTCTAAGATTAACATCGGGATTACAGGCATGACCAACGAAGAGATCATCTCGACTATAGAAAATTGTCGTTACTGTTTGATGTGCCGCCACGTCGCATCTGTGGAATATGTGACGCATAAAGAAACTCTCTCGCCACATGGCTGGGCGCTGGTGATCGCCTCGGTCTATCGTGGTCTGCTGGATTGGACAGCGGATACAGTCGATGTGATTTTCAGCGCACCCGACAACGGCAATTCTCGCGCCCATTGCGTCACGAATCAGCCTCTTCCGGAAGCCATCGCCGCGGTTCGGGCGGAGATCGTATCCAGCAACCTTGCGCCGCCAATTGTCTATGAACTCGACCAGGCGTTCAGAGAATGGGGGACGCCATTTGCAAAACGTCAGCCGGGTAAGGTGGTCGGCGAGGGGGATGTGGCTTTGTTCGTAGGAGACGAGGCGCAGTATTTATGGCCCAAAGCTTTGCGCGCTGCACTGCGCTTGCTGGAGGTCCTTGGCGTTCAACCGATATTGATCGGCGTTGGACGCAGCAACGGTTTTCTGGCAAGTTCATTGGGTCTTCTCGATACCGCTCGCCGGTTGGCCCAGGATAATCTTAAGGATCTGGAAGTGAGCGGAGCGCAGAACCTGCTGGTGCTCTCGCCAGGCGACCTCTTTACATTCACACAGCTCTATCCAGAGAGGCTGGGAATCCTCTGGCCAGCTCAGGTTGAGGTAGTTGAATTGACTTCATATCTTGCTGATGGGTTGAAAGGAGGTGATATAAGTTTCAGAGTTCTGGACGCTGATGTTCCCTTTGCTTATGTCGATCCCACACATGCTGTGCGCGTACCCAGCCGGCATGAAGCCCCTCGGAAGCTTGTTTCCGCCTGTCTGAAAGGCGAAGCGCGTGAGCTCTTCTGGCGTCGTGAACGCGCTCATCCCGTAGGAAGCACAGCCCTACAGTTCACCAAGCCAGATATCGCTGAAAAACTGACGCGCGCCCGGTTGGAGGATGCCCAACGGAGTGGAGCACGACTGCTTATCACGGAGGACCCTGGGACATTGAAACAACTCAACCGGTATGCGGAAGAATACCACTTGCGTCTAACCGGGCTCTTCGAGCTCCTGGCTGAGCATGTGATTAAGGGTGACGACGGAGCATGAAAAGAATGTCATTTCGCATCGGAAGCAAATCTTTATTTCATAAAATCTGAAAGGAGGTACCTATGCATCTCTCTATGCACAACTGGATGAGGGCGGAGCCTATTGAAGTCACCGTCCGCCGCCTGGCGAAATACGGGTATGAAAGCATCGAGATCAGCGGCGAGCCATATATCTATGACACCAAAGAGGTCAGAAAGGTGCTCAAGGAAAACGGTATTCGCTGTTGGGGATCGGTCACTCTGATGCTGGGCGACCGCAACCTGGTGGCAAAAGACGAAGCCCAGCGGGCGAAGTCGGTGCAGTATGTCAAAGATTGCATCACCATGGTCAAGGAATTGGACGGCTATGAGATGACCATTGTCCCTGCCACGGTAGGCAAGATCGTGCCGGACGGAACCCCTGAAGAAGAGTGGAAGTGGGCGGTCGAAAGCCTGAAGGAGTGCTATGATTGGGGCAAGAAGGAAGGCGTGGTACTGGCAGTCGAGCCGATCAACCGTTTCGAGACTTACTTCTGCTCACGGGCAGCACAGGCGCTTGCCCTGGCAGAAGCCGTTGCACCGGATTGCGGGGTATGCCTGGATGCCTTCCACTTGAATATAGAGGAGGCCGATCCATATGCGTCCATTCTGTCTGCGAAGGGACGCCTGGTTGATTTTCATGTCGCCGATACGAACCGTTTCGCTTGCGGGCAGGGTCACTGGGACTGGCTCAAGCTGGTCGGCACCCTGAAGACCATTGGCTATGATGGGGCACTCACCGTTGAATTCGTCGCCCCTATTGACCGGACGCCGGCCAATCCATATCCGGAGGCGATCGAGAAGAACCCGGTCGACATCAGCCCTGAACAGAAGAAGTTCATCGAGGAACATGGTTCCAGTCTGCTGACCGAGGAGTTCTACAGCTGGCAGGTGGAGGTGTGCGCCAAGACGCTCCTGCCTCTTATCAAGTGATTTCCTTTCCACCAGGGGCAGGAGATCCTCCTGCCCCTCGATGACAATTTCGCTGCACACGAGCCGGAGAAGGCAAGATGGGTAAGAATGTCGTGATCATCGGTACCCTTGACACCAAGGGTCCGGAGATCGCCTACCTGCGTGATCGCCTGCAGGCCTTGGGGTTGTCCACAACTGTGGTCGACTCGGGCATCCTGGGGGAGCCGATCGGCATTGTGCCAGATATCAGCCGGGCGGAGGTCGCCAAGTTTGGTGGCACAACCATCGAGGCACTGAGAAACGCTGGCAGCCGCGGTAAGGCGGTTCATGGCATGCGGGAGGCGCTCAAGAAGCTCACGCTCTCTCTATATCAACAGGGAAAATTGCAGGCGATCACCAGTATGGGGGGTGCCGAAGGCGCAGTAATGGGCGCGGCTGCCATGATGCAGCTCCCTGTTGGGGTGCCCAAGGTGCTTGTTTCGCCGATCGCTTCCGGGAAACACTACTTCGATCCGCTGGTCGGCACCAGCGATATCATGGTCGTCCATTCGATCGTCGACATCCTGGGACTCAATCCGATCGCGACGACTATCTTCGACAATGTCGCCGCCGCTCTCAAAGGCCTGGTCGAACATGGCCATGAGCTGCGCAAACCCGGTCCCGACGAGAAGTATGTCGCTGTTACCATGCTGGGCAATACCACGAAAGCCGTCATGGCCCTTAAAGAATGCCTGGCAGAGCATGGCTATGAAGCTGTGATTTTCCATTCCAACGGGGTCGGGGGACCCGCCATGGAGGAGCTGGCTGAGAGTGGGCAGTTCATTGGGGTGATCGATTTCACGACCAATGAAACCTATGACCCTATGACCGGCGGAATCCATGATGGAGGCCCACACAGGTTACGAAGGGTGGGCGCATTGGGGCTACCCCAGGTCATCGTCCCTGGCTGCATCGATTTCTGCGTGTTTCATGCTGGCTCCATACCTAAGGAGCTGCAGGGGCGTCCAATCTATGATCATAATCCCGAGTACACACTGGTGAGAGCCTCGAAAGATGAAATGATCGCCCTGGGGCATCTGTTTGCGGAACGACTCAACCCCGCCAGAGGTCCGGTTGTGATCGCTGTCCCAACTCAGGGTCTTTCGATCCCCAACGTTCCAGGCGGTCCTTTTTGGGATCCGGAGGCAGACGCAGCCTTCCTGGAGGTATTACGCAAGGAGATCCGGGCTGATATTCCGGTTTTGACTTACAACCGGCATGTCAACGACCCTGAGTTTGGGCGAGAAGTCGCCGGGTTGTTTATTGAATTGATGGAGAAGGCGAAATAACGGCAGACTGCCGATCGAACGCAAGGAGAGTGATATATGATCGCCGATAATGGAAGAGATTACAGAGAACTTCCTCACCTGACGCAGGGGGATGAGGCTTTTCGTAGTAAATTCCTTTCCTGGGATTTGGGGAATCTGACTTACGTCGACGTACAGGAATATCTCAAGGAGAAAGACACCATTTTAGTGCCAATGGCCAGCTTCGAACAACACGGTCCGCACCTGCCGATTTACACGGACACCATCACTGCGGTAGAGGTGTCGCGGCGTGTTTCGGAGATGATTGCCGTATTGCACACGCCTGTCATCTGGATGGGGTACTCCCCTCAACATATGTATGCCCCCGGCTTGGGGCGCGGGACGATCACCGTCCGCAGCAGCACGCTACTTAATCTGGTTCATGATGTTGGTCGAAGTCTGATCCACCATGGTTTCAATCGGATCATCTTCATCAATGGGCACGGATCAAATGTAAAAATCATCGATCCTGTCCTGCGTAAATTGAGATATGAGACCGGCGCGTTGATCGGCTTCGTAAAACCCTATATGGAGAATTACGTCGGTATCCTAGCTGGCTTAATGGAAAATCCGCCTGAGGAAACACCGGGATGGCATTCCAGCGAGCTGGAGACTTCTCAGGATCTGGCCTGGAATGAGAAGTATGTCCGCTGGGAGCGGGCGAATTTCACTAAAGCTCATATCCCAGATTTCTTGCCCAAGACTTTTGCTAAAAAAGATGGTATGCCGGACGTCGAATTTGAAGGCTATAAGTACTTCACATTCCCAATGGATCACCACGAATTCATCGAGAGCGGGGTGATCGGCAATCCGCTGCGTGCCACCAAAGAAAAGGGAGAAGAGGCTTTCCGCCGGCTCTCGGAACATGTCGCCAGGGGCATCCTGGAATTGATGAAAGTCCCGGTGAATGTCCACACCCGGGAGTTCGTCGATCGGGTTTTGTAAGATTTTCACCGAAGTGAAATGTCGTAATGTGGCGGAGAACACAGAGGTCCGAAGAGTAAGACGATGATTCATCGATCGATCTCTGTGTTCTTCGTTCACTTTATACAGAAAACAACTCTCTCTGGAGCTCAGGAGGTGTGAGGTGAAGGTTGGCGTTTTCAGTTTTGTATTTCAGGATCTTCTAACATACGATCAGGCACTGGACTGGATTGCGGGGACCGGTGCAGAAGCCGTCGAAGTAGGATCGGGAGGGTATGTTGCTGAACTGGGCGAGTCGTATTGTAAGCCCGCCGAGCTTCTGGCTGATGAAAAGAGGATCAAGGAATGGCAGAAAAAAGCTGCCGATCGCGGGTTGGAGATCAGCGCGCTGAGCTGTCATGGCAACCCGCTACATCCCGATGAACGGATCGCGGTTCGCCACCGCAAGGATTTCCGCGATACAGTTCTGGTCGCCGAAAAGATCGGCGTGCGCCGGGTGATCACCTTCTCCGGCTGCCCCGGGGACTCACAGACCAGCCGCTACCCGAACTGGGTGACCTGTCCCTGGCCACCGGATTTCCTGCGCATCCTGGAGTGGCAATGGAACGAGAAAGTCATCCCCTACTGGCAGGAGGAGGTGCAATTCTGCCGAGACCATGGCGTGGACATGATCGCGCTGGAAATGCATCCCGGTTTCGTAGTTTATAATCCCGAAACGCTGCTCCGGTTGAGAGCGGCAGTCGGCCCGGAGATCGGGGCTAACTTCGATCCAAGCCATCTTTTCTGGCAGGGGATCGATCCGATTGTCGCTATCCGCCATCTTGGAGAGGCGATCTTCCATGTACATGCCAAGGACACGATCATCGACCCCATCAACACGCCTCTGAACGGCGTGCTGGACACCAAACCTTACGCTGATGAGGTGCATCGCTCATGGATTTTCCGGACCGTCGGGTATGGACACGACCTCAAGTTCTGGAAAGACCTGGTCAGCAACCTGCGGCTGGTGGGTTATGATTATGTCCTCAGCATGGAGCATGAGGACAGCCTGATGTCACTGAAAGAGGGGTTGGAGAAAGGTGTATCTTTCCTGCGCGAGCTGGTGCTGACAGACGAGCGTGGGAAGCCATGGTTCGAGGCGTAATATTCAACACAGAGCGCCTCGAGGAAACTCGAAGGTCGCAAAAATTTGGTTTGTCAATTTATTCTTAGCACGGTTCCATGAAGGAAATCAGATCAGAGCTTATAGCAGCAGCGAAAGCAGTCTGCGGGACGTTCAAACTGAGAGAGGATTTTTCTGCTGGTTCTGTTGGCGCAGCCGTTCTAACAGCGAATGGGAGTATCTATACCGGGATCTGCATCGATCTGGCCAGCGGGCTTGGCTTTTGTGCCGAGGTCGCTGCTATCGCCGAGATGCTGAAGGCAAGGGAAACGCATGTTCGGGCGATTGTGGCTGTCACGGACGCAGGTGAGATTATCCCCCCATGCGGCCGCTGCCGTGAGACACTGGCGCAGATAGACCCCCAAAATTTCGATTGTGCCGTCATCCTTGATGAGGGCAGGGAGGCTACCTTACAGGAACTTCTCCCTGACTATTGGCTATCCAGAAAATAAATCTTAAGTGTCCGTTTTTGGTCGTCTTGAGGAGTAATTTTTGCAGATCAACCTTGCTTACGGCCGGAAGGGATTGACCGTCGAAATCCCCGACACAGCCGATATTCTTGAGACACGATTTGTCCCGGGGCTGCCAGACGAAACCGAGGCGATCCGGGATGCTCTGCGGAATCCGATCGGTTCTCCGCCTTTATGGGAACTGGTGAGACCAGGGGATCGTGTCGTCGTGGTGCATACGGACATTACAAGGGCCACCCCGAATGACCGCATGTTGCCGGTGTTGCTCTCGGAGCTGGAGGCAGCCGGGATCGAACGCGAGGATATCACCCTGTTGAACGGTCTTGGCACTCACCGTCGCCAGACCGAGGCGGAGCTGCGCGCCATGCTTGGAGACGATATCGTCGATAACTACCGTTGTCTCCAGCACGATTGTCGCGATCAGGCGAATCTGGTATCACTCGGCGAGACATCTCTGGGCCACCCGGTGCGGATCAACCGGACTTTCCTCGAGGCGGATATAAGGATATTGACCGGCTTCATAGAGCCGCATTTCTTCGCTGGTTTCAGCGGAGGTCCGAAAGCTGTCCTACCCTCCCTGGCGGATTATGAAAGCGTTTTCACGAACCATGGTTACGAGATGATCGCGCATCCACGGGCAACCTGGGGGGTTACGAGGTCCAACCCGATCTGGGAGGAGATGTGCGAGGTAGCTCTGAAGACCGAACCTGCATTTATTCTCAATGTCACCCTGAACGCGCGCCGTGAGATCACAGGCGTCTTTGCTGGCGACTTGCTGGCTGCACATGCCAGGGGTTGTGATTTCGTCAAAGCCAGCGCCATGGTGGCAGTGGATGAGCCGTATGATATCGTCCTCACGACAAACAGCGGCTATCCGCTCGATCAGAACCTTTATCAGTCGGTGAAAGGCATGAGCGCTGCCAGTCGGGTCGTCAAGGAAGGAGGCGCGATCCTCATTGCAACCGCCTGTGAGGATGGACTGCCAGCACATGGAAAATATGCCGATCTCTTGGCGGAGGCTGGTTCGCCGGCTGCAATCCTCGCAATGGTCTCTCAACCGGGATTCAGTGTCCAGGATCAATGGCAGGTGCAGATTCAAGCCCAGATCCAAATGAAGGCCGATGTGTATGTGTTCAGTGAAGGCCTGAACAAACAACTGATCGAGAGAGCTTTGCTGATCCCCTGTGTTGATATTGAAGAAACGCTGGCGATGTTGATGGGGAGATTTGGGTCCAGGGCAAGATTGTGTGTTATTCCAGAAGGACCTCAGGTGATCCCTTACCTGAGCAGCGCAGGATGATAACGAAAGCTGAGGATATACATGGAGAGTAAATCCTACCGCTTAGGTGAATTCGTCGTCCACTTTCCATCGATTGGGGCGCGGAGTCTGGTCGTTGACGCCAGTGCTGGATTGATGTTGGGTGCGTTACCTGGATTGGAAAATTTCGCTGAGGCGATCGCACCCATCCTTCCGTTGGCAGACGGCGTGGTGGTCAGCCCGGGTCAGGCGCGCAACCTCGCCCGAAGGACGAAAGCCGAAGCGGCCTTGCTAGTGCGCGCTGACTGGACCAATGCCCTGCGCGGAGATGATTTCGTCCTACCGCCGGAGACGATCAAATACCTGACACTCATCGATCCGTCCGATGCGCTGGATCTTGGCGCCAGCGCACTGGTCACCTATTTCCTGCTAGGGTTCGAAGAACAGGTCGATGCGGATTGCCTGAAAACCACAGTTCAACTGGCACTGCAAGGGAGCCAGGCTGGCATTCCTTTGATCGTGGATGTACAGCCGAAAGGTCCCCGCATTGTGTTACCCAACAAAGCGATCGAACTGGGCGCCTCTTACGCTATTGAAGGCGGTACGGATGGGGTAGTGGTCCCCTGGCCTGGAAAAGATTCGCTAAGCACGATCATCAAGATGGCCGCCGATCTTCCGGTATGGATCAAACCGAGCTCCTTGGAGGGCGCATCGAAAGAGCTTGAAGGAGCGTTGAGCCTTGGCGCGACGGGATGCTGGCTGGACGAACGGCTCTTCAGACTGGCGGATCCAGCGTCGACTGTGGTGTTCTTGCGAAATCTCTTATACGATCGTTAATCAAGTATCGAAAGACAATTGGAGCTCCTGAACTTTGATGAAATAAAAAATTGCACTATATGTTCAAAATATTTCTCTGCACTCTCTGTGGTAATTAAGTTGCCCATGGTCAATTCTCTGGAGGTATTTGGATGCAGACAGGTTTAGAGGCCAGAATGGCGCGGCTGTTCAACCGGCATGGGGACGGGCGGGCGGTCTGTGTGGCGGCTGATCACGGGTACATGAGCGATGTAACCCCGAATGTGATTAACCTGCGTCCGATCATCGAGGCGGTTATTCGGGGAGGTGCAGACGGCATCCTGCTCAGTCCGGGACAGGCACTGCGCCTGGCACACCTGTTCCAGGGGAGAGAAGGTCCGGCTTTGATCGTGCGCGCCGATTGGATGAACATGCCCCGCCTGGGGACTTCAAACGTCGCCAACGCCGTGCCACAGCGTCTGCTCATGCATCAAAAGGTGATCACTGCGCAGCAAGCGCTCGACCTGGGAGCGACGGCGATTACCATCTATCTCTTCCTGGGTTATAACGATCGCATGGAAGCCACCGGGGTTGAGATATGTGCTCGTTTTGTGAGAGAATGCCATGAGGTCAGTCTCCCATGTATTATCGAGCCGCTGGCTTATGGTGGTCAGGTGACGGGTGCGAATATCGTCGAGCTCCTCACATTGGGGGCGCGCATGGCGGTGGAGATCGGTGCAGATGCGCTCAAGATCCCTTACACCGGTGATGTGGACACCTTTCGGCATTTGGTTGAGGTCGCTTCTGTGCCGGTGCTGGTGCTGGGCGGGGCGCGTTCGGATGAAGAAAGAGACGCCCTGGAGCTCTTTGCAGAAGGGCTGGAAGCCGGTGCCAGCGGATGCCTGATGGGACGCAATGTGACCAAGTCGCCGGACCCGCAGCGTATGGTAGAGCGTCTGTGTGGCATCGCGCACGATGGATGGTCCGTATCCAGGGCAATGCGGAGCGATGAGTGGGCATTTCTGCGCTTGAAGGCTCATCCGCCAAAATGCACGGGCTGCATGCTGTGTGTGACCGCCTGTGTGGCAAGCCACGACAGCGGGGCATACGGTACACATCTGGCCCGGCTGCGCATCGAATCCGGGACAAGGCCTGGGCAACATAAAGTGATGTTCTGTACTTTGTGCAAGAAGTGTTTGGAGGTATGTCCAACCGCAGCTTTGCGCTGGCATCCTCAAACAGGGGCGGTCGAACTTTTGGTCGATCGCTGTACCGCATGCGATAAATGTGTCGAGATCTGCCCAACCGGCGTCATCTTCCATAGTGATGAGGGGGTGCAGATCTCAACAGGCGAAAGCCTCGAATGGTATCCGGTCGTCTGCGACCTCTGCGGAGGTGAGCCGGAGTGTGCGTCGATTTGCCCGACGGGCGCGATCTTCATTTCCGAACGAAAGGACTTGAGTTGATGGATCTGAGCAACCGTGGCTATCGCAATTGCATCCTGCGAATCGACCTGAACACTGGTCAAATCGAGCGGACGCCATTGCCGGATCATGCCATGCCATTGATCTTGGGCGGAAAAGGACTGGGCGCTTATCTGATTTATGCAGAACAAGAACCTGGGGTCGATCCGCTGGCTCCCGAGAACCATCTTATCTTTCATAATGGCCCGTTGACGGGGACGACCGCTCCCACTGCCGGACGTTTTGGTTGTACCACCCGCAGTCCGGCGACAGGCACCTACAACGACACCTATTGTGGGGGTTACTGGGGGCAGATGCTTAAATACGCTGGCTACGATGCCCTGGTGATCACCGGAAAGGCTAGCTGGCCAGCCCTGTTGATCATCGATGATGATAACGTTGAGATCCGGGAGGCTGATGATTTGTGGGGTCTGAACATCACCGAGGCGACGAAGCGTTTGAAAGAATCTTTTGGCGCAGAGTGGCAGACCCTGGTGATCGGCCCGCCGGGCGAGCAAAAGCGCAACCTTGCGGGGATATTCAATGAGACGCGAGCGTTGGCGCGCGGGGGTGTTGGCGCGGTCATGGGATCGAAGAATCTGAAAGCCATCGTCACCCGTGGCACGGGTTATGTTCGGGTTCATGATAAGGAAAAATACACTCGCGCCTTGCAGCTTGCTTTCAGGGCTGTACGCATGTCCAGCGAAGTCACCCTGCTCAGGCAGGAGGGAACTGTCAATATTCTCGAGATCATTAACGTGATGGGTGCCTTGCCGACGCGCAACTTCCAGCGTGGTCAATTCGAGGCAGCGGAAGCGATTTCTGGCAGCATGTTCAAAGAAAATGAGTGGGTAAAAGATTACGCCTGTTTTGGGTGTCCGATCGCCTGTGGAAAATATACCCGCATCCTTGACGATGGAATCTTCATCGAAGGCCCCGAATATGAAACGACTTTCGCCATGGGGCCCCAATGTGCTATTGGTGATCGGGAAGCGATCATCCGTTTGAACTGGTGGTGCGATGAATACGGATTGGACACCATCTCTGCCGGAGGGGTGATTGGGTTCGTTATGGAGCTCTTCGAGCGCGGGATGATCGACTCCGATCAGCTGGATGGCATCCAGCCACGTTTTGGTGATGTGCATGCTGCCTTGACTTTGATGGAGAAGATGGCGAAAGTTGAAGGCTGCGGCAGGTGGCTGGCACAGGGTGTGGCGGCGATCTCAAAGCAAATCCCAGGGTCTCAGGACTTTGCCATGCATGTCAAAGGCTTGGAGATGCCGGCTTACCATCCCAACGCAGCCAAGGGTACCGCATTGGGTTATGCCGTCTCGGAGCGTGGTGCCTGTCATCTGCGAGGCGCGCCGCTCGGCGAGCTCTTCAGCGGGGCAGCGGATCCCCTTGCCATCGAAGGGAAGGCCCAGCTCTTCCGAGACCATCAGGCGGATAAGGCGGTCTGGGATAGTGCTTGCCTGTGCTATTTTCCTGCTTACGGCATGAAACTCAAGGAGTTATGGCAATTGGTGGTTGCGGCTACAGGTTTCGATTATCCCCAGGTGACGGATTTCGAGAGGATCGGTGAACGTATCTCCACGCTGGCGCGCCTGTTCAATGTGCGGGAGGGATTCGACAGGAGGCATGATACCCTGCCGGCGCGTAACCTGGCACAACCGCTTGTCGACGGCCCCGGCGGTGGACAGGTGGTCGAGCTGACCCCTATGCTGGAGGAATACTATCGTCTGATGGGGTGGGATCAGCAAGGCATTCCTACGCCTGAACGGCTCAAGCAGCTCGGTCTGGATCATATACTTGAATTGAGCTGGTAAATTCTCTGACGAGTCATCTCAACATCGAGGAGAACCTGATGACATCGAATCTGACTCTGTTTTTTGCTATGGCCGCTTTGGTGGCTTTCATTGTTGGGCTCTCAAAGGGAGGATTGGGCGGCACATTAGGCGCCCTGGCAACACCATTGATGGCACTGGTCATGCCGGCAGACAGGGTCATCGGGCTGGTGCTGCCCATCCTGATGCTGGCGGATATCTTCGCGGTCGCGCTCCATTGGAGGAGGTGGAATGGAAGACTGGTGTGGTTGCTTATCCCGGGCTCGATTTTCGGCGTCACCATCGGCACCTTTTTCATCACGAATGCCCCCACCCGCAGCCTGCAGATCGCCCTGGGGGTGATCATTTTGCTGTTTGCGATCTATCGCATCTCCGAAAAGCGGATCTTGAAGTCGCTCAAGTATCAGCCGCGTGACTGGCATGGTTTACTGGCGGGCACGGTCACCGGGTTTTCATCTGCGCTGGCGCATACCGGTGGTCCGCCGGTCAGTATCTATCTTATAATGCAGGAAGTGACACCGCGGGTTTTCATCGCCACCTCTGCAATCTTCTTTCTCATATTGAACTGGATCAAAGTGCCGTATTACTTCTATGCCCGACTGTTCGATTTTCAGATAATGTGGCGGATCGCCTGGCTTCTGCCGCTGGTGCCGGCAGGGGTATGGGTGGGACGCTGGGCGGCCGGGAAAGTAAACAAAGAGGTATTCGAACAGATCATCATCGCTCTCCTGGTCGTGACAGCCATCCTTCTAATCCTGGGGTGAAATGATGAATGGGCGCCATCATTTGAGGTTCCAAAAAGAACAGCAGGAAGTACAGATCATGTGTCAGCCAGCTGCCCCAGAACAATATGACGAATTCTTTCAACTTATGCTGGAAGAGGCAAAAGACTATCTCGAGCAGACCATGAAGCTGATGGACATGCCTGTGGAGCGGTTCAGGCAGCTCTTCGAAACCGTAGGACAGGTGTTTGCGATTTATCTCGAGGATCGGGTTGCTGGCTTCTATTGGATTGAAGGACGCGCGGAAATATTGCATTTACACGGCCTGGTTTTGGGAAAGGAATTCCAGAGGAAGGGGATTGGCTCGAAGCTCCTGACATCATTGGAAAGAGAATATCAATCGAAGATGAACGCCATAGAATTGGGTGTCCACCGAACGAACACAGGCGCGAAAAAGCTCTATGCTAAGCTCGGCTACCGGGTCGTCCGGGAATTACCGGAATTAGGATTTGAAATCTTGCAAAAGTCTCTCATGGATGAAGGTTAGAAAGAAATAGTGGGTGTTCCGATCGGCATAATCATGGAAAATTTTCAGGATCGATGAGATTGATCGCATTGATTCGACTTTCGTTCGAGTAGGCTGGCACCCTTACCGATTGGTTTCGCCGAGAATCGTCTTAGTGCAATCGAGAGTGCCCTCACCAGCCCAATTCAGAATTGGTTCGATCAGATGGCTTCAGCCTATGGATGCAATTTTGCTCCAGCGACTGGAATCCGAGGCGTCCTGGATTTATAAAACCTGGGGCAGACCTGCTGGTCTGGCTGAAAGCGGGTATGCATGGGGAGTGTTTTTGTTAGAAGAGGTTGTCTCGATCGCATGTACTTATTTCATCGGAACCAGTACGGGGATATAGGGGTCGTGACAACTTCAGGATTTCGAGGAATGGGTTTGGGCACCGCCTGTACGGCTGCATTATGTGTTGAGATCAACGCCAGAGGTCACGTTCCAAGCTGGACGAAATCTCCAGATAATTCATTAAGCCTGCGGGTGGCTGAGAAGCTGGGTTTCGCATGGCATCATAATGATGTGCTCTACGTAATTGGAAGAGAAGTCCCCTCGTCAAATTGATGTCAACAATCCTGCCATCTGATCCAGGATCTTCTGCACCTGGCTGAGAACCTCGGGAGCGAGTCTGGCATTCGTCTTTGGCAGTCTGCTGCGCAATTTTTTCGGGCCACATACCGGGATGGGAGGATTATCGACATTCAGTTCCACGAAGGGGTTGGTAAAGACAACCATGGCGTGTGCTTCCAGGGCGTTGGCTTCAGGGGTCGTTGCGATGAGAATCGACCTGATCTGCCGGGCGAAATCCTGGGCGCGCTTGATCGGATCGCCCAGTTTCTCTTCGACGAAGAAACGCATGGCCCTGCCGGCAGTGATTTTTTGCTGCCATTTTCCTCGACGGTAATCGAATCTCCCCTCCAGATTGACTGTCTCGATGACAAGGATGTATCCGGGGGTGAGGAGGAGGTGATCACAGGGAAGGCAATAATGGTAGAGTCTGTGACGGTCATCGAGACCCTTGAGCGCCTCGTTGAGCACATCTTCTGGACGTGGTCGTTTTACCCAGCGATTGGCATAATAGATGCCGACCATGGCGGTCACCCCGCCGAGGAAAAGCATGGCACCAGCCAGGATTGTCCAACCTGGCTGCCATAATGAGACTGCTACACTGCCCAGCAGGATAAGCATTCCGCCGACGCTGGCGATATGCGCCAGCATGGCGCGCCGTTGGATCTTTTCCCGATCGATGATTATTTTCATGGTATTTGATGAAACCGGCGGAAGGCTGGAGCGAGCATGTCATAGAGGGCACGGAATTCTTTGTATAACGCGTCATACCGTTCTGTGTGGGTATCATCTGGGTGGACATGGTGATCGATCTCGATGACATCATCGATCGCCTCCACACTTGGATATAATCCCAGACCCACCGCAACCGTCAGGGCAGCGCCCATGGCTCCGGCCTCCAGCGGGTTCTCGACCACCCGCAGTTCCCTCCCTGTAATGTCGCTGATGATTTTCGTCCAGATCGGGCTGGTGCTGCCTCCACCAATGGCGTTTAAGCTTGTGATCTGGAATCCCTGATGTTCGAGAGCCTCGATGATCCAGCGCAGATGAAATGCAACGCCCTCCATAACCGCCCGGGCGAAGTGGGCTTTGGTGTGATTGAGGGTAAGACCGACGAATGCCCCCCGGGCGTAATGATCGAGCACCGGGGCGCGCTCACCGGAGAGCCAAGGTGCGAAGATCAGCCCATCGGCACCAGGTTGAACAGCGGCAGCCATCTCATTGATGAGTTTGTACGTCGATAGTCCATGCTGGCGCGCCTGGTCGGCTTCAATCTGACAGAGGGCGTCACGAAACCACATCAAAGCACCACCGCCGGTTTCCATCTCTCCCGCCAGGATCCACTTGCGCGGGTCGATGTGGCTTAATGCCCAAAAAGGCTTTTGCGGATCATTACGAAACTCGCTCATGGAGAGACCTATCCAGGTGGCTGTGCCCACGCAGAGGTGAGCTTTGCCATCAGCATTGGCACCGGAGCCAGTTTGGGCGACAGCCACATCCCCAGCGCAGGCCACAACCGGCGTTCCAACCATCAGACCGGTCGCTTTGGCTGCTTGGGGAGTGACCGCGCCGATCACCTCAGTGCAGGGATGGGCTTCTGGGAGCTTTTCGATCGGGATGCCAAGTAGATCACAGGCTGGCTTTGACCAGGTTTTTCGATGAGGGTCGAAGAGGAAATAAACCGAGGCGCCGTGCCAGTCAGTCACGATCTTTCCGGTGAGCCGGTATAAGATGTATTCTTTGCAATCGAGTAATTTATATGTGCGCGCCCACAGGTCCGGCCTTTCCTCTTTGAGCCAGAGGATCTTAGGGATAACGTCCTTGGCGGTTGGGATATTCCCTGTGTGTTCGAAGAGCAGTTGTGGGATTTCTCCGCTGAGCACTTTATCTGCCTGCTCGATGCTGCGCACATCCAGCCAGCTCAACATGCGCGTAAGAGGGTTGCCTCTCTCGTCGACGGGCAGGAGATTAAACATCTGGGCTGAGATCCCGACCCCCAGGATATTGGCAGGGTCGACTGCAGCCCGCTCAATCACCTTGCGGGTGGTGGTTACCACGGTCTGCCAGAGCTCTTCGGGGTCTTGTTCGACCCAGCCTGGTTGCGGATAGAAGAGACCGTAATCCTGGTACTCGGAGGCGATGATCCGACCGCGCAGGTCGGTCAACACCGCCTTGTCTCCACCGGTGCCAACGTCATGTGCCAGGATGAATTTCTGAGTCATATTCTCACCTGGATGGTGTGGGCGATTCAGGTTTGAGCGACCGTGAGTCCATTACCTCATCTACGTAATTGCGGAAGACTTCGATGAATCTACGGTTTTGTTCGGGTGTGCCTACAGTCACTCGGATGTAGCCTTCTTTCATGTGATGAGGGGACATGGGGCGGATGAAGATGCCCCGCGCAATGATCTCGTCGCGGATCTGATCCGAAGTCTTACCCAGGATGCTGGCATCGATCAGGACGAAATTTCCCTGAGAGGGGAAAGCGGTCATGCCGGGGATTTTGTTGATCTCTGCGATCAGATACTGCCGTCCCTGCTGGTTGATCTGATATTTCTGTCGCTGACCAGCAGTGTCATCCAAACCTGCCAATGCAGCAGCCAATGCGAGCAGACTGACATTCCACGGGATCCTCACCCGGTTGAAGTAATCGACCAGACTGGCATCCGCCAGGGCATAACCAATGCGAAAACCAGCCAGTCCATATGCCTTCGACATCGTGCGGCTGATGATGGCATTGGGATACTCTTTGACGAGGTGAGCCATCGAGATCGGCCGATCTTCCAGTTCATAATAAGCCTCGTCGATGAAGGTTGGCAGACCCAGGTCAAGGATGCGGCGCAGGTCAGATTCCGCGATTTGATTGCCGGTTGGATTGTTCGGTGTACAGATGAAGATCAGCCGCGTCTTCTCGTTCACCGCGGCAAGGATCCCTTCGATATCCCAAGCGAAATCGGGTGGCGGACCTAAAGGGATAATGACCGGCTCACCTCCATTGACCCGCACTCGGGCTTCGTACATCGAGAAGGTAGGATATGGAATGATCGCCTGGTCTCCAGGTGCCATGAATGTGTTGATGACGATGTTGATGATGTCTGTGGATCCATTGCCGAGTAAGACATTTTCTGGCTGCAGTCCCGATGGCTGAGCCAGGCGTCTGCGCAATTCTTCACCAGATCCTGGATAGAGGTTACCCTGTTGTGCAGCTTGCATGATGGCATCGAGCACCACCTCGGAAGGGGGGATTGGGTTCTCATTGGACATCATACGGGCGACTTCGGGATGTGCCCAGGCGAAATCCATGTGTTTGTCGCTATAGGGGGCCGCTTTGCGCACCCAGGGGACGATGTAGTCGGTGATGTTCTTCATATTATCTTACTCACATTGAGATTGGTTTGAGTATAAACGCAGGTTACCTGCCAGCCAGCTCCTCCACGTCCTTGTACCATTTGACGCGTTCGCCAACCCGGCTGCGCAGCTTCCATTTTGCCGTTTTGGGATAGGCGTTGATTTTCTCCTCGATCTCTTCGATGCGTTGCTGTACGATCTGCCTGTCTTCATCGGTCAGTTGACCGTAATTGTTCAGATGTTGTTTGAGCAGACCCAGATTGCCGGTGACAGTCCTCCACAAACCCCAGTCGTTTGCGCAAAGGCTGCAGACGATCTGGCAGTTGATCGTTTCGTCGTCGGATTCTCCGATAGGGTGTTCACGCAGCAGCATGATCGTATCGATCAAGTCCTTTTCGTTGATCTGGGCGATCTGCATCTTTTCGAGGAAGAGCTCGGCAAGTGGCAGGGTCAATTTCTCGGCTTCGAGCCGACCTTTGAGAGGGATGACATGAGAGAATTCGAGCTTATCGAAGAAGATATCTATATGACGTCCGAATTTTGGGTCATGAAAAAGCAGCCGCACCTCGCTGAACAGGCGCGTGACCATTTTGTCTTCCTGATATCCCAATTCGGTCAGGAGAGACGTTATATCCTTGAAGAAGTGTCGGTAAGAGGCGAAATCTAAGTCTGTAAAGGTACGTCCCAAGGCATCCTGGATGTAACCGAATTGGGTACAATGCGTGCGGAAGGCGAGAGCGCCGATCAAACGCAAGATGATGTGTTGGTTTTCAGGCCTAGCCAGCGCATCCAGGATGCGTGTCCGTTCTTCATAAAAATCTTCTTTTATATCTCCATATTTGCCCATAGAAAGGAACCTGATCAGTTACGCAAAGATTCGGACCCTAATCTCTTTTATCTCATCCAGAGATGAGCACATGCCCTTTGACACGATCTTTCTCGAGGTTGATGATGGCAGCCTTCATGATACCTTCGGCGTATTCGCTGCCGGCATTGATCGCCAGGGTGCGTCCGATGCGGGTATGGCCGGGCGCTTCGTGGATATGCCCATGGAGAGTGAGCAAAGGCTGGACGCGCTCGATCATCTCTCTGACTGCAGTGCTGCCAACGGGTTTCATCAACACCTGTCCGCCACGGTGCACAATCTGGAGATTTTCATCCAATTCGGGGCATACATCGATCCCCGAATCGTAGGGCGGTACATGTAACACCATCACCGCGTTCTCTGGGTGTTCAAGCAAGCTAACGATCTCATCCAGTAGTTTTGCCAGCTCGCTTTCTTCCGTATCCCGGTTGCACTTCCACGGAGTCATGTTCGCATTGGAGAGTCCGACGAGTTCATGGGCATCATCGATCCAATAACGGCGACGATCCGGATTATGGACATTATAATCTTCAAACTCAGCGATCACCGCATCGATGGAGTACAGATCGTCATTGCCCGGCAGGAAATACAGATGGATGCCCTGGGGTGCGATCTTCTCCGCGAAGAGCTCCAACCATCTGCGGATGCGCTGGCACATTTCCTGCTCAAAGCGTTTGCCCATCTTTTCTTTATCTGCTTCGAGTTCAGCGGCTTCATCCGGTTCAAGGACGATGGGATAGAAACCGACGTTGCTGATCGTCTGTTTGAAATGTTCGAGCTCATCTGGCGTTGATGGCTCTTCTTTGCGTCCAAAGAGATAGCCCACATGGCGTCCTCCGCCCTGATGAACGATCGGGATCATGGCTTTTCCGGTCAGATCGCCACCGGTCAGAAGGACGTTGGCTTTGTATTGTAACGCCGCGGAGAGGAATTTCCTGAAGAAAGCTTCCGAGCCGTGGAAATCCGAGGCATAGAGGATGCGGGTGATTTTATGATTTGTCTCTTTCTTTTTGAAAATCATGGATCTGTCCTGGATAATGACTCGAGTATCGATATTTCTGGTTTCGATAGTATGGTTGTTTGCCGTATTATTGAGCCGGAATTCCTGCCAAGCGTCTCAAGATCAGGGAGGAGCTGGTAGCCCCTCCCTGATTTCGAGAGCCCATCTGCGAAGGCTCAGACGGGGGGAACGGACTGGAAAGTCCAATTGATATCGATGCCTTCGTTCTTCATGCGATACCACCGTGCGATGTAGAAGACGATGATGCCGCTGACGACAAATCCCACCAATGTTCCCAGCGTTCCGGCGCCGATCCGCCCGCCGACTGCCGGGAAGGCAAAGGATGCCACGATCATCCAGATCAGGTATGCCAGGGTAATTGCCCCGACAATGGTGATGAGCGGGACATTGCCCACCTTCCGACGGACGAAGGCACTGGAATTCTCGAACAGGTCGGGTTTCAGATATGGGAACAGAGTCATCGCCAGCACGGGTACCAGCTGAGTACAAACCGCGAAGAAGACGAAGTTGAGTTGGGCGCCCATCACCCCACCCAGGGCTGCATCGATGACACCGATCTCTGCGATGATGGTGATGATCGTGATTGCCACGATTGGGCTGTGTAGTGTCGGGTGAATCCAGCACACCTTCTCCGGGATCAGTCGGTCGAAGGACCAAGCGAAGACGATGCGAGAACAATAGAAGAAGTAGGTCTGTGCCAGGTTGATCAGGGTATACACCCAGGCGATGAACACGATCAACACCAGGGGGAAACTTGGTCTCAGGATGGCTGCCCAGAAGGTGATCCAGGGCATGGTCAGGTTTTCATTGGCGAACTCTGACTGACTGAGATAGCTCTCCGCAGCGATCCAGTTGAGGGGCACCAGGCGTTGGATCAGGATAGCACCCAGGACGAAGATCGCCCAGGTGACCAGGAGGGATGCCCATGATCCAGCCAGCAGGGTGCGGTCCGCCTGTTTGACTTCTCCGGCGAAGAAGGTAGGGATGTAATAGCCGTAGAAGATCCAGAAGCCCATGATCAAACCTGCCAGAGTCATCAGAGCGACGTTGGGGTTGAGCTGCATGCCGTATTGAATGGCGAGGTCGATCCTCGAGGCGTAACTTCCCGCACCCATGAAGCGATCCCAGGCATTAGCAAAAGTGTCTGTCGGGAAGAGCAGCTGGAAGTAGATGATCGCCCAGGCGAACAGCCCCAAGAAAAACCCCACTTCCAGAATGCGGACGATGGTGCGTGTCGACAAGATCATCGTCAAGAAGGTGATCACAGTGCAGATCGTCCCGATCACGATGATCCCGGTAGCACTGCCGGACCAGGTGGCAAAGTCGAGCATGCCCTGGTTATTGAAGACGATGCCCATGCTTTGCATGAAGGTGGGGATCACACCGGAGGGGATCCAGGCGATCAAAGCACCAGCGACCATGGCGCTAAAGATGACCAGGGTCCAGCTGGCGGCGAATGCCAGGGGAGGGCTGAGCACGCGGCTTGCCAGGGTGTAATCCGCTGCGGATCTCGGCATCGTGGCACCGATCGTGGCGTAAGTGTAGGCGTGGAAGAGGCAGAAAAACATTGCTACGGTCAGGACACCGATGATGCTGCTTCCCGGCCATACACCAGCGACCCAGGAGTAAGGGATCAGGCCAGAAGAGGAGAGGCTGATACAGTGCACGCCGAAAACCATGGCGCCGAATACGCCGATGGTTCTGATCAGACCGGAACTCTTCCGGGCATAGAGCTTTCGTTCTGCACCTTCAGCCGGGGTAACCATTTCAGTCATTTTGACCTCCTTTATTCTTGATCAAGAGAAAGACTGGAATATGATGTGGGGGTAAGAGCATGAGTGTTGATCTGGGTATCTTTATCGGCCTCCTTTCTTTTTGTGATATCTTACTTCCCCACTTCTGCCTGGTTCTCGATGAACTCATCATCGTATTTATCCTTGAGAAGTTCCACGCCCAACATCGGAGTGCTCTTGATGCGGGCGTAATCACTGCGGAGCAGGTCCTGTGAATATTGGACTGGCAATCCATCTTCCAGCCTGCGAACAGTTCGAGAGACCATCAAGAGCGGAAAACCCTCTTCCACGCGCAATTGCTTGGCTGTGATATCGCTGGCAACGACAGCCTCTATCTCTTGATCGTTGCAGGTGAGTTGCATCTTTAAACCTGCGCTCAAGATATCGTTGATCGAAGTTTTTTCCAGGTCGTATTCATGCAGGTCTGGGCAGCGCTCACAGGAGAGGAAGGTGCGTTCCAGGACAACAGGTACCCGGTTGGCCAGGTGTAGAAGGACAACATGATAAAGTGGGTGGCCGATCTCGACCATCAGACGTTCAGCCAGACGGCGGCTGGCTGGAACCTCGCTGAATTCGAGCAGCTGGCGGGCGATCGATAACCCACGCGAACGCAATGCCTGGGCGTAGTCCATTAACTCTACCGCTGTGTAAGTGACCTTCGGTTTAGCCACGAAAGTGCCGGCGCCATGCCTTCGTTCGAGCAGACCCTCGTTGACCAGCTCAGTCAGCGAACGCCGTACGGTCATCCGGCTCACCCCCAGTTCCTGGCTGAGTTCTCTTTCGGAGGAGATGCGCGTCTCGGGTGGCAGCTCTCCGGAGAGGATCTTCTCAGCGATATATTCTTGAATCTGAACGTATAATGGTTTGGCTAAATATGTGGGCATAAGAGAAACTCCCGAACAAAAATCTCGGTGCCCTGATATTCCCCCTGGGTGACGATAATCATTGAAAAACGCCGTTCTGAGGTGGTCACAGGTCAGTGGTATAGTCTGTCTATTTTACACAGGCGTATTTTGGGTGAAATCTCAGAGGTGAACTCATTATGGAGGGGTTTATTGCCCCTGTCACGTGATCTTTGTCTTCGATTCACCCTGTCGTTTGTCATAATCGCTCGTATTTTGCAGAGGTAATTTTGTGGCTTTGTTTAGAGGATCGTTATATCCTGTTATACCACTTAACACCGAATGCCGAAAAAAGAGGCTTATTTTCTCAAGTGGTTCTCAAGCCAGGAAGGTTTAAAGGTGATTCAGGGGTTGTTACAATGGGTGGATAATCGTGAGAGAAAAATCACTGATCTTGCCGATTTGATTTACAATGTTAGAGCATCTTCCGTCCCGCAAATGGGTCGAGTAATCAGTTTATGGAGTACTATCAGACATCTGCTGCACCTTTGGGTTCCTGCGAGTATGCCAAATGTTTGATTGGCTAAAGTCCTTAGTTCAAAAGCGCCAGGCGCGCCTGTTTGTCGATGGGGTGACGGCCTGGTATCATGCCTGCTCACAGGTCGCCAGTCTCACTGAGACTGCTTTGCAGGAAAAGGAGGCTGTCACCCAAGATATTGGGATCATCCTGGACAGGACGGATCGGCTGCTTTTCAGCTTGCGGGATTCAACCATCGATGCCAGCCGGGCAGTGCGAAAGTACGATCCGTCCCTGGCACGCCGGCTGCAGAAAGTGTCAAATGATATGTATGCCTTACGCAATGAAGTAGCCCGTTTTCTGATCCATGCCCAGGGACCTGGTTTCCCCTCAGCGGGCCAGACGGATGAGTCAGATCATGACCTGTATTACTCCCAGGCGATGAAGGAGATCGGTTTCCACGCACGCCAGATGAAGAAAGCTCTCGATAATGAGCTGGCCTCACTTTGGGCAGACTTACAAGTGTGGATCAAACGCGCAAATAATTTGCTCAGAGACGATTGAGAGAAGGTTTCTCTGTAGCTTCCTGGAACGGGCTTCGTTCATAAAGAGCTGATGTGGGATAAAGTATAGTGGGGAGCTTATCTATAATTGGATAAACCATATCTGATAAACGAGCACGTGATATGTTCAAATTGATTTTTGATTTTCTCGAGCGCAGACAGGCCAGGTCATTCTTAGTGGGTATCCGGGGCTGGTATCAGACCTGTACTCAGATCTCGATGGAATTAGGGAAAGCACTGGATGATCGGGAGATCACGCGCAAGGATATCGGTGCCATTATCGACAAAGCCGATCGTCTGGTGATCATTCTAGGAATTTACATCCCGGAGGCGCACAAGTTGCTCCGCCGGCGGAACCCCCAACTCGCTGAGCGGTTCACTCTGGCTTCACGCCAGGTTGTGCAGCTGCGCAATGAAGCGGCCCGTTTTTTGATCCGGTCACAGGGTCCAGGCGCGCTGTCAGAGTATCAATATTCACCTTACCTGCGCCAGTATTACTATTATCGTGCCCTTGAGGAAGCCGGATTTAAGGCGCGGGAGCTCCAACGACGATTGGATCAAGAGTTAAGGGAGATCTGGCGGGAATTGCAGGGGTTAATCATTCAGACTGAGCGCATGCTGGCAAACCACGCCTGAAAAACCCGGGCTTTGTTTCTCCATGGTTTTTGTCGGTCAGCGGGTGGGAGTCGTTATGGTTTCTCCGGCTGGTTAGCCATGAAAGAGGGACCGGCACCAAAAACGACCTGCGGAATGAAATTCGACAATTCTCAATTTGTGTATAATCAGATTTTGGAGAAGAATCAGATGAAGGTTTGGGCGTATGTTTTCATCACAACCAGGCAGCCGCGCAAGGTCACTCGGGCGATCAGAGGGATATCAGGTGTAGTCCGGGCGGATGCGCTCTTCGGCACCCCGGATGTCATCGCGATTGTCGAAGGGGAGGATATTGCCTCGATGGATGCGGTCATCGATCGCATCGTAGAAATTCCCGATGTTCAGTCTACCGACTCGAAAGTGGCTAGGTGGATAGATTGATCGGCCAGCATCGACAATTTGAACCTGCCTCTCGAAGACCTTGAGATAACCGATAGACTTATGGTTGGGCATGTTTTGTTCGCTGACCGCGCTGGAGGCGCAATTCCGGCTTGAAGTTTCTAGCGATTTTGGAAACGCATCTCATCCGTTACCCGGAAATGCAGCTGGTGGACATCTATAAGCTTATCCATCAAGCCAGTTTGGGTAGCGAGCATGCGGTGAGGGATTACGAACAAGCGCGGGGATGGCTGGAGCAAGAGATCGCCGGCCTCGGAACAGGCCCGGATGAACCAGTCTTCGACCCCATTTCCCCGCATGGAGATCTGTTGCGTATCCACCTGCGCCCGTTCTTGAGGCAGGGTGGGGATCTTCAACGCTTGCTGCGGGCGTTTGTGAGAACCGCCAATGAATATCGCGGTTCCATCGAGCGATTTAGGGAATTCTGGCAGGCGGTGGAATTACTGGCAGAGGAAGGGGGAATGAAGAACAGCGTGGATGAGGTGCATGCTTTCTGGATCGAAATGGAGGCGATGCATTACCCTGCTCTCCATCATTCGCCCGTCTATCAGGAGAGATATCGACCCGCTTACCGGGTTGTGGCGCGCAAATTTTTTCCTGTCGAGCTCCCAGAAATTCAAGATGATCAGGGTGGAATAAGCCAGTTATGACCGTGCGTTTCGTTTCCGAGCGAGGTGGGAAAGAAATTGAAATCGAATGGAATGGCGCGATTTCGCTTCGGTTGTACGACTGTTGCAATACCGATTGTTAACCGAGCATCCCCCGTCGGCGGAATTCCTGACCGCCTTTCAATTCTGCCAATCCGCTCAAGAGAGTTTTATGGAACGGGAGCTAGCTTTTGCCAGGTCTGTCCGGAGTCCTGGGTTGCCCAAAGGGCGGACAGCGATTGGCAGTAGAACGTAATATTTGTTGCGGTAAACCCTTCGAGTTTTGGTTTGCTCCCAGAACACTCTCCTTCCTGGGTGATCGCCCACCCATCCTCGCTATTGGCAAATTCCAGGGCGATTAAGTTGCCGGTAAGTTCAGGGGTTTTTAGCACATGAACGGACCCATTGAAGCTGTTTGTTATCACGCTCTGTTTTCCTGGAACGGCGGTCCACCAATGTCCATCGCTATCCAGGCTGAATGGGACGGGATGGCTGAGGGGCGAATCATAATCGATAGATTGGGAGAATTCCCAGGTTCTGCCTCCATCGTGTGAGGTGAAAAGCATCAGTGACGATTTGGTTGAGTCGCTGATAGCAACCGGGAGAAATCCCTGGTCAGCGGAAAACTCGGGCAGACCGATATAGACCTGGCTGGTGTTACTTTGGGGTATGGCTGGCAGACTTTGCGGCTGCCAGGAGCGCCCGCCGTTCTCGGTTCGGAAGAGCTGATCGCCACGTGGTCCGCCAGCCACCCAACCAAGGTTTGCGTCTATGAATCTAACCGGCTCGCCCAAAGGTATAGAGAGCTCATCCCATGTTTTCCCCCCATCTTGCGTGGCGAACAGGCGTCCTAAACTGAAATTGCTGCTGCTCTGTAGCTTTATGGCGATCCAGCCGGTATGCGCATCCAGGAAGAACGGAAATGCAGCGGCGATCGACTGGAATTCATGAGGAGCGAAGGGAGAGGGGAGGTGGGACCAGTTTTCACCGCCATCGTCTGTGCGAAGGATGATGATCTCTCCTTGCCCCAGCGGACCTGATGTGAAGCCAACCGCCCAGCCAACAGCAGTGTCCTTGAAGAAAACACCCAACAATCCACCTTCGAAAAGGAGGGTGGGAGTGATATCCCGCCATGTTTCGCCATTGCTTTCGGTGAGGTAGAGGTGACCATTACGGATCATCCAACCTTTTCCAGGGGCAAGGAGCTGGATTGCTTCGATTATAGCTGGGTGGCTGCTGGCACCAGAAACCTGATCCAAACTCGTAAGGTTTGCTTGGTTTGTCTGAGTTCGCTGCACCTCCTGGAAGGATGCGACTATTCCATCCAGTACATTGCTATCGATGCGGAATGTCACACCACCCCAGGTTTCATTGTGATCCCCGGTATATTGTTTGAGGCGTTGGTGGTTTGCCCATAAATCATTTGCCACACAGGAGGTGTTCCAGACAGAGGCGTATTGGTACCAGGAAGCGCGATACCAGTGCGCCAGCCAGACGTTGTCCGGGGGGTTGGTGTTCTCCGCCCAGTCGGCGACAAATGAGCTGCAGGCTCCGCCATAAGCCCCTGCGCTGAACCCCAGCTCGTGTAAGCGTTCGACCCAGCCTTGCATAAAGGCAGCCACTGCCTGACGACAGGCATCTGTAGCATTCGATGAATATCCCTCGAGGTCGTAATAAATGACACGGTTGCCCAGCAAGCCCAGTTGCGTCACCGCTGCAGCCGCTGCATCCGCTTCACTGCGCCCTTGCTGGCGGGCAGTTGTGGGATTTGCACTCATGCGGTGGTTGAATCCTGTGCAGGGCGCCTGCGGTCCGACCCAGGTAGGGATGAAAGTCCACCCTTGTTGCGAGACCCTGGAAAGCCAGTCGAGATTCAATCCGCTGTTCCTGCAAGCCAGGCTGACCCCTCCGATATAGACATTGAATGTCCAATATGGGCTGGAATTCCACCAGGTCTGCATCTGTGACACGGTTGGGAGTGTGCATTTATCGAATCCCTGAAAAGGGGTCGTGATAACGTGTTCAAATGAATGCTCGAGGGTTTCCTCCCCATCCAAGACCTTGATCACATGACGGGCGATGCCCTGGCAATCTGGCGTTGTTGCCCCCACAAGTCTCTCCCATTCACCAGGTTTGATGCGGATTGTCTCGTCGATGATTGGTGAGATACCACATGAATTGGTTTCGGTCCAGCTGAGAGCGATAGATTTTGTCTTACTCGTGTTGTTGACCAGGGTGATGTGATATGCGATATCTTCGCCAGGCAGGAAGATGGACCTGGCTTGACCGTTGCCATCTTCTGTCTGGATCGTGATAATTTCTATTGGTAAATGAAACCCCAGGTTGGTGACCACAGGAAGAAAAAAGAAGACTTGAGCAGTGGTTTCCTGAAAAGAGGGTGTCACCTGTGGGGAGGGCTTGAGGTTCAGATCGCTTTTGAGAGAAAGGGGATGGAGCGGCTCCTGTGCTGAGGCCGACATCGAACCCAAGAGAAAGAAGAACAAAGCCGCCCCGCTGATCAATCTGTTGTTCCTCCAGTAAAACACCACGGACCTCCTCACTTTATGGGGTCAGACCATTATACTTGGAGAATGCGATTATGTTCCGCCGAACAGCGAACGTAGCAATGCCAGCACCCGGGTTGTCCAATCGATGAACCTGGCTTGAGATTTTCGCCAGTCGTTGGAGTAAGGCAGACGAATAGACTCAGCCGGCCTTTCCCTAAGCCATCTCATCAGTGCCAGTTCTATCTCTCGCGGCAGGGTGCCGGGGATCGAACCCAGGAGCGTGAGCTGATACTTGCCATCGATAACGAGATAACTGCCCTTTACAGAAGCACCGGTCAGCTCTTTATGAGCGAGTATCTCTGCCTCTTCGGAGTAGTTCCCAGATTGAAAAGTCCGGGTGCAGATCTCGACCCAGATCGACCGATCTCGATCCAGGATGGGGTGATTGGGCTGGATGAGTGATAAAGTAGCTGCCAGGAAGAGACGCATGCCAGTTGGCCGACGATCATTCTTCTCATAGCGGTCAGGAAAGCGGGTTTCGCTTTTTAAGACAGACAAGATATAGGTCGCGGTTTTTTGAAGAATGGGGTGGGTGGGATCAAGTCCCAGAGCAAGCGCTCGCTCCACACCTGCTTCAGTGGTAGGGATCCGTTGCTTCAGACGGCTGTCGCGAGAGTGGAAAGGGCCCCAGCTGCCATCGTTGCGCTGCTCCTGGATCAGCGCCTGAACTTGCTGGCTGGTATCAAGTCCTTTTCGTGCCTCGCACAATTCAGCATCGTCAGGAGGTCTGCGTAAAACATCGCGGAGCAACCGGTAGCGAGGAACTGGCTCGGGATTCAGTTCAAGCAACCGGTAGGCGATTGCCTGGATCTCGCTGAGTTGGTTCTGAGGCTGATGACCGATCATCTGTCCTTAAGGCAAGCTCACCTGAGCGGCGTTGGCGACGAAGTCGATATATAGCTCCACCTCTTCTTCGACATTGGCTACATTTGGAACGCTGGGGATCGACAGTTCGAAGTCTTCCCGGTTGATGACCGCCCTGGCTGAGCCGACGATCTTATCGGAGGAGACAGCCCGTGCTAGCACGGTAAAGGTCACCGGTTGAGAGATATTTCTAATCGTCAGGTCGCCTTCGATTGTGAAAGTCGCTTCCTCCCCAATCCCGATGCTGGAAGGCAACCCAATGATATTTCTGGGGGTAAACGTGATGAACTCATATTGACCTGTATCCAGGATCTCGTTCTGGATGGCACGATTTCGCAGGTTGTTGTCTGTGACCAGGGTGCGGGCGTTGATCTGGATCACGCCAACCCGGGCTGTGGTCAGATCGGCGAGGTCCAGGGCGATCTCTCCGGCAATCTGATTGGTGACGCCGACAACGGTTTTCCGCTCGCCGCGCAGGTCTTCATCGAGCTCGAAACGCACCTGTGATTCCGTCTGGCTGATGGTGTAGATCCGCAGGCTTTCAGGCGCTGGATATCCGGGCGTGGGTTCTTCGGTATTTTCCCCTTTGGTGGTTTCGGGTGCAGGGAAAGTTGACAGATCAGGCGCATCGGTCGGCGCTGGATAGGCTGTATCGGGGATGGCAGCAAGAGCGGCTGTATCTGTCGGGATCAGCACGGGGGTGGCTTCGATGGGTCCACTGGCTTCTTCCGGATCACGCAGCAGACCGCATGAGGAGACGATTACAGCAATGACTACCCAAACCAGGGTAAGAGTCGGACTTTTTTTGTTCATCAGCTATTTTCTCCTTATTAGTCGTTTCAGAGATGGTTATGAACCCATCATGACGTGAACAGTATCCTGGCAGCATGCACAAAGTAATTTATCTTAATAGGTGTGAACAGGACGCAAGTTTACCTAAAATTTTGCCGGAAAATGTGAAGAAAAGATGTGTAACAGGTTAAAGTTTTTTGGGATGCACCTGAAAACGAGCCGGTAGGAGCTTTCCCCCTGGGACGATGACAGATCTGCAGGGTCAAGGTTGCAGGATAGCAGGTCACTTCAGGTGTGGTCTGCGGTAAAATTGTGGATGGCTGATAATTATCTCATCTCGACGACTGACCCGATTGCCCAGCTCAACCATGGCATCGGCCAAAGAAGTCAAGGTTTCTCGTTCCGGGAAGGAAGTCGAATGGCTTTTCAAGATCAACGCAATCCTGGCATGCCCCTCGATCTGGATTGGGTAATGGGGGCGCATATAAACCGCAGCGCTGTCGAACGCAGAGTGGTCACCTTGCCCGCTCGCCGATCGATCAAGAAAGACTGGCAGGCTGCCTGGTTATTACGCGCAGTCACCTGCCTGGATCTCACCTCACTATCTGGAGATGATACGCCAGGCAGGATCAAACGCCTGTGTGCCAAAGCGCGGCAGCCCCTCCGACCTGACATACTGGAGGCTCTCGGCATCCAGCGTACAATAACCGTTGGAGCAGTATGCGTGTACCCCAATCGCGTCCGGGACGCTGTCGAAGCACTGCAGGGGACGGATATCCCAGTGGCGTCTGTCGCCACGGGTTTCCCGGCCGGTCAGACACCGCTCGCGCAGCGCGTCGCCGAGATCGAGCAGGCTATCGAAGCCGGGGCACGCGAAGTCGATGTGGTCATCTCTCGGGCACATGTCCTGACCGGAAACTGGCGTGCTTTGTATGATGAGATCAGATTGTTTCGGGAGACCTGCGGGGAAGCCGCGCGCATGAAGACGATCATTGGCGCCGGTGATCTAGGTACATTGAAGCAGGTGTATCAGGCAAGTCTGGTGGCTATGATGGCTGGCACTGATTTTATCAAGACCTCCACAGGGTTTGAAAAGATCAATGCCACGCTTGAATTTGGTCTGGTGATGGTGCGAGCGATCCGCGATTATCAAGAACGGACGGGCCGGGAAGGGAAGGGCTCCGATGGGAAATCGGGCTATAAAGTTGGCTTTAAGCCGGCAGGAGGCATCCGAACGGCGAAACAGACCCTAGCCTGGCAAGCCCTCATGCGGGAAGAACTGGGAGTGGAATGGCTAATGCCTGACCTGTTTAGGATCGGTGCGAGCGCTCTGCTCATGGATCTGGAGCGCCAGATCTATCACTACCTCACCGGTCATTACGCAGCCCGCCATCATATGCCGATGGGCTGATCTGCGCTGGTTAATTAGGAGAACGCCATGAGTGTAACCGAGATCTTCGAAAACCTGACATATGGACCGGCTCCGGAATCTCCCGCAGCTGCCCTGGCCTGGCTGGACGATCACAAAAGAAAATTTGGCCTCTTCATCGACAATCAATGGGTTTTCCCAGAGGATGGGAATTACCAGACAAGTTTTAACCCGGCTACTGGTGAGAAGCTGGCGGAGACAGTCAACGCTGGCCAGAAAGAAGTAGATGAAGCCATATCAGCTGCCCGGCGTGCTTTCCAGACCTGGAGCAGGACCCCAGGGCACGTTCGAGCGCGCTACCTCTACGCCATCGCCCGCAACATTCAAAAACACCACCGTCTTCTGGCTGTGATCGAGTCGCTGGACAATGGCAAACCTTTGCGAGAATCTCGCGATATCGATGTGCCCTTGCTGGCGCGGCACTTTTATTATCATGCTGGCTGGGCACAGCTGATGGATTCCGAGCTGCGTGATTATCAGCCAATTGGCGTCGTCGGGCAGATCATCCCCTGGAACTTTCCATTGCTGATGCTTGCCTGGAAGATCGCACCAGCGATCGCCATGGGGAACACAGTCGTGCTCAAACCGGCCACATACACAAGGTTATCCGCCTTGCTCTTCGCTGAGGTGGTGGCGGAAGCCGGCCTTCCGCCCGGCGTGATCAATATTCTCACCGGCACTAGTAAAACCGGCACCATGTTGGTGACGCACCCGGATGTGGATAAGATCGCTTTCACTGGATCGACAGAGGTGGGGCGGATCCTGCGTCGCCAGACGGCTGGGAGTGGGAAGAAGCTCTCCCTAGAATTGGGTGGGAAATCACCTTTTGTAGTCTTCGAAGACGCCGATCTGGATAGTGCTGTCGAAGGCGTAGTGGACGCCATCTGGTTCAATCAAGGTCAGGTGTGCTGTGCTGGCTCTCGCCTTTTGGTGCAGGAAAACATCGCCGAGAGATTTATCCAGAAGCTCAAGCGCAGGATGGAGCAGTTGCGGGTCGGCGACCCCCTGGATAAATGCATCGATATGGGCGCGATCGTAGATCGGACGCAGTGGGAGACGATCGATAACTGGGTAAAGCGCGGTATCCAGGAAGGCGGTGAACTGTTCCAACCGGGGACCAAGCTTCCGGAGAAAGGGTTATTCTACCCGCCGACTCTGATCACGAACCTGAATCCGGCGGCTGCCACTGTACAGGAAGAGATATTTGGCCCGGTGCTGGTGTCTCTGACCTTCAGGACGCCAGAGGAAGCCATCGAGCTGGCTAACAACACCCGCTATGGGCTGGCTGCCAGCGTGTGGAGCGACAACATAAACCTGGCTCTGGACGTGGCGAGCAAATTGAAAGCCGGGTCGGTATGGGTCAATTGCACCAACCTGTTCGATGCTGCCGCGGGCTTTGGAGGATACCGTGAGAGCGGCTTTGGCCGCGAGGGAGGCCGGGAAGGCTTGTATGAATATCTTAGACCTGCCTGGCAGGCAAGGCCGCGTCCGGATTTCACTCCGCCTCCAGAAGGCAAAGGTCAGGTGCAATGGGGAGAATACATCCCTGCGCGGCCATCGATGCCAGCAGGAGATGGGAGAAACGGCAGGGCGCTCCCAACGGTGGATCGCACGCCCAAAATGTACATCGGTGGAAAACAAGTGCGCCCGGATGGGCATTACACCCGGCCTGTGTTGGATCCCCAAGGGAGAATGATCGGTCAGGTCGGTGACGGGAACCGCAAAGATATCAGGGATGCGGTCGAGGCCGCCCACGCCGCTCATCTGGCAAAACCTGGCTGGGCGATGCGCCATGGGTACAATCGGTCGCAGATACTCTATTTCATTGGAGAGAACCTGTCAGCGCGGGCAAACGAATTTGCTCTGCGTATCATTGCCATGACGGGTCGTTCGGAGGAGTCAGCTCACGCGGAGGTGAAGGCGTCCGTTGAGAGGTTGTTTACCTATGCAGCCTGGGCAGACAAGTACGGCGGTGTGATCCAGGAAACCACTCTGCGCGGGGTCACGTTAGGCATCAACGAACCGATCGGTGTGATCGGTATCGCCTGCCCGGATGAGTACCCGCTGCTGGCGTTCGTCTCGCTTATGGCGCCTGCTATCGCCCGCGGAAACACCGTCGTGATGATCCCGAGCGAAAAACATCCCTTGAGCGCAACCGATTTCTATCAGGTGTTGGACACCTCGGATGTCCCGCCGGGAGTGGTTAACATTGTCACCGGTGATCGCGATCACCTGACGAAGACCCTCGTTCAACACGAAGATGTGGATGCTGTCTGGTATTTTGGCACTGCCGAGGGGAGCTACTACGTCGAATATGAGTCGGCAGCTAACATGAAACGCACCTGGGTGAATTACGGTCTGCCTCGTGATTGGATGAGCAGGGAGCAGGGCGAAGGTCACGAGTTCTTGCACGAAGCTACCCAGGTTAAGAACATTTGGGTGCCAACCGGGGAGTGAGATTTCCCCACGGCTGCCAGCGATCTCAAGAGAACTTCTCTAACTCTGGAATTTCTGATCACCCAAACCTGGAGATGGCGATAATTGTCGGATTCGATCAACAGGCGATATTTACGCGCCCGGCGGCGATGAGTCCGCACCACCCCCACCAGAGGATCGATTCCTTCCGACCAGAACCAACCAGAGGGTTTCCCGAGTGCCGGATCGAAGTTCTTCCCTGGTGACGATTCTCTTTACTGTGTGCTTCAAAGCCTGCCAGAAAACCCGATGATAGGCGAGATTCAGCCATTCCATATGTTGGATTTAACTGTTTTCAAAAGAGTAGAGGACCCACCGAGCTGGCTATCATCACCTGGGCAGCGAAATACGTGGTCAGGTTCAGCAGACGGGCGAGGTTAAATCTATAGCGGAAGCGGTTGATCGCCAGAATTGTGTCAGATATCACGAAAAGAACTGCGCCTATAGCTGCCATAAGCGCCCGGCTCTGGCCAATCTGCTCCCACCGCTCACAGGCAAACCACGCCATGGTAAGGATGGTAGCCATATAGGCGATGACAGGCATTCTCATTCTGCCCAGTGAGGGGGCAAGGATAATATACATGATCGCGCCAAAGAGAAGGAAGGGGATCAGACGCCACCACCCAGGTGGGCCGATCTCCTGAACAAAAGCTGTGATATAGAACAGGTGAGCCACGAGAAACGCTGCCAGCCCGGCGATAAACCGATCCCTTGGAAGCATCAGGAAGATATCCCCTGCCAAGGAGAAGAGCAATCCGACAATGATCATCGATCGATAAAAAGGTGAGGTGCCCTGACCAAGGATCGCGATAAGCAGGATGAACACCATCGTGAGGGGTTTAAAGATGTAGACGAGTTGCCGTGGGCCGCGATATTCCCCCCAGATATGGATAGAAGCCGAAAAGATGACCAACAGTGTAAATGCGAGAGTCGACATTAGAATGTGTAATTCGATGTTCTACTGATTGGATTTCCTCTTGCCTTCCAGCGCGTTCTATATAACCTTTCGTTTTCAAGCGCCATTTATCTGAATCATAAAAAGGGATCTATCATGCAATCTCGAGAGCCAATGAAAAGAAGCTATCATACGATAGCTTCTCCAAAAACCCTGTGCCCCCAAGGGGATTCGAACCCCTGTTTCGGCCTTGAGAGGGCCGCGTCCTGGGCCTCTAGACGATGGGGGCGCATTGCGCCGTCATTCTACCACGCCATATGCTGCTTGTGCAGGTTTTATTGAACAAAATTTTTGACCATCATCTAACGGAGAGAACACCGGCTCAAACCACGCGTGCTATAATTTTACCCAGCGATCCTTCACCCAAGGAGAGACATATGTACGACCGCCAGAGACTCGAGCAATTGCGTCAGGCATTGGAAAAATGGGAAGAAACCTCCCTGCAACAGGCACTGGCACGTATGCCAGAAAGGCAGAAGGCTTTTATCACGACCTCCTCCGAACCCATCGAGCGGCTTTACACCCCCCTGGATGTCGCTGAAATGGATTACCTTACAGACCTGGGTCTCCCGGGTGAATACCCTTTCACGCGTGGCATCCATCCGACCCTGCACCGCGGCAAGCTCTGGACCATGCGCATGTTCGCCGGTTTTGGCACCGCAGAGGAGACAAACGCCCGCTTTAAGTATCTTCTCGACCAGGGGCAGACAGGGCTTTCCATCGCTTTCGACCTGCCGACCTTGATGGGTCTGGATACCGATGCCCCGGAGGCGTTGGGTGAATTCGGCAAGTGCGGTGTGGCAGTTTCGTCGCTGAAAGATATGGAGATACTGCTGGATGGCATTCCGCTCGAGAAAGTTTCTACCAGTATGACAATCAATTCACCGGCTGCGATCATCTGGGCGATGTACATTGTCACTGCAGAGAAACAGGGTGTGAGACCGGATCAGTTGCGCGGTACGATCCAGAACGATATCCTCAAGGAATACATTGCGCAGAAGGAATTCATCTTTCCGCCAGAACCATCGATGCGGTTGGTCGTTGATACCATCGAGTTTGGCACTACCACCGTCCCGCAATGGAATACCATCAGCATCTCAGGCTATCATATTCGTGAGGCAGGTTCGACGGCTGCTCAGGAGCTGGCTTTCACTTTAGCGGATGGGATGGAATACGTGCGCTGGGCGATCAAACGCGGGCTGGATGTAGACGAGTTTGCCCCGCGCCTCTCGTTTTTCTTCAATGCGCACAACGATTTCTTCGAAGAGATCGCCAAATACCGTGCGGCGCGGCGGATTTGGGCACGTGAAATGCGCGAGACATTCAAAGCCAAATCCCCACGCTCCTGGTTGATGCGTTTCCATACCCAGACAGCCGGGGTTTCCTTGACCGCTCAACAACCTGAAAATAACATCGTAAGGGTTGCCATTCAGGCTTTGGCGGCGGTGCTGGGAGGCACCCAATCATTGCACACAAACAGCATGGACGAAGCACTGGCTCTGCCATCTGAACACGCGGTGACCATCGCGCTGCGCACCCAGCAGATCATCGCCGAAGAATCCGGTGTCGCCAATACGATCGACCCGTTGGGCGGGTCCTTCTTCGTGGAAAGCCAGACCAACCGGATCGAACGCCAGGCATATGATTACTTTGAGCGCATTGAAAAGCTGGGCGGTGTTTTACCAGCCATCGAGAAAGGCTTTTTTCAGCGCGAGATCTCAGACGCGGCCTATCGTTATCAGCGCGAGATCGATGAAAATGTCCGCCGGATTGTGGGTGTGAATGCTTACCAGGATTTCAAACCCTATGAAATCCCAATCCTGCGGATGGATCCCCAGGGATATCGGCGTCAGGTCGAACGACTTGTGAAGCTGCGTGCTGAGCGGGATAATGGACGCGTCGGGCAAGCCCTCGACCGCCTACGCATCGCCTGTCAGGGCACAGAGAATACCATGCCGTATATTCTTGAGGCGGTACGCGCCTATGCCACCCTGGGTGAGATCGTGGGCGTGATGAAGAGCGTGTTTGGCACATATCAGGAGCCAACCTGGATTTAAATTTTTCGGGAGCGATATAGCCCGATCACAAGAGAGGTTCTTTATGGCATACATCAAAAGGAAGAGTGGTGTGATTGGCATCCTCACCGGTGGTGGGGATGTTCCGGGTTTAAACCCGGCGATTCGAGCTGTGACCATCCGCGCCCTGCGCGAGGGCTATCAGGTGATCGGCATCCGGCGCGGATGGGCAGGGCTGATCAACATCATCCGTGACCCGAAAGCAGATAACAGTGAGAATTACATGATCCTCACCGAGGAGATCGTCAATAAGGCAGGTCGTACTGGAGGAACATTCCTTCATACCTCCCGGACACGCCCAAGCCACGTAAAAAAGGAGGACGTGCCTGCACCGGTACGGGATAAATATACGGATGAGGTCAACGATCTGACCGAAGAGGTTTTGAAGAACCTGGATTTCCTGGGGATCGATTACCTGATCCCGATCGGCGGCGATGATACCCTCAGCTATGCAGTGCGCCTGTATCAGGAGGGTGTGCGGGTGATCGCCATCCCCAAGACGATGGACAACGATGTCCCTGGGACGGATTACTGCATCGGGTTTAGCACCTGCGTCACCCGTACGATCAATATCGCTAACAACCTGCGCACCATCGCTGGTTCGCATGAGCGTATCATGGTGCTGGAAGTATTCGGTCGCTATGCTGGCTTCACCGCCATGCTTCCCACCATGGCCGGAGCAGCAAACCGGTGTGTGATCCCGGAATACAAATTCAGCATCGACCGCCTGACCGAGCTGCTGGTCTACGATCGAAATAAGAATCCGAGCAAATATTCGGTCGTGATCGTCTCCGAAGGGGCCATGTTCGAGGGCGGTGAGATGGTCTTTGCCGACCAAACCACAGATGCCTATGGCCATAAAAAGCTGGGCGGTATTGGGGATCTGGTCTCAGCTGAGATCAAGGAGAGGTCCGCTCAGTTTAACAATGGAGTCAAGATCAATATCATCAATCAACGCCTTGGTTACATGGTGCGTGGTGGTGACCCGGATGCCATCGATTCGATCGTGCCCATGGCATATGGCAACCTGGCCCTTGACCTTATACTTAGCGGCATCCATGGCAGGCTGGTTGTGCTGAAGAACGGGCGTTACGATAACGTGCCGATCGAGGTTGTGGTGAGCTCGAAGAAAAATGTCAATGTCGAGAAACATTACGATACTGATCGCCTGCGACCCAAATACAAGAGCTTCGAGATGAAGCCCTTGTTCATCCTGACCAGCGATTGATCGGTGCGAACTAATAAAATCATTAATTGCCTAGAGGAATGTGATCGGCTCGATTCGCAATTGTTCGGTCGGGACGAAAGCCTTCAAGCGATTGATCAAATCCGGGCAAAGCCGGGTGGTGAAGTTCGGGAATTCGATCAGGTAGCCTCGTCCATGCTCGAAAACCTGGAAGGCGAACCGATCATCGCCGGGAAATGTGATAAGGGTACCGTAAATCTGGCGGACGCGCAGATTATCCCGCACCTTGTCACCAGTTGGTCGCAGGATGATGGTGATCATGTGGATAGTATGGTCTACCGGAGAGGGCGTTGGAGGGATGATGTAAGGGGGCAGGATCGCTTCCTCGCCCAAACCGTTATTGAGCGGAGTATCAGTCATGCTGGGTTGTGGGACGCTGGTTTCCGGACGGGAAATGCGTTCCTGCACGGGCGCCTCTAATTTCCTCGGAGATTCAGCCGCCTGTGATTCCTCCGCCAGTTCTATGGCGCCCAGGGGGTCGGCGACTGCTGCCACCACTGCATTAGCCAGCGCCCAATCAGGCGGGAATAACTCAGGCTCGGGAGGGGAATCGTCATTGCCTTCATTCCAGCCGATGGTGTTGGCTGCACTCCCCTTTCCCGCAATCTGATCATGGGAGAGAAGGCTTTCCCTTTCTGGAGCCATAAAATAGGCATCATCCGCAAGTTGATCTACGGGAAGCAGGGGTTCTTCCTGATTCAGATCAACTGTTTCATCGTGTATTTCCTCTGTGAATCGATTGTCGATCAGATTTTCATTATCGCTTTCATAGGCATCATCTTGCGATGATTCGACGGGCTCAAATGGTACGATTTTTGGGAGAGGCGTCTCCGAAAGAGAAGGGCTGACTTTGCGCTCTGCTGCCCCCTGAATATCGAAGGTAATAGAGTCCACCAGCAGTTTTGCTTCACTGGAACCAGGATCGATCCGTCCTTCGACGAGCGCCAGTTTATCTGTTTCAATCTGCTCGGCTACCTGTGACCAGAGACGAGGGAAAATTACAAGTTCAATTTCACCCTGCAGATCTTCCAGCGTGGCAAACGCCATGGTCTTACCTGCTTTGGTGTGATGCAGGCGGTAGTGCTTGATGATCCCGGCTACTCGAACTTTCTCGTTTGGGTTTGCTTCTGCCAGCTGCCCGGAGAAATGGGTGACTATCTCATTCAAAATATTCATTACCGGGCTGAGAGGGTGATCGGAGACATAGAGGCCAATCAATTCTTTTTCCCAACCCAGCTGTTCACGCAAAGAAAATTCTGCCACCCTTTTTGGCAGAGTGATGGAATCATGCAATCCGGTATCTGGCCCGAACAGGCTCATTTGTCCCATCTCTACCGCCCGGAAGTGCGCTGCACTGATCGAGATGATGCGATCGAGAGCTGAGAGCAAAGCTGGCCGTGATCCAAATTGATCGAGCGCGCCGACGCGGATCAGGCATTCCAGCGCCCTTTTTCCGACCTGACGCAGATCGACGCGATGTGCGAAGTCATTGATGTCCTTAAATGCGCCGCCGGTTCGTCTTGCGTCGAGGATGACATCGACGGGCGCGTGCCCCACGTTTTTCACCGCGCCTAAGCCGAAGCGGATGATCGACCCTCCATCAGGCAGGTCCTCGATAGTGAAATCATATCCACTGATGTTGATATCTGGTGGGGCAACGTTGATACCCATCCGGCGGCAATCTGCGACGTAGAGTGCGATCTTGTCTGTGTCACCCTGGTTGACGCTGAGCAGCGCAGTCATGTATTCGACAGGATAGTGAGCTTTAAGATATGCCGTTTGCACGGCGAGCTTGCCGTAATCAGCTGCATGAGCTTTGTTGAAACCATAGCGAGCGAATTCCTCCCACTCGTCGAATATGGCGCTGGCGGTTTCAGCCGGGATGCCGCGTTCAGTCGCTCCTTGGATGAATTTTTCGCGATGTTTGAGCAGTTTTTCCTTTTGCTTCTTGGCAACTGCTTTACGGAGGTCGTCAGCTTCTGGGGCGGTATACCCTGCCAGGTTCATCACGGCGAACATCAACTGTTCCTGGTACACCGGATAACCGTAAGTCTCCTTGAAGATCGGCTCCAGCGCTGGGTGGCGGAATTCGACTTTTTCCTCGCCATGCATTCGACGGATGTAGCCCGGGATGAACTCCATCGGCCCTGGCCGGAAAAGCGCCACCATGGCAATGACATGTTCGAGTTTTTTGGGCCTCATCTGCATCAGGTAGCGGCGCATGCCTGATCCTTCGACCTGGAATACTCCGGCTGTCTCCCCTCGCCCTAACAGCTCATAAGTGAGCGGATCATCCGTTGGAATGTTGTCCAGGTTCAGGGAAACCCCATGCCGTTGGTCGATCAGTTCGCAGGCACGCGCCATGATGGTGAGGGTTGCCAGACCGAGGAAATCCACTTTCAACAGACCCAGAGTTTCCATATGCGACATTTCGAACTGGGTTACTGTCTTGATGGGAATATCTTCGCTGGTGTTACCTGTGGGGCGGTGGAGAGGGAGGTATTCGGTGATTGGTTTATCTGCGATGATCACGCCGGCAGCGTGGGTGCCAGCGTTGCGCACCACGCCTTCCATCTGGCTGGCAGTCTCGATGAGCTGGCGGAAATACTCACTGGATTCGTAAATCTGTCTGAATTCGGGAACTTCTTTTAATGCTTCGGCAATGGTGACCGGTTTACCCGGGATATTGGGGATGAGTTTGGCGGCGCTATCGACTTCGCTCAAAGGGATATCCATGACCCTTCCGACGTCCCGGATCGCGGCGCGAGCACCCAGGGTGCCGAAAGTAATGATCTGAGCGACTTTATCTTCCCCATACTTATCGGCCGTATATTTCAACATTTCAGCTCGCCGATCGTCGCGGAAGTCGAGATCGATATCTGGCATAGATATCCGGCCGGGGTTCAAGAAGCGCTCGAAGATTAATCCGTGTTCGATGGGATCGACCAGGGTGATGAATAACGTGTAGGCGACAATGGACCCGGCCGCCGAGCCGCGCGCATTGTACCAGATCCCCTGTTCGCGGGCATAGCGGCAGAGATCCCAGACGATCAAAAAGTACGTATCGAATCCCATTTGATGGATGATCTTCAGTTCATACTCTAACCGGTCGCAGATGGCAGGATCGTTCGCCCGATCTCCGTATCGCTTGACGAGACCATCTTGGCATAACTTTCGCAGGTAGCTCTCTGGGGTGTATCCGGGTGGGACATCGAATTGCGGTAGATGATAACCTTTGAAACTGAGATCGATGTTGCAACGCTCTGCAATCAATAAGGTGTTACTGATCGCTTCGGGGATTTCTTTGAAAATGCCTGCCATCTCCTGAGGGCTGCGCAGGTAGAATGTTTGATCGCTCATGCGCATCCGGTTTGGATCGCTGAGCACGCTGCCTGTTTGAATAGCGAGCAGAATATCCTGAAGGCGCGCATCCTCTGGGTTGATGTAATGGACATCGTTCGTAGCAACAAAGCGAGCTCGATAACGTTGCCCCAGGTCTAGCAGAGTCCTGTTGATGCGATCCAGTTCGGAGATGTTGTGATTTTGCAGTTCCAGGAAGAAATGGTCCGGACCAAAGACCTCGTAGTACCAGTCAAGCAGACGACGGGCTTCCTCCAGGTTTTCGTTTTGAATCAGGCGCGGGATCTCAGCGGACATGCATCCTGAGGTGCAGATCAAACCTTCTGCATGTTGAGCCAGGAACTCATGATCGATGCGCGGATAATAATAGAATCCTTCCAGTTGCGCAGCGCTGGCGATTTGCAGCAGGTTGCGATATCCGGTTTCGCTCTCAGCGAGAAGCAGCAAATGGCTGGACTTCTTGTCAAGCTGAGGATCGCGATCGCCCATCCGACGTGCTGCAAGATAGGCTTCAATGCCAATGATGGGTTTGATGCCAGCGTTTTTTGCGGTGTTGAAAAACTCCATGACGCCAAACATGGTTCCGTGGTCAGTCAGCGCCAACGCCGGCATGCCCATCTCTCTGGCGCGTTTGACCAATTTCTTTATATTGCTGAAACCATCCAATAAAGAATATTCAGAATGGACGTGCAGGTGAACGAAGGACATCAGTCTTTTGGCCAGGCAGCTCTATCGTTGATGATCGTGCAGATGATTTCGGGTGGAAGTTCTGGCTGTGAAAAAAAATTGATACTCGTTGCGGAGAGATTATAGCACGGCGCTGGTCTCCATCCCGGGGAATAAAGTTAAAAAATTTACGGTGAAGCAAACCTGATCATTGGAGAGTTAATTGTAAATGGCGGACGCGTCTATTATGGTATAAACTGTCAATCATTGGTTGGTGATATCTATCCAGGAGTCAACTATTTGAGAGCGCCTGAAATTGACCTGTTGAAAGGGGTGGAATTGTTCAAGGGTATAAGCGAGGATCAGATCGAGACGATCCTCAAGGAAGCCCGGCGGATCGAGCTCGCTCGCGGCGCTTATCTCTTCTACCAGGGAGATCCGGCCGAGCGTGTTCATATTCTCTTGAGTGGATCCATCAAACTCACACAAATCACTCTGGATGGCCAACAGATCTTGATGAGGTACATCCATCCCGGCGAAGCGTTCACGGTTTTGGCTGTACTCGAGGGGATCGAATACCCAGCCTCTGCAGAAGCATCTACAGACAGCAAGATATTGGCCTGGGATCGGACGGCTATTCAGGCACTCGTGTTAAAGTTCCCGGTGATTGCATTGAACATCCTTGATATCGTCGCAGTGCATGTGCGCGAATTTCAGGATCGCCTGCGCGAACTTTCCACCGAGCGGGTGGAACGGCGCATCGCCCGCGCTCTGCTCCGCCTGGCAAATCAGGCGGGTCGTAAGGTCGGCGAGGGGATACTCATCGATCTGCACCTGTCTCGACAGGATCTGGCTGAGATGACCGGTACAACGCTCTACACCGTCAGCCGAACGCTCACTCAGTGGGAAAGTCAGGGGCTTGTACGCTCCAGCCGTGAAAAGGTCGTGATCCTGAAACCTCACAGCCTGGTCGCTGTGGCGGAGGATCTCCCGGATCGACCACGTCAGTGATGCCAGAGATCTTGATTAGGTCTGTCTCATTGCGCTGGAGCAAAGAAAACCATCTTCAGATCACATATATTAGAGGCGGATAGTTGTAAGGATGTGAAGATGACGATTATCCCTCCCGATATTACGGTTGCATTAATCCTCGAGAAATGGCCGGAGGTCACCCCTGTCTTTATTCGGTACCGGATGGCTTGCGTGGGATGTTCCCTGTCCCGTTTCGAATCGGTTTCAGATGCGGCGGTGATATACAATATCCCCTATGAGCTCTTCCACCAGGAATTGTTGGCCGCGATATCGGATGAGACCGGCAGAGGCAGCCCAAATTCATCCGAGGAGCGAATTTAATGAATAACGCTCACACATATTTCGAGAACCTGTCGTTGCTGATCCCGGATATCCCGGCTGACAGCATTATCAGCCGCACGATTTTTCAGGATGGGCAGATAAAAGTGGTTGTGTTTGGGTTTGCTCAAGGTCAGGAGTTATCCGAACACACAGCCTCTCAGCCAGCTGTGCTTTTGTTCATTTCAGGTGAGGCTGATCTCAAATTGGGTGAGGAAAGGCTGAGAGCAGTTCCTGGTTCATTTGTGCACATGCCTGCCAGGCTACCCCATAGCGTTCGAGCCAGGACATCTGTTGTAATGTTGCTCCTGCTTTTGCAAACACCCGAACAGCCTTCGGATTCATTGGCCGGAAAATGACTATTGGTAACCTGCGTTATCCGTTATTCGCGGTTTCGGTGCTTATATTGTTGATCGCTATCTGGGGTGGTCTGTTGCGATTGGGCTGGCCATGGTCAGTGTTTTTGGGCAGGTCGCACTTGTCCCATGGTGCTCTGATGATCTCAGGATTTCTTGGTACTCTGATCGGGATCGAGCGCGCGGTAGCGCTTCACAGATCCTGGCCATATCTGGCACCGATCTTGTCAGGAGTAGGTGGTTTGATGCTCATTGTGGGCCTGCCTGATTGGATCGGTAAGGGATTGATCAGCCTGGGAAGCTTTATCATGGTGATGATGTTCTTACCTGTCCTGAGGCAACACCGGGCGTTCCATACCAGTGTAATGTCGCTCGGCGCGCTGTCATGGCTGATCGGCAATCTTCTATGGCTTTCAGACTTACAGATATACCAGATCGTCTTATGGTGGGGAGGTTTCTTGATCTTTACCATTGCGGGTGAACGGCTGGATCTTGCGCGGATAGTGCAATTGTCGAAAGCACGCTGGTTGACATTTTCTATTTCGATGGCTGGCTTATTTGCTGGACTATTACTCTCGATATTTGCTTATGATGCCGGGACACGCCTGGCAGGCGCGGGGATGATTTGTCTTTCACTCTGGTTGGTCACTTCCGACATCCTCCGAAAGACGGTGGTTAACCCCGGTTTGCCGCGCTTTATCGCCATAACGCTCTTGATCGGGTATTTGTGGCTGGGGTTGGCTGGGATGCTCGGAATGATTCATGGCGGGACTGCAGCAGGTGCACTCTACGATGCTTTCCTGCATACTATATTCTTGGGCTTCGTTTTTTCGATGATCTTTGCACACGCTCCTATAATATTTCCAGCGATATTTGGAAAACAAGCAGTCTACAATCGAGCCTTATATGCTCCAGTGATCCTATTATCCCTTTCATTGTCAATGCGACTTGTCGGAAATCTTAGTGGGGTGATCGCTTGGCGGATGTGGGGTGGGCTTCTAAATGGGCTAGCGCTGCTCTCTTTTTTGTGTTTAATGGGAGTGTTGGTCTTGAGAAAGGTCGGTTTCACCAATCAGGTAAAGCTTTAGTTAGGTTTCCTGGGCATTTATTTGAGGAGGCTTTCTGATGCGCATCCTTGTTATCTTCAATGGTGAATATGGACAAAGGCATTATGAAAATCTCACCAGGCACGCACCCCCCGGATGGACGTTCGAGGTTTGGAAGGCGCCTCTCAGCTTCCCTCCGGTGATCGACTATCCCGAAGAGTATTTGCCCGATTCCCTTCCGCAGACCGATCTGATCCTTTCGTTTGGGGAGCACAAAGGGATCGCAGAGCTGCTTCCCGAAATCGCCAGGATGACGGGCGCCCGATCGGTGCTTGTGCCAATCGACAATGAGGCCTGGCTGCCGCGTGGCTTGGCGCGGCAATTGCGTGGCTGGTTAGGGAAACAGGGTGTGAGCTGTATCACCCCAAAACCGTTGTGTTCCCTTACCCCGGAGCACTACGATCTGGGCCGCAGGCAGCGGATTAGATATCAGGATGCACTTATCTCTGAATTCGCCAACTACTTCGGACGCCCTGCCCTTGAAATCTATGTTGATCCCCGCTCTCGTGCCATCACAGAAGTGAATGTAAAACGGGATGCTGTATGTGGCTGTGCGCGGTATGTTGCCGAACGGTTGATTGGACTTTCTGTCGAGGATGCGGAACAAGAGGCAGGCATGCTCCATCATCATTACCCCTGCCTTGCCAGCATGGGTATCGATGGCGATTACGGAGATACCCTGATGCATATCTCGGGGAATATCCTTAGAGATGAGGTCGCTGCGCAGATCAGACCTTTCCGGCAGGTGCAATATATCACCCCTGGTAAGCGCAGCGACCATCAGGCGGGTGCCTAAAATGAGGAGTAAATTCGATCCATGCCGATACTCACCAGGATATATATAAAAACCTCGCTAATCTGGTTTGCACTCGCTCTGGCTGTCGCCTTCGGACAGGCCGCGGATGTGATATGGGATCTACCAGGACTTTTCACCGTGCTGAGCCCGGTCTTCTTTCACATGTTTTTGGTCGGCTGGGTGACACAGCTGATCTTCGGCGTTGTTTATTGGATGTTTCCTAAATTTTCATTGGAAAAACCACGCGGTCATGAGGGATTGGCTTGGGCGACATATCTCCTGCTAAACCACGGTCTGGCGCTGCGCGCGATTGGTGAACCTCTCCAGGCGCTTTATCCAGGAGCTGGTTGGGGGTGGTTCCTGGCAGCTTCAGCATTCTTACAATGGGCAGCCGGGTTAACCTTTGTGATTATCACCTGGGGACGGGTCAGGGAGCGGTAAAATGCCTAAGCTGAGCGTATGGGCTATCCGTGCTGCGCTCCTGTATCTTGCGCTAGGTTTCACATTTGGAGCGTTGTTGTTATTCCACAAAGGGGCGCCGATTTCCCCTCTCCTTTGGCAGTTGTTGCCTGTTCACATCGATTTCTTGCTCTTTGGATGGACCGTGCAGCTGGTAATGGGGGTGGCTTACTGGATCTTGCCGCGGTTCAGCCGCGAACCGAAGCGAGGGAATATCTCTCTTGCCTGGACGGCGGTGGCTCTTCTGAACCTAGGTGTCTTATTAGCAGGGCTGGGACCGGCGCTCTCCGCGCCAAGTGTGGTTACCTTCGTCGGGCGCGGCGCGGAGTTTAGCGCAACGCTGGCTTTCGCCGCGCATGCCTGGCCAAGGGTCAAGGCGTTGGGAGATTAAGGCTGGTATCCATCCCTGTGGAAATTCCCTCGCCCCGTTCTCCAATAAGTATCTGCCTGGGATGAGCCTGGTAAAGCGTAAGCCACAATCCTTGAATGGGCTGTGTTCAAAATGACCTCCAGGTCTGGGTCTGCGTCGATATTGGCGAGGGTTGGAGCTACGAGCGCACCGTTCCAATCCTCCTGAAGGCTGGATCGGCCAACCCGGTGCAAAATATCCTTCCCGGTTGTATACTGACAGGTATCCTCCCCTGTGTACTTTGATTATCCCTTGTTCACCATTGGTATCCAGGTCTTCCACAACGATGTCGGGCTTTGTGCGCCAGACGCTGCTTGCGCAAGGCTGGCTGGGGTCATGCCCTGATGTGACTCGCCAGTGCAGAGCACCGGTTTTGCCATCCAGGACCACAATGGAATACGCCGAGGTGATCACTTCTATATCCATATCACCCCCCTCCAGGTCTGCGGTTGCCGGAGAGCTGTACCAGCTGGTCTCGCACCAGGAAGCATAACATCCCCCGGGCTGCCATTTGAGCACCAGCTCCTGGAAACCCGTAACTCTTGGGGGGTCCGAAGACGATAGGCAGCATAATGATGCGCGCGGCTTCTTCATGCCTGATATTTAGGTAATAAATGGATACGAGAGAGATTGTGAGTAAGGTGACCCAACCGGGCTTTCGATTCAGCATGATACCCGATGTGCCCAAATCGATCCATTTCAGTTGAAAACAAAGATAAAAAAACCCTGGCTGGATAGTCGATAGCAAATTCAGCCTATGCGTTTTAAGGAATTGCCGCCGGTCTTCGCGTATAAGTGATATCCTCGTCCCTTTCAAAATTGGAAACCAGGGACAATATAACTTATTATAGAATTTAACCACGATAAGCGATTTCGATGTCAGGAATACCGGGGAGGCCTGAGCAAGGAACTGTCTACAGATATTTGGATTGATGAGTATAGGTGTTTTTACTATGGTTCAAAATATTTTTTCCAACAACCGTGCGAACCCCAAAGGTTCAACTGCCATCACTGAAACGAACTTGGTCAAGGATCTTGACGAGAATTTGTCGCTCGCTGATGATTTCTGGGAGATCAATAAAGACTCCATTGTGCATCTTCCGCCCAAATGTCATTACGAAATATCCATGGATTGCTTTTTTAACGCCCGGCATTTCGTCATCATTGGGGGGAAAAAGGGGCTTGAACATTCTCACTCATATCGTTTGCGTGTCTGTTGCCAGGGCAGGTCACTGGATCAAAGGGAGCATGTACTGGTCGATTATTGTTCTGTTCGTGAGCAGATAAAACTTGTGGCTCGAGTTTACAATAACCAATTGCTCAATGATCTACCCGTTTTCAAGAATATTCAGCCGACCACTGAAGCTCTGACTGCTGTGATCTTCCAGCAATTGCGTCGCCTGTTAATAAAATATCCGATCGAATTAGTCAGTATCACTCTATGGGATTCACCTACAGAAGCGATCACGGTCTTTGGTGATGGATTTCGCACCAGGGGGGAAAATGAAGATTAAGGCAGCCAATGCAATTGCTCCATTTGTCATTGTGGTGATTGGGTTGTTGATCTATCATCCCATTATATTTCCCATCTCTGACAAACAGCTATACCCATGGGCTTCAGATACCATGGGGCATATTCTAAAAGCTGAATATCTACTGCAAAATCTTCAGGCGGGTATTCTCTATCCTAACATTTTACCGGATTGGTATCTTGGTTTTCAGATGTTACGGTATCATCCTCCGCTCCCCTATTATCTGTTGGTGGGTTTGACAGTTTTAGTCTCCGACTCAATAAAAGCAGTCAACTGGTTCATCCTGGTCTGTGCATTGGTTGGTGGTTTGACCTGGCTCTTATATAAACGCTGGTTGGGGTTCTTTCCGGCTCTATTTGGTGGAGTTCTTTTCTTATTCCTGCCAGACAATATTCGAGTAGCAATGGCGGAGGGTAACCTTCCGCGGGTATTGGCGACTGCTATGTTGCCAATCACCATCTTTTTCTTGCTCCACTCTCTTGAGGAAACATCCAATCTCTGGCACCGGATAGGAATATCGATTTGTTTCATGGCTATTGTCCTAAGCCATGCTATGATGGCTGCCATTTATGCCGTTTGTGCCGTACTTCTCGTTCTCTTAATATGGATATGGCAGAAAACTAGCCTCCGAAACGCTGTCCTGACCATCGTTTGTATCTTTCTTGGTCTTTTATTATCGGGGTGGTGGCTGGTACCAAGCTTTACTGGCGGGATCGCTGAGCTTGATACCTCTGCAATGACAGAGGCTTTAGCAGTATATCCCCTGACCCATTACTTTAATCCAGGAATACGCCTCAGTGATCCAGAGGCGGTCTACGTAGGCATGGCAATAATTTCGTTGGGCATCGCTGGTCTGGGGCTTGGTAATTGGCGGAACGGATACACAGCTCCCTTAACTCTAACAGGGTTGTTCGGTGTGCTGATTACGACTTCAAGTATCAATCAAATCTTCAATGCACTCCCACTTCATAATCTGCTCTGGCCGCTAAGATTTCTCGGTATTGCCAGCTTTTACTTGCTGTTAGCTGTTATGTGGTCAATTCGAGATTGGGGAAAGCTCTCGCCTTTAGCCAGCCTGATTGTCATCGGCATTATTGCGATTGACAATGGGGGATCTTTATCCCTGATCCATCTTCGACCTTTGAAGCCAGATATTGTGCCAATCAGTCAATTGCTTTCTTCTGTTCAAGGTTGGCGTGTGGCAACTCTGGACTTAAGCCATATGGGATCTGAGCCTTCGTATTACTTTACAGCGCTGGGGGGTCGTGAGCAGATTTTCGGTTGGGCTTACCAGGGTGCCAGTACCGCTTCAACAGTTGCATCGCTGAACGAAGCCATTGAAATGGGCTCGATCTCATATTTACTTAATCGTCTCGAATTATATGGGGTCGATGATGTTGTCTTATTGAAAGATCTTCCCGCGGTAGAACGCCTCTCCTTTGCTCTGGAAGACTCGGGATTCGACAAGATTTACTCCGGTGTAGATGCCGATCTCTATCATCGTGCTGGTGATCCGCGAGCCTTTATCGCCAACTGGGATGTGCTCGGAATAGGTAGAGGGGCGCATACTCTGTCATACCTCTTCCCTGAGATCGTCGTTGCCACATCACCACGTATAGATGACTACTCACTTCAGGATCTGCTTAAGTACAAGACCCTGATATTATCTGGATTTGAATGGCAGGATCGCCAGAGGGCAGAGACTCTCGTCCTACAGATTGCTGAACATGGGGTGCGTGTTATTGTCGACATGACAGGGATTCCATCGGATCCCTGGGCGCGCATCCCACGATTTTTAAATGTGTGGGGAGAACAAGTCTTCCTCGCACACTCGCCCTTGAAAATATGGAATGGAAATAGAACCTATACATTAAAACCATTTGGTGAACCTTCTGAGCTTTGGCACACGCATATGCTCCAAGGGCTGGAGAACGATGTTTGGAATTTTGAATATGTTGGAAGTCGCGCAGTGCTTGCCGGTTTTAATGATTATGGCGCCGGACAGGTTTGGTTCGTCGGACTTAACCTGCCTTATCACGCACTGATTAGTAGGGATCGGGTTGCCATTCAATTGTTAGCTGAGTTGTTGAATATTAACTTAGAGACGGAGAGTGAATATCCCCAGGTTATTTTAGAGAACTATGAAGCAGAACAAGATGGATACCGCTTTAGTTTTCAGCTCGAGTCAGAACAATTGCTTTTTGTCCCGATCGCTTACCTGGATGGAATGAAGGTGCTGGTGGATGGACTTCCAACCAAGACACTCTCATTCGAAAGACTTGTGGGTTTTCAAGCACCGGCGGGGAAGCATAATGTCGAAATTCAGATTACCCCAACGCAGGTATATCTGGCAGGGAAGATCGCTTCTCTATTGGCGGTACTTGGGTTGATTGGCTTGTTATTTTTAACGCGTAAGCTGGTCGTCAAGGAGAAATATTATGCACCACTTAAGGAAATTGCATAAGAAATGGTCATTACTACGGGAGATGATCACCATTAGTTTATTGCTGGTGGTATTCATGGTTTGCTTGATGCCAAAGGAGGTATTAGCTCAAAGCGGTCAAATCACTCTGGACGGTTCTTTTGATGATTGGACGGGACAGGCTAGTATAGATGATCCTCGAGGTGATGCTAAAACGGATCATACAGATTTGAGCGCTTTCTATTTTGCGACAAATCCAGACCAGGAAGTTGCTTATTTCATGGCTGAACGGTATCAGTCAGGGTCACAAAAAATTGTGCTCCGTCTATCTATTGACACTAATAATAACGGAATCTATGATGAACCCGACGATCGAATTGCCGAGGTCGAATATTCACCAAATCCTGGTGGATCGACCAGTGTCGATCTTTATGATGGTGGTGGAAATTTCCTATCTCGAATCGCAAATGATTCTTCCTGGGGAGATGCTGGAACAGGAAGGCGTGTGGAGTGGGGCATATCCTTTGAAGCACTGGGGATTGTACCTTATCAGCCTGTCAGAATAGTCCTGGTCTCAATGCAAGGCGGACAAATTTCTGATGGTGTCATAGAGGTTCAGTGGAGTCCAGCAAATGCACTTGGATGGTTCCTGTTAATCCCTCTCGGATTGGCGGGTGTAGGCTTTCTTATTTATCGACAAAAAAAGGCTTCATGATCTCTCCTCTCACGATCCTGTTTTTCTTCATTTGGGTGGGAATTCTCGCCTTCATGCGCCGATATCGAATCTGGTTGATTTATTATCTTTCAGGTACGGTGGGATTTACTTATTGGAGCATATTTTTAGTTGGTGATGTGTTTGATTTCAAAAAGGGTCTGGCTCAATCTGTAGCCTGGACTGTCCACGTCATATCGAACATGATTGGTATCCCCACGCGAATCTTCGAGGGTGCCCCAGGGATCCTTCTGGTTCTAGTCATTGCGCAACAAATTGGCTGGACAATTCTCCAGGTAGGTGTTGAGTCTTCCGGGATTTTGGAGCTTGGGGTCATTAACAGCCTACTTCTTTTTTATCCAGGTTGGTCTCCAGGTCGTAAAATCAAAATGTGTTTGATTGGAAGTGCAGCGATATGGTCTGCAAATGTCGTCAGGATGATGGTGATTGTTATTATGCTCAACAGGTTTGGTAAACAAGCCCTGGTCCTGGCACATATGTTCGTTGGAAAAGCTTTATTTTTCCTGTTGGCAGTTGGGATCTTCTGGTCCGTTATAACCCTGCCTACAGTAAAAGATTTACACTTTGGTTACATTAGGAAGCGGTTGGCGCTTTAGTTGATGTTCGATGGAAAATTTCTTACCGCTGATTGTTTTTTGGGGTGTCTGGCTGTTAGTGCCGATGATGATCGATGGAATGACAACTCTTGTCAGCCTGATGGTTGTGTTATTCATCCATAAATTTCATCAGCCAGGAACGTCACGCCAACTTAATTATTATCCGCATATTTCTGTGGTTATTCCTGTTTACAACAGTGCGAAGACGCTCGAAACCTGTCTTCGTTCTCTTTCCGACCAAGATTATCCAAAGGATCGCATGGAGATTCTGCTGATCGATAATGGAAGCACCGATGAATCTTTCAAAATCTTCAATCGAATTCAACCAGAGCTGGGATTACAGATAAGATGGCACTCTATTATCAATCAAGGCAAAGCCTGGGCGCTCAACGCAGGAATTTACCTGTCTAGAGGAGCTTACATTTTCAATATTGATAGTGACGTTGTTCTGGCTCGAGATGCAATTCGTCAAGTGGTGGAAGCGATGGAAAGCGAGCAGGATTTGGGTGCAGTCACTGGTGTGGTCGATGTTCTTCCTGCTCCAGAGGACGCGCCGCTGTATTTGCGTGTCCTTGCAGATTGTGAATTCTTCGAATACTTGACAGCATTCCATGTTGGTCGAGTGCAACAAACTATTTTGCAGAACCTTTACACGTTGTCGGGAGCTTTCTCGGTTTTTCGGCGAGAGGTTTTACTGGAGACGTTTCTCTATAATCAGGAAACCGTCACGGAAGATACGGATCTCACCTTTTTCATTTACGAACGACTGCATGGATGGCGATTGGCTTGTGTGAGAACAGCTATTTGTTATGTCACCCCCGTTGAATCACTTGGTGCTCTGTATGCCCAAAGGGTGCGATGGCAACGCGGCCAGATAGAAGTCAGTTCTCGGTATAAGGGCTTATTAGATAAACCAATCTGGAGAATACGTGGCTTTTCTCCTGCACGCATTTTACTAATCGACCATACATTAGCCTTCCCCAGGATTGTTTGGACATTCCTTCTTCCCATTCTGACATTGTTTGGCTATCCTCTTTCACTTATTTTCATGTCATTTTTCTTTCTTTATTGCTTTTACTTGGCAATTGATTTGGTCTGGATCGGGGTTGCTTGGCTGGGGATCAATGGGCATGCACGTAATCGATTGAAGCGCACTATTTGGTTGGCTCCAATCATGCCCCTCTATCGTATGTTCATTTTTTGGTTTCGTTTCGCGGGCTATCTATACGCCATTGCAGAACCCGGTGTCTGGCGGGTTCAGGATCCGATTGCCTTGCTCAATCAGGCGTGGTCAGAGATTTTCTCCTATATGGAACAGGCAGTTCATTGGGTTTTCAACTTGAGAGGCACTTTATTTGAAAAATGGGGGATCAAAAGACGGTAGAAAACGGAGAACCCAGACTAAGTGGGGGATTATTAAAAGTTTTCGATTATGGCTTTCTCAAAGTTCCTCGGTAATAGCATTTACCTGTTTCCTTGTGAGGGTTGGGTGCTCTTCCCTGCCAGAAGTAATCTCAAGCAAAGCTGGAGATTGGATATATAAAAGACAGTGGGCTCATACTTACCTGTTCGAGATAACGCGCATATCCGTTCCTAACTGGATACCGCTTGGGATATCCTTTCCAATGCAAGACGGATGGTATGTGGGGGGACAGCAAAACACAATCGCAGATAACCTTCCCCGTTTTCGCCGAAATCTGTACCCGGCAGCACAGCGACGCCAGCTTCCTCTAACAGACGGGATGCCAGCTGCCTGGAAGAGTAGCCTGTTCCAGTGATGTTAGGGAAGGCGTAGAAAGCCCCCTGAGGTCTGGAGCAATTGAACCCGGGAATGGCATTCAACCCTTCTACGATCAGATCACGGCGCGTTTGATAATCCTGCACGATCTCACTGGAAAGTTCCCTCCCTGCCTGGAGCGCTGCCAGCCCCGCCATCTGCGTGAAAGTGGCAGTACAGCCAATTGAATGGGTCAGCAGCAGTTCCACCCGCTCTGCCAGATCGAGAGGCATAATCGCATATCCCAGGCGCCATCCCGTCATACTAAAGGTCTTTGAAAAACCGTCGACGATAATGGTGCGCTCAGCCATCCCCGGAAGGGAAGCGATGCTGGTCGCGACCTGACCATCATAGACGAATTGAGAATAAATTTCGTCGGAGATCACATAACAATCCAAATCGACCACAACCTGGGCGATATGCATCAAGTCAGCAGCCGGCAGGATGCTTCCGGTTGGATTGGATGGTGAGTTCAGTATGATCATTCTTGTGTGTTTGTTTATCAGGCGGTCGAAAATTTCCAGGTCGATGGAAAAATCTTTATCTTCTCGTAAAGGCAGTGGGATCGGTTTGCCTCCAGTCACTGAGATCATCGCAGGATAGGTCGGAAATCCAGGATCCGGATAAATCACCTCATCGCCTGGTTCCACCAGCGCCAGAGTGGTGAAGAACAAACCGGGCTTCGCTCCCGGTCCGACGATCACCTGCGTCGGTTCGATGGAGAACCCCAGTCGTGCACTTGCTTCCCGGGCGATCGCCCAGCGCAAAGCGGGCAACCCCGCTGGTGGGCTATAACGCGTGTGACCAGCGGCAATGGCTTCCTGTCCTGCCTGGGTGATCAGCGGATCGGTCGGAAAATCTGGTTCACCGATCTCCAGATGGATGATCTCCCGCCCAATGGATTCCATCTCGCGTGCCCGCGCCAACATCGCATAAGCACCCTCCGGCATCAGATCAGCAACTCGGTTGGCGAAAAGTCTTTTCCTCATAATTTTGGGAGAACTATCGATTCCTGTTTCTGATATTTTCCCCGTTTGTCGGCATACGATATCTGACAAATTTCATCGGCCTCGAAGAAGAGCACTTGTGCGATGCCTTCATTGGCGTAAATCCTGGCTGGTAAAGGCGTTGTGTTCGAGATCTCCAGAGTCACATAACCTTCCCATTCCGGTTCGAACGGTGTCACATTGACGATGATCCCGCAGCGGGCGTATGTCGACTTGCCTACACAAACGGTCAATACATTTCGAGGAATTCTGAAATACTCAACCGTTCGCGCCAGCGCAAACGAGTTGGGCGGGATGACGCAGATATCGCCTTTGAAATCCACCATCGATTTCGGATCGAAGTGCTTCGGATCGACCACTGCCGAGTAGACATTGGTAAAGATCTTGAATTCATCGGCCACGCGGATGTCATATCCGTAAGACGAGACTCCGAATGATATTACCCCATCTCGAACCTGGCTGTCTGCAAAGGGCTCGATCATCTTTTTTTCGAGAGCCATCTTGCGAATCCAATGATCGGGTTTCAAGCCCATCGTACCTCTCCTTATAAAATAAAAATTCGAATGCTTTCTCCATGTTGTTCACCAACCGCTGGCGGAAAACATTTTCGCCAGGAAGTCCTCCCGCTCTTGCGGGGACATCAAACGTGGGCGAGCATAATCTTCGAAGATGATCGTGATCAGCTCATTGCCAAGATACCTCCCTTCATAGAAAGTGTGAAAATCGATGAAAGCATCATCACAGGCATAATCACTGCAGTAATGATACTGATCGAAGAACAGGTTGCCCAGCCCATAATGGATGAATGATCCATTCAAAAACTCCATAGCCTGCGGCTGGTGCGCCTGACTGCCGCTGACCACCACTGCGCCAGCCTTTGCCAGCCGGCGGAAATCCCGAACCTGAGCAGGCTGTGGTGCATAAGTGTAATATTCGAAATGTTGAAAGGTGGCGATCACCTGATAGCCTGCTTTGGTCAGCCGATTTATCTCCTTCTCCATCCATTCAAAATCGCAGGCAACTGCGCCAGGCTGCCCAGCACCAGCGGTAGCATACCCGCCTCCTTTGGCATTACAACCAATAAACGCCAGGCGGTTGCCATTGATCTCCAAGAGACGAGCCTGACGGGCATCCTCGCGATCGTAACCACCACCATAATATGGCCAGCCGCGCGCTGCATACAATTCCAGGGTGAACCGCATCGCCTCGGGCCCCCAATCGCCTAAATGATCGCCTGTCAATTCGACGATATCCGTCCCTACTTCGTCGAGCAAGGCTATGTATGCCGGATCGCTGCAGAATCGTAGGTCCTCCTGGGTTGGATTGGGTGGGGGACAGTCAGGAGTGAAAGGGATCTCATTGCTGATGTGAGTGATATCCGCGCTGCGCAGCAGAACGCCAATATCCTGCGCCGGATATGTGATCCCTTTCTGTCGCATTGTATACGCAGTTGCACGCACCAAGGCGGTCACACCGGTAAGCGCAACGACCACCAGTCTATCTGGGCTACGATTGGTTAATAATATCTCTCCCGATCTCGGACTGGTCGACCTCAGGGAACGCATCAGGGCCTGCACCGCTGCTCTTTCTCCGTCCAAAGAGAACGGGATGGTGAGCGCATATTGGTCTGGGCGGAAATCATGCCTTAAGGGCGATTGTCCATCCACCTCCAAAACCTTCCAGCGTGGTTCGATCTCCTCAAATGGGATGATCGCCAGAGAGGGTCGTTCAGCCCAGGCGATCTCTACCAGCTCTCCATCCGGGACAACTCGCACAGCATCTTTCGCCGCCTCGCCCCATTGGGCGGTGAAGATGCCGTAGGTGGAGTCGTTCATCAGGATCGTCTTCGCAGGAAGAGATGCGCTGGGATGTCCAAGCCAGAGCTTTTTGATTTCCTCTCCAGCCACTCCATCATACAGTGCTGGATACGGCGCAACCAATGCATAGATCCACTCGCCGAAAAGCTGTCCACTGCCAACGCTGATATGCACCGCTGCAAGCTCGGGTGAACTCGTCGGGTGATACCCTGTCAAAGATTCCAGGCGCGCGCCCACCAGGGATGGGATATAAGCAGGTTGCCAGAAAATCTTATCGTTCGAATGCTCTTCAACACCTGCCTTCTCTGGAGGCGTTGGCGTGACTGGTACAAGAGAAGGAATGGTGATCCCCACTGGAGACATCAGAGGTTGAAAAGGTGTCATGGTGGGTGTTTGTTCAGACTGGTCGGTGATTTCCACCTGGGTGTCGGATGATCCTGTCATTGGCATGGAACAGGTCGAGATAAGGATGGTCACCAAAAACAGGGACATTAACCGGATACGCACCATTCTGTTACACCAGACACTCGAGCTCATTGAATCGAGAACCCTCCCCGTTCTACGACCAGATGGTGTGATTTCATTTGCAGGTCTTTGGCCCGCTTTTCGATTTTTTGGATTTCCGCCAGGAGCTGATCGGCAATTTTCTGGTCCTTGAGGGCTGTGGCATTGACGCGCACATTGAGTGCAGCGCCACTTATAGCTGCCTGCGCCAGAGCAACTGCTGAGGCTGCATCACTGATGGCGTTCAGATTGCCTTTCTCGATAACTTCACAGCTCAGTTCCATGACCTCGAGGGCTTTTCCAGCGACTTCCAATGGCACTTTCGCCGCTCCAACAGTTGCCTTCTCGATCTCCCCTGAGCGTTGCGCCAGGTCTTGCTCACTCTCCTTTGGCAGGCGAAATGCTTTCATTACATCTTCGTAGGCAGCTGCATCGCGTTTCACTGCGCTGGTAAGCTCAGTCCGCAATTCTTCAGCCTGTTGTACGATAGCACGCATGCGTTCTTGCACCTCAGCATATTTTTTCTTCCCGATTGTCAGACGAGCGACCATCGCCACGAGTGCGGCTGCCATGGCGGCAGTGTAGGCAGCTGCAGAGCCTCCTCCGGGGGTTGGAGTACCGCTGGCGAGCGCAGCGAGGAAGCGTTCGTCGACAAGATCTTCCTCTAATGCTTCTGCCAGTCGTCTTTCCAGAACCTGATTTTTCTCGAATTGATCGAGCTGGAGATACCACACTGCGGCGTCAATCAGCGCTTCCTCCGGGATCAAACCAACCAGTTCGCTGTGGTGAATCGCCACGCCGTAACGGGCTGCTTCCCTTCGGATCATTTCCACCACCCGGGCGATCGGGGTCTGGTGGAAGTCGGTCAGGTTCATCGATACCTGCGCTCGACCATTCACCTCCAGGCCAAGCGCTTTGACATACCTTAATCCCCCGGAGGAATGCCGGATGGCGCGAGCAATTTTCCTGGCAATGCCAACCTCATCTGTCGTCAGGTAGACATTGAAGGCGATCAAAAAGGGCCGCGCTCCGATAACTGTGGCACCCGCCGACCCAAGCTTTGTCGGTCCAAAATCGGGCGCTCGATCGGGGTTTTGGGCGATTTCCTCTTTCAATGCTTCATACTCCCCACGCCGGATATCCTCCAGGTTATGTCGATCGGGGCGGGTGGCAGCCGCTTCATACAAATAGACCGGGATGCCCAGCTCTTCTCCAACCCGCCTGCCGAGTCTGCGTGCCAGCTCGACGCAATCCTGCATGCTGACACCTGAGATCGGGACGAAAGGCACCACATCCGTCGCGCCAATGCGGGGGTGTTCTCCGCGGTGTTTCTCGAGATCGATGAGCTCGCCAGCTTTGGCAATCCCACGGAAAGCTGCCTCTTCCACAGCCTCTGGTGGCCCGACAAAGGTGATCACGCTGCGGTTGTGATCCTTATCTGAGTGCCGATCCAGTATTTTTATGCCGGGAACAGATCCGATCGCCTCCTGAATGGCATCGACTACCTCAGGGCGGCGGGCTTCGGAGAAATTTGGGACGCATTCTATCAATGTCCGTGTCATGCCTGAAGTACCCATTTCGAGGATTTCATTATCGGCCTCAACGCCTTGTGATCTTTGATCTATTGAAGCATGTTGAAACACTTCGGGCAATTATACTCTTGCCAACACACACCCATCGAATTTATCCACTCGATGCGCATTGTTCTCCTTTCCCTCTCTGATGTACTGCGAAAAAAGGCCGTGATTTCTCACGGCCTGTCCAGCGTTCCTTTGAGATCGGCTTAATTTATTAAGGACATACATCGAGAGCCACGTCATCAACATACATGGATGAGATCCCCCCAATTCCATCATTAAAGGTGCCAATCCAAAGTCTGATCCACTGCCCCTTGAAACTCATCAGGTCGTATTCCTTCAAAGTCCAGGTCTGGCTGTTACTCACTTGAGCCAACAAGGTCCCAATGACCTCGTAATAATAGTCGAGCACCAATATATATTGAAGATCGCTGTTGAGGGGCTGACTCACCAATGGAATGCCGATCTTTAAGGCTGGAAGAGATTGAGCCAGGACTGCGTCACTGCTGATCGGGTAGATCCAGAGGCTCAGGTCAGCGCTCTTCGCTGTGTCGGGAATCAGTAAAAGTTGCCCGGCGCTTGAATAGCTGTAGATATTAACACTGGGCGGGTCAATCCCGGTACGGATTGAACGACTCCCTCCTGGCGTGTGGTTTCTTACTGTCGAATATCCGGCAGAATAGGTCGTGATCGGAAATTCCCAACCTGTGTTTCCTTCCATGTCACCGTTCAGGATCAGATCATAACATACCGGGGGAGTCGGCGTCATGGGAGCAGGGGTAGCCGTTGGCGTCACAGTCGGGGTGATAGTCGGTGTCGGTGGTATTGGAGAGATGGAGAAATGCTTGAAGATCCCCGGCAGGAAAGCCCAGGGTGTAAGGATGGGCGGACCACCCCCTCCAATATCTACAGAGCCATCAACGGTCGTGCCCGGCACACTCTGCCCCTGATCGTTTCCGAACGAGGCTGGCGGGCTGCTGGCTGAGAAACCCACCCGTGCCGTGACACCACCTGGTGGATTCTTTGTTCTCAGCTTCACCGTTAGAAATACCCCATCAGGCAGGGAAGCCAGAGGCGGAAGCGGATCGAGGACAAAGCAATCCAGCTCACCATCAGAATCGTCTGTATCCGGATTACACGAACCGGTAAAATCATCCGGCAAATCGAAGAGAATTGCGTCACTTACATTCTCATCGAAATTCAACCAAGCCTGTTCATAATCGATCGAAAACACCAGACTGGCAATGTTATTATCATTTGAGGTGAACCTTACTGGGATATCGACGAGACTATCAGGATCTGCGGGAATGTTTTTTGGGATGGATAACCTTGGGACCGCCATCTCAGCTGCCAGACTGGACTGTACTTTGGGAAAGAGCAGAGCGATGCAAACAATTGTAATTATGACCAATACTATGGGAGGCAACCAACCGGCCAGACTTGAAATGAGAGTGCGCATAGTATCTCTCCCTTCCGCAGATGATTAACCCTACGGGTTCCCTTAATGCCGGGTGTTGATCAATCGATATCTATACTTTTAAACCAGATTATACACGAATCCCATTTATTAGCGTTATCTGGAGGCTTTCCCTTGCAGGTAAGTCTGGACTATGGCACAATATCTCCAATGAGGCGCTGGTTCTTTTTCTTCCTGTCGATCGCGATAGGTTTCGGTCTGGGCTTATATTATGGCTGGGTGATCAACCCGGTAAAATATATCGACATCACACCCGCTGCACTCCGGGAAGACTATCGTACCGATTATGTTTTGATGGTTGCAGAGGCTTTCCAGGCAGATAGCGACCTGGATCTGGCAGTCAGGAGGTTGGCAGTCTTTGGAGAAACTCCTCCAGGGGAGGTCGTCCGCCAGGCGATGATCTTTGCAGCCAGAGCACCTTACGCCGATTCCGATCAGATCCTCCTAAGCCAGTTAGCCAGCGCCCTACAGGCCTGGAATCCGGGAGCCTCGCCGCCGTGAGAGACGAAAGAGGTCCCTGGTATCTGCTGACGGGGTTGCTGATCGGCGCTGTCCTGGGCTTAGTGTATGCCTGGGTCATCTCCCCAAGGGAGATACGAGATAATTCCCCCGCTTCTCTGCGCTCGGAATTCAAGGATCAATACCGAGCCTTGATCGCAGCAGCTTACGTCGCGACCGGAAATCTGCCGCGGGCTGAAGCCCGGCTCGCCAGGCTGGGGGATGAAGATATCGCGCGGGCATTGGCTGAGCAGGCACAGCGCTCCCTGACTGAAGGAAGCTCTCCTCGAGAAGCTCAGGCGCTGGGGATCTTGGCAGTCGCTTTGGGACAGTCGCAGAACCTTCCGCTGGCTTCATCTTCTCCAACTCCGAACAACTTCCCATCGGCAACCGCTACCCCTGCTCTTAGCTCTGAAGAGACAACAATTGCTACACCACCCTCCTTGGATATCAGCCCAACCGCTCCTCTGACAGAGTCTCCATCTGTCGATAGAACCCGGGCAGCGACTGCTTCTCCACTGCCTACCCGCACCCCCACGCCGGTCCAGGTTTCTCCATTTGCATTGAAAGAAAAAACCTTCGTTTGTATCCAGGACATCCCGGGTCCACTCCTCCAGATCGTTGCTGAATCCTCGGATGGGGATGGTTTACCTGGTGTCGAAGTTGTGGTCTCCTGGGAAGGAAATGAGGAGCACTTCCTTACCGGTCTTAAACCAGAATTGGGGCCTGGTTATGCAGATTTCCTCATGACACCAGGCGCAACCTATTCGGTACGCCTGGCAGCAGGCAGCGAGATCCTCACAGACCTGAGCGCAGGTGAGTGCGAGACCCCGGCGGGGGGAAGATATTGGGGATCCTGGCTTCTCATCTTCAGGCGACCATGAATTACCTGGTGCTAGTGTTATTTCTTATAAGGAGAACGGATACTATGATTGGCAAGGTCGGTTCAGACTCATTTTTCGCCGCTGCCTGATCTCTCGCGCGAAAGGATCGGGGTGACCAATGCGTTCAATATGCGGGCACGATAATCGATCGCAGTGGCCACATTCTGCTGATGTATTTCAAACAACCCTAAATCCACCTCGAGGACGCCGTCCTTGTTTTTCCGCATGGGAAATATGCTCTCACTGTCGGCGTCGAGCTTGACGATCGTGCGCGCTACTGGTTTTGCCTGGTTGAAATCGGAGCTGGCTGAATCCCCGATCTCAACATATTTCGTGACCACTTCCATGCTTGCTGCGTCTTCTATGTACTTAGCCACGCTGGCAGCTGCGTTTCGGATTGATGCCAGGTAATCGTTTGCCATATTTTCTCCTTAAGGAAGGTTTCGGGATACTTTCTGATCTGTTTCCTGCTCGACGAGTAATTGCTTAAGGAAGTTCCAGGCTAATGGAAAAGAGAGAAGAGCTCCCGCAGGGTTGGTCAGTAACGGAGCCAGCCTGGCTGCGCTGTTAATAACCAGGAAAGAAGTCCGCAGGAGAGCAAACCGTGAGGCGAGTGCCTGAGCCAGAGAGCGCCAGTGAAGCTGGTAGGAACTGAGCCGCACGGGAGATCTCCAGGTGTTATCCATGTCACCGCTCCAGCTCACGATCGTACACCCGATCAGGGTCCCCTCGACTTGGGTCTCGATCCAGGCAAGATGAGCAGTCATTCTCATCAGCATGTCCATCTCAGCTCTAAAAAGGGCGAACAGTGCGGGCAGCTTTTCTACCCTGTCCTCATCCTGGGAAAAACTCACTTCCTGCCTGGGAGCGTTCAAGGTCCTGATCAGGCTTAGCAGCTCATCCTCCGGCGCAGAAGAATCGTCTACTTGCCGATTAAATGAAACCGAGCTTGTCTGGTCATGCCTGATCCTGTCAATGAAGTAATCGATCCTTTCAGGAAATTCTGTTAATCTTTCATCTATCTCACTCTGTTGAGCTTCGAGTCGGGTAAAAACCCCTTCAGCGCTGGGAGGATCCGCCGGAAGATTCAAACGCCAGCGCGGCAGATCTTGTTCGGTGGCAGTTCCTAGTCCATATGAAGGAGAGGGTGCATTTGGCAGCTCCCAATTACCAAGCAGTGCTGGCACCGCCTCCTGCAATACTGCGCTCATGGCTTGAGAAGTCCAGCCAACCCGGTTACCGCTTCGACCGCGGTTTTGAGCAGTTCAGACCGACTGGCTTGAGCCTGCTGCATCATTTCCAGATGGATCCTCCATAGCTCGGTGTCGATCACCCCCTCGTCCTCTGGGACGCAAACCAGGGTATCCCCATCCACCTTGATATGAGTCAGAGCGCGGAGATGAGCACCATTGAAACGTCCATTCTGGTAGCTCACGGCTTCAAGGTTCTCGCTCACATAAGTAGCGATCTCCAGGCTTGCCGCGTCATCGAGCGCCTTTCCGAGAAACTCACTCAGCCTGGAGACCAGATTGTGCAGTCCATCCCCCAGACTGGCCCTGGCCTGGCGGAAGATATCTCCCAGGCCGTAATCCAGCGCAAGCTCATCCCATCCCGAAGTTTCAAGCGGTGACCGAGGCACTTCTGCTGGCTTTTCCATAGTGGTCTCATCAGGAGGGGGTTTGGTTTTCACCGAAACGATCACCGGACGTTCTTGAGTATCCCCTTTTTCTTCGGTTACCACCAGACGGACGGCTGGATCGCCAAGGATCATGTAATTGCGCGCATCGTTGTTTGCCGTCCAAAGCCCGGCGAGTTCGAGATCGTCCGCCTGTTTGCCGTAGGAAATATCTTCGAGCAAAACGCTCAAGTCGGTGGAGATCTCGGCATAGCGCTCATTGAAGAATTCCAATGCAGCACCAACGGGATATCCATGCAGGATTTGCTTCAGGGCGCTCTCGAAACCCCCAAGCTGACGACCAGCCCGGCCCCAGGCGAAGGAGTAACCCCAGGCACGTTCGACATGCCCCACGACTGCCAGGGCACCGCCGTTAGGATGACCCAGCATCCTCTGCGGAAGGCGCGCCAGAAACGATCGCGGGGCTATCTCAGAACGGACTTTGAAAGCTTGTTGCGCAAATTCATCCAGACGAGGTGTCCCTGCCCCATAACATGCAAAATGGAAGGCGATCAAGCCCAGCAAGCGCGCCTCTCGACCGAGATCGTCCGCCGAGAAGTAGAAATCTTCTGGAATGGATTGGCGCCAGGCAACAGGCCCTGGCCAGTCCTGACAGAGCAGCGCTCCTTGATGGGGGAACTGCGCGCATCTCCATATGGGAAACTCATCCCATGGCTTGCTGTAAAAATCAAGCTAGGTGTCTTCGGGCCTCCTAAATGTCCGGTCAGAGCGTCCTTACTGGCTCTATCACCGATAACTGTTTCGACTTCCCAATCCGGTTCATCCGTGGAGAAGGTCGCTGCCAGAGGCTGGATCAGCTCTTGTGTGCTCAATTCGGTCGCGCGGTCATCCGGGTTTTGCACGCCAAAGAAAGTGATTTTTTTAGGTAGAGCCAATCTCTCCTTTTCGACCTGAACCACGCTGCTCGCATAACGGGCGTAATCCTCCAGTTCCTCGAAATGGATCCTACCCACAGCGTATTGAACATCGAGCTGGGATTGAAAGCGGAAGGGGATCTCCTCTGGGCACCCAACTATGAGCAAATAATAAGGGATTTTGGTGGGTTCTACCGGCCCTGGCCCAACGCCATGCCGGCTTACGAAATCGGATTTCGTTTCACCAGGTCTATAGCCATCGGGGCCGGCAAACACTCTGAACAGGCTTTCATCCTTGGAGGTCGCCTGCTCCTGCCGCCAGGCTATCAATTCGCTGAGAGCCTCGTGCAATGCCGGACTGGCATAATGGGGGAAGATCACCCCTCAACCGGTCTCAGCCAGATTGGTTGCATCGAGCCTTGCGATCATGCCAAAATGTCCGCCGGCGGTTGCCAGCTCGTGTCTTTGTCTTAGCTCTCCCAGAAAGGTGGGATCCTGCCTTTCACCGCGCACAACTGCGGATAAAATGGCAGGCGTAAGCGGTGGAAGCAGGTATCCGCCGCTGCTCCCATCGATGCCATTGAATACAAGTTCACGTAGACTGTCCATTAAACCTCACTTGATGTCCACAATGGTCCCGGAGATGATTGGGAGAAAATCACCCCCATCAGCGCTTTTCTTGACCAGGAGATACCATCGGTCTCCTGGATCAAGAGACTCTGCAGGGTAAAGGCTTTCTGGTTGATCCATCCCGCTTGGGGTCCGTCTGGACACTCAACGAACTTCAATGGGGGCCTGTAATGATGAATTCATTTCCAGCAACCGAGAGGAAGGGTTTTGATCAGATCCGACTTATCTATACATAAATTACTCTATTTATCCGTATTGTGCAAGCCGGATCGGATAAATAAAAGCGGCGCAGTTTTACAGACTGCGCCGCTTCGAACACTCACAACATATGTCATGCACTGCGGGGTTGTGCCTGGGCTGTCAAACGGGTCGTGATTAGTGATATCAAAACCCCCACAATAAAAACTGCCAGAGCGATGAGGAAGGTCAGGGGCATTGGATAATTGATGCTGAGATATGAATCTAGTGCAAACCGTCCGGGACCATAGAGAGCCAGGAAGGCGTTATATAATAAATTTAGTAATGGATACTCGATGCCATTGTTTGCCACCCACAGACCATGAACCCAGTGGACTTTCGCGATGGCTCCCAGCATGACCCCAATGATTGCGGCAGCTGCGATCGGTGTGAGAAAACCAAAAAACAGGCCGATTCCGCCAATAAACTCACAAAGCCCGGCGACCAAAGCCCAGAATTTCGGCGGATTCAGACCCATACTCTGGAACCATTCGGTCGTACCAGACAACCCTGCTCCTCCGAACCAGCCATATAATTTCTGCGCCCCATGACCGAAGAAGATCAGCCCAATCACAACCCGGAGAATAGTGATGGTAAGATCAATGCTCAGCATAATCTACTACCTCCTTTCTCCAGATTTTAGATAGTTTTCAGGGTATTTAATAATCAATGACTGTAAAATATTCATTATCGAACTGTTAGAACAGATGATCTCAAGAAACGAGCATTCGTAAATTGTCCTGGATTGACGCTGATGATATTTTGCTCGTCTGTTTGTGAGGATTAGAGAATATTCGGGAGTTGGCTTCAAATAGTCAGGTTCATTCGTTATCAGCGAAAGCGGATGGCCTACCATGTTTTTTGAGCCAGTCCAGCATGGTAGTAATCCTGCCTGTCTCCAGTGCAATGCAGGTATCCGCAGCACCATAGTAGAGATAGAGCGTATCGCCATCATCACCAACGGTATAACCGCATGGGAAAACCACGTTATCCACATCCCCTTCACGCTCGTAGGGGGCTTCCGGTCCAAATATCCAGGTGTCGCCCCGCAGCAGGCACCTTTCGGGGTTTTCCAGGTCGAACAATGCCAATCCCAGACGATAGAGGCACCCGCCGGCGGTTTTGCGTACACCATGGTAGATCATCAGCCATCCTTCCGGTGTCTCGATAGGCGGGGCGGATAGACCGATCTTGTTGACATCCCACCAGGCTCCTCGGCTGGCTTCTAGTATCATTTTGTGACCTCCCCAATGGCGCAGATCAGGCGAATTGGATATCCAGATATGCACCCCGAGCGTGGTAACCGGGCGGTGGATGAGAACCCAATCACCCTTGAAACGGCGCGGCAGCAGAGCAGCATCCTTATCCTCGGGTGACATCAAAACCCCGTAGCGCTCGAATTCGCGAAAATCTTTCGTAAGCGCCAGGGAGACTCCCGGTCCGCCGCGCGAGTATGATGTGTAAACCACCGCATACATGTCCATCTCCGCCAGATAAGTGATGCGCGGATCTTCTATCCCCCATATCTCTTCAGGGTGATTATCGGGGTCTGGCAGCAGGGTTGGTAGGGGATCGATCTGCCAGGAATCGACCCCGTTTAGCGACCGGGCTGCGCAAAAGTGGGAATGCCCCCGCCGGTCCTCAACCCGACAAAGCAGCAGGGTGCTGCCATCCCGCAATCGGGTTGCTCCGGGATTGAAAACGCTGTTGACCGGATAAGGCCAGTCCGAGGCGCTCAGAATGGGATTTTCAGGATGGCGAGCAACAGCACTTCATGCTTATTCGTTAGAATGACCATAGATCTGCCTCCTTAATGCCAAGCGTATTACGACATCATAAACATTATTGAGACTGAACTCTCGCATCCGATTGGAACACGAGGTAAATCTTAGATTGAGCACGACGTAGAGCTCTGTCCGTTCACATCACACCTGAGTGTCCCGGGTATTTGTACCTGGACCGATCCACGCCATCACTTTGAGATCGAGCGCGGAGAAGAATATGTTCAACCCGCCTCAGACCTGCAATGGTTCTTCCAGATTGTGTTCTGTCATCCGGTTGATGAGATGCTAGGCGAGTTTCATCTCCGCCAGTGCCAGTAGAAAGGCGAGGGTCGACTCAGCTCCTTGATTCTGGTTCGGACGATCAGCATGCAGTCCATCCCGGCATCCTCCGGTGACGGAATCGTACAGTGGCAGTCTCAGATCGTTCTCTCCCAGGAACCACTCGAATGCGCGGCGACCTTCTTCGAGCCATTTCTGATCGCTCGTCAGCTGATAAGCTGCCAGGCAGGCGGACACCATAGAGTAAGCCTCGATAGGTTGCTGATCGAATCTGGGTCTCTCTCGTGAAAGTCGAAAAAATCCATGATTTCCCACAGGCACAAATTGTCTCCTTTCTCCCCGTTGGAGGTCAGCCAGCCAAGAAAGCGAGGTCAGGGCCGCCTGGGTCATCTCCTCGCGACCGAGCCAATGTCCGCTAAGCAGAAGAGCCTGGGGTAACCTGGCGTTTGAGTCCGTCACAGCTTCGCCAAACCACTCCCAATCATCGCTGCGATTATTGTAATAGGCGGTCATCAACCGCTCAGCCAGCTCCTCCCCGATCTGTTGTTCAACGCGGTCGCCTGAATAACGGCGAAGATATTCATAGGTACCCAGGAGGGTGAGCGCCCAGGCATGTATATGTTCGAATTCAAGGGTGACGGGCAGAGCCTGTTCAAACAAGCGCGCTGCCACGCCTCGCAACCCCCGGTTTGATGAACGTCCCAGCACAGCACCCAGCGCCCAGACCGCCCTGGCATGGCAGACTTCTGAACCGATTGCCTCCAACCAGCGGCGGTCATAGCTCAGATTATTTCGAAAACGACCTGTATCCGGGTTAAAGGCATAAGCCAGGAAAGCCAGATACCGGGTTGCGAGCAGATCGATCTCCTGTGAGGGCTGGCCTTCTAATTCCTCTAAAAGAACCATCAGTAACAACGCGCGGGCGTTATCGTCAGTTGTGTAGCCTGGGGCATAATTGGGTACCGTGAAGATGGCATGCTGGAGCAAGCCAGTATCATCGGTCATCCGGTTGAGATGATCGAGTTTGATTTGGGGGAGTTCATCACTACGTTGTTTGAGCGTCTTAGCGAAGAATATCGGCCGTGGCCGGATCGCCCTCCCCTTGCGGGCGCGCACAAAACTTTCCATATAACTATGGGCAACCCGCGACCAGATCATTTCTCTACCAAATAGATATGCACGCTTGCGGATGGCATGCCGCTCTGATTCGTTGTCAAGCAAAGCATTGACCTGCTCAGCAATGGATTTGGGGTCATTGAACGGCACCAACAAGCCGTGACCGTCTGCCAACATTTCCTCCGCGTACCAATATGGGGTCGAAACGATCGCTTTCCCGGCGCTTAGAGAGTAGGCCAGTGTTCCAGAGACAATTTGCGCTGGATTGAGATACGGTGTCAGATAGATATCTGCTGCGCCGATGAATTCCACCAACTCTTTCAGGGTGACGTACCGATCGTAGAAAATCACTTTGTCGGCGACATCGTTCTCCCGGGCCAGCCGCTGCAGGCTTAAACGGTAAACCTCGCCTTTCCGCCTTCTGACATGGGGATGGGTGGCGCCCAGGATGATATAGACCACATTGGGATGCTGACGGATCATCTCAGGAAGAGCGTTGATGACATTCTCGATACCCTTGTTTGGAGAAAGCAGACCAAAGGTTAAAAGCACATACCGACCTTCAACCCCAAATTGGTCTTTGTAGAAATCCGGGTCGATGAACGGCACATCCGGGATACCATGCGGGACGATGTCGATTTTATCTGCCGGTACGTTATAGATCGTCTGAAGGAATTCGCTCCCTTTCCGGCTCATCACGATCAACCGGTCAGAGAGAAAGGTTATTTCTTCAAGAATGCGCCGTTGGTTTGGGTCGGGCTCTTGGAGAATTGTGTGTAGGGTGGTGACCACCGGGATCCTGAGCTCGCGCAGAAGTGCGAGAATATGGCTGCCCGCTCTTCCACCGAAAATGCCATACTCATGTTGCAAACAGACCAGATCGACCCCATTCGTATTTAAGAAATCAGCTGCCTGCTGGTAAGACGTCAGATCCTGCTCAGCCAGCTCGAACCTGACCACCGGTGGATAGTTGTATCCTTATGATGTATCATTCATCGCCAGGACGAAACAGTTTGTGTCCCGGAACTCGTCAGAGATCGCCAGGCACAGATCGGTTGTAAAGGTTGCGATGCCGCATTGGCGTGGTAAATGATTCCCGATAAAGGCTATATTCCTGATCACACCGACTTCCTGCTTCATAGTTCACCTCCTTGCAAATTTAGTCAGAAGGCAAACGAGTCATCTTCAAGATGTCGAGTTATTTTGGATGAGAATTCAAGGCTTCCCCATAGATACTTTGTTTCCTGTAACGCGGGGAACTCATATAGCCTGCTAAAAGGTCAGACAAAAGATGAATCTGACCTCGCCCGATTAGGACAGCGTTATATTATACACAATTGATTCAGAAGGATATCCACGACACAAAGTGACAATGCGCAAATGTTCTAATGATCACGTAGAACCCGAATACCAGCGATTGACAATTTGGATAATGTAGATTAACATTCTCTTAATCGTCTTGCTCTGGCATCTGAATAGATGGATGGATATCTGAGCCAGATCGATAGAGTCGTCTTGTCGCTCTTCAATGAATGCCTTAAAGAAGCCCCTCCTCGGCCTGATTTCATTGAAAACTATCACCGCCATGAAGGTCAACATCGTGAACCAGATAGCTCTGGATCGCCTGTTGGAGAGCCAGCCAGTGCCTGGGAACCAGGCAAAATCCGCTCTGATACTTCAGACATGACCATCGAAATCGAGCGGCTGAAACTTGAAAACCATCCAACAACAGGCATCGCCACAGCCAGGCCACTCAGCTGGCGTGGTCCCTAATTCAAGAAGGCGTGAGGCGACAACATGGAAGACATGAATTATCTGGATTTTGATATCCACATTACCCGGGCGCAAGAGGGCTACCGTGTCCGTGTGACCAATTCTCCAGCCGGGCAGGCGGATGCATCTTTCAGCCTGCCTTTTTCGGAGCTCGAGGTCGAAAATCTGATCCTGCGGGTGGGGAGGACTCGTCGCGGTGTCCGGCGACTCGAATCCTCCGAAATGGAAGCAGCCCGCTCATTTGGGAACGGCCTGTTCTCAGCGGTCTTCAGCAATGAACTGCGTGGGCGTCTGCGCAGCAGCCTGAATATCGCCCGCCAAAACGGAGCTGGCCTCCGTTTCAGACTTCATCTGACAGATGTCCCCGAGCTGGCCGATCTCCCCTGGGAATATCTCTATGATGCCACCCTCGATGAATTCCTGGTGCTCTCCACTCAGACCCCTCTGGTCAGATACCTGGACCTGCCTCTTGAAACAGAGACCCTGACGACAGCATTGCCAGTCAGAATCCTGGTGATGATCTCCAGTCCCAGCGACTATCCTGAGCTGGATGTGGAGAAGGAATTCGAAAACCTGGTGAATGGCTTACAAGACCTGATCCAGAGCGGGCTGGTAAAACTCGAGAGGTTGCCGCGTGCCACCCTGACCAATTTACAACGGCAATTGCGGAAAGAAGATTATCACATCTTCCATTTTATCGGGCATGGCGGCTTCGACAGTCAGGCTGAGGACGGCGTGCTGCTCCTGGTAGATGAAGCAGGGCGCGGGCGTCCGGTCAGCGGACGCTTCCTCGGCACAATGCTCCATGATCAGAAGTCCATGCGTCTGGCAGTTTTGAATGCCTGCGAAGGCGCCCGCGCCTCGCGCACCGACCCCTTCTCTGGGGTTGCCCACAGCCTGGTTCAGAAGGGCATCCCGGCTGTGATCGCAATGCAATTCGAGATCACCGATGAAGCTGCCATCACCCTCGCCCATGAATTCTATGGCGCCATCGCGGATGGCTATCCCGTCGATGCCTCTCTGGCCGAGGCACGCAAGGCAGTCTTCGCTCATAATAATGACATCGAATGGGGCACACCGGTGCTCTACATGCGTTCTCGGGATGGGCGGATTTTCAATCTCGAACGTCAGATTTCTCAACAATCTGGTTTCGATCCAGCTGCTATTCCAGTTCTTTCGTCAGTTTCAGATGCAGTCTCCCGTCAGGTACCGCCTGCAGCTCGCATCGATCCGGAAAATGTGAGGATCGATCAGAGCCAATCACAAGGGGGCATCTCCTCAGCTCACGCACACCATTCGGGCTCGCTCCCGCATCCGGCAAATCACAGGCATTCGCCCTTCCCCTGGGTGATCGGCGTGGGAGGTCTGGCCGCTATCATCATCGCAACCTTGATTGTGCTGAACATCATCGATCTCTCTTCTCTCCTCGACTCCGGGAGGAGAACTACCGATGCCAGCGCCACCGAAATGGCTGCTGCCCAAGCTGGTTTACCTGCCACCGATACAGAAACCCCAACGGAGACCGTAGCACCTTCCCCTACATCCACGCCGGATCCGCTGCTTCAATCCAGCCTCACTCCGGGCGATCTGCTGGTCGTCGTGCCTCCCCTCAACTCTACAGATACATATACCCCAGAACCAACTGCCACGGAACAGCCTATATTCACGCCCGCCATCGCCCAAACCCCTATCGGTGGAGGCCTGGGCCAGATCGCCTTCGCCTCGGAACGTAGCGGGATACCACAGATCTGGCTTGTCGATATCGACGGAGCCAATCTGACTCAGGTCACCAACCGCCAGGACGGAGCCTGCCAGCCCGCCTGGAGCCCAGACGGAAGTCAGCTGGTGTTCGTCTCCCCTTGCAGTAAGAATCAGGATCGCTATGAAAACGCCGCGCTGTATCTCATCAATGCGGATGGCAGCGCTGAGCGTCAGCTCACTGAAGGCATCGGAGGGGATTACGACCCATCATAGGCGCCCAATTCACTGATCGTTTACACCTCTGACCGCTCGGATTTCACCAGCATCTATGTCATCGACCCGGCGGTTGGTGGTGAGCCTCTTCAATTGACCAGAAATTCGCCAAACTTTCAACCCGATTGGTCGCCTGATGGGAAACAGATCGCCTCCACTTCGACCCGTCTGGGCACCCCTAAGATCTTCACCATGCCGGACCTGGGAGAGATCGCAGAAGGTGGTCACCAGGCAAGAGAATTTTCTCGCGGGAGCAGTTTTGCTTATGTTAACCCACGCTTCTCCCCTGATGGCATCTCCTTGATATTTATGAAATCTGTCTATCCTCCGGGTAAAAGCACTCTTCCGGAGCTGGTGGGGAGCAAACTGGCTGACCTGGGATTGAAGGAATTCCTGATCGCCTCTCCAGAACGTCTAGGGACTATGAAAGAAGCAGACTTCTCGCCAGATGGAAGGTGGATTGTCTTTGTCAGCTGGCCGTCTTTTAACTACGATATCTATATCATGACCGCGAACGGTAGCGATAAACGGCAGATCACGCTGGATCCGGCAGTCGATTTCGATCCTGTCTGGCGCCCGACTCCACTTCCATGAACATCCAGACTAAACAGATCACATTAAATGGCATAAATGGCGCGAGCGGGACCTATCTCCTGCCTCCACTGGCGGTCAATGACATCACCGCAGCGATCAAAGGCGAAAAGCGCGATCGAACTCATCTGAACGACCTTGCTCTGCGATACCGAATGGCAAAGCGCAGGCAGCGCAGCGTCATGGCAGGAGTCGATCCATTGCTGCTCTCTTCAGCCGGCTGGGGGGTGATTTTCGCCTATTCCGAGAAGGAAAAGCTTTCCGAGATCCAGGAGGCTCTAAGTGAGCTGCTGGCTCTCCGCCGTGCTCAGGCTGGTGAGCGCTACAAAGAATTTTCTGGCGTTGATGCCTACCGTCCGGGTGAGACGAAGAATGATTTCCTTGCCCGCCATGGCGCAGGCCCGGGACCAGTGGACCCGGATAAGGTGCCTTATTATCTGCTCCTGGTCGGGAGTCCGGAGGCTATCCCATATACCTTCCAGTATCAACTGGATGTACAGTACGCCGTCGGGCGCATCTGGTTCGATTCACCCACAGAGTACGCCGGTTACGCCCGCAGTGTCGTGGAAACGGAAAATAATTCTGTGCTCCTCCCACGGAAGGCGGCCTTTTTCGGGACACAGAATCCAGACGATCCGGCAACCGAACTGAGTGCGACGCTTCTCGTTCAACCGCTGGCAACGAAATTGATCTCCGACCAGGTTGGATTCGAATGGAGTATTGAGAAAGTGATCGGAGAACAGGCAACTAAAAAACCTGGCCGGTTTACTGGCCGGCGATGACTTTCCAGCCTTGCTTTTCTCTGCCAGCCATGGGATGGGGTTCCCATGCGACGATCCCCGCCAGGTTCCCCACCAGGGGGCGCTACTCTGTCAAGACTGGCCAGGACCTATGGCCTGGCGCGGTCCTATCCCTGAAGACCACTACTTCTCGGCGGATGACCTCCCGACCGAGGCTAACCTGTTGGGAAGGATGGCTTTCTTTTTCGCCTGTTTCGGCGCGGGTACACCTCGCATGGACGACTTCGCCCATCTCCGTTCCCGCCAGCCGGCTGAAATCGCCAGACAGGCGTTCGTTTCAAGGCTACCCCAAAGATTGTTGAGCCACCCCAAAGGGGGCATGCTGGCAGTCATCAGCCACGTCGAACGTGCCTGGGGCTATTCATTCCAGTGGGAACAGACTGGCAGTCAGGTGGCAGTGTTCGAGAGCACCTTAAAACGTCTGCTAGCGGGGGATCAGGTTGGCTATGCCATGGAATACTTCAATGAACGCTATGCAGAGCTCTCGACAGTCCTGACCAGCGAGTTACAAGGGCTGCAATTTGGGAAATCCATCGACGAACTGGCGCTCGTCGGGATATGGATAGCGAACAATGACGCACGCAGCTATGTGATCTTAGGCGACCCGGCAGCGCGCCTCCCGCTCTGAAACTGAATTACAGGTTATGACCTTCGCGACATTCACACAAAAGATCCACTTCCAATGGCAAAACCCCGTCCTGCGCCAGACCATTTACCCATTCAGAATTCGCAAACTGCTTGATTTCTTGCTGTATTATTACGAGATCGATTTGTGGAAAAAGATGGGTAAGAAACCGGTCGATGCAAGTGTCGCCAACGAGCTGATCCGGGAGCGCAACAGGCTGCAGAACGCTCTGGAAAAAGCCAGGCAAGAGAAAGAACAGATTGCCCCCGCTTTAAAAGCCTTGCAGGCTCAGAAACGAGACGTCATGAATAGCCAGGAGGTCAGAGAGCTGATTTATAAGAGAGCAAACCTCCAGGCGAAGCTGGCAAGCTTACAAGCGCAGATGAACATCACTGGGCGCCGGGTGGACTGGTACGCACAGTTCGCCCCGGAGCACCCTTACTACGAAAGGTACACCAAAGAATACGAACTGGCAAAGATCCCTTTCGAAGGGATTTCTCGAGAGCTGAAAACTGTCACCGAAGCCTATGAATCGAAATTGACCGGTTTCGAGAGCCAGGCGAAGAATCTGAACGAGAAGGGCAGCTCGCTGGATGTTCAAATAAGTCTATTGCAGGCACAGCTTGGTAAAATCCCATCCCTGGAAAAGGACGGCTCGGTCTCCACACGCGCCGCGGTGCTCTGGTTGGTCCACAAATATGAGCAGGACTTGATGCAGCTTGACCATGATAAGTTGCTCGCTAAGGTGTTGGAGAAGTTCGATCGATCACCCAGGGATTATCCAAAATGGCTGGAATACATGGTGATCCATTTCTCCGGGATGCGCTACCAGAGCGCGCATGGGTCTTTGGCCGATCCCAGAGATTTACTGATCTCTTTGAAGATCGAAGAACTGATTAACAAGTCTCGCAACACCAGCCAGGAGAACCTTGATCATGAGATCGGTGAAGCGTTAAAAACCTTGGAAACGAGCAAGGGGGATCTCCAGACGAGAAAACTAAACGAGAGGGAACCATCGAGAATTTCATCCATTGACAGCGAGATGCGCGCCATAGAACGCCAGGCTGCTCTCCTGAATAATTCTTACACGCGCCAGCGCGCCCTTCTGGATTTTCAAATCAATGCGGCTGTGGCTGAGATAAAAAGTCTTTCCGAGGCGCAGATCCTGGCAAGCCTAAAAGCCATGAAAGGACAATTTCCGGAATGGGTCTGGAAAGAAATTGTGAGCCGCACCTCACTACGATTGGAAGTTACCGAGTTGGATTGGGACACACTAACGCCGGAGCAGGTGCGAGAACGTTGGGCATGGGAGAACCAGCGCTGGCGTGCCATTATGGATGCCTGGGAGAATAAGGACATCACCGCTTGGAAGGCACAACATCAAAGGACCTTCTCGCTGATCGTCTCGCGAGCGGTGTGCAATGAGATCGCCGAACATATCCAGCACCTGCGCGGCCTCTTGCCGGTTGGCGGCCTGGCTGCCAAGCCGGTCTGGTACCTGAACAGCCAGAAGGCGAACCCGGGCAAGGCATATTTCAAACGCCCGGTGAACACCAGCGACCTTCGGCCTGGCGCCAGTATCCTGTTCTTGGGCTGGGTGACGGTTGAACCAAACGCCTGGCAGACCGCCAATCCGCTGGCAGGCGCTGATCTGCTCCCTGCCTCTGCCAGACCTGAGACGGTGAATCGAAGCAATATCGTAAAGGGCAATGGAGATAAATGGGTTTACCGAATGGAAGGGAATAAATTCGTTCGTTCCTGTCAGCCGATGATCACGCAAACGGTGCCAGCCGCCACGCCGGGAAAACCCACAAAAGTCAAGATCGTCAAAGGCCCGGTGATCAAGGAATGGCTGCGTTGGACACACGAGGCGACCGTGGTGGATGTCGCCGAGATGGCCGATGGTGTCTATGTGCTGACCTTCGAGACCGGACAAATCGGAATCAACCGGCGCCCTTTGACACATATCCTTAATCGTTGGGATATCTTCGTCGGCTATATTCCCGAATCGTTGGATAACCCGGTAAATCTGGATGATATGCTGGATCGCAGAGTTATCCTCCCGCCGCCAGGCTTACCGCGCTCGGTGGCTGCACCTTCGCCAGCTTCACAGCTTGCCTTTTCGTTGCCCGTCCAGAGTACAACACAGTCTAGTGATCACTACCCCAGCGCTCAGGATGCCCTGTCCACCTGGAAGGGGTTAACGCGTCGGGAGAAACAGGTGGTCGTTCTGCTCTGCCAGGGGAACTCAACACGTCAGATCGCAACCCTCCTGGATACTTCCACAAGCAATGTGAATTCGCATATCAGCCACGCCATGCGGAAGTTTGGATTACGTAACCGGCATGGTCTTTGCGCGGTGCTTGCAGACTGGGATTTCAGCTCGATCAATCTGAAATAATCCCTTATTCCTTCGCTGGCAAGAGATCATCCTCTGTATGTGAGATAATTTTTTCTGCAGATCTCGCCGCTCGTCAAGCTATCCCGATTAATTTTTTGTCTTACAGCCCCACGGGCCACTCGGGAACGCCTCACTCAGGGCATTGGATGGATATGTATTGCAGCCAGTTAAGTAAGCTTTGGTGTGCGTCCAGAGACGGTTCGTCGGCGCTCAAACACACATATGGTGCGCCAAAGCTGTCCAGTACGAAGAACAAAACTGCCTTGTGAGATACCACGCCTGGCGCCATCAGGTTGATATACGCTTCCCTGACCTCGTGATTGGCATCGATGAGATAATCTATCCCGCTTACCGAAGGAAGATCCAATCTCACCTTATCATCGTCGTATTCGGGGAAAATCACGAAGACACTTGCCCCCTGATCCAGGTACTCAGCCATACGTGAGCCAAACGATCTCAGGAAACCCAGGCAGGCATGGCATTGGAGATCGTGCACGAACAGCAACACCCTGGTCTTCTCGCCATAACCAGCCTCCGATGAAATTTGGTTACCGGTGATCGAGATGAGCGCAAAGCGGGGAGTCGGAATCCACCGATCAGCTTCGTCAAACCGGATTTCTAGTATCGCGCACCTCCTTTCGATTGTTAAGGGGGATTTCCCCTGCTCGGGATCCTAGTTTTTCACAAACGCCAATCACCCTTGCCCTGGTTCGTGCGTCGGACGATAGAAGCTATCAGATAATTGATCTGGTCGTCTAATTGCATTGCAATATCCTTGAACGCCTGATAGCGCGTATCTTCATCACCCTCAACCGCAGAGGGATCGGGGAGCGACCAGTGGATTCGCTGAGGGCTGCCTGGAAAGAACGGGCATGTTTCCCGGGCATTATCGCAGACTGTGATGACAAAATCGAAATCCTGGCCCAGGAATTCGGTCAGGCTTTTCGAACGCTGCATCGAGATATCGATGCCCAGATCATTTAGGGCGCGGATCGCCAGGGGATGCACACGCGAGGGTTCATTGCCAGCGCTGAACACCTGGATCCGCCCCTTACTGCGAGCGCGCAGTAATCCTTCTGCCATCTGCGATCGGGCGCTGTTGTGCGTGCACAGAAACAGGACCCGTAAAGGGGGCAGAGGTTCGAGGTTTTCACCAGTCACTTCCATCTGTGACACCTCCAATGCTAGGTGCAGCGCCGACACGCTGCTGAAAAAGAGCTGAGCTGAACGCTCAACGTTGAGACCATGAACCATCTTGCGAGAGTCAGCCCGGCTACGCCATTCGATCAATAAACCCTGAGATCCCAACCTTTGCAAGCGGTTGCAAAAACACTCCTAATCATTTATACCAGATAGTTTTTATAATATATCACGGTCTAATTTAAAAAAAGTCTCAGGTCAATTTGGATGCGGTAATTATTAAATCAATTGGGGTATTATTAGCTAATATGAAAGCCACCTTACACATCCAGCCTGTTTCTACCAGGAGGGAACTTGCCACCTTCGTAAACCTTCCCTGGAAAATTTACGTTAATGACGAAAATTGGGTTCCTCCACTGATCTCCGAACAGCTCAACCGTCTCTATCCCTCACGCGGAGCATTTCACGGCCATGCCGAAGCGATCCTTTTTCTGGCTTATCAAGGGAAAGAACCTGTAGGACGTATTGCTGCCTACATCGACCACCGGCGTGTTGCCCATCTCAGCCGTCAGGTCGGCGCGTTCGGTTTTTTCGAGACCTTGCCCGATTATTCCTACGCGGAAGCATTGTTAGACGCTGCGGTTGACTGGCTATGGGAACGTAATATCGCTGAGATGGTTGGACCTGCCTGCTTCACAGACTTCGAATATCCAGGAGTCCTGATCGAAGGCTTTGACTATTCCCCGATAACTCTGGCAGCCCATTCTCCCCCATACTATCAAGACTACCTGACCACTTATGGTCTCGAGCCGCATCAAGGATTCTCGACCTGGCGCGTATTCGCAAACCAGATGGAAAATGTCCTGCCGGAGATCACCTCGAAAATCCTGACCACCAATGAGGATGAACGGTTCGGGGGAAATTTTATGATCAGGAAGCTCAGGATGGAGGACTGGGAGGCCGACATCCGCATCGTTCACAGGTTGGTGAATGAAAGCTTCATGCGCTCCCCCAGCTATGTGCCGGTATCCGCAGAGGATTTTCTGCAGATCATGGACATGCTGCGAGTTTTCGTCGACCCGGATTTGATCCGGGTCGTTGAAGCCGATGGACAATCGATCGCGGCGTGTTGTGCTATTCCGGACAGGAATCGGGTGTTGAGACAAATGAATGGGCGTTTGTCCACCTTCGACCGGATTCGAATGCGCCGTCTCATCAGCCAGATCGATGTGGCAACGCTCCTGTTTATCGGAGTGTTGGATCAATATCAGGAGAGCGACATCGAATGGCAGCTTTACAGTGATCTTATCAGTACCCTTCTGTCCAGAGGCTTTAGTTGTCTGTCAGGAAATGACTACCCAGGTTTAAGTTCGAGCTCTAGCTCATTGAGAGATCTGTTGGGTGCTGAAGCCTACCGGCGATATCAGCTTTTAAAATTACATCTTTGAATTCTAAAGGAATAAAAAGTCTCTTGGCGATGACCTACTCTCCCACCCTGTTACCGGGGCAGTACCATTGGTGCTGGCGGGCTTAACGACCGGGTTCGGGATGT
>FWPU01000748.1_pt1 | contig 103682 bp, 96 predicted proteins | sample 2228361 | NCBI WGS metagenome assembly FWPU01 (sample SAMEA103939777, study PRJEB20133) | metagenome | reverse complement strand
ATCCGACCTGACCAAACTGGCCTACTGGATGGCGACCGGCAGCGGCAAGACGCTCATCTTGCATCTCAACTATCACCAATTCCTGCACTATCACAAGGAGCCGCTGGATAACATCCTGCTCATCACCCCCAATGAGGGGCTGAGCGAGCAGCACCTGGAGGAACTCGCGGCCTCCGGCATCCCCGCCCGTCGCTTCGACCTGAATCACAGCGGCCTGTGGAGCGGCGGCCGGAACGTGGTCCAGGTCATCGAGATCACCAAACTGGTGGAGGAAAAGCGAGGCGGCGGGGTGAGCGTCCCTGTGGAAGCCTTTGAGGGCCGCAACCTCATCTTCTTGGAAGTCATTATGTCTAGACATAGTTTTAGCCAAGAAGTACGTTGATGCATGGTAAACCGGTGAGACGCACTTTTTGCCTAACGAGGGCATCCAGCGGACGCTCGATACTGCTCGCACGGCTGATGCTGAGCGTGTGTGCCGGACATAGTACAGAGTTAGCGAGGTGCAAGTCCTTGCGCCAGTTGTTCGCGGAGTCGAAGGTTAGGAGCAGGGCAAGGGCGTCATCGGGAGGTGGGGTCTGGAGGAAGCCCAAATGTACGGTGGTGTGGGAGGGGGGAGTCGTGAGACTTCTCCCTATCCCGATTAGTCGGACGACGATGGTAAAGGTTGATCGATGAGAGTAATGAGTACTGAGGAACCGGCACTCTTGGCCGTGAGATAGCCACCGCGGCCGTCGAGGTAGGCTATGTCGTGCGCATTGCCAGTCGCCGCAGCCGACCCAAGGCTACCCCCCATGAGCACGAGTGGGCGCAAATCCAGCTTGCAAACGGCACTGGTCTGGCAGCAGCCGTAGAGGGGGTCGAGGCTGTTATCCATGAAGAATGTCGTTCGTTCCGGCGAACATGGCACCCTGCGGTGGTTAGAATGGCTGCGGCAGTATGAGGCAGCCAACGACACCAGGGCGACCTAAATATAGTCAGGCGTCTCGAAAAATTTCTCTCTTTTCTGCTCTCATGTTTTATGATATGTTGCATAGGGATTAGGCGATACTGATTTATAAGACACACCTGTTGGTAGAGGTGATTTTGCCAAGGGAACTTTCAGATAAAACAGCCGCCAGATGGGAGAATACCCTGAATGGAGAGCACCAATCATCAAGAGGATTCTACGGTCAGATTATCCTTACAGAGAGAAGAAGCTCCAGGAAAGGTGCCTGCTGTTGCTGATATAGAACGAATCGCTGCCCTGACTGATCCGCTGCTACGGAACTTACAGATCACCCACTGCTATCACGAGCTCTCCCTTGCTTTTACCCAGCGTACAGGAGCCCTGGCCAATTGGTGTACCTTTGCTACGTGGGCTTCCAGGCAAGCTGGACACATTATCCGACAAGCAGATATGATCCAGAAGTTTGAACGCCTGTTCAGTCAATCCCCCAAAGCCTCTGAAACAATGGACCGAGTGGTGGCCTCTGTGTTACGTCTGAGGACAGAGCGCGATGCGCTCAGTGTCTGTGAAGCAGTAAAACGGATGATCAATCCTCAAGCGGCCTTTGACCGAGCAAGCGAGGCGATAGGGCGAGGGAATACGAAAATTTTTGGGGAGATTGGTCGAGAGTTTGCCCGCTTTTTAGCTACCTGTTACCATGATACAGTTTTTGACTCACGGAATATCGAACAGTTTTGCGAGGCATTACAACCGGGAGAACCTCCAGACGGACAGCGTTATCTTCGGCAAGCATTCACCCGCTACTACCAGGCCCTCTTTGAGCCGGATAGGAAGATGAGGGCTGAGCTGATATTTTGGGGAAATCTAGAGGCAGGCTTTCATGAGCAGATCCGACTTCAACCAGAGATTTTCGAAGCGCTGAACGCACCGGTGGCTGATCCGCAGCAGATTGCTGATCATCTGCTGGAGGAAAATGTCACTCATCTCAGTTGGTTTTTCCGTCTCTGTCTGTTTCTTGCGCGCCTTCTCCCCTTGTCGTTTCCGCTGGACGAAGCATGTAGCAAGCTGGTAGATCACATGCAAACCTATACCCGCTTGCTAGTCAGCGAAGGTCTTATGACTCTGCATTTACCGAATGGCGAGGTCCTGAAGTTAGGCAGCGCCTTACCGAAAGAATTTCCAGAGACGCTCAGGCATCTTACACATCCAGAATTACTCCGTTTACTGAACCAGATTGATCCGACTCCGAAAAATGTTCAGGAGAGTGGAACGGAAGATTGGGCAAACTGTGCTGATCGTATACATGTTATTACAGACTTCTTCCGGGCGTATCAAGAGGAGCCCTCTCTTTTTTCCGCACCATTTACTCCTGCACAGGTTCTTTTGCTCAAAGCAGGCCAGCGGCCAGCAGGCCTATTCTGAATTCAAAATGCTGGGAATTTCCAAATGTATACCGGGGAGTAAATCCCGCCATGTTCTTCTGAGCCCTGTGCTGTGCCTGGGATATATTCTGCACAGAATCTTATAATTCAAAAATTTTTGCTTTGTGGAGTAACAACTGATGTCTTTCATGGTGCAAGATGAATTTCGTCTCTACTTCGAAGACACAGGTGGAGACAAGCCGGTCATTCTATTTTTGCATGGTGCCGGAGGTAATCATTTGAGTTGGTGGCAACAGATCCCCGCCTTTCGGGAAGAATATCGCTCACTGGAGATCAGCGGACGTTTGGATGATCCCCGGATATACCAGGCGAACCAGGTTGCCATGCCCTAACCAGCGATGCTCTGGCACTACTCGATTACTTGCAGATTGACCGTGCTGCTGTTGTCGCCCAATCTATGGGAGGATAGCCTGCGGTAGGGCTTGCCGTGCTCTGGGCATCGATAGGACTTAATTTTTGCTTACTGAGGATTTTTTTCTGATGTCTCTTGATCTTACACGTGACACGACGCAAGTCATGGGAATCCTCAATGTGACCCCTGACTCTTTTTATGATGGGGGGAGGTATCAGACGCTTGAACAGGCAGTAGCCCATGGGATAGCTCAGGAAGCAGCCGGAGCGGATATTCTGGATATTGGAGGGGAATCGACCAGACCGGGCTCCCACTATATTAGCACAGAGGAAGAGCTACGTCGTGTTATGCCGGTTATCGAAAGGCTTGTGCACCGCGTACAGATTCCATTAAGTGTGGATACCCGGAAAGCGGAGGTAGCGCGACAGGCTATTGCTGCTGGAGTACAAATCATCAATGACATTTCGGCGTTACGGAGTGATCCGGTGCTACCGTCGCTTATTGCGGACACCGGGGTTTTTGTCGTATTGATGCATATGCAGGGTACCCCATTCACCATGCAACAAAATCCTACCTATCGGAATGTGGTCGAGGATATTTTAGAGTTTCTTCAGGAGCGAATAGAATATGCTATGTCCCACGGTATACCGAAAGAACGTATTATTATCGATCCTGGTATCGGATTCGGCAAGACCCTTGCGCATAACCTCGAAATTCTCCGTAATCTTTCCCGGTTTCGGAGTCTCGGTTTCCCTCTTCTGCTGGGCCATTCCCGAAAAGGGTTTCTCCAGAAAGCCCTTGGACTTCCAGTAGAAAAACGGTTGGCTCCGACTATAGCGATTGCGGCCTTAGCTATAACCAACGGAGTCAATATCCTGCGCGTACATGACGTCCAAGAAATAGTCCAGGCTCGCGATATTGTAGAAATGATCCTCCGGCCAGAAAAAGTGCGGTCAGTGCATTGTGAGGAGAAGCGCTTATGAGCAATCGAAATCTGGAAGAAGCTCGACACTATCACACAGCGACCAAACACTCGTATACGAGTGTTCGCGCGAAGACTCACTATCTGGATTGGCAAAATAAACCTGCCCTCTATAAAATTTACCCGGAAGTAGACCTATTTCCTCTTCCCACAGACTTTCCCAAACCAGAAGGAGATACGCTCACCGCTTTGCAGACCTTCGCAGTGCCTCCTGAACAGAACACACCGGTCACTCTGAGCAAGCTGGCGCAAATCCTCTTTTTTGCCGCTGGTCTTACCAAAAAAAGGGACTATCCAGGAGGAGCATATCATTTTCGAGCTGCTCCCTGTGCTGGAGCGCTCTATCCAATCGAGATTTATCTGGAAGTCTCGGAAGCAATTGATGCTCTTCCGCCTGGTCTCTATCACTTTTCTCCCAAACATTTTGGCCTGGGTTGTCTCCGCAAGGGAGAGCATAAGGGAGTATTGTACCAGGCTACTGCCGGACATGCAGCAATACATGCTGCACCAGTAACCTTCATCTTTACCGGCATTTATTGGCGTAGTGCCTGGAAGTATCAGAGTCGGGCTTACCGGTACTGCTTCTGGGATTCTGGTGCTATTGCCGCTCATGTCCTGGCTCTGGCAGCCGCTCTTTCAGTATCAGCTTGCGTAGTCACGGGTTTTGTGGATTCCATGATAGAACGGCTTCTCGGTATAGATAAAAAACGAGAAGGGGGTCTCTTTTGTATCCCTGTAGGACATTCTTCCTCGCTTCCCCTGCCGGTAGAGCATGAACAGATCCCCTCACTCACTGTGAAAGCACTTTCTCTTTCTCCTGAAGAGGTAGAGTATCCTCTGATTGCTCGCCTGCATACTGCTTCTTCTCTAGAAACTCCTGAAGAGGTGCGGACATGGAGGAGTAATCCTCTTCCCTTGCGTACAGCGGAACAGAATGATTTAATCTCGCTTCGACCCCTTCCCGTGCCGGAGCGTCCTGTTGCACCGCTAGGAGAGGTGATCCTCAAACGAGGATCCGCACGCCGCTTTTTACTGAAATCTATCTCTTTTTCCCAACTGAGTACCCTGCTTGATACCGTAACTCAAGGTATTCCAGCCGATTTTCTCCAGAAGAAAAAGAGCAGTCTTCTGGATCTCTATCTGATCAGTAATGCTGTAGAAGGGCTACCTGCTGGCGCTTACTATTTTCACCCAGCTAAACCTGGTCTATACTCCCTCAAAAAAGGAAATTTTCGAGAAGAAGCGGGTTACTTGTGTCTGGAGCAGCCGTTGGGGGCGACGGCAAGCGTGGTATTCTTCTGGTTGACCAATTTTGGTGATCTGCTCGAGGGGTTTGGAAATCGGGGATATCGAGTAGCCCAGCTCGAAGCAGGCATTACCGGAGGGAAACTCTATCTGGCATCCTATGCCCTTGGGTTAGGAGCTACCGGTTTGACCTTTTACGATGATGATGTAGTGAATTTTTTTAGCCCGCATGCCGAAGGAAAGATTCCCCTCTTTGTAGTCGCTATTGGTGTCCCTGCCCCTATTCGATCAAGTAAAATTGTTCAGCTACGGCCTGATCAAATGGTTGGGACTTTTTAGGGAGTGGTACCAGCTTCCTGTATTTCTGGGCGAAGAGCTCTTGATACTACAAAGTGAAGGGAGGATAGGTATAGTCTGCTTTGGTTTTTGCTCTAAACTCTACAAAACTACATCCCCTCTGTTCTGCGAGACACCCGATCTCGATGGAGAAGTAAAGCCGGTGTTGTGAATTCTCTTTTTTGATTGACACTGCTCACAGGACAGCTTATGCTGAGGAGGATGACGGAGAAGCTTTTCCGAATAAAAGCTATATGAGGTTTTTCAATTTTTAGAAGGAGTCAGAGTATGAACGCACAAACCATCCGTATCCCTGTGAAAGCATGGTATGGGGATGAAACCATGGAGTTGCAATTCCCGGAAACCTGGGAAGTGCAGGAGTGTCGCATGCTTGGACACGATACTCCTGCTCTCAATGATGAACAACTCCGCGAGGCATTACACAATCCTCTAGGCACTGAGCGACTGCGGGACATGGCACGTGGGAGAAAACAGGTCGTGATTCTCTTTGATGATCTGACCCGACCGGCTCCTACCTGGAAAATCATTCCTTTTGTGCTTGAAGAACTCCAGGAAGCGGGGATTACAGATGATCAGATCCGTTTTGTGGGAGCTTTTGCCAATCATACAGCGATGTGTCTCGAAGACTTTGCCAAGAAACTTGGACCAGAGGTGGTGCGGCGTTTTCGGATCTATAATCATAATCCCTACGAACATCTGGTCGATCTCGGTAAAACAACCCGGGGGACACCAGTATTGATCAACCGAGAGGTGATGGACTGTGATCTCAAGATCGGTATTGGCGGTTTGATTCCCCATCTCGGTGCTGGATTTGGTGGTGGAGCAAAGCTTGTGCTACCCGGTGTAGCGGGTATCGCTTCGGCAGACCATAACCACCGAGTGCTTGGTGGGATGGGAGGAGATCGTTCGGTACAGAAGAAATCTGTACTGGGCCAGATAGAGGGGAATCAAGTGCGTCAGGACATTGAAGAGGCGGTGCGAAAGGTTGGTCTGGACATGAAGATTGATCTCCTGGTCAACAACAAACGCGAAATTATCGGGGTTTTTGCCGGGGATTTCATCGCCCAGCATCGAGCGGGAGTCGAACAAGCCAAGAAGTTATACGCCACTCGTATGGCGAAAGATTGTGATATTGTGATTACCAATGCCTATCCGATCGAGAACCAGGTGATCAAAGGGGTCTGGCCCGCTAATGTCTCCCTCAAAGAAGGTGGTATAGCCGTTATCGTGGTGCAGAGTGTCGAGGGACAAGCTCTTCATTACCTGGCTGGACGTTTCGGGACGAATTATGGCGGAAATATGTGGGGAGCTCCCAGGCAGTTACTGGTACCGAAGGCTCAACGGGTGCTGGTTTGTTCTTCTTATCTCGCCAAAACGGATCTGGATGTGTATGGGCCTGCCGATAAGGTGATACCATGTACCACCTGGGGAGAGGTGTTAATCCATTTAATGGCTGCGTATCCACAGAAAGCCAAAGTCGCGATCTATCCGTACGCGGCTATTCAGTATCCAGAAGGGGATTAGTTCTTTGCTGAACGAGGTCAGATCCGGAGCAGAAATGGGAGCCTCAACCAGAGCCTCTCTTCTCTGCTCAGTATAAGACGAAGCGCAAATCGCCAGGACAAATCTACCTCGGGGAAATTGGCCTAGTTGAGCATGCCGATGAGCTGTTTGAGTGCCGTGATGTTTCGCTGCACAAGCGAGGCATCACGAGCTTCAGGCAGAGAGTTGAGATAGCTCACCAGGTCAGAAAGAGCCTCGGGATAGGCTTTCATTTGATAATGCAGCATCCCTCGATCGCGGAGTTCTTCATAGGCATGAGGGTTGACCATCAGCAGATACTCTACAGTGGTAATCGCTTTCCCAAGTTCCTGAAGATGGATATAGATACTTTTCAGGTTATTCAGCATGCGTGTCAGGAATTGTTTGGGAGTTACTGGCGTGAGAAAGCTCTTCTGAAAAGGGATACGTTGACCATAGATCTCGGTAAGGAGGGCTGCACAATCTTTTTCTTCCAGTATCTTCCCTCTATGAAATGGATCAATCAGCAGCATCGCCGTGCCGGTCTGATAGCCCACAATAAAATGGCCGGGAAGTCCTATCCCTGCTATCGAAACGCCCAGTCGCTTCCCTAATTCCATATATAACAAGGAAAGAGTGATCGGTATGCCGGTTTTACGATCCAGAACCTCATTAAGAAAACTGTTCCGCGGATCATAATACTCTTCGCGATTGCCTTGAAACCCTTGCTGGACAAAAAGATAGAAGTTTAGATGCTGAATGACCTGATGTGGTTCTCGCTTTGCGCCCAGGTCAGCCGCTATCTCCTCAGCCATACGATCCAGACGGTTAAGATAGAGTGGAATCTGGAGCCTTTGATACTCTTCCCGGGCAATAAGGAGTGCAGCCGTAGCCAGATCAATCTCCTCTTCCGGACGATTCATCAATTCTCCAAACAGAGTCCGTGTGTCAAGCTTTGGAATACTCAATAGACCTCAGTTCCTTTTTTCCCTATCCACTCGTTGCCTCATAAACCATAAAAATGAGGCGTTTACTCCTGGCTGCTTCTTCTGCCAGTACATAAATATCTATAGCACCCAACCCACTGACCGTCAGTGGAAACTGGGGAATACGCCGGGATTGCAAACGGCAAGTAATCCCTTCTCCTTCTAAACATCCCCGAATCAGATGGGCTTCCACTTCATTATAGGTGGTATAAATTTTTTCCCACTCTTCGTCCAGGGCAAAATACGGTTCCGCTTCGTAGGAATAGTCCATCTTCTCTCTACTGAATTACAGATCAGAATATAAAAAAACCCTTTTACAAGTCTAATACCTGGGCGAGCTCTTCATCAGGCACTGTACTCTCTCCTCCTCTCGCTGGTTCTCTCCTCTTGCGGAACCAGGAGAATATCTTGCTCAGGAGAAGGAACAGGATCAGTAACCCGACAACACCGGCTAAGGACCACAGATATAATTCGAGTGTAGCGATCCGTTCCTGTAATGCCTCTTCGGTAGTAAGGAGTTTTTGATCTATCTCCCGACGCAGACGCTTCTGAGCCTGCTCAAGCTTTCCGATCCGTGTATTCCAGGTGTTTTCCAGCGTATCCAGTCGTTGTCTAAAGTCTGAAAGAACAGGCGATGGCTCTGTCTCTTGAGAAGCCAGCGGTTCTGCTTTCAATGGAGTTTCTACCGTTGCAGCCACCGTGAGGACGGTGCTGGATTCAGGAATTTGCTTTGGCGATCCTGTTCTTTTGGATAGCTGCGGTGCTGGTCCGGAAGAAGCTGCTTGTTCTATCGGCTTTGTTTTCGGAGGAGCCACCTGTTCTATAGACTGTGGTGACGCATTCTTGGGTGGAGGCTCTGTTGAAGAAGTGGTGTTTTGCGTACTGCTCTTCCAGGCTATCCACTGGCTATGGAGAATCTGCTGGGCAGCATCGACAGAGAGGGCATTGACGGCCTCTGTAAGATGCTGATAGTTGAGATAAGAGCCGGTACGAAGCCCATGAATGTTTGAGGATATAAAGGCATCTTTATTCTTCTCCCATAACGCCACAACTACTCTACTCAGCGTTTCGTCTGTGGCACCCAGCTTTCGAGCAATTTCCACCAGGGTCTCTCCTCTCTTTACCGGCCCATAGAGTTTTTTCTGGCCGGATACAGCAGGCTCTGTCCGCAATGAGGAGGCAGGAGGAGGGGGAGAAGACAACGGGAAACGTACGGTGTACTTTTCGAAGAGAGTTCCTCCGTTGAATTGCACCTTCACCAGGAGATCCAAGGAGGGTTGCTCAATTTTCCTTTTTGAAGAGAGCTGAATGAAAAGAGGACCCTTTCGATTACCTGTGGTGCGAACGGAAACGCTCTCTAAAGCTGAAGTCCATTTTACTCCGAGTTCTCGATAGTCAGCTCGACTCCCCAAAGAAACCCGGAAGTCTTTTCCCCAATCCTCTGGGCTAATCCGAAGAGGAATACGCGCACGCAGAGGTTCTCCCTGACGACTCTGCACCTGGAGTTCCCCAAGGGAAAGTGCCCATGTTTCCAGAGGAGCTAACATGAGGAGGAAAATTCCTCCGGCCAGAAGAAAGGTTTTCATTGGCTCGATCCATCTTCTTCTTGCGAGATTGTAGTCGGTGACCAGGAAAAATGTGATTCCTGGTCACTGTTTACCTTGCCCTGTACTTAAAAAAGGATTGCTTTAAAATACTCTCGTCTCATTCGGGCAATAGTCGCAATAGAGATTTCTTTTGGACACACGGCTTCACATTCACCAATATTGGAGCAATCTCCAAATCCTTCCTTATCCATCTGTTCAACCATCCGGAGTACTCGTTGTTTTCGTTCCGGGTGCCCCTGAGGCAATAGAGCAAATTGGGAGATTTTGGCCCCAACAAACAGCGAGGCTGAAGCATTGGGACAAGCTGCCACGCAGGCTCCACATCCAATACATGCCGCTGCATCCATCGCTTGCTCTGCCTTGTCTTTAGGAATGGGAATAGTATTTGCGTCTGGAGCACCACCGACATTGACCGATATATAACCACCGGCAGCAATGATCCGATCAAATGCACTCCGGTCCACCACTAAGTCTTTAATAATTGGGAAAGCCTTCGCTCGCCATGGTTCAATAATAATAGTGTCTCCATCTTGAAAATGACGCATGTGCAACTGACAGGTTGCCGTGGCATGATGCGGACCATGGGCGATGCCATTAATCACTAAACCACACGCCCCACAAATCCCTTCCCGGCAATCACTATCAAACTCAATAGGTTCTTCTCCTTGTTTGATCAGACGTTCGTTCAAGACATCGAGCATCTCTAAAAATGACATATCAGGCAGGACATCGGTCACCGTGTAGGGCACCATCGTTCCCGCACTCTCCGCATTGGCCTGTCTCCAGACGCGCAGATGGAGCGTCATCTTCTTTTGCATGGATCTGTTCTTCCTCCTTCGCCTCTCACTTGTAGCTCCGTTGAGTTAATTCCACATTCTCGAAAATCAGGGGTTCCTTGTGGAGGATTGGCTCTCGCCCATTAGCATATTCCCATGCTGCTACATAGCAGAAATTCTCATCATCTCGCTTTGCTTCTCCTTCTGGAGTCTGACTTTCTTCACGGAAATGCCCGCCACAGGATTCAGTGCGATGTAAGGCATCCAGGGCCATTAATTCTCCTAATTCCAGATAATCAGCGACCCGGCCAGCAAATTCGAGACTTTTATTCAGGGTATTAGAATTACTCGGGATCAAGACATTCTGCCAGAACTCTTCCCGGAGTCGCGGAATGGCTTCGAGAGCATGCTTGAGACCTGCCTCATTTCGTGACATCCCTACATAATCCCACAGAATACTGCCTAATTCCCGATGAAACTCTTTGACTGTCTTGTGGCCTTTGATGGAGATAAGCTTGGTGAGCCTTCCTTTTACTTCCATTTCCGCATCTTTAAAAGCCGCATGGTCTGTGGTGATTTTGGGCAAGGGTGTACTGGCCAGGTAATCGCCAATAGTATAAGGAGCAATAAAGTACCCATCTGCCAGACCTTGCATAAGAGCGCTTGCTCCGAGCCGATTCGCCCCATGGTCGGAGAAATTCGCTTCTCCCAGGACATAGAGCCCAGGAATAGTGCTCATCAGGTTATAGTCTACCCACAGCCCACCCATCGTGTAATGGATGGCTGGATAGATGCGCATAGGTACTGTATATGGATCCTCACCGGTGATCCTTTCGTACATATCGAAGAGGTTTCCATATTTCTCTTGAATGACCGATTTCCCTAGCCGGTTAATAGCATCCGTAAAGTCAAGATAGACCGCAAGGCCGGTTTCACCAACGCCTCGTCCCTCATCACACACCTCTTTAGCATTACGCGACGCAATATCACGGGGAACCAAATTGCCAAAGCTGGGATATTTTCTTTCCAGGTAATAGTCTCGTTCTTCTTCAGGGATTTCATTCGGCGGTCGGGTATCCCCTTTCTTCTTTGGAACCCATACCCGTCCATCGTTACGCAGACTCTCACTCATGAGAGTAAGTTTGGATTGATGATCACCCGAAACGGGAATACAGGTCGGATGAATCTGCGTATAGCACGGATTGGCGAAATACGCTCCGCGTTTGTAACAGCGCCAGATAGCCGTAGCATTGGAATTTACCGCATTCGTGGAAAGATAATACGCATTTCCATAACCCCCGGTACAGAGCAGGACAGCATCCCCCACATAAGATTCAATGGCACCATTGATCAGATTACGCGTCACAATCCCTCGCGCTTTACCATCCACAACCACCAGATCGAGCATCTCATGATGGGGATAGATGGTCACCTGCCCGGCATCAACCTGACGCATCAAGGCACTATAAGCTCCCAAGAGCAACTGCTGTCCAGTTTGCCCTCGGGCATAGAATGTCCGGGAGACTTGAGCACCACCAAAAGAGCGTGTGGAAAGCAATCCACCATATTCTCGAGCAAAAGGCACTCCTTGCGCCACACACTGATCGATAATATTCACGCTTAATTGTGCCAGCCGGTACACATTAGCTTCCCGAGAACGATAATCCCCACCTTTGATCGTATCGTAAAAAAGGCGCCAGATACTGTCCCCATCGTTGGCATAATTTTTCGCCGCATTAATCCCACCTTGAGCAGCAATACTGTGGGCACGTCGTGGAGAGTCATGAATACAGAAGCTCTTCACCCGATATCCCAGCTCGCCAAGCGAAGCAGCCGCAGAGGCTCCAGCAAGCCCGGTTCCCACCACCAGGATTGTATATTTACGTTTGTTTGCAGGATTGACTAATCTAATATTCGCTTTATGTCTGTCCCATTTTTCGGACAGCGGACCGCTTGGAATTTTGGCATCGAGTGTCATAATTGTTATACTCCCGTGAAATAGATCCAGATCGGGATAAGCAAATAGCCTACAGCAATAACCACAGCCAGGCCATAGCCCAGGGCGTACAGCGCAGAGGTATACCGGGGATGATTCACTCCTAGAGATTGGAATGCACTCCAGAAGCCATGACTGAGATGCAAGCCGAGAGGGATCATAGCGACGACATACCAGAGCACATACCATTTATTACTAAAGACTTCGATCACCAGACGATAGAGATCCCGCACACTCTCTCCCTTGATCTGTGCGACATAGCCCTCCGCAATTCCTGGACCAAATTTAAAGGTCTTGAGATGAAGAACGGTAAAGACAAGCACTACGAATCCGCTATAGATCATGGTAGAGGATCCAAAGGATTTCCGGCTGGGCTTTCCAGCACTCTCTACTTTGTAATAGGAAACTGGTCGCGCTTTTCTTTTTCCGAGAGCAATAGAAGCAGTGGTAAGGATATGGAGAAGAAACGCAGCTAACAGGATGAGTTCAATGACAATTAGAATCTTCCCCAGACTGATCAAAAAGTGAGAATACGCGTTAAATACCTCTCCATGACCAGTCAATAAAGTGAGATTTCCCAAAAGATGGACCACAATAAACAGAAAGAGTACTGCACCGGTTAAACCGGTCAAAATTTTTTTGCCAATCGAAGACCACAACACTGAAGAAGATGAAGGCATAGGCTAGACTCCGCTACGTGAGGATAGGATATAGTATGTCAATCAACAACCGATCAGAAAACCTGAACAAGACCAGCATGAGTCACTTTTTCTGGAAACCCACCTATACTTTACTCTCACCAGGCCTAGTTGTCAAGATGCTATACAAAGTATCCCAGGGCCCTCCCTCTTCTCCCAGAGGGGAGTTCCCAATGTCTCGTAAAGCCTCTACTTGATTTCTCTCCTCTCTTATAATAAGGTCTTGGGTAAGTGAGACTTGCTCAAGAGGAAAGGAGATATGCTATGTCCCGGAAATTGCCTGTAGTGGGGTTAACTGGTGGTATTGGGTCTGGAAAGAGTACCGTGTCGCTGCTGTTACAGGAAAGAGGAGCCAAGATTATTGATGCGGATAAAATGGGACACCAGATTTATCTTCCGGAAACGGAAGCGTGGAAGGAGATTGTGGCGACGTTTGGCACCGAGGTGCTCAATGCAGACTGCACCATTAATCGTGCAGCCCTAGGGCAGATAGTGTTTGCTGATACACAGGCCTTAGCCAAACTCAATGCTATTACTCATCCGCGTATTTATGCGGCGATTGCCGAACAGATTGCCGCTCTTCGGCAAAACCCTCCTCCTGCTCTTCGAGGGATTGTAGTAGAGGCAGCGGTGTTAATTGAGGCGAACTGGATACCTCTGGTCGATCGGGTTTGGGTCGTGGTCGCTTCGGAAGAAAAAGTGATAGAAAGGGTAATGCGACAACGGGCTCTTACCCCGGAAGAGATAAAACGCCGTCTCGCTGCTCAGCTTTCTAACGCAGAAAGAACGCGGTATGCCGATCTTGTCCTCGTAAATAATGGTACTCTTGAGGAGATCAAAGCGACGGTGGAGAAACAGTGGGAAGCTTTGGTCGCGTCATGCCCCTGATCCTTTTTCTTGATATGTCCAGGCAAGAAGAGGGTAGTCTCAGTCGAAAGAGACTACCCTGTCCCATCGTTTAGGAAAGAAGAGCTTCGATTTTTTCGACAATTACCTTTTTTGGTACTGCACCGATGAGTTGTTCCTGTTGCTGTCCATTTTTAAAGAACAACAGAGTGGGAATACTTCTTACTCCGTATTTAATAGAAGTCCCTTGATTATTATCGACATCCAGTTTTGCCACTTTGAGCTTTCCTTCATACTCGGTGGCTAACTCTTCTACGATTGGAGCAATCATCCGACACGGGGCGCACCAGGTCGCCCAAAAGTCGACCATAACCGGAAGGTTAGATTTTAAGATCTCTTGTTCAAAGTTCGCATCGGTAACTTCCACAGGTTTTCCCATAGTTTTCTCTCCTCTACCGTCTTATACTCCCCTCTACACTATACACTCCCAGGCAGAGGGGATGGTCTTCCTGTCACCAGGCCCCATAGCCTTTTCGCGTACTGACAATGTACAAAGGCCTGCCAGGCCAAATTTGGCTCTTTCTTTCTTAATACCGTCTAAGATAGCATGGAGAGGAGAAGGTGTCAACTTGGGGGGAAGAAACTACTTCGTTCATTGGTCAAGCTGGATAGATCTATGCAGACAGTACCAACATGAGGTAAGGAGTCGCCGCAAAAAAAGCCCGGGAAAGATAATTCTCCCCTTCCTTTTTTTGCGGCTCAGGGAGACGTGATTACTTATCTCTTCCTTGCGGCTGCTCGTTTCCCTTTCTTGGCCTTTACAATATCCCGGAGCAGCTTGCCCGCACTGAACTTGGGAGCCTTCGTGGCCGGAATCATCATCTCTTGACCAGTTTGCGGGTTTCTTCCTTTTCGTTTCTTCCGTTCCGTAACAGAGAAGGAGCCAAAGCCAACCAATCGGACGGTGTCATCCTTGGACAGAGCCTCCATCACGGTTTTGGTAAAGGAGTCCAGGGCTTTCCCCGCCGCTTTTTTTGTAATACCGGCGTCCTTAGCCATACGATCGATGACATCTCCCTTGTTCATTCTTTAACCTCCCTCCTTGTGTTGATAGATGCGCTCTCAGGGCCTCTTGAGGAACAAGCTCTCCCTTTCAGCCCCAAAACCGTTTTAGCCATTCCCCGTGAGGCTCCAGTAGCGGTTTCTCAAAACACGCTATATTGTAAGCCGCTCCTCATCAGATGTCAATGGGAAAATGATGATTTTACAGGCTTTTTTTCATTTTTTTTATCTCAAGACCCTTTCGTTTGATTACAACCCATCCCATTAAGGCTCTATTCTGTAGGCTTCAAGGGCTGGCTTGACCGGACGATTGAACCAGAGCGGCCTTCGTAATCCTCCTGGCCCAGGGGCTGGTCTGGTCATCTGGAGCCACTGCTGATACACCTGAAAAGCCTTCTCCGTATCCACCACGATATCGCCATACCGATCCTCTGGGGCTGCTTTCTCGATTCGGACTTTTTGATGCCAGCAATGCTGGCCACTCACCGGATCCGGATGTACCGGAAAGGTGAGGTTTTGATGTACCCCTACTTCTTGCCACCAGATCCGCTCAGAGTCTGGATCAGAGCTCGAAAAAGGATGCACGCCTTCCAGTTGACGCATGCGCCATTTCCCGGGGGCTTCCCGTTGAAGATCGACCAGAGCGGATGACCACCGATCGTTCCCTTCTCCCTCTTGCAAACGCCAACGCCCCAGGTGATGGGAACACGCTACTACACCCGGTCGAATCCCTTCGGTGACCCATACTCTGTTTACAAAGTATCCGATCTCGGTATTCACCCTGACCAGATCTCCCGTTTTCAATCCTAACCGCCTTGCATCCTGCGTATGCATCCACACCGGGTTATTGTGAGAGATCTCGTAGAGCCATTTGGAGTTACCAGAACGGCTGTGAATGAGTGTGGGTAAGCGAAAGGTAGGAATCAGGGGAAAATCACCTTGCTCTCGATTCATGTGTTCCCAATGGACATGACTCTTAATATAACCAGGGAGGGCATATTCTGGCCATTTCCACTCTTTGAGCGTTTTGGAGTACAGTTCGAGCTTACGTGATGGGGTCGGAAAACCTACATAGGCTTTTCCATCTATTTCTACTCCGATTGCCTGACCGTTTTTACTGATCACCTTGCTAATGGGATCAATGGTAGCTTGATCCAAATCAGTAGAGGATACAGGATGCTCATGTAAATTGTAGACCTTTTCTTCAATCAAAAACGCGCCATACTTGCGCATATACTCAAGGGGAGTAAGTCCCTCTTCCTGAGCTTTTTGGGGCAATCCTGGGATACTGTTTTCAAAGATCCATTGATAGTACTCACTAATCTTAAGCTTTTCTCCCGGTCGATACGGCGATTCAAAATACTGGCGTATCCCGAGGCTCCCATCCGGATCAATCCGCCAGGAGAGCTCAATCCAGAATTCATCCTCCTCCCAGACCTCCCCTGGATTCGCCTGATAGGTGAACTCTATCTGCTCTCCCAGCTTTTCCCGGGCTACACGGAGCACTGGTTGCCGAAAACTGATCCACTTGGCAGCGTGAGTCTCCTGACTCTGGAGATCATGCCGTTCAGAAGCCACGCCCATGGGGAGAATATAATCGGCAAACCAGGCCGTTTCACTCCAGGTGGGAGTGAGAGCAGCATGTAACCCCACTTTCTCCTCATCCTGCAGCATTTCTAACCAGCTCGCTCCGTCAGGATTAGTCCAGACTGGATTATAGACCCGGGTAAAGTAGACATCCAGTTTCCCCCGTCCTTCACGCACAAAGTGTGGCAAAAGGAAACTCAGCTCATGATGAGCCAGTGGATATTCTTTCGGCCACAAAATCTCATTCCAGACCTTTTGAGGAGGAGGTTTGAGGAACGGAGTAGCTACAAATTTATCCCATCCGTTTGGTGAGGTCCCACCCGGGGTTCCGACACTACCGGTAAGCACATTCAGAAACTCCAGAGAGCGAGCCACTTGCCACCCCCCAAGATTTCCGGCAGCCGTATTCCGCCAGATGTGTGTGGAAAAGGCAGAGCCAGCCCGCGCAATCTCAAGAGCCACTTCCCTGATGAGTTTGGCGGAGACCCCGCTCTCTTGTTCCGCAAACTCTGGGGTATAGTGTGCATAGATCTCTTTGAGCTTGTGGACAAAGTTTTCAAAGGTCGGTTCCAGGGAAGGGTGCTCTTCACGCATATACTGATCCCAATTCGTCCAGCGGCGCACAAACTCCCGATTGTAGAGGTCCTGCTGTAAGATGATATTGGCCATAGCGAGGAGAATAGCCGATTCCGTACCAGGCCAGGGTGCCAGCCAGTAATCAGCCATAGAGGCCGTGTTGGAAAGTCTGGTATCCACTACCGCAATCTTGGCTCCCCGCATCTTCGCCTCAATAATACGCTGAGCATGGGGATTAAAGTAGTGTCCTGTCTCCAGATGCGAGCTTAGCATCAGGATAAACCAGGCGTTGGCATGATCCGGAGAAGGACGATCCATCCCATGCCACAGAGCATATCCCACACGGGCACTTGCGGAGCAGACATTGGTATGGCTGTTGTGCCCATCGATACCCCAGGCTTGAAGGACACGATCCATATACCCATCATGCCCCGGACGTCCGACATGATACATGACTTCGTTTCTTCGCCCTTCCTGAAAGGCTTTCCGAATTCTCGATGCCAAGGTGTCCAGGACTTCATCCCAGGTAGTCCGTTCCCATTTCCCTTCTCCCCGTTTCCCCACTCGCCGCAAGGGATAGAGAATACGGTCAGGATCATGCACTTGATTGATAGTAGCAGGTCCCTTAGCACAGTTTCGGCCCCGGCTTGCCGGGTGTATGGGGTTTCCTTCAAATTTGCGCACCTGCATCGTCTCTTTATCGATATATGCTAACAGGCCACAGGCTGCTTCACAGTTAAAACAGATCGTTGGAACCAGCATATAGTGTTTCTGAATTCTCTTCGGCCATTGAGTAGCGTCGTATTCTACCCAATCATCCCATTTGTCTACGGGTGGAAAATTGGAAAGTCCACCAGTAGTTGAAGGAGGGGAAGAAGCCACCAGAGCTCCCCGAGAGCCTTCTTCTACCAAAGAGAGTACTTGCTTGAAAAAGGGGAAAAATTTTTTAAAACTCATCATCCGGCATCTCCTTGATATTTTCTTTAACTTTAAAAAGCGGGTATTGCCTCCTGATTATTCAAAGCCCTTTATTGCAAATATTGCAAACCTGCCCCAGCATCAAGCAGAATATGCAGACAACATGGGAAGCGGCTCCACGCATGTCATCTTTACTATTAGCTTAACGGTACCGCTTGGCCTGCCATAACCCAAATATGTTCCAAGGCCAACAGTCCAGCCAAGGCCAGCCCACTCGCCAGAAAAGCGATCAACGAGGAGGGCTCCAGGCCAAAGAGCAAAAGCAAGGGGAAGAGATTACCTCCCACTACCACACCTCCCCAAAAGAGTGCCTTAAAAGGACCGGCTACAATTAAACGAATGGCTTGCGACACGTCTCGATTCGGATGGGGCATGAGGAGTTCACCAAAAATAAGGATAAAGAGATTGAAAAAGAGGCTCCAGCCCAAGGCTTTGTTCAGCAGAGAAAGCGCTGGCTCTTCAACGCCACCACTCAAGCCACCAAGAAAGAGTAAAGCGGCAGCACCTGCTAACACAGCCTGTATGAGTAAATGGAGTGGCATAAGCGAACTCTGCCAGAGATCCCGCCCCTCAGCCTGCCCAAAGAGAAAACCGGTATAAATAGCGGTTAATACCGCAAAGATGGCTCCAGGCCAGAAGAGGACAGCTCGCAATCCCTCGAGCCCAATAAGGGCAGCTAAGAACCAGAGACCAAGCAGGAGGCCATAGATGGTGATGATATACGCTCCAATTGCCAGCCAGGATTTCCATTGGGGACGAAGTAAGATGGTGTAAAAGCGTTCTGGTCTCTTTAAATCAAGAATCAACAAGGCTCCTGTGATCAGAAGAAACAGGAGAGACAGAAGACTACCACCCCATTTCAAGAGCCCACTCTCCGGTAATAAGCCAAAAGCCGGAAGCAATCCTCCCACGAAAAAGGCTCCTGCCGCTATCGATTTCGTCCAGATATACAGAGAAACCTTACCTCCCCAGGTAGGCTGATGTGGCACGTCATAGACAGTGCGAGCATGCGTTTTGAGCATTTCCAGGAGATCGACCCCTTCTGGAATAGGGGACAGGGCTTCACTCCAGAGATAGCTACTTTGCTGAGGAGCCGAGTTTGGCGTGATGGCGTGTTCATCGGCATCAATATAGAAGAGTTTGGGTTGAGTGCCTTGTTCCGGTTTCCGAACCTGCACAACCTCCCGGTTGATCAATTGCGAAATCTCGCTGGTGGGGTCGGTCAGGTCTCCAGAAATGATCGCTTGCTCTGGACAGACAATTTCACAGGCTGGCTTAAGGCCTACTTCTACTCGATGGGCACAGAAATGGCACTTCGCAGCGGTATTCGTTCCGGGATCAATATAGAGAGCATCGTACGGGCACGCGTGCATACAGGCCTTACAACCAATACACACTTCTTGATCAAAATCCACAATCCCATCTGGACGTTGATAAAGCGCAGTAACCGGGCAAATATATACGCACGGTGGATTAGCACAATGATTACATCGCAACACTGCGAAATGGCGACGGGTATGAGGAAATTCTCCCTTTTCAATGTACTTTACCCAGGTACGATGTACGCCTAATGGGACGTTATTTTCTTCTTTACAAGCGATACTGCAGGCATGACAGCCTATACATTTACGATGATCAATCAGGAAACCGAATTGCATGCGCTTCTCCCTTTAGTCAGGTCTGGACGAATAAAAGACCATGGTAAACGATGATGGCTTAGACCACTTGACAGCATTCTGGGAGCCTATGGACCAGAGGCAACAGCTCTCGAGGAAAGGTTTCTTTACTCGCTGTAAGATTTTCCACTACCTGTTCCCGGGTCTTTGCACCAGGAATGACTACAGAGACAGCAGGCTGCGTTAAGACGAACTGCAGAGCCCGCTGAGCCAGACTGAAAGTGGTAAGATGGGGCTTGAGAAGCTCCTGCAGATGCCCTACGAGAGCGATACGTCTCTGTTTGAGATCCTCTGACCAGCTTTGCCGGAAATCCCCCGCTGGGAAGAGAGTCTGCAGCGTATATTTACCGGTGAGAAAACCATTGGCGAGCGGTTCTCGCGCAATAATACCAATCTGCTGAGCCTGCGCTACTGGAAAAAGGGTCTCTCCTGGGGTACGACAACAGAGATTATACGGTATCTGCAAGGTATCGATACCTCCCGCTGCTATAGCGGTTAATCCTTCGAAGAGAGTATGAATCGATAACCCATAGAATCGAATTTTCCCCTGGGTTTTGAAAGCTTCCAGCGCCTCATATACCGCATCCAGGGCAAAACCTGCTGGAGGATTATGTATCTGATAGAGGTCTACATAATCGGTTTTGAGTCGTTTGAGACTCTTCTCTAACGCAAAACAGAGATAAGCAGGGGAGAGATTCATCCGTACCGGTCCATGATAAAAATCCCAGCCAACTTTGGTGGCAATATACACGCTCTGACGTGTTCCACGGAGAGCAGTACCGAGCAATTTTTCGCTATGCCCATGCCCATAGATATCGGCGGTATCGAAAAAATTACACCCCAGCTCAAGAGCCTTGCGAATAGTCTTCAAGGCTTCCTGGTCATCTACAGGGCCGTAACTATGGCCATGTTTGGCCCCTCCCAGCGCCCACGTGCCCATCCCAATCTCGGAAACAAGCAGACCGGTTCGCCCCAGTAATCGATAGCGCATCTCTTCTCTCCCCCCTCTCGGTCTACTTCATCTACCATACCTCCTGAGTGAAAGTCAAGCGCTCTTCCTGGTTTTTCTCAGTGGTGATCCACACGCGGACGGATTTCGTACTGTCGGAGTTCACGTACAAGTTCGATGAGCCCTTCAATCGCTGCGGCGAGAAATTTTTCTCCCTTTTCTTTAGTGGCTTTGGTAGCATCTCCCCGCACCCCACTGGTAGAGAAAGTGCTCCAGTAGGGCATCAGAAAGAGATGGGAGGCATCTTTCGGCTTTCCGGCGGTCAAATCAGAGATAAAACTCTTCGACGTGGCGGGCATTTCTTTTGTTGCTTTGCTCATATCCACCATCTCTGGCTTAAGGGCGAGGTACAAGGAGGTTTCAAACTCACAGGCATGACTCATCCCGCCAATCTCGGTCTCTCGAATCTGTGCTGCCACCTCACGGACTTTAGAGAGCGCCCAATAGTTAACAGAACCGCACAAGATCTTTCCCTCGGTTTCCATAATAGCTAACCGGCCAGCCACTTCTAAAAAGGGAGTATTGCTCCCATGGCCATTCACCAGGAGGATACGTTTGAATCCGTGATGAGCAAGGCTTTTGCAGATATCGAGTACGTAATTGATAAAGGTTTGTCCATTGATGGTAATCGTTCCCGGAAAATCCATGTGATGAGGGCTATAGCCATGAGTGACTGGCGGAATCAGCACGATCTCCTCCCAAAAGCGCTCCGCAGTCCGCCGACACACTTCGGTACAGAGTAATACATCAGTATCGATGGGTAGATGATACCCGTGATCTTCGTAGGTAGCCACTGGAACCACTGCTACACGATCTTCTTTAACCACCTCTCGAATTTCTGGCCAGGTCATATCACCCAAAAAAAATTTCGGTACTGCCATGTTCGTTCTCCTTCTCATGTCTTTAGTGTCCTTGATAATTCCCTTTTCGTTTCTCGATAAACGCCCGCTTAGCCTCTCTGGCATCCTCAGAATCTTTCAACCGCTGAGTCACGGCTGGTTTAAAGAGTTGCCAAGCAGTGGGTGGATAGTCAACAGGCAAATCCAGACCACGCAGGATACATTCTTTCGCCGCCTGTACACCTAGAAGGGGATGCTGGCAGATCTTTTCCGCTATTTGGGTTGCGGTGGGCACGAGCTCAGGCAAAGGGACCACTTTGTTGACATAACCCAAACGATACATCTCTTCTGCGCTGAGACGTTCCCCGGTCATGACCATATACATCACCACCTTCAGGGGAAGTTGCCGTGGTGCCCGGAAAACTCCTCCCCCACTGGCAATTTCGCCAATGGTTACTTCTGGTAAACCAAAAGAGGCATGTTCTGCTGCTACTACAATGTCACAGTTAAGAGTGATCTCCATCCCTCCACCGAGTGCATAGCCATTGACTGCGGCAATCATCGGTTTCCATATCTCCGTGGGGAGCATACCGGTCGGTCCAATATGCTCAGGAGAAGCATAATGCCACTCTCCCCATGGTGGGAGTTCATCCGCATGCGCAGCCATCTCCTTGATATCACTCCCCGCACAAAAGGCTTTTTCTCCAATCCCGGTGAAAATAACAACCCACACTTCCGGGTCTCTCTTGAAATCGAGCAGAGCATCCCATAATTCCCGTTGTGCTGGATAATGCAGAGCATTCATGCGCTCTGGGCGGTTGAAAGTAATATACGCGATCTGGTCTTTCTTTTCGTAAAGAATATACTCGTAGGGCATCGATCTCTCCTTTTTGCTCTTGATGATTTTCTATTCATCCGTTACTATGAGTCACTACTCCTTCTTTTGTCAACTTCATATGGAGCCATTCACGGATACATGCCACTCAATTTGTTAAAACGGTTCTGGAAAATAGATCTTCCCTCTCAGACTTCTCACCAAGACCACTCTTCTCTTCCTCCCTCCTCTTCCCCTTCCCGTCATGACCCCTATGCCGCATTTCGAGTGCGGAACTATCGACTCTACGTGTGGGGATGGTTTATCTCTATGGTAGGAACTCGTATCCAGGCTGTGGCAATTGGGTGGGAAGTATATCAACGCACAGGTGAGGCCTTGGCGCTAGGCCTGGTAGGGTTAATGCAAGCCCTTCCTACCATCCTTTTGGCCTTGCCCTCTGGATATCTGGCTGATCGCTTTCATCGCCGTACCATAGTCATATTCAGCCTCGCTGGAATGGCCGTCACCTCTTTCAGCCTGGCTATTCTCTCTTTCACCAAGAGTGCTATTGTTATCATGTACGGCCTGCTGTTACTGGATGCAACGGTGATGATTCTTGGTCGTCCAGCTCGAGTAGCCCTGTTACCTCAAATTGTCCCGCCAGCCGTCTTTCCCAATGCCGTAGCCTGGAGTATGAGCATGCAGCATCTCTCCTCTGTACTGGGTGCCGCCGTGGGAGGGTTTATAGTGGCCTTTAGTGTACCAGCCGCTTATCTCCTCAATACCATAACGGCTCTTGTGTATATCTTTTCTCTGCTACAGCTTGATATACAGGATAAGATGACCAAGCCTATCAGCCAGCCTCCACTGCGTACCCTCGTAGAAGGTCTTCGTTTCGTGTGCAAGACGCGACTCATTTTGGTAACAATTTCCCTGGACATGTTCGCCGTGCTCCTTGGGGGTGCCGTATACCTGTTGCCTATATTTGCAGAAGATATTCTGCAAGTTGGCCCTACTGGCTTTGGCTGGCTCCGGGCAGCTCCAGCGATAGGAGCTTTTTGTATGGCTCTGTTACTGGCCTACCTGCCTCCAATGCGGTATGCGGGACGGAACCTCCTCCTCGTGGTCGCTGGATTTGGAGTCGCCACCATCATTTTTGGCGTATCCAGATCGTTTTGGCTCTCTCTGGCTATGCTCTTCCTCACTGGAGCCCTCGACAATGTGAGCATGGTCATCCGGCACACCCTGGTACAACTCTTGACACCAGATCAGATGCGTGGCCGTGTATCTGCCGTGAATAGCGTATTTGTCAGTGCCTCCAATGAATTAGGAGGAGTCGAATCGGGGCTGGTAGCCCACTGGTTTGGACCGGTGTTTTCCGTAGTCAGTGGCGGAATTGGGACCATTATCGTTGTCCTCATCGTTACGCTTATTTCTCCAGAGCTCCGTGCTTTGGGGACTCTTCACGACATCAAGCCAGTGGAAGCAAAACCTCCTCTAAACCTCCTAGATTGACCTCTTTCGGTTCCACCGTTACTTCATAACCCTCTTGGCGAATCTGTTCCAGAGAGGCACGGGTATCGGTGGTAGCCAGGGCAAAATGGATTACAGGGTCATTGGCAGCAGGACTCCCTACGGTGGGAGAAGTAGTGGTAGGCTGAAAGAGTTCCATATGACTCCCATCCCTCATATCCAGAAGAATAATCTTTCGTTCTGGAGTTCCAAATTCGGCTACTATGGGCATACCGAGTATATCTCGATAGAGTCGCAGAGAGGCCTCCCAATCACGAGTTTGTATAGCCACATGATGCATCCCACATCCTGGAATTTTAGTATTTTTTGTTCCAACAGGCATATTACATTGATCCTTCTTTATTTGGTAAACTATTGAGTGACTATATTCAACTCTCCATCATCAACTTGCAGTCTAGACCAAAGATACTGGTCTTCTAACCCTACAGCAGGAAAAACGACCCTCACTGTAGCCAAGAGATGACGAAATGTCAATAAGGGAAACGGACCCCTCGGTCTGAATTTAGGGTGGGATCACGAACCGCATAACAGAGTAATTATACCTGGGGACAGGACGTGCGGGGATCGGTCAATTGCAGCTTTAAGATTCTGCTTGACTTTTTTGATAAGAAGGGTTATATTTATTCTTGGTAAGCAACAGAGAGAATATTTGCTGGAAAGAAGAATGATTTGACCGTAGAAGCTCTGGAATGCTTTTACGGTTTTTTTATTGTCTAGCAGCAAAGATGATCTCAAAAGAAAAACATTCACCAAGAAGGAAAGTTCAAAGTATGGCACTAGGAACAGTCAAATGGTTCAACGAGCAAAAAGGGTACGGATTTATCACACAGGAAGATGGCAAAGATGTCTTTGTGCATTTTTCAGCTATTAATGGGACTGGATTCAAGACCTTGCTCGAAGGACAGCGGGTACGTTTTGAGATCATCACTGGTCAAAAAGGCCCCCAGGCAAGTAATGTTGTAATCGAAAATTAAACCCGAACACGAGCAGCGAGAGCATTCTTCTCTCGCTGCTCGTATTTTGGAGAGTCAGGTTCACACAAACGATCAATCTGCTTGCCGGTCATCTGTAAAAGCGGCCGATAATTTGATAGGTTGGCCATGAGGCGTGTTAAGATAAGCACGGCGCCATTCTTCTTTGCGTTGTACCATAGCCTCGGGACCGACAAGGTTTTTTTCGGTACAGATGCGCTCTAGAGCCCTGAGCCAGTGGTGATAATACGTATTCCCCAGATCAGGATCACCTCGTTTCTGGGCCGCACTAATCTCTTGACTCAAAATCTTCGTCCATTCAGACCAGGTAAAGTAACCAGCTTCGGATAAACATACGGCTAATGCAAAGGCTTGAGCTTCCCACGGTTCGCGGAAAATCGGTCCTTCCTCATCAGCAGGAAGCGCTGGAAGATGCTCGAGATTTATAGTAGTATTCTTTTTCATCAGACAGGCTCCAGATAATCTTCCCACAAATCGACATAGACAGCACTCTTTTGATTAGCATGCTCGCCCCATAGCTCTGACGCTTCAAATCGGACACTGTAGAGATGTCGTCCTACCCTCACCCCTTCGGCACTTCGGTCTGGAAAGACATGAGCCCCATAGTGTGCATGGATAATCCCCACGCGCCCACGCACGTAGCGAGGCTCACGCGTATGACCCAGCGGGTGACGGTTGATGGCGCGAACTTTATCACCAGGTTGAAAACGAGGCGGTGCATCGATCTCCATCTGTGCCGAGCTCCGGGCTAAGGCTCTGCTAATATTCTCTGGTCTCAGCAGGCGTTTCCTTGTTTCTTCGTCAGCTTGTCCCGTCGCTTTTCCGCTTGCCAGTTCTTCTGCAGTAACAAGCCCGGTCTCGACGAGTAACTTTTCCAGTCCCGCCAGCCAGTTTTCGTAATAGGTATGGCGCAAATAATCAACCGGATGCTGGCGCTCCCGGGCATGGCGGGACATATCTATATTCCATTTTCCTAACGCTCCAACCGCACGAGTCAAACCAAATACTCGCTTTTCCCATTCCGCATGAAAGACCGGTTCCTCTTCTTCTGGTTCTGGATTGATCGGGCCAAAACCATGCATACCACCTAAGTCATGTGCACCGTTCATGAAACCCTCCTGATCTCACTGGGTGATTTTGCCTTTTCGACTCCAATCATGGAGTTACGGGTCACGAGTTTGGCCAGTTCTTCCTCACTCCATCCTTCGGTCCCCTCAGGACGCTCCGGCAGTACCAGAAACCGCCTTTCAGAGGTGGAATCCCATACCCGGATTTCTACATCCTCAGCCAGTTCGGTACCAAATTCCTTTAATACACCGCGTGGATCGGCGACGGCACGCGAACGATATGGAGCAGATTTGTACCATACTGGTGGTAAACCCAGGACAGGCCATGGATAACAAGAGCATAAAGTACAGACGACCAGGTTGTGTATCTTGGGGGTGTTCTCCACCACCTTCATATGATCCCCTTGCTGGCCAGAGTACCCCAATGACGCAATGGCTGCCGTTGCGTCTTCTAACAACCACTGCTTAAATGCCGGATCACTCCAGGCTCGAGCGACCACCCTGGCGCCATTACGTGGCCCTACCTTCGTCTCATAAGTATCAATGAGCATATCGACTGCTTCTGGATCAACCAGACCCTTTTCGACTAATAACGATTCGAGTGCTTTCACACGCAGCTCTAAATCGGAAGGAGGTTCAGTATGGTCATGATCGTGATGATGCTGTCCGCTCATAGCTGCCTACTCCCTATTTTTATGACTTTCCTTACCCTTTCTGGAGATTCCTACCCAGGGGCGCATGCGCTTCCCCATCTTTCTCGACCCTGCCTTGCTGTACTTCTATGCGACCTGCGGATAGATATCCCCTCTCTTCTTCTGACTACTCTTTTTACTTTCTTATGGATAGCATCGCACTGTAGCAAATGATAGGTACCGAGTCAAGATGAGATTCTCGAATTCCATGCGTGGAAACCCTCTACCGGAGGCGAAAAAGCGATCTGGCATAGTTGCCTTTTTTTAACCGCAGGACCGGCATTGCCCGAACTGGTGCCTTATACCAGGCACTATAACCATCAACTCATAGCGAGTAGATTCCTGAAGGTCATCCTGAACCCTTCGCTCTGCTCAGGGTAAGCTCCCGGAGCGCAGTGTAGGGAAGTCCATTCGTCATCCTTGAGCGAAGCGAAGGACTCAGAATGACATTTGCAAACTTACTCGCTATGAATTCAATAAAAAAACCTGATACCAGAAGAACCTCTCGAGCACCCAATAGCCTCGAGCTTGCGAACAGACTGACTTAGGGCTCCTGGTTCCGATCGTAGAAGATGATATTGTCCCATTCATCTGCCCGGGAGCGCGCGACTATCGCCACAACCGGTTCTGTATCACTCATGTTGAATACCTCATGCGGTACACCAGGCTCGATAAAGATGAAGTCACCAGCTTCGTTTTCTACAGATAGGGTCAATCCAGGGCCATATTCATGTCGTACACGACCCTGTAAGATATACAGCATGACCTCAAAATCCACATGGATATGCGCTTTTGCCATTCCACCCGGAGGAATCGTGGCCATATTCATGGACAGAACTTTTGAGCCAACGTTTCGTGCAGACAGACCCGGTTTGTATTGAATACCATTCCATTCACGACAGTTTTTGCTGCCCCGAAGCACAAAAATCCCTTTTCCTCCTTCTACAACCTGCTGAGTTTCTTGATTTATCTCCGCCATTCTTTCCCCTCCTTTTTCCCCTTTTCCCTTACTCTATTCCCTTTTACACTCTCTGTTCTCTCCTTGACCCTTTATAGGCAAATCCAAAACAAGCACCGGCTATCCCACCAACAATATGGGCCATCTGGGACACTTGGTCGGTACGAAAGATCTGCAACATTTCCGTCCCCAGAAAAATACAAGCGACTAAAATAAATGTCAAAGGGATAGTTCCTTCCCGGATATCGGTAATCGAGGCCAAGATGATCAGCATAAATACGATGCCACTGGCTCCGAGTAAACCAGAGGAAAAGAACCAGACATTCAGCACACCAGTAGAAAGAGCGGTAAGAAACATCATAAAAAAGAGGCTCTGGCTTCCATATTTCTCTTCCAGGACAGGACCCAGCAAAAGGATATAGGTAAGATTACTGAAGAGATGGCTCCAGCTCGCATGACCGAGTACGTGAGAGACGAGTCGAAAATAATCTAAAGGATTCAGGAGTGACATGGTGGATCTGATGAGAAAATATTCGTAGGTCAAATTGGGAAAGAATAACAAATTGAGAAGCTGAATAACTACTGCCAGCAGCGAAAATGTCAAGATGACCGGAGAGTTATATTGTATCTTCATAGGCATAGAATTCTGGGCTTGGGTTGCCTGAGGAGAATGACCGCCGGTTTTGTGCCTCCAGGGGAAGGCCTCTGAAGGCACAGACCCTCTCAGTTATGCTTTGGCCAACTCAGCGAGTGCTTGCTCCAGGGCAGACTCAATGCGGTCGAGTTCTGCTTCACCCATTGGTGTGCTGAGGCAGGCCAGGCCATTGCTGGCTACCATAATGCCTGCATCGAGGAGAGCCATGAACAGACGATAGGTGCGAGCATCGGCATCAGGTTCTATGGTGTCACGATAGTTCCGCAATGGACGATCTACCATCATAAAACGAAACAGAGACCCCTCACCAGTTACTTGTCCCTTCTGTCCACTCTTTTTAAAAATTTCATTAAGACGCTTACGGAGTCGGGTTCCCATATCTTCAAGTCGAGCAAAAGCCTCCTGATCCAGGGCCTGCATAGCAGCCCAACCTGCCGCCATGGTCACTGGATTGGCGCTATACGTTCCACCAGAGGCAATTCGTGGCCCTGAAGTACCCGGATCAAAGACAGCCATCACCTCCGCTTTTCCACCGGTTGCTCCCACCGGGAAGCCACCACCCATAATCTTTCCAAAAGCGGTCAAATCTGGATCGCCACCATACCGTCCCTGTGCTCCTTGATAGCTGACCCGAAAAGAGATCACTTCGTCAAAAATAATTAAAATGCCGTGAGCACGAGTCACTGCACGCAAATGTTCGAGAAAGCCAGGGACTGGAGGAATAAATCCCATCCGATTGGCCAAAGGATCGACAATTACTGCAGCCAGCTCATGTTTATGTTTGACAATCAGCCGTTCCGTTGATTCGATATCATTCCAGGGCAGGACCAGCGTCTCCTGTACCCGATGTTTGGGGATTCCACCGCTACTTGGAGTACTCGCCGGTGCATCCGCTGGCCCCCAGTTCTGCGGAGTGGAATTGAAACTCACCTGGATATCATCGTAGTACCCATGGTAGGCCCCCTCGAACTTAGCAATCCGATCACGACCTGTATAAGCCCGAGCCGCTTTGATAGCCATCATGACCGCTTCCGTTCCGGAATTTCCAAACCGAATTTGCTCGACCCCTGGCACTCGCTCTACCATCAGTTTAGCCAATGCCAGCTCCTCAGGAGTAGAAAAGGAAAAGTTCGTACCACGAGAGAGTTGTTCGGTCACTGCCTTGACTACCGGTGGAAAGGCATGCCCATGGATAAGTCCCGTAAAGCTATTGATACAGTCTAATCGCTTTACTCCATCCAGATCCGTGGCCCAACAGCCAGATCCCTCCCGAATGTAGAGGGGATGTGGTTTCATATGGAGATTTGCTTTGGAAGTGCCACCCGGAATAAAGCGTTTGACCTCCTGAAACCATTGAGCAGAACGAGATTCTGGGTCGAGAAAGGTGTTAAAACCGGTTTGAGAAAGGGGCGGTGTAAGCATCTAAGACTCCTTCTATAATGGAAACTTTAGAACCGCAGGAACTCCTGGTGCCTTGTTCAAATTAATATGCCAATAGAGTTTTGACCTGTCAAGCTGAACGGAGCGAAGTATCTCTAAAACGAGATTTTTTGCCTTCGGCTCAGAGTGATAATTTCTCAGAACGTACCTGCAAGAGTATTATGTTATATTTAGCATATGTTGAGAAGGGCAAGAGATTCAGCTAAACTAAGGAGAAAGACAAAACGCTGGAAGAGAAAGCTCTCGCTTTGTCTGGAATGAGCCTCAGACAATGGCATTACCGAGACATTATGGATATAAAAGACTTAGAACCAAAGAAAACAGTAATCATACTTGGGATTATTATCCTTGCATTTGCCCTGGGGATTGGATTGACATTTGTCCCACCAGCAACGGAACAGTGGATAAGTACGGTAGTACTGGCTCTGATTATGCCCATCGTGAATATAAAATTTTTTGCGTTGAGCCTTCTAGCCTGGCATGAAAATAAGAGGATCCTTGGGTTGCTCTGGGGGATCCTTGCTGTAATGTCCCTCTTCCTCACACTGGTGGCATGGCACTCCTTCATCAAGCTGCTCTCTTGGCCAAGGTTTGGCTAATGACTGGGGGGAATGCATAGAGAAAACGGATTGCTTGCATCGTAGGGAAATGGCAAGAACCATTTTTCCCTTGCCTCTTTACGGAGAGTATGCTCTGCTACAGGAGAAGAAGGTGTGCTTCTTTGACCCCAGTGTATCCTTGAGAAAAAGTGCGACATGGAGACCTGGATATGATAACCAAGATGCTACGGGTAGTCTGTTTCATCGCGGGTGTGTTTACGGCCATAACCTTTGTATACGGATTCGTCAAGTTTCCCGATGCACCAATCCGGGAAACCCTAAATGGGTACGCAGGCAAAACAGGAGTACCACACACGCATGAAGACTACGAACAATTCTTACTCTGGGAAAAAGTCACGTTTATAAGCTTCGGGCTGACATTCTTGCTTGGTTTCGGTGCGGTAGCGACGGAGAAGATAAGCCAACAGAGGAGGCGCCGACGGTAAAAAAGAGAGCTGGAATAGAGGGCCATAGAGGGAGTGAGACTGATCGAGTGTTAAAATAAACTCCCAGCACTCTGGTCAAGACAATATAACAAACCACTCCACTCAACTGAGTGTTTGATACGATTACGATACCCTCTTTGCATCCAAAACTTTCTTCCAACTTTCTGCTTCAGAAAGTTTTGATGTAACCGACTTTCTCTTATGATTCCATGAGGAGAGATTCTGGGGTCCCGATACGCGAAAGCCAGTATACTCTGAAAAACCATGCACCGAAGAAATGGTGCAACTCCCTCTTGGGCTTGTGGCGCCGACATCAACACAAGCCTGCGGTGCAGCAGATCTATCAAAGTAAGCTGCTTGTAGCTCAACAGTTACGAATACGGTTCTATGCCGAGCATAGTGCTCTCCCTCTGCCAGTCCGTTTCGATAATTGGTATACCCAACCGGCCTGTGGCCGCTTTTTAGCCCAGATGCTCCAGGTCGCCTCTGTCGGCACGCTCACAGGCGATGCTCGGGTGACCCTCACAACAGGCGAACAAACTGCGGTATTTTTGCCGAATATGGAGACCACAGTGAATTTGCTGTTAGACGGCCAGCCTTTGCTTGGTGAACGAATAGTCGTTTTTAGGCAAGGCATTGTTGGCTTGCTTACAACAGCTCTGCTGGCTCGATTCCCACTCGCGCAGCTTGTCACAGTGGACCGGTATCCTCTACGCCGACAAGCTTCACTAGATTTAGGGGCTCAGGTGAGTCTGGATCCAGGGGATCCAGACTTCGTTCGGCAGAGTTTGTCAATATTCCTTCCCTCCTTGGGAGGGAAAGTCAGGATGGGGGGTTGAGGAGGTTTCATGGGCTTTTTCAGGAGAAACAAAGAACAGACATCGCTTCCGATAGAAGAATTAGAACAGCAGTTTACCCACTGTAAAGAGCGGATGTATTTTTATCTCCAGAGTATTCGCACCTTATGCCATTGCCTCAAAGAATTTTCCCTTGATATTACCGAACTGGATGCCGAGGGGTTTAAGAAACAACTCGACAGGTTAATAGATTGTTTTCAGACCGAAGAAAAGATCAAGCGCTTAGAACAGGTCTTTACTGCTCAGAAAGAGGAAATTCTCTCCTACATTGACCGGGAAAAGGCGTATTTCCAGGAGCGTGATGCAGAATTTAAAAATATTATTGCGATGCTCACCACCAGTATTGCTTCGTTGAGCAAGGAAAATCAGGAATTTAATACTCGTCTCTATACGCGGAGTCTCCAGTTGGAACAGATTACCAAGCTGAACGATATCCGGAAAATTAAGGAAGAATTAAAACAAGAAGTTGAACAAATTAAGCGGTATATTCAGGAAAAACAGAATCAGGATGCAGAACGCCTTACCAGGCTCTCGCAGGAGATGAAAAGTCTCCAGATTGATTTTGAGAAAGCCAAGAATGATTCCTTAACTGATGGCCTTACCGGAGCCTTTAATCGGTTAGCTTTTGACTCGTATATCAAAAAACTTGTAGACCGAAATACCGTGACGTGGACCCCGTTTGCTCTTCTTCTCATTGATGTAGATAATTTTAAACAGATCAATGACACATACGGACATTGGGTGGGCGATCGGGTCCTGATAGCACTTGTTCAACACTGTAAACGTTCTATTCGACAGGATGATTTCATCAGTTGCTACGGCGGAGAAGAATTTGCCATTGTTTTGCCGAACACTCCATTACGTACCGCCTGGAAAAAAGCCCGTCAAATATGCAAAACAATTGCTACAACGACCTATAGGATAGAGGAGACAGAGCCCGCGCAGAAATTATCATTCACTGTGAGCATTGGTGTCAGCAGCTTTCGGGAAGGTGACACCATCGCTTCGGTCGTAGAACGAGCAGACAAAGCCCTCTATCAAGCCAAATACCAGGGGAAGAACCAGGCGGTCAGCGAAAAGGACCTCCGATAGCTCCTGGCACTTCGTCTCGGTGGTTAGGGTTATTATACCTCACTACCTCCTCATTATTTAATGCGATACCGGGCAACCGCCGGATTCACCACCGGGGGCTTCCCTTTTTCATAGAGATAAAATCCTTTCCCATTCTTGACCCCGAAATGTCCAGAGTCTACCAGCCGTCTCAAAAGTGGTGCCGGTTTATAGAAAGGACCAAATTCCTGCTCCAGCACCTCGGCAACAGCCAGAGCGGTGTCAAGTCCTACATAATCCAGCGTGGTGAGGGGACCCATTTTATGCCCGAGACAGAGCGTGGTTTTGTCAGCATCTTCGACACTCATAATCCCTTCTTCTACGACACGAACTGCCTCATTCAGAAAAGGGACAAACATACGATTAATCCCGAAACCGGCTTTATCTTCCGCTTTAATAGGGACTTTTCCCAGCTCCTGAGCGAAAAGAGTCACTCGTTCGGCCGTCTCTTCGGAGGTGAGAAAACCCCGAATCAACTCGCATCCAGGTTGAAGAGGTACCGGGTTCATGAAGTGCATCCCCATATACTGCTCCGGGAGATGATAATGATGAGCAAGTCGAGTGATCGAGATCGAGGAGGTATTGGATACCAGCAACTTATCATAGCCGAGTGCGCTGATTTCCTCATTCAATTTGGCTTTTGCCCCAAAATTCTCAATAATCGCTTCGATGATAATATCGCGATCACGGAGATGTTCAATCCCTACTTCCCCATGCAGATGCTGGAGAGCACTCGCCTTTTGTTCGGCAGAAATTCCCCGTTTTCCCTCTGATTTTTCATAAGACTCTACCAGCCTGGTTAAACTGTCTGTAATACGTTGAAGCCCCCGTTCGACCACCTCTTTATCGACATCAATCACAATAGTATGAAAGCCTGCGGTGGCTGCCACCTGGGCAATACCACTTCCCATCAGGCCAATACCCACGACTCCGACTTTTGTGATACGTGCTTGTGCCATGTTCTTATCCTTTGCCAATCATTTTCGGCTTGTATCTTTTGTTTCTATGCTGGATCAACCTGTTTTATCTATTATTATTTCGCTTCTTTCTGTACCCGTCAATGAAAAAGTGTCCGCATGGAAAAACTTTCCTCTGAGATATTCGTTGTTATTGCATATAGGTGAAATCCGGTGTAAGGTAAAAGGAGAAAAACTGGACCTGCGGGATGTAGGTATGAAATTGATGCGCTTAGGGAAATATCGTCGACGTCATTCGTGGAGAAGGGGGACCGGGCACTAGTATTCTACCGGTTCACTGGAAGGATTTCTCTCACTAGGAACAGGTGATTCTCCATTCCGCTATATAGTGACGAGCAGAACAGCAGATAAGGGATTCCTGCTGGAAACGGTGAAGATGAAACGAATGAAGAGCTGAGAGTGATTTCATTACTGCAGGAGGTTGCCTGTTATGAGTGTGCGTTTGTATAAGGCTGGAGAAGTGATTCTCCGTGAAAATGAGATTGGAGAAGCTGCCTATATCATCGAACGCGGACGGGTGGAAGTGACGAAGGAACTGAATGGGCAGCATATCCATCTGGCCTTTTTGGGAGCTGGCGAAATCTTTGGCGAGATGAGCATCATCGATGATAAGCCACGGAGTGCCACTATTACCGCTGTCGAAGAGACGGTGGTTCGCGAAATTCATCGTGATGAGTTTTTCCATAGCCTCCAGACCAATCCTGATACCGCTCTCCACCTTTTACGTCTCCTGTTTGCTCGCCTGCGCGAAGCGCATATCACTATTTTGCAACATTATTTTGTGGATAGCCTCTACGGGGAACTCCTCGAGCGTGGTATGCGCTATTTTTTCCCTACCAGTCGTCTGACAGTTCTCCGACCTATTCCTATGAACAGACAGGTGCTCACCTATCGCCCCCAACAGGAGGCGGTACTCGAACTGGAGTGGTTACAATCTCGCTATGCTCTCTCCAAGCCAGGTAAACCGTTTACTGACCATGAGAAGCGATTGCTGAAAAGTATCGGGAGTGTCCTCTCTACTCGCTATCACCTCTTGTTCGATACCGATCTGGCCGCTCAGAGTTTTCATCTTTTTCGTGGTCTCCCAGAAGATTGGTATGTATCTGCTTTTCTGGATCCAGCTCCTTACAGTAATCTGGAAACACTCACCCATATTCCTGATCGAGTAGCTGAAGCGATAGAGGTGCTACGAGTGAGTTCCCTCACCACATACGAGAACCGCCGTATTGCCACCGGTGTTTTGCTCTTTGGTACCCAGCCTGATCCCTGTCATACGCTGCCAGCACCTCCGGCAGGAGCTCTCCGCTATTCCAGTGCCCTAACCGCTATCCGGAGTTTTCATCGTCTCTGCGATGCCCTGCAGACTGTCGCTTTGGTGAATCAGGATGGTCTATTGATGGACATTGTAGATATCCAGGAATGGGCTCAACCATTTGCTGGTACCCCTCTGCCCGTGCCAAGCGCTACTCGTTATCAGGCCCATAGTCTGGCCACACTGTATGGGGGGCATATTTGTCTCATTTTGACCCCAAATGGAGAAATCAAGGCTTTTGCCGAAGGGGTCCAGGTTTTTAACTTCATCGACGGCCGATGGCGTCTGACTGATGCAGTAGAAAAGTACCGAATTTGGGAGCAAGCGATCAAAGATCCTCAACTGGCCGAACGCCTTTTCACGGTAGCTCTCAACTTGGCAGAAGATCGCCGGGGAGGCCTTTTTGTCGTCCTGGATGAGGTCAGTATGGTAGACCGGCTGGTAGCGGCGAGTGATCTGCTGTCCAATCAGAATCAACCGGTAGAGGACTCCAGCACCCGGTCAAAGGAGCAACTGCACTACCTACTGCAGCATAAACGGGTGCTCGATTTGGCCCCTACCGTATTAGAGACGCTTGCCCGGATCGATGGAGCGATTGTGATGGATCAAGAGGCCAATCTCCTGGCCTTTGGAGCTATTTTACGTCATCCAGTCCTTATCAATGAGCAGGCAAAAGCAACAGAAGGAGGGCGGACCACGGCTGCTCTGGCTGCCTCTCGGTATGGCAAGGTCTTAAAAATTAGTGAAGATGGCTTAATCTCTTTCTTTCAAAATGGTCAGTGTATTTGGGAGATGTAAATAGCCTCCTCAACATATTGGATCACTCCAGAGCTCTTCGATCTCCTGAGATGCAGGAAATAGAGAGTTGCAAGTAAGGCTACAGGTCAAGTATACTCAGGGTGAGGGGGAGAGGGCTTCTGAAAACGAGGAAGTATGGGCATGAGTCTCTCTTAGAGTATCAGAGCAGGGGATCTCTGAGATCCTCGGAATGGTTCAAGGCAAAGAGGAAATATGGGTTCCTGGGAGTGGAGGCCTCTGGTTTGCAGCGGGCGGGACTCCCGCGCTTCCAAGAGAGGCTTAACCGGGCATGTCTCTGCAGAGTGCAGGAAGAAGGAAAAACAAGCCAATATGAGAGAGGGTCTTCTCTAAATCACAGAAAAGGAGGAAAGTATGCAAGCAATTCGTGTACATCAGTTTGGTGAACCAGAGGTGATGAAGCTGGAAGAAGTTCCAGATTTGAAACCCGGTCCTGGCCAGGTGGTTGTCCAGGTCAAAGCGGTAGGGGTCAATCCGGTGGATACCTATATTCGTTCGGGCATGTATGCTCGAAAACCGGATTTGCCTTATACCCCTGGGTCGGATGCAGCGGGTGATGTTCAGGCGGTTGGCGAGGGAGTGACACGAGTAAAGGCAGGTGATCGGGTATACGTTGCTGGGAGCCTCAGTGGTGCCTATGCTGCTCAGACACTTTGCAACGAATCGCAAGTCCATCCATTGCCATCGCAAATTACCTATGCGCAAGGGGCGGCCATGGGTGTGCCATATGGGACCGCCTATCGAGCCCTGTTTCAGCGTGCCCATGCGGTGCCCGGTGAGACGGTACTCGTGCATGGGGCCACCGGTGGAGTGGGGGTAGCGGCAATTCAACTTGCCCGAGCCAGAGGCATGAAGATCATTGGCACTGGAGGCACTGATAAAGGACGCAAACTGGTGATGGAACAGGGAGCCCATCATGTTCTCGATCACACCCAATCGGGATATCTGGATCAGGTACTGGAGCTGACCGGCGGACGGGGAGTAGATGTAATCCTCGAGATGCTTGCCAATGTGAATCTGGGAAAAGATCTCCCTGTATTGGCTCTCGGTGGGCGCGTGGTCGTCATTGGTAGCCGGGGTACTGTGGAGATAAATCCGCGTGACACGATGAGCCGTGATGCAGCTATTCTAGGGATGACCCTGTTCAATACCTCTGAGCGAGACATGGCTAGCATTCACGCGGCATTGGTGGCCGGTCTAGAAAATGGTACGCTTCGCCCGGTCATCGGCCAGGAGATTCCGCTGGCTGAGGCACCGCGTGCTCACAAGGCGGTGATGGAGCCGGGAGCCTACGGAAAAATCGTGTTACTTCCATAAGAAAGCTCATTGGGTAGACTATCCATAGAATAGTCTACCCTGACTACAGGACCTTACTCCTTGCAACTTTTGTCATGGAACAAACAGGATTATCTTTTATTATCTCCATAAGCCGTTTTACTCTCCTCTTCTCTGATTTTACTATGCAGATCTAGAACGTCGGTCAAGTAATCGATTGGAGAGCCAACACAGGCAGACTCTCTCCCTCTCGATGGGGGAAGGTAGGGTGAGGTACAGCCAGGCACGGCTCTCGGCGGCCGCCCTGGCCATCCCCATCCCAACCTTCCCCCGCTAGGGGGAGTCAAGCGGACAATCCTTCGCTGTGCTCCGGGGAAGGGGTAATGCTTGACTGGTGTTCTAGAGAATCTTAGTACAACTTGTCACAATTAAGTATCCAATTTCATTTTCTGCTAGAGCAATCACATTTGCTAAAGATTGATCGATTTTGGATACTTTATTTATGATGAGCTGTACTCAGGGTTTTATGGGGTGAGAGTGAGGCTTGCTTTGTCTCTAGCAGAAAGGAGAGCCTGAATGAAAGCATTTGAGATTCAGAAGGAATTTGGTATTGATGCACTAACGCTTACCGAGCGACCGCAACCCGCTCCTGGTCCTCGCCAAATATTAATGAAAATACATGCTGTCTCTTTAAATTATCGTGATCTCCTCGTAGTGAAAGGGCTCTATAATCCCAAAATGCCTTTACCACGTATCCCGGTATCTGATGGGGCTGGAGAAGTAGTGGCCGTTGGGGAAGGGGCCTCTCGAGTCAAGGTAGGTGATCGTGTCGCCGGTATTTTCATGCAAAAATGGGTAGATGGTGACCCGACTCCAGCGAAAGCGCAATCGGCTCTGGGGGGGGTGATAGACGGATTATTAGCGGAGTATGCTGTGCTCGACGAAGAAGGGGTTGTATTGATTCCCGAACACCTCTCTTACGAAGAAGCAGCTACGCTCCCTTGCGCAGCAGTCACAGCCTGGAATGCGTTAATAACCCAGGGTGGTCTTACCGCTGGAGACACCGTCTTGGTGCAAGGAACTGGTGGAGTCTCTATTTTCGCCCTGCAGTTTGCCAGATTATCTGGTGCACGGGTCATTGCCACATCGAGTAGCAATAAAAAATTGGACCGCGTGCTTCAGCTAGGCGCATCGGATGGAATCAATTATAAAGAAACACCGGATTGGGATAAACGGGTGCGCGAATTGACGGGAGGCGCAGGAGTGGATCATGTGGTGGAAGTAGGAGGAGCTGGCACCTTGAATCAATCGCTTAATGCGGTCCGGATGGGAGGCACCATCAGCCTGATCGGGGTCTTAGCCGGTGGAAGCGGAGAGATCAGAACGACCTCTATCCTGATGAAGAGCGTGCGAGTGCAGGGTATCTTTGTCGGCTCACGCGCTATGTTCGAAGCAATGAATCGGGCTATCACTCTGCACCAACTGCACCCGGTGATTGATCGGGTATTTCCCTTTGAAGAGACTCGGGAAGCTCTCCGCTATATGGAGAGTGGTGCGCATTTTGGGAAAATCGTAATTCGTTTTGAATAGAGATCATGTTGAGTGCCGGTAAAGCTGCCTCAGGATGGAAATGTCTTGACCTGATTGGTCCTCAGGTAATAACCTTCAGTAAATTTCTGCTCTCAGATCAGGGATCTATAGGGCAAAGGAGGATGAATGGAGAAACGTCAACTTGGAAAAACCGATATGCACGTGAGCGTGCTGGGGTTTGGTGGTTCGGAGATCGGATATGAACGTGTAGCCGCAACCACGGTAGCAGAATTGTTGAACAGTGCACTCGATGCCGGTCTCAATGTTATTGACACTGCCGAGTGTTACGAAAACAGTGAAGAATTGATTGGACAGGCGGTGGCCAAACGACGGCAAGAGTACTATCTCTTCACCAAGTGCGGACATTATGAAGGACCTGGGCGACCGGATTGGCGACCGCAATCTTTGCTGCAGAGCATTGAGCGCAGTCTCCAACGTTTACAAACTGATCACGTGGATCTGGTGCAACTGCATAGCTGTTCGGAAGAGGAGCTCCGTAAAGGGGATGTGATTACCGCTTTACAACAGGCGCGGGAACGAGGCTATACGCGGTACATCGGCTATAGTGGGGATAGCCACGCTGCCCGTTATGCAGTAGAGTGTGGTCAATTCGATACCCTGCAAATTTCTATTAACATTGCCGATCAAGAAGCCCTCGATCTGGTACTCCCTCTAGCCCGAGAGAGAAAGATGGGAGTCATTGCCAAACGACCCATTGCCAACGCCGCCTGGAAGACGGGTCGCAAACCAGACCGACCCTATCACCATGCCTATTGGGAACGACTCCAGAAATTGCTGTATGATTTCTTACAAGAAGACCTAAAACAATCGGTCGCCATTGCCTTACGGTTTACCTTAAGTGTACCCGGCGTCCATACGGCGATTGTGGGAACCACCAAGCCACATCGGTGGCGAGAGAATGCGGAGATGCTGGCTGCTGGACCCTTGCCACCGAAAGAGTTCGACAAAATCCGTACCCGTTGGCGTGCGGTCGCCGATCGCACCTGGGTGGGACAGGTGTAGAGGGATAGAGCAGGCATGATATTATAATGCTTATCTACCACCACAATGAGAAAAACCTTATTAGGTTTTTTCTCACTTTGCTTCTCTGTTTTGCTTTCAGTATAATCAGTACAGCGAGATAGTTTTATGGAGATGTAGACTGACCGGGGATTACCTGAATAAAGAAGATGAGAAGGGAGGTTCGTGGCCACGCATGGAGCATGGGCTCGATGGAACTGCATATCAGGCAGCACTAGAGAAGCTTATAGAGCGCTTGCAAGGTGGAGAGCACTTGCTCACTCTCGAGGGAGTGGTGGGAGCCTCTAAAGCCTTTGTAATAGCGAATCTCTTTCGGATAACTGGTCGTCCACTTTGTATTATCACGCCTCATGACTATTCTCGAGAGGCGTGGACGCAAGATCTCACCTTTTTCCTTGAGGGTCGGGAAGCCAAAGCAGACTCTTTTGCCCTGGCGTGGCAGAGAGCAGTTTGTGCTTTTCCTGGTTTTGCTTGTAATCCTTACGAACCGGCTTCTCCCTCCAAAGAGACGATAGGTAGCCAATTTGCGCTCCTTTATAGGCTGGTAAAGAAAGAAAGATTCTCCCTGGTGGTTTCTTTAGAAACCCTCTGGCACCGTCTCGTTCCAGTGAGGATCACTCAAAACAGCTTTCGAGAGCTGGTAAGCGGTGCAGTGATGGAGAGGTCTACCCTGATCCATTTTCTCCTTCGGGGAGGATATCAGCAGGTCGAATTTGTAGAGAATATCGGAGAATTTAGTGTTCGTGGTGGTATTCTGGATCTCTTTGCGCCAGAATTGTCCTTCCCTTTACGCATCGAATTTTTTGATGAGGTGATCGAATCGATGCGCCTTTTTGAACCAGAAAATCAACGAACATTTGCCCCGATAGACCAGGTAGTGCTCTTTCCAGTGCAAACCCTCATGCTCCTGGAAGAGGAAATCCCTTGTCCGGATGGGCTCGATTCCTCCTTCAACTATCAGAGAGAAGAACCGGCAGGAGAGTTTGATCATTTTCAGAGCGCTCCAGCAAAGTTGATCGCAGAAAAACGAGATCTGATACGTCGCGGAATCTTTCCACCAGGCATCGAAATCTGGAGTCCCTTTGTCTATGGGGAGTTAACCACTCTCTTCGATTATCTCCACCCGGAAACCATCCTTATCCTCGACGAACCTTCCCAGCTTGATCTCAAGATTGCAGAATATCAACAGACCATCTGGCAAGGCTATGAGGAAGCCCAAACGAGAGAGGAGTGGGTTCCTCCTCCTCCTCAACTCTTTGTGGACGAGGCACTGTATCGAGAGTATATTGGGCTCTTTCAACGCCTGGAAGTGAGTGCGCTCTCTACGGCCCTTGATGCTCCAGATGTCGAAGCTCTTCAGGGGAAAATACCCGGTTCATACCAGGGACGCTGGGACGATCTATTCCAGAAGCTTCACCAGTGGTTAGCTCAGAACTATCTGGTGACCTTTGTGGTCAGTACAAACGACCGCGCCCGGCAACTGCGCCGTTTGCTTCAGGAGAACGATCTGGGAGCGAAAATTTTTCCTTCCTATTCCTCTGTAACCACTGACCAGAACAGAGAGCGTCTCTCCATTTGCTTGGGGACTCTTTCTACAGGATTTGAACTTCCTGCTGCATCCCTTGTGTTCATTGAAGAGAAAGAACTTTTTCGTCCAGACAAAAGACGAGAGGGACAACGGCGAGGACGAAAACGAGATGCGTTACTCCGCTATCGTGACCTTCAGGTGGGTGACTTTCTGGTCCATCTGGAGTATGGGATAGGGATTTACCAAGGAATGAAAACTCTCTCGGTTGGGTCAGAAGCTCGAGAGTTTTTGGAGATCGAATACGCAGATGGAGACCGGCTCTATATTCCTTTTGATAGTCTCTATCTTGTGCAAAAATATCTCGGCTCTGGCGAAGCTTCTCCAGCGTTGAGTAAGCTCGGAGGCACAGAATGGAAACGCACCAAGAAAAGAGTGAAAGAGGATATTCAAAAACTCGCCAAAGATCTCCTTGAGTTATACGCTTCTCGGGAACTAGCTTCAGGAATGGCCTTTTCTCCAGATGGAGAATGGCACCGCGAGTTTGATGCCTCTTTTGAATACGAGGAGACTCCGGATCAATATGACGCTATTCTCGATGTCAAAAGGGATATGGAATCGCCAAAGCCTATGGATAGACTGATCTGCGGGGATGTGGGGTACGGTAAGACCGAAGTGGCTATGCGGGCTGCCTTCAAAGCAGTAACTGATGGGAAACAAGTGGCCGTGCTGGTACCAACCACTATTCTCGCTCATCAACATTTTACCACTTTTCAAAGGCGATTTGCTCCTTATCCGGTCACTATTGAGATGCTTAGCCGATTTCGGAGTCCCAAAGAGCAACAAAAGATCTTAGAGAACCTCCAGCTTGGGAAGATTGATATCGTTATTGGCACCCATAAACTGCTCCAGAAAGGGGTCTGTTTTCATGATTTGGGCCTCCTCATCATTGACGAAGAACAACGTTTTGGAGTCAGACACAAGGAATATATCAAGAAGCTTCGCAAAACTGTGGATGTCTTGACTCTTACTGCCACCCCTATTCCCCGTACCCTGCATCTCTCCCTGGTAGGGATTCGGGATCTGAGCATTATTGATACTCCACCGGCCGATCGTCTTCCCATTCGTACCTATGTGATGCGGTTTGGGGATCAGGTCATTCGGGAAGCGATTGAACGGGAGTTAAAACGAGGAGGTCAGGTATTTTTTGTGCACAACCGGGTGGAGAGTATCGAGGCGATGCATGTCTATTTGAAGCGTGTGGTACCCCAAGCACGGATTGTTATCGCACATGGACAGCTTCCCGAAAAGACCCTGGAAACTGTAATGTTACGGTTTCTTGCTAAAGAGTATGACGTGCTTCTCTGCACCACGATTATCGAATCGGGCCTCGACATTCCCTCGGTCAACACCATCATCATCAATCGAGCGGATACCTTTGGCTTATCGCAACTCTATCAGCTCCGGGGCCGTGTCGGTCGAGACCGTATTCAGGCCTACGCTTATCTCCTTATTCCTGGGGAACAGATTATCTCGGAGATCGCCTGGAAACGGTTAAGCGCAGTGCTGGAGTACAGTGAACTCAGCGCGGGTTTTCAACTGGCCTTACGAGACATGGAAATTCGTGGAGCCGGAAATATCCTGGGTACGCAGCAGTCTGGCCAGATTGCCGCTGTAGGATTCGATCTATACTGTAAATTGATGGAAGAGACCATCCGAGAGCTCAAAGGTGAGAGGATCAAAGAAGAGATCGATCCCAAGATCCAGTTGGGTTATCATGGAATGCTTCCCCAGGAGTACGTTCCTGCTCCCAATCAACGACTGGAACTGTACCAGCGATTGTATAGCCTTACCAAGCTGCAAGAACTCACCGCGTTGCAAGAAGAGATTGAGGATCGCTATGGTACTCCACCAGAAGCGGTCCGGCAACTCTTGGCTATCATTGAAGTGCGTATTTTGGCCAAGAGCCTGGCGATTGAACAGGTAGAAAGGAATGGGTTAGCCATAGATCTGGTCTTTCATCCAAACACTCCTGTTACGCCCGAGCATATTCTCTCACTGCTCCAGGAGCAACCGAAAATGATCCAGTTTATACCGGACAGAACGCTCCGTCTCCATCTTCCAGAAGCCACCTGGCAGGGGATTGGAGCGGAGCTAAAAAAACTCTTGCATCACTTGCTAGAGCGTGTTAGTATCTAAAAAATTGTGAAAACCCTTTATTTGCTGAAGAGAAGAGGCAAACCTCTCCTGTACTCAATCGTTCGTGGGAATAATGGGCTTGATAAGGGATAGTTTCAGAGAACTTCCTGGAACGAGTATGTTAGGGGAGAGAGGGAGAAGAGAGAATAAAGTATGAGAAAGACTCCCACAGAAATCTTACATAATTGGCGATTGATGATTCCAGTGATTCTATTGATCATAGGGGTCATCATCGGCGGTAAGTATGGGATAGACTACTGGCTCTACGCCCGCGAGCATGTGACCACAGATGATGCACGTATCAAAGGGGTCATGGTTTCGGTCAGTCCAGAAGTGTCCGGAAAAATCATAGAGCTTCTAGTAGATGAAGGGAGCACAGTTAACCAGGGTGAGGTGTTATTCCGGATCGATCCTAGAGATTACGAAGTACAGGTGGCCCAAGCAGAAGCCGCTGTAGAAGTATTGCGGACGCAATTGCATGAAGCGAGAAAAGATTTAGCTTTGGCCCTGGAGCGAGGAAAGGGAGAGCTTGAGAGAGTGCAAGCTATCCTTGCAGCGAAGCAGGAGGAGTTACGAGCAGAACAAACTGCTCTTTCTATTGAAACAGAGCAAATCAGGAATACTATTGCCGAGGCAGAGGCAGCACTCAAAGGCGCTGAGTCTCGTCTGCAAGAAATGCAGACGATGATGAAAAGTGCGGAAACCGATCTGGCCAGGATGGAACGTCTGTATAAAGAGGGGATTATGCCTGGTGAACGGCGAGATGAAGCACAAACCATGTTTGAACAAGCGCAGGCTCGTTATCTTTCGGCCAAGCAGAGTGTAGAGCAAGCCAGGGCTCGCTATGCTTCTGCCGTGGCTAATCAGAAGATGCTGGACTTTCGACGACAAAAACTGGAAAAACTCAAAGCGGAAGTTCGAGAACGAGAAGCAAATCTTCGCTTAGCCGAAATTGATACAGCACAGGCTCAACTCAAAGAAGAGCAGGTCAAAATCCTCGAATCGAAGTTGAAGGAGGCGGAAGCAAAATTGGAGGCTGCCCGACTCCAGTTGGCGAATACAACGGTTCGCAGTCCAATTTCCGGTGTAGTAAGTCGTAAACGAGTGGAACTCGGCGAGATGGTCCAGCGAGGACAACCTGCGCTCGTGATCAATGATCTCAACAATGTCTGGGTACTTTCGAATGTTAAAGAGACCTATATTCGTGATGTTCAGGTTGGTAACCCGGTAGATATCTGGGTGGATGCTTATCCTGACCAAAAATTTATTGGCTATGTGGAGACTATTGGAGCGGCTGCTATATCTGAATTTGCTCTCTTTCCCCCAACCGGGAATTTTACAAAAGTAGAACAACGTATTCCGGTACGGATCTCGGTAGAAAATGTCGATGGCATGCTCAAGCCAGGGATGATGGTAGTGGTGGGTATTGCCAAGAGCAAAGGAGGAGAGCAGATCGGAAAAAGAGTGGCCCGGTAGAAGATAAGGGGGTATCCACATGCACCTACTCGTTGGCGTGATGGTGATGCTCTTGGGATGGGGAAGCTTCTCGCTAACCCACGCGATTATTATTGATCGTATTATGGCCAAGGTCAATGGTGAGATTATTACGCTGAGTCAAGTGCAAGAGGAAGGATATCCGCTGCTAGCCAAACTCCAGACAGAGTTTTCGGGAGAAGAATTGCGGGCGAGACAACAACTCGTCGAACAGCAGATGCTTGAGCGGATTATCGATCGAATATTACAGGTTCAACAAGCTCGAAAACGTGGTCTGACCGTGTCTGCCCAGGAAGTCGATGCGGCTCTGCAGGATATTATGCGGCAGAATAATCTTACCGAAGAAGAATTCAAACGCATCTTAGCGGAAGAAGATATTGACTATTTAGAATATCGGAATCATATCGAAGAACAACTTCTGGTTTCTCGGCTGCTCAATATAGAGGTACGATCTAAGATACGGGTTGATCTGAAGGAAATTGAAGAGTATTATCAACGCCATCGGAATCAGTACGGAGGGGAGATGCAATTCCGGGTGCGCCATATCCTCTTTCTGACCAATGGCAGCAACGGAACGATGGAAAAAGCGCGGGAAAATGCCCAGATCGTTCTGGAGAAGCTCCGAAACGGAGAAGACTTTGTAACACTCGCCCGTTTGTACTCGCAAGATCCAAGTGCCAGCAGTGGAGGAGATCTCGGATTTTTAAAACAGGGAGAAATGCTCCCGGCTTTCGAAGAGGCGCTTAAGCGCCTGGAAGTAGGAGAGATTAGCGAGCCGATTCAAACCAAATATGGATTTCACATCATCCGTTTAGAAGAGAAAAGAGGCGGAGAACAAAAGCCTCTGGAGGCAGTGCGGGCAGAAATTGAAAATCTGCTTATCAACCAGAAGATGCAAAGACGATATGAGGAGTGGATGAAGGAACTCCGCGATGCAGCCTATATTGAGCGTATCCAATAGTGAAAAGGGATGAAACCTCCTTACCAAGAGGGTGAGGAGGTTTTTTTTGTCTGGAGAGAGGAGAAATCCCCCTGTCCATTGGTTACGGAAGCTTTTTAACTGGAGTCCGATGTGGCCACACCATACAGGGGTATTTACCTGAGGAAGAACACCTATGCCCATGCGTTTTAAAGCCGAAGTGATGGATGCAGACGGGATTCAAAGAGCCTTAACTCGTATTGCTCACGAAATTCTGGAACGAAATAAGGGGAGTCAAGATTTGGTCCTGGTCGGTATTCGCACTCGTGGGGTACCGCTGGCTCACCGGTTAGCAGAAAAAATCGGAGATATTGAAGGGCGGACGGTTCCAGTCGGCACTATTGATATCACTTTGTATCGTGATGATCTCCGGCAACGACGGGAACACCTGCGCGTCCAGAAAACCGATATCCCTTTCGCTATTACTGGAAAACGTGTGGTACTGGTCGATGATGTCCTCTTTACAGGCCGAACCATCCGGGCAGCCCTGGATGCGCTGATCGATTTAGGGCGTCCAGAATGTATTCAACTCGTGACGCTGATTGATCGCGGACATCGAGAACTGCCTATTCAAGCAGATTATGTAGGACGTCATACCCTGACCTCGCCGCACGAGACGATTCAGGTCATGCTTTCTGAGGAAGATGGAGCAGATCGCGTGATCATTATGGAAGAATCAAAAAGAGAAGAGATCTCCCACGAGTAGCAAGAGAGGAGAGTATGGGGCTAAAACGGAAAGATATTTTGGGTATGCAAGAGATGGATCCCGAAGAAATCACGCTCATTCTGGACACCGCAGAGTCTTTTAAAGAGGTGTCGAGTCGGGAAGTAAAAAAGGTGCCTACCCTCCGCGGGAAGACCATCATCAATCTCTTTTATGAACCAAGCACACGGACCCGTTCTTCATTCGAAATTGCCGGAAAACGGATGAGTGCCGATGTCATCAATATTTCCGTCTCTACCAGTAGTGTGGTCAAAGGAGAATCGCTCCGGGATACTGTACAAAACCTCGAGGCTATGGAAGCTGATGTCATTGTTATTCGCCATTCGGCGTCAGGGGTTCCTCATTTTCTCGCCAGACACCTGAAGCACTCCATTATCAATGCTGGAGATGGAGCCCATGAACATCCAACTCAGGCTTTACTGGATTTGTTTACTATTCGGGAAAAGAAAGGGACGCTTGCTGGTTTAACGGTAACCATTATCGGAGATATTAGCCATAGCCGGGTGGCGCGGTCCAATATCTTTGCTATGCGGAAGATGGGCATGCAGGTAAACATCGTAGGGCCTACCACGATGATTCCTGTGGATATTGAGAAACTGGGGGTCCGGGTCCTTCCGCGGATAGAGGCAGGCATTGAAGAGGCGGATGTGATTATGGCGTTACGGATCCAGCTCGAGCGACAAAACCAGAGTTATCTCCCCTCTCTACGGGAATATGCTCGCCTCTTTTGTCTCGACCGAGACCGCCTGCGCCGGGCTAAAAAAGATGTGCTTATTATGCACCCTGGTCCCATTAATCGCGGAATTGAGATTGCTCCAGAAGTAGCTGATGGTCCGTATTCGGTCATTCTGGAACAGGTAACCAATGGGGTCGCCGTCCGCATGGCGCTCTTGTATCTCTTGGCAGGAGGAGGATAAACGGGTGAGGATGTTAATAAAGGGGGGACGGGTACTCGATCCGGGACGAGATATCGATGAGTTCCTGGATATTCTTATTGCGGATGGGAAGATCGTAGGATTAGAGCGTAATATTCTCCTTTCTGCTGAGGAGCAACGAACGATACAGCTTCTCGATGCGACCGGGAAACTAGTTGTTCCCGGTTTAATCGATATTCATACCCATTTGCGTGAACCTGGTTTTGAGCATAAAGAGACCATTCGTACAGGAATGGCCGCAGCGGCGGCAGGTGGTTTTACCTCGATTGCCTGTATGGCTAATACCGATCCTCCTAACGACAATCAAGCCGTGACCCACTATATTCTTCAACGAGCTCGAGAAGTCGGCACGATCAATGTCTTTCCTATTGGAGCGGTATCCGCAGGATTAAAGGGAGAACGGCTGGCTGAAATCGGGGAACTAAAAGAAGCTGGTGTAATTGCGGTGTCTGATGATGGGCTTCCCGTGGCTACCAGCCAATTAATGCGCCGGGCATTAGAGTATACCAAAATGTTCGATCTGCCGGTTATTGATCACTGTGAAGATCACTCCCTAGGGGCCAGGGGTGTGATGCATGAAGGACAGGTCTCTACAGAGCTCGGGCTCCGGGGGATCCCCCGAGAAGCCGAGGATATTATCGTGGCACGGGATATTCTGCTGACGAAGTTAACCAGAGGCCGCTTTCATGTTGCTCACGTGAGTACGAGTGGTGCTGTGGAATTGATCCGCCGAGCTAAGGATGAGGGACTCCAGGTGACTGCGGAAGTTACGCCTCATCATCTGATCCTGACCGACGAAGCAGTGCGCTCTTTTGATACGAATACTAAAATGTATCCCCCTTTGCGCTCGGCAGCAGATGTCGAGGTGCTGCGACAGGCAATCAAGGATGGAACTATCGATGTGATTGCGACTGATCATGCTCCACACAACATTGCCGAAAAGGAGCTCGAGTACGACCTGGCTCCTTCAGGGATTAGTGGTTTAGAAACCGCTCTCCCCCTTGTTCTCGAGCTGGTACGACAGGAGGTGCTGACCTTAAAAGAAGCGCTGCTGAAGCTGACTTACATGCCGGCCAAGATTATGAAACTCGATAAGGGGATTTTGGCACCCGGTAAGGATGCTGATATCACTATCATCGATCTTGAACATGAATATACGATCGATGTCCATCGTTTTCATTCACTGGGAAAGAATTCCCCTTTTCATCAGTGGACGGTCAAAGGAAGAGCTGTCTTCACCATTGCAGGGGGCAAAGTTGTCTATCAGCAGGAGTCGTGTGCCTAAACGCAAAACGGTAGGACTTGCCCTGGGAGGAGGGGCCGCACGAGGGGTTGCGCATATTGGCGTCCTCAAGGTGTTAATTCGCGAGCAGATTCCCATTGACTTTGTCGCTGGGACAAGTAGTGGAGCGCTTATCGCAGCATGTTACGCTGCCGGTATTTCCTTAGAATCTATGGCGAAGATCGCTTCGCAGACTAGCTGGAGAGCCCTCGTTGCCTTTGCTCTCCCTAAAACCAGCTTGCTGTCCAGTGCCCGACTGAGCGCCTTTCTCCAGAACCTTTTTGCCCATAGACATTTTTCCGATCTGGAGATCCCCCTCACGGTAGTGACTGCAGATCTTTATAGTGGAACAGAATATCTGGTGACGGAAGGAGAGGTAGAAATTGCCGTTCGAGCAAGCTGTAGCATTCCCGGACTTTTCCCCCCGGTCCCTTTCCAGGGAAAACTCCTTGTCGATGGTGGGACAGTCAACAATGTGCCTGTAAATGTGGTACGGCAGATGGGTGCGGATATTGTCTTGGGAGTGGATGTTAACGAATACGAGGGAGTGCTCCATTTCTCTGCAGGTGAATTACAGAATATCGTGACCATTCTTTACCGGAGTCAGACGATCCTTCTCCAGCACAACGTGCGTAAAATTCTGCGGGAAGCCGATATCGTCATCCGGCCTCCTACCGCTCAATTTCCGTTATGGGATCTGAAGCGGTCGTCGGAAATGATCGCCTTGGGAGAAGCAGCCACCGCAGCCGTTATTCCGCAAGTACGGGAGTTATTGTCTGTCACCGATGACACCTCGATAGGATGCCGCTGAGTCAGGAAGGGTGTCCCTGGTCGCCCTGCAAAAGGCTTCAGAGTACCCGGGACCCTATTGACTCAAGTCGGGAAAAGATCCTCTTATAGAAAAACTCAACAATCTAAGAAAGAGTAGATATGAATAGAGTTGACACCATCGCTGCAGAGAGGATAGAATGCTTTTTACAAAGAATAGCCTGGTTTTACACACTAAACTAAAGGAGGAGACAGATGAAGAGTGCCGCTGCTATTGCGGAGATTCTAAAGCGAGAAGGAGTCGAATATCTGATTGGCTATCCGGTCAATCCTATTATTGAAGCGGCTGCAGAAGCGGACATCCGCACAATCATAGTTCGACAAGAACGGACCGGTCTGCACATGGCCGATGCGTATAGTCGTCTGCATTCTGGTCAGCGTATTGGCGTATTTGCCATGCAACATGGTCCAGGGTCAGAAAATGCGTTTGGTGGTGTGGCTCAAGCCTATGGAGATTCGGTACCCATTGTGGTGCTTCCGGCTGGCTTTCCACGGAGTCTGATTAATCTCCCTCCAAATTTCAACTCATTTTTGAATTATCGTCATGTGACCAAGTGGATTGAACAGGTAACTCTCGCCAGCGTTGTACCCGCGGCCATGCGTCGTGCTTTTACCCAGGTTCGGAATGGCCGGCCCCGGCCAGTTTTGGTTGAGATTCCCCGTGATGTCTTCGCCGAAGATGTTCCGGAGCCACTAAACTATACACCCACATTTCGAACTCGATCAGCCCCTGACCCACAAGCGGTCACTGAAGTGGCGGGTGTGCTGGTAGAGGCTCAACGACCTGTCCTCTATGCAGGACAAGGAGTCCATTATGCCCAGGCCTGGCCAGAATTACGTGAACTCGCCGAACTTCTCGGAGCGGCAGTGACGACCAGCCTGCAAGGGAAGAGCGCCTTTCCAGAAAATCATCCATTGGCTTTGGGGTCAGGTGGTAACTCGATTCCCAAGACGGTTCATCATTTTTTACACAACGCCGATCTCATTTTTGGTATCGGATGCAGCTTTGCTACAACCAATTATGGGGTGGCTATGCCTCCTGGAAAAACGATCATTCATGCCACACTGGATGCCGCTGATCTCAATAAAGATGTCGAGGCAAAGTATGCTTTGATCGGAGATGCCAAACTCACCCTGCAAGCGCTTGTGGCAGAAGTGAAAGATCGATTAGGGAAGAAAAACCGGACAGAGCGCGCAGCAACGGTTGCCGAAGAGATCAAAAAGGTCAAAGCCGAATGGCTGGCACAGTGGATGGCCAAGCTCACTTCTGATGAGGTTCCGCTCTCTCCTTACCGGGTACTCTGGGATCTGATGCATACCGTCGATGTCTCCAATACCATCATCACCCATGATGCCGGAAGTCCACGCGATCAGCTCTCTCCCTTTTGGGAAAGTAGAGAGCCACTCACCTATATCGGCTGGGGGAAGACGACCCAGCTCGGTTATGGATTGGGCTTGGCTATGGGCGCCAAGCTGGCCAAACCGGATAAACTCTGTATAAATGTGATGGGGGATGCAGCAATCGGTTTCACCGGTATGGACTTTGAAACGGCTGTACGGGAGCGTATACCGATCTTGACTATTCTCCTGAACAATTTCTGTATGGCTATTGAGTTGCCTATAATGAAGGTGGCTACGGAGAAATACCGAAGCACAGACATTTCTGGCAACTATGCTGATATGGCCAAAGCCTTTGGCGGCTATAGTGAACGAGTTACTCAGCCTGAAGAGATTGTTCCAGCTATCCAGCGAGCCGTCCAAAAGACCAGAGAAGGGACTCCGGCGCTTCTCGAGTTTATTACGGCCAAAGAGATCGCTTACTCCAAATTTAAATAAGGGTTTCAGAGCTCGTTCTTTATGAAGGATAAGAGGTGGAGGCATTCGTGACCATCGAAGCTTCGTGATCGATCAAGTCAGCCTCCACCCCTCTCGAGAACCAAAGGAATCGCTTAGCGTTGTCCATTTCCGTTTGCAGAACGAAAAAGAAGGTTTAGCCGGCTTATCCACCCCTGCTTCCTGAGCAGAGCATACAGGAGTATCCTGGAGAGCTGGGGATTCAGAAATCTTTTGCCCAGCATGGTAAACACACCCCAGCTCATAAATAATCCCACGGCGTTCAGGAGAGTGAATTCTTGGATCAAAATCATTTTCAGCGGTGCAATGACCAGGATTAGACTCAAACCGATATCGATTATCCAGGGGAGAGTGTAGAGGCCTCCCAGATCTGCCAGTATCTTCTCTACGGTGGCCTGGTGTAATCTATAGTGCTCTTCATACACCTTTGACCACTCCAAGTTACCGGTACGGTGCTCAAGAGGGGGAACAAAATTGATTACATCCCCATCGAGTTGAATGACGGTCCGAAATTGCCACTGCGCATTCTGGTCGCTGGATGGATAATGAAAAGAGGTGATGAGAGAGACGCCTCCGGCCCGAAGGAGATCGGCACAGGTGGGGAGAACTCTTAAGGCTCTGATAAAGTGGGGAATGAAGAAAAGGAGCCGTTGTACATCCCCCCAGCTCATCTGGTTCCCCCTACAATAGCCTGAAAAGCTCTCCCGGCAATGCTGGTGAGGGTCTGAACCAGATTCGACCAGAATTGGGTCGCAGTGATAATCGAGTCATTATGGATCTGGAGAAGGGTCAGGTGTGGATTACTGGCAAACCGCTCGGAAAGGCGTGTGGTGATATCCCCATCGATCTGGATTACCGTCTGAAGAATAATCCTTTCGGTGCCAATTTCCCAGGCTTTTCGCAGTAAGGTAATCTGCTGGGGAGTCAGATCGAGATCGGCAATCCGATTCATCCGTGATCGAGATATATCGTTATTCCACATTTCGGAAGCTGTGTGTGATGCTGCTGGCGTCAACTCGCCTCTTTTTTGCTTTTCCTCTAATTCCTCCACCGCTAAATCAGGTATTTCTGCATATCCGCTCTTACCCGCCTCTCTCTCTTTTCGAAACCGCTCCCTCAGCTTGTAGAACATATCGACAATATTGGCAGACTGATCTTGGATACGTTCCAGCATTTTGATATCTTCCTGAATCTGCTCCTCTTCTTCTCGTGAAGCGGTGCGCAATTTTCTCTCAAATTGCTCCATCCCCTTTTTGGCGCGATCACGTAATTCACCAAAGGATCTGATACCGGCATACTGCCAGTAAATGGGAGCACGAAGCTGGAGGGCCTGCAGCTTTAAATGATAGGCCTTTGCCAACTCGTAGAGCGCTTGCCGCCTCTGAGCGGGCATTTTGACCGCAGACATGTCCTGCTTGATAATCGTATTGATTTCAAGCGTAAGCAGATCCTGAGCCAGTACCCTGAAGAATGACTGTTCCATGTCCTCCCTCAACAAACCGGAGTGCATCAAGAAGAGATTATCCGCCTTCTGTCGCTAAATCCTGGGCCTCCTTCCTGCTTTTTACCGTATCCAGGAACAGCTTGATTAGTTGCCCCATGGCTTTGAGATTTCCATCGATGACTTCCTGACCTCGTTTCTCTCTTTCAGCATGATACTCGCGAATTTTATCATACGGTTCCTGCAGGAAATCCTCACTAAAGGCAGTAGTAATGTCCCCTTCGAGCAGATCGATCTGGGTCATGATCATGCGCACTCTTCCTTCCTGATACTCGATCTTTTTGTGTTCGGGATTCCAGCGAAAATTTCCTATGATAGTGCGAATTTCCAGTGTTTTGAGATTGTCAAGCTTTCCCAGAACTTCCTCTAAAAAGTTTTTTTCTTCAGCCATGTGTCCTCTCCTGGAAAGGTCAGGGTTTTAGAAACAAAAATACCTCTTCTTTTCCTTTTCTCTGAACAGATTATCGCAGAGTCATCCTGGCGACAAATAAAGCTTCTTGATAGGCGTGTTGAAGCCGAAGGAAGGCCTCGTGTGTCCCTCCATAATCTGGATGGTTGACAAAACATTTGTGTCGGTATGCTCGTTTGATCTCATCTTCTGTACTGGCGGCAGGCACTTCGAGAATGGCAAAACAGGTAGGAGTAAATGAAGAAGGGGAAGGAATTTTTCGCCTCCGAGGACCTTGTTTTCTGGTATGCTGCTGGTCTGTATGGGATATGATTACTCGCCGATAACATTCCCGTGCTACTGCTTGTGGACGAGTTTGGGTGACGAGAGCCAGTTCGTCACGAGAAAGTGGGGAAAAGAGATAACACCAACCAGCGGTGAGTGGCCAGTGAGGCATCGCTGGTACTTTCCGTCGGATATATTGGGGAGCTTCCGCAGCGACACAGGCCCCTGTATGATGGCGGCCTTGCATTTCTGCCCGCTCTCTAGTCTCTTCAAACCCGTAAGCAATCGGCCTCTCTGATTGGCAAACTACCCAAAACCAGCGAGAAAGATTGATCGAACAGATCGAAAAATACGGCTTTGTTCGATACTGTTCGAGCTGATGTTCATCCATCCAGCGAATGCCTTCGGGGACGAAATATATTCCTTTTTTCATCTCTTGTGCTTATCCCCTACTATGCAGCCTTATGATTCATCTATCCAGGAAACCAGACAGAGTCTTTCTCCCCCCCCATCTTGTTCCTCTCCTGTCAGGGTTCAGGGACGGACAGGATCACGCAGTGAAGCATGCGCTTCTCCCTCCAGCACGGAGGGAAACCGTCATGATCCTCCCCCTTGGTGGGGGAGGATCAAGGTGGGGGGAGAAGAGCCAGGAGAGGTCTCCCTGTTTCTTTAGTCTCGACCACTCTCGTTTCCTTATGCTGGAATCTCAGTCTTTATGAAAGAGAAGGGTTGCATTCGTTATTCCTTTATGCTATGGTAATTTTGACTACCAGTCATGCCCTCCTTTCTCAACCGAGAAAGCTGCACCCGGCTCAAGAAAATGATTTCTTGAGCCGGAATGATTTTCAACCGCATTGAACGCTATAGCGAAAGTCTACATGCCTGAAAATGTAGCGCTATCCACGCTCTTATTTCTGTGCACCGGCAACTACTATCGCAGTCGTTTTGCCGAAATCCTCTTCAATGCTCGTGCTGCAGACTATGCGTTGTTCTGGAGAGCCATTTCCCGTGGTTTAGCTCTTGAACGTGGTAGCCGCAATGTTGGCCCTATAGCTCCTTCTGTTCTTCTGGCCCTGGAAGATCGAGGAATCAGATCTGGTCAGGAAATGCGTTTCCCACTTCAGGTGCAAGAACAGGATTTCCGTGCTGCCCATCTGATTATTGCTCTGGAGGAGATCGAGCATCGCCCTTTGCTCATGGAACGTTTCCCGCACTGGGTAGAGAAAGTAGAATACTGGCAGGTAGCCGATACAGATCGAATGCCTGTAACCGAAGCTCTTGCCGCCATTGAGCGTGGTGTCAATGAGCTCATAAAACGGTTTAGGACCCAACATTGAGATACGTTTAACGTCCCTTAAAGACCGGGCGCCGTTTTTCGCTAAAGGCCCGCACCCCTTCCTGATAATCTTCGCTATTGAAACATTCCGCAAGCATTTTATCCAGTTTGGCCAGGTCTCGTTGCTCGGGTGATCGTACCAGTTCGCGTACGGTTTCTTTGATAGTGCGAAGGGTCAAGGGAGCATTCTCGGCGATACGTAGAGCATATTGCCGGGTAAACGACTCGAGTTCTGCTTTGGGGACCATATAATTGATCAGCCCCATGCGGAGAGCTTCGGCTGCACTGAAGTCTGTACGGGCGGAAAAGAAGATGTCCAGTACATTAGAGGGACCCACCAAACGCATCAGTTTCTCTACTCCATTGTAATGGTACCCGAGCCCCAGGCGAGCCGCTGGTACGCCAAAGCGAGCATCGTCAGACGCAATGCGGAGATCACAGGTGATTGCTATACTAACCCCACCCCCTACACAGTACCCCTGGATCATGGCCAGCAGTGGCTTTTGAAGCATATTAAAACTCTTCTGTCCACGTTCAGAGATGCGGCGATACTCTAGTTCATCTTCCATATTACGACGACGATCCTTAAACTGGGAAATATCCGCTCCAGCGACAAAAGCTTTGTCACCAGCTCCTCGTAGGATCACTACCCGAATCTCATTATCTTTAGACAGGTCCTGCACCATATCCGGAATCATCTCCCACATTTCTTGACTCACTGCATTGCGCTTTTCCGGCTGGTTAAAAATAATCCATCCTATAGGACCTTCCTTCTCCATCAACATTTTCGCACTGGTATTCATCTCTTTGAGTCTCCTCTTATCGATAGGGAATAGATTGTTCCAACCTTCGCTTTTTGTGCGTTCATCTTTTACCCCATCTATGGCTTATAGTATTGCAATGCCTCTGGTAGCCACTCTTGGATTTGACGAATCCGCTGTCCGGTCGGTGGATGAGTGGACAAAAAGGCCGGAGGTTGTCTCCCTCCACCGGCCTTGGCCATGCGTTCCCAAAAGGGGATTGCGGCGCGAGGATCATACCCGGCCTTGGCCATCAAAATTAAACCGATATGATCCGCTTCCGACTCCTCTAACCGGCTAAAGGGGAGAAGAATGCCCACATTGACCCCTATACCATAAGCGGCGTTGATGGCCTGAATAGTCTGAGGACTCTGGCCCCCCAGAGCTAAACTGAGACCAACTGCACCCACCTGAGCCAGTAAATACTGGCTCATGCGCTCAGCTCCATGCCGGGCCAAGACATGCCCTATTTCGTGCCCCATAACCGTAGCCACACCAGCTTCATCCTGGGTATACTTCAGAATACCCGTGTAAAAAGCAATCTTCCCTCCCGGTAAGGCAAAGGCATTGACCGTTTTCTCATCCTCTATTACATTAAATTCCCATCTGTACCCCTTGGTCACCTCTGGGTACTCCCGGTCGGTCACCTGAGCGATCCTTTGTCCCACCCGTCTTACCATTCCTACGATCTCTTGGTCATGGGAAAGTTGAGCTTTACTGAGGATCTCACGATAGGATTGAATCCCAAGGGCCATAGCCTGGGCTGGCGAAACGAGAATCAGTTGTTTTCGGCCTGTTACAGGAGTCGTAGCACAGCGAATAAGCAGAAAGAGAAGCGCACAAAAGAAAGGTATCCACAGGATATAGGTATAGAATTTCGGCGATACATCTTTCCCTGTGTACTGCACAGCAGATCCCTTTATTCCATCCTTAGAGCACTCTTAGATTATCATTGAACTCATAGCGAGTATTCCGCTCTGGTCATCCCGAAGCGGAGGGAAGTCCATTCGTCACCCCGAAGCACAGCGCAGGGTTGTCCGTGCGACTCCTTGAGCGAAGCGAAGGGCTCAGAATGACATTTTGTAATTTACCCGCTATAAGTTCATTTACTGGACAGTGACAATACGCCCTTCCACTTTCGGAGCAATCACCTCTTTGGCAACAATGTAGTTCATAACAACGTTAGCCATCAACGTTCCCCCGCTCGGATCGATAAGCGCTTTAGCCCTGGTGAGACTGGCATACCCGTCTCCCCCCTTGTACAAATAATCACTTGTCGCAATCCGATAGCTTGTCTTGGGATCAATCGGTTTTCCATTAATGGTTGCCTCTACCACCCTGTTTCCGGGAGGTTTACGCGGGTCATACACAAAATGGATGCCCGAAACTTGCGGAAAACGCCCCCCCCGATCTTCAACCTGGCTGACACCATTCTCCAGCGCAGCCAGGAGATCTGCTCCAGACACTTCCAGCAATACCACTACATTCCCAAAAGGGAGTTCACGCAAAATATCTTTCCGGGTTAGTGTAGTTCCGGCTTCATAGAGCCGATCTCCCCGGATTCCACCCCCATTCGTAAGCGCCGCCTCCGCTTTGACCGCCTCGCGAATTGCATCGGCAATAAGATCTCCCATAGAGGTCTCTTTGGTCCGCACCTCACTTCGCCGACTATCAAGCACCGTGTCTGTTTTCCCAATCGGCTGATCGAGCTCTTTATCCAGCCTGGCGGTGTACTCAGCGACTTTTGCAGCAATGGAAGGATCGGGCTCAATCCCGCGATTGAGGATCATACGCCACTCTGGTACTACTGTTACTTTAGGACCTTTGTCCGTCATCTGTTTGTCAATAGACAAATCGATTCGACCGAGATAGTGGGCATCATATCCGGATTTATGGATCAGAGTATTCCCTTCATACCAGGTAATTGGAATATGATCATGACCTCCCAAAATAAGGTTGATCTCTGGAACCTGTTTTGCCAGTTCTCGATCTTCAGCAATTGTCAAATGGGTGAGGGCAATAATCACGTCAGCTCCGGCGTTTTTCAAAGTCTGCACCGCAACCCGAGCCGTCGAGATAACCGGAGTGAATTGGACCGTAGGGCCAGGACTGGACAACACCGCCGTTTCCGGAGTAAGCAGCCCGAGCAACCCTATCGTTATCGGACCAACTTTGCGGGTGAGGGTGGCGAGAGAGCCTCCAAACGGCTGGCCATCCGTGCCCCACACGTTGGTACCGAGCCATGGGAATTGGGACTCAGCAATTCGTTGCTTCGCAATGTCTGGGCCAAAATCGAACTCATGATTGCCGAACACGACCACATCGACTCCTAAGGCATTGAAGAGCTCGATCATTTGAGCGCCTTTAAACAGACCAGACATCAAGGAGGGTGAAAGAAAGTCCCCATTTACCGTCGTCAGATGATGACTCGCCTTAGCCCGTTCCGCCTTCAGGAGGGTCATTAACCCGGCAAATCCTCCCTTTCCCTGAACAGGAACAATTTCATAGACATCGTTGATGGTCAGGATGGTGAGTGTAACGTTTTGCCCAGATGCTCCCCCCACCAGAACGGTTACCATCAGTACTGTGACAAGCAGGCCTATCCATACTGGACAGTCAAACCATCGAATACATCTTGGTCGGAAAGCTCGTAGCATATGATCCTTTCTCTTTTTTAAAATTTCTGAGTCCCCAAAGGTTTCTGTAGCTAAGATAAGTGACTAAATCCCCGATGTCAAGGCTTTTTACCTGGCTGTGGTACGATCAAGCAGTCCAGCGCCTTTACCCCTTTGCCTTCTTCCAGAACCACCAGAGGATTAATATCTATCTCGCTGACTTCGTCTTGCAAATCGATACACAGAGAGGAAAATTTTTGAAGCACCTCTATTAAGGTTTGAAGATCGGCTGGTTTACCCCCCCGTGCTCCGGTGAGAATAGCCTTCCCCTTCAGGGACTCGATCATCTCCTGAGCATCTTCAGGGCTCAAGGGAGGGACTCGGATTACGACATCCTTTAATATTTCCACAAAGATTCCGCCCAACCCGAGCAAGACTCCTGGTCCGAACTGAGGGTCACGGATCATCCCGATGATCATTTCATGACCACCATTGACCATTTCCTGGATAGACACACCATCGAGCTGTGCCTGCGCGTTATAGCGTCGAGCATTCTCCATAATACGTGCAAATCCGGTCCGCACCTCCTCCGCACTCTGGACCTGCAATAAGACTCCACCCGCTTCGGTTTTATGCATAATATGCGGCGAAACAATCTTCATCGCCACAGGAAAGCCGATCTCCTGAGCCAGATGCACCGCTTCTTCTGCTGTAGTAGCCAGCGCTTCCCAGGTAGTAGGAATACCATACAGGTTGAGGATCTGTTTGCCTGCTGTTTCGGTTAACGCTTGACCATGGGCAGCCTGTACAATTTCCCGGGCTTGCTCAGCAACCTGCGGATGCAGAGCCGGAGCGGTGGGAGGATGGCTACGTTGCCCGGCTCGTTTCCGTTGAAATTCTGCATAGCGGATCAGGGCAACCACTGCTCGCAAACTATTCCCCATCCCCTGGAGAAAGGGGATACCTTCGATTTCGGTAATCGGCTCGATCAAATCTGGTCCAGGAGGTTTCTCATGAAAAGTGCCTGCATAGGCGGACATGCGGACCCACACCTTCTCCGGGTATTTCTGAATAGTAGAGAGCAAGACCTTGCCTGCGGGACTCTGGGCATCGAGCTTTGTATTCCCCCCTAATAAATGCAAAATGGTATGCATATTGGGATCCGCACCCATGGCCTCTAACGCGGCCTGATGAACATATTGATCCGTGACTCCCCCTGGTCCGGTAATATCTAAAGGATTACTCACGGTAATGTAATCGTACAGCGCACTGCGTACTTTTTTCCAGCCTTCTTCGGCAAAAGGAGGGAATTCGACCCCAATATCTTCAGCCAGATCGGTGAGAACAGCATTGGCTCCCCCGGAAGCGGTTAATACGGCCACTCCTTTGCCTTTCGGCAGCTTACGGGAATGGAGGATAGCCATAGCTTCGAGCATTTCATTCAGATCGTAAACCCGGGTGATTCCATATTTTTTGAGCACAGCATCAATGATTTCATCCGAACCGGCTAACGAACCGGTATGCGCTTGTGCCATACGCCTGCCAGCTTCCGAACGACCAACCTTCAGTACCACAATTGGTTTACGCCGTTCTGCACAGAGTTCTGCTGCTTCCAGAAACTTTTGCGGGTTACGAAATTGTTCCACATAGCAGCCGATGACTTTTGTGTGGTCATCCTCAGCAAAAAAACGGACGCAATCCCCCATCTCGATATCCGCTTCATTGCCAGAACTTACCACATGGGCGAGTCCAATGTAGCGATCCACACATGCCGTCACCATATAAATAGCCAGCCCACCACTCTGAAAAGCCAGGGATAGCCCTCCTGGTCGGGTGACCGCCACATCTGTGCGCGGCATACCGGCAAACCGATGAGGAGAGCTCATATTCCCAAAACAATTCGGCCCAACGATCCGAATACCGGTCCGTTGCACAAAGTCTGTCATCATACGATGGCGACGTTGTCCCTCTTCACCTCCAATTTCGGCAAACCCACTCGTGATGATATTGATAGCTTTTACCTGTTTTTCTGCACATTGTTGCATCGCGTCAGGTACCAGGCGGGCAGGAACGGAGACAATGACGAGATCAACCGGATCAGGGATATCGGTCAACCGGGGATAAGATTTCAGCCCCTCAACCTCAGGGTAATTGGGATTGACTGGATAGACACGGGCAGGAGTTTTTAACGCCAGGAATTGTTTCAGGATAGTATTGACAAAACTCCAGTTGGGTGAGACTCCAATCATCGCTACCGACTGCGGATTAAGAAAATAGTGTAAAGGACTCTCCACTGATGCTTTCCTCCTTATGGTGTATATTCAGGTTACTGGTACTCTGCAAATATATTGACGGTCTGATGGCGTAATCTGATATAACTCTCCTCTCACTCCGGAGACCTCTTCAGGAAAGTACCTCCGCTTAGAGCGCAGGTCTCTCACCCGCAGCAGGCCAGAGGTCTGTGCTCCCAGGATATCTATCTTCCCTTATCGTCATGGATCATACTAAAGCTCTCTCGGATAGGCACTAGTGCAAAAGGTTTGAAACATATGTCATGCTGAGCGACTGTAAGGGTGAAGAATCTTATAGTTTGCAGCAACTCAAACGAGATCCTTCACAAAGTTTATCCTGAGCAGAGCGAAGGATTCAGGATGACGACCGGACTTCCCTGCGCTCTGCTTCGGGATGACGACCGGACTTCCCTGCGCTCCGCTTCGGGATGACGACCGGACTTCCCTGCGCTCCGCTTCGGGATGACGACCGGACTTCCCTGCGCTGTGCTGCAGGATGACAAGATAACGATACCTGCTATGAGTTTTATTATATAACCACTGAAATAATCAGCACAAGCGGAAATAATACGCCAAGCTTTCTATACATGAGATAGGCTATAAAATCTCATTGTAGTCAAATGTGTTACCTGGGGATAATCAAAAACATGGAGCTATACATAAAGAGAGGTGAGAAAGCTTATAGTGGAAGTAAAAACCTTTTTCTTTACGCTCCGCTATGCATGGAGCTTTGAAATATGTGGTTCTGTAACGACTCAAACCCCTATCCAGAATAGCCCTTACATCTCTCTTCTCCGCCTTCCGTCATTGCTTTTCGGAGTGATAGCACGAATCAAAAAGGGAATCAACCTTTGCAATCCCTGCACCCATCATGACAGTTTTAAACCGTGCAGTCTGCGTAATAGCCCAGGCTGTCATAAAACCTCCGTAATTCCCCCTGGTGATACCAAGGCGATCAGGATCAGCAATTCCCTGCTGCACAGGAGTCAACTCCTTTCTGGCTATCACCCCAGTCCTTTCTCCTTATCGCCGATATTGGTTTTGGCAAACCATAATCCCCGGTCAGGACCGCCGCGTGGATTGGGTAAGAAAAGGACAATACCCTGTTACTGAAGTCATATGCCTCACTTCCAGTTTTATGTTCAATCCTTTAGCTCCTCCTCTCAGTGATTCTCATCGCCAAATCATCGACGATCCTTTCGGAAAAGCGTACCGTGAATCCTGTCAGGAGATCACCAGCCAGACCCGATCCCATTCTGTATTCCGCACCAAACACCATTGTATTACTCGCGGTTCATTCAAAATAACCATGCCTGAAGTCACCCGAAAGTAGCACTTGAGAAGCAAAGAGAACACTGGTATACTCCAGGTTAATCTATTGATTTCCTATACAGGAGAGATCAGATCTCTTAATAGAGTGATTATTCAGTCTCTCAGACACGAAGGCATCAAGAGAAGGAGAGTCTCTTCTTTTCTCCCCATTCTTAGTTTTTCCTTCACTGAGTGCCCTGGTGGCTGAATAGCTGAATAGGTTATTCGGTAAGGAATTTCGAAAGGAGGAACACCATGCAACGAAGAATCTTCTGGTTAGGCTTTATACTCTGTATGGCCACATTCACTCTATTGACACTTGCCGAGGGGGCAACTCCAAAACAAGGTGGAACGCTCATCATCGGACGAGGAGCCGATTCTGTTGGTCTCGACCCTGGTCTGGAGGATGATGGAGAATCCTTCAAAGTGGTAGACAACATCTATGATACCTTGGTGGACTATGCCGACGAAGATACCAGTATTCAGCCAGAACTCGCCACCTCCTGGGAAATTTCTGCTGATGGGCTCCGCTACACTTTCCATTTGCGCGAAGGGGTCGTATTTCATGACGGAACACCCCTCAATGCAGATGCAGTGGTATTTTCTTTGGCGCGTCAAGGGAAGATTCGGTACAAATATTTTGGGAAAGAGATCCCCTTGCCAGCGGATAAGGAAGCGTATAAATACTGGGGTTTTATGTCTATGGACGACATCGTAAAGAGTATAGAGGCCACCGATGCCACCACGGTGGTTTTTACCCTGAAAAGACCGGAAGCCCCCTTTCTTTCTAATCTGGGCATGAACTTTGCCTCTATCGTCAGTCCAACGGCTGTCCTCTCCCTCGGAGCAGATTTTCGCCGCAAACCAGTGGGGAGTGGGCCTTTTAAATTTGGGCAATGGATCAAGGATGATCGTATTGTGCTGGAAGCCAATGACCAGTACTGGGGTGGCCGACCTTATCTCGATCGAGTCATCTTCCGCTCTATCCCGGACAATTCTACCCGCATGCTCGAATTGATCAGTGGCGCTATTGATGTGATGCACTTCCCCAATCCAGCCGATATCCCGCTCATTGAAAAAGAGAAGAACCTGAAGGTATTAAAGCAGCCAGGGATGAATATCGGATATCTGGCTATGAATATGGATAAAAAACCCTTTGATAACCGAAAAGTCCGACTCGCTATTAACCATGCTATCAACAAGAAGGCCATTATCGACACCATCTACGAAGGGTTGGGGATCGTCGCCAAAAACCCTATCCCACCCACGATGTGGGGGTATAACGATGAAATCGAGGATTACAAATATGATCCCGCTCTGGCCAAATCACTGCTGACCGAAGCCGGTTTTCCCAATGGCTTTAAAACAACCCTCTGGGCTATGCCTGTTCCGCGACCCTACAACCCGAATGGCCGGAAAGTGGCGGAAGCCATGCAGGCAGATCTGCGCAAGATCGGGATTGAAGCAGAGATCGTCAGCTATGAATGGGGGACTTATCTGAATAAGACCGATCATGGAGAACATGATATGGCTCTGCTGGGATGGACTGGTGACAATGGCGATCCGGATAACTTTTTCTATATTCTGCTGGATAAAGATAGCGCCAAGATTCCAGCGGGAAATATCGCCTTTTATCGGAGTGATGAGCTCCACGAAGTGCTGATCAAGGCGAAAACGACCACCGATCAGGCCGAGCGGGAAAGGCTTTACAAGCAGGCCTGTGTGATCGTGCATCGGGATGCTCCCTGGGTTCCCCTGGCTCACTCGATTCAGGCTATACCGATGAAGAAGAGTGTGCAAAACTACAAACTCCATCCCACCACGAAACATCGGGTGGGACGAGTGTGGAAGGAGTAGGGGTAATCCGTGTTCTCGTATATCGTCAGACGCCTTGTACTGCTCATCCCTACACTCTTTGGCATCTCCGTCTTTGTCTTTCTGATGATTCACCTCACCCCGGGAGATCCAGCACGAGTGATGCTTGGAGAACGAGCTACCCCGGAAGCGCTGGAAGCTCTGCGCAGGGATCTGGGACTCGATGCCCCCTGGTATGTGCAGTACGGGCGTTTTCTGGCTGATATCTTGCGAGGAGAGCTAGGACGATCGATAAAAACCGGGGAACGGATCCGGGTGGAAATCGGTCAACACTTTCCGGCTACCATAGAACTGGCGGTCATGAGTATGCTCTTTGCTACCCTCGCCGGTATGATAGCCGGGGTGCTTTCCGCGACACATCGCTATTCTCTGCTCGATTATCTGAGTATGATTGGAGCCCTCGTGGGTATTTCTATGCCTATCTTCTGGCTTGGCCTGATGCTGATCCTCTTTTTTTCCATCAAACTACAATGGCTTCCCATCTCTGGACGATTGAATCCGGAGATTTTTTTTCCAGTGGTGACCAACTTCTATCTGGTGGATAGTTTGCTGGCAAAGGACTGGTCTGCTTTTCTGGATGCCCTACGGCATCTGCTCATTCCGGCCATGACCCTCGGCACTATTCCACTGGCGATTATCGCCCGGATGACTCGCTCGAGTATGCTGGAGGTGCTCAGGGAGGACTATATCCGCACGGCCGAAGCCAAGGGATTGAATACGAGAAGGATATACTATAAACATGCGCTGCGGAATGCGTTGATACCGGTGGTGACGGTTACCGGTCTGCAGTTTGGCTATCTGCTTGGGGGAGCCATCTTAACCGAAACCATCTTTGCCTGGCCTGGAGTGGGCCGCTGGTTACTCCTCGCTGTCTACGCCCGAGATTTTCGAGCGGTACAGGGTGGAACCCTGGTCGTAGCGACCTTTTTTGTGCTGATCAATCTCCTGGTCGATCTCCTTTACGCTTATATCGACCCACGCATTCGCTATAGTTAAGGACGAAGTACCTCAAGAGGTCCCTGATGCGGTTTCCTTTTCTCACCGAGGTGATGCAACGGTTCTGGCGAAATCGTACTGCGCTGGCGGGGATCCTGATTGTCTTTGGGTTCCTGCTGGTCGCTATCCTGGCGGATATATTGGCTCCGCATGATCCGCTCGAACAGGATCTCTATAACCGACTCAAACCGCCTATCTGGGAAGAAGAAGGCACCAGAGCTCATCTGCTCGGCACCGATGATTTTGGTCGAGACATATTGAGTCGTCTTATCTATGGCGCACGGTATTCCTTGTTTATCGGAGTTATTTCCGTGAGCATTTCGCTGGTGATTGGGACCCTGCTTGGTGCCCTAGCTGGTTTTTACCAGCGGGGAGTGGATCAAGTCATCATGCGGTTGATGGATATTATGCTTGCTTTTCCCAGTATTCTGTTGGCCATCGCCATTGTGGCGATGCTCGGCCCCAAACTCCAGAATGCCATGATCGCCGTGGGAGTGGTGGGCATTCCCCAGTATGCGCGTATTGTGCGAGCCTCTGTGCTTGTCCAGGCCGAGCGGGAATATGTCCTGGCCACTCGCTCACTTGGCGCACAGGATGGGCGGCTGATCTTCCGCACCATTCTTCCCAATTCCCTGGCCCCTCTACTGGTACAAAGCACACTCGGTTTTGCTACAGCGATTCTGGATGCAGCCGGCCTCAGTTTTCTCGGGTTGGGCGCTCAGCCCCCCCTCCCCGAATGGGGCGCCATGCTCAGCAGTGCGCAATCGCTTATCCTGCGCGCCTGGTGGGTGATTACGTTTCCCGGTCTCGCAATTCTCCTGACGGTGCTGGGTTTTAACCTGATGGGAGATGGGTTGCGAGATGCGCTAGACCCACGGCTGAAAGAGTAGTTCTCTCCCTCACTGACCACCGCAATTCTCGAATTCTGCGAATTCTGAATTCTGGGGACACCATACTTAATTCCCTCTTTTGCCTGTCTTCTAGCCTGGTGTTTGCCTCTGCACAATCCACCCTCACACTTCCGCACGCGTGCTTAGGAACCCCTTTCCCCCTCATAGTCTGTCGGTCTGTTCGAGCTGGTGCATCTTCTCTCCTGCTGTGGCAGGGCTTCCAGGACCATGCTCGCCCTGTGTCTATCCTCCGGCTGCTACCATACAGGGAGGAGAAATTACGTATGGTGTCCCCAGAATTCCACTGGGAGAACATTCCAGCGCCCAGAAATTGCACCACGGAGACATCTTGTCGGAAATGGAATCGAAGGAATACACGGATGTGCTCAGGATGGAAAGTGTTCATATCCTATACCAGGCTGTGTGCCTATTCATGGAGAAAGAGGGAGATTTCTCGCCAGTTGCTCTATGCGATCAAGGACTGCGCTAATGAGAAAAGGGCGTTTCATAATCCCTGCCCACCTCATCTCTTGCACGACCGGTTCACTGAGATCTAAGGCCCTTCCCAGAACAAGAATAGGGATACCAGTCCCAGTGAGTATTTCTAACTGATATCGTGAAAAGCACTGATCGCAGAGATCCAGTACTATGATCTGAGGCTTGGCTAGCCGATCATTGCAAAGCGCTCTGAGTGCCTGTCGTATCTCTGTATAGCCGAGGGCCTCAAATCCCCGCTCGAGCAACTCAGCCCGCAAACATGCACGCAGCCACTGATGACTGGCAATGATCCATACGATGGGTCTTGTTCCTGTTACAAGCATAGCGCTCTCACTACCACGTCTGATCACACACGCATCAATCTAATCAGTTGTATGGATACCTATGAAAAGTGTCTCCTGCAGCATAGTTTACTATGGTATAACCGAAATATCATCTCTATATAATGCATATCCAAGAGAGAGCTTTGGCATGGCAAAGTTGCTTGAGGAATATGAATATCCAGGGAGCGCAGGCCTCTGACCTACAGCGGGCGAGACGCCTGCGCTCCCAGCGTAAGCGTTTTCCCAAAGAGGTCTCCTGAGAATGCAATAGCTAGAGTTATCAGCAATAGAGTGCGCGAATATTTTGACCATCTCATGCAGCAGGCTCGGTATTGACCTGCATACTCGTTTCATCTGAATACTGTGAATTCTGAAGATACCATACCTAATGCTGTCCCTTGCCTGTCATTCGGTCTGGTGTTTGTTTCCGTAAAATCTACCCCCACACTTCCGCACGCGTGCTTAGGAACCCCTCTCCCCCTCATAGTCTGTCGGTCTGTTCGAGCTGGTGCATCTTCTCTCCTGTGTTGTGGCAGTGCTTCCAGGGCCATGCTCGCCCTGTGACCATCCTCCGGCTGCTACCATACAGGGGGGAGAAAATTACGTATGGTGTCCCCAGAATTCCGGAAAACTGTTTTCAGCAGGCGCTTGCTGTGACTTGTCGCCAACAGACCAAATCGCTGGAACTCCGCGCGGCGATAAGTCTCAGTCGTCTGTGGCAACAGCAGGGCAAGGGTGCCAAAGCGTGCCAACTCCTGTCAGAGATCTATGGCTGGTTCATCGAGGGATTTGATACCAGGGATCTACAGGAGGCAAAGGCGCTGCTGGAGGAGCTATCGTAGTACTAATTCAAAGTATCGAAAGCCCCTCCAAGAAATTTGCATGTGCGAGGCCACTTGTTACTTAAGCCTGAGATTATACTCCACCAAATTTCTGGTTGAGTATTTAGCTGACCACCGGTGTGACCCATATAACCGCGTCAAGTTGGGCTAAGGTTTTGAGTTTACGGACATCGATAGTGCCGATCACTAACCGAATGGTTTTGCTCTCGCCATTCTGGACAAAACCGAGCTGCTTAAGCGCCTCGAAGGTGTTGCTTGACAGATCCCGCAGGTAAATCATGACATCCACCTTGTAGCCGAGCACCCGGAGCTTGCCAATGGTGAGGTTCCCCTCTTTTCCTTTCTGCATCACCTGTTCCTCCAGACCACGTAGCGGTTCGGTCAGCTTGGCTACCACCAGGTCATCAGGAGTGGATGATCCACTAGTATCCGTCGTAGACTTTTCTCCTGGCTCGATGGATGGTTTAAACCATACCTCCTGACGGGGAGCTACTCTGGCAGATCTCTCCTGTATTGTTCCGACTGCTGGTAAGGGCATGCCCCCCCTCATCTGCCTCATGGTCTGGGGAAGCGGAGAAGGAGCGGCGGCAGTGGCTCGACCAAAAATCCCTTCGTAGCTCACTCCTTCGGGGATTTCCACCGGTACAGCAATCGTCACCGGCTCCCCTCCCACGGTGATTCTCATTTCTTCGACAGCTACAAAACTGGTAAATTGGGTCATCAGGCGAAATTCCACTCCAAGAGCAGTGATTGCACGACGCATCTCCTCCGATACGTTGCCGCTCTGCAAGGATGCATAATCTTGCATCATCAGCTCCTGAATCTTGGCTCGAGCCCAGAGGGAGGCCAGAGTATCATGTGCAGAAGACTCGGCCAGAGGGTTTATAAGGATCTGGCGTTCAAAAGCTCCAGTGCTCGTCTGTCCACCTAACCGGATCGTACCGGCTGCCAGATGAGTCAGACGTCCATGAATCAGCAAAGGCTTGTTGCTGAACAGATCGGGAAATTGTTTTGGATAGACCTCGGTCACCGGGAGCGATCCCCAATCAATGGTGATATCAGTCAGCACTGGCGTATGGATACGCTCATAAAAGCGTTGGGCAGCCCCTGCTCCCTGGCTCTGTAGCGTTACATACTCCACTGCGCCACGGCCAGCGTGGGCTATCCCATCGAGCAGAAAACGGTTGACTGCATTGCCAATTCCAAAGGCAAACACGCGGGCTGTGCCCGCATATTTACGTACTGCATCGATGATAGCAAAATCGTTGCCGATATACCCATCGGTCATGAAGGCCACAATACGAACTCGCTCCGGATCAGGTGGCCTACCAAGTGCCTCCAGGATGGCGGGCATCATCTCGGTTCCGCCAGAACCATAGAGGTCAGCGAGATAGCGCAGGGCAATGGCTCGATTCTGTGGAGTGTTTGGCACAGGCTGTGGAAAGCAACGCCCCGTACCACCGGCAAAGCTGAGTACGTTGAAAGTATCGTATGGATGCATACGTTCGATAGCGAGGCGCATGGTCTCCTTGGCTTTCTCGATAGGGAAACCGCTCATGGAACCACTCCGGTCGATGACAAAGATCAGTTCCTTAGGCCTGGCCTGCTCTGGACGGACATGTTGTGGTGGTTGGAGCACAAGGGTAAAGAATATTCCTCGCTCATCCCGATGGAGCAGAAAGGCATCACCAATAGCCTCGGTTGCCGTCCGATAGCGCAGAATAAAATCTTTGTTGGGGATTTCCTGCTTATGGGTCAACGTGACAGTAGCCTGCTGAGAGCCTTTTCGTTTGATCTGAATCTCATGCAATACACTTTCCACCTCAAACAACTCCATCCCCGCATCAATGTGAACAGTTACACTGATATCGTGGCCGGCCCGTGTTCCTGGTGATGCTACTGGAGGGCTAATTTTGGAAGCATCAGGGACCTGCGTGGTATCGGGTGCCCAGCCAGTACCTCGCTTCCCTAGCGATGATCCTGGCATGTAGCGTGGTCCCACCACCATCGGGAACACAAATTCAAAGAACCCCTCTTCATATTTGAGTATCTCTACATAACTAATCTCGATCATCACCTGCGCCCCTGGTTCGATATTGGCCACAGATTGGGTGAAGATATTGGGCCGTTCCTGATCAAGAAGACTGGCTACCTGTCCAGCCGTCCGGGCTGCCTCATAGAGAGCACGCGCCTCTTCTCGGGGCTTGATCTGGCCCACAATCCGCCGATCACCAACTTTCATCACCATGCTATCTACCGCCGCCTCTTGGGGAAGGGGAAAGACATACACCGCTTCAATTTTGGTATCGAGTGGATTGTGAAAGATCTGCCGTACCCGGACACGACTGACAAAACCGCTGATCTCCGCTTCAACTGCCGTATGTTTGAGGGGACAGACACCGGTTGGTTGACCCTGCTCATCTACAATATACATCTCTCCACGGGTGGAGGAAGGGGTGGCAGTGCCGCTCTCTCCAGGAGTGGGAGAAAATACCGAGATCCATAGGGTCATAAAAATGCCTCCCACAAGCTGAGTAACAAAGGACATATTTTTCTTCCGTCTCCATCTTTCTTCTCGATTGACTGGTTGCATACACCTCTCTCCTCTCATGGTTCATCTCTTCTCTCCTCTCCCGGCTCATACCAATTCGCTGGAGAAACGTTGTGTGCTGTCGATGAAGAGCCTGGAGAATTTTCTCAGAGTTACTGACCTTTTCATCTCGAAATGGGATAAAGTACGCTTACCTTTTTGTTTGGGTAGTTCCCTGAACCCTGGAGATATCCACCCGTAAGGGGAAATTTTTTCTTTTTCATTTCAAAACAAAATATTGTACGACCAGAAAAATTTTTATTGAGACACTTTGTTTTCTCATAGAACTATAATAAAAGTAAACTAAGAGGATAGAGTGTAAGAGCAGGAGCGAGGGAGGATCGAGATGGATGGCCTTTCATCTGCATCTTTAGAAGCTATAGAGCAGAAGATTCAGGCCGCTATCCGCACAGAAGACTACCGGCACGCGCTGGACCTCCTGGCTCATACCTATCTCGATACGGTCTTTCGCTACTGTTTTCGGATGCTGAGTGCGGATACTGCACGCGCCAGAGATGTGGCCCAACAGGTATTTGAAGTGGTATGTAAAGGGATCACCAGATATCGGGGAGAGGCTTCCGTCAAAACCTGGCTTCTGGCGATTGCGCACAAGCAATGTCGCAAAGAGATCGCTACTCGAGAACGCAGGCAAAATCTCTTTCATCGACAGCAACAACATATTGCGGATCAGTTGCATGACCACCCGATCCGAGACACGGCAACCATGATCCTTTCCGAAGAATGGTTAACTCGTCTGGCACAGGCCCTGGAACAGATCGAACCGGCAGAGCGCTCCCTCTTGATCATGCGGTTCGGGCTAGGAGTCTCCCATGAACTCTCTCCAGAAGAAATTGCCAGAGTGTTAGGTTTATCACGAGCCACTGTCTATCGGAAATTACAGGAGGCCTTAGGACGCCTGAGGAGGATGATGCACGATGACACGGCATGAACGAGAGGAGTACGGAGAGCAAGCAGAGCACCTCATCGAGGGATTACGCCGCTTAGCGGAGAACATCGAGACCCCCTCGGATTTGTTGCCTGAGGTGATCAGACAAGGAGAGCACCTCCTGCCATCTCGGCGAGGAGTGCTTTCCCACTGGCGACAAAGGATAGCCGTATGGTGCTCTCACCCATTTGTGTGGGCTCCGGCTCTGGCCATAGCCTGCTTTATGGCCGGCGTGTTGGTTCCCTCGCCTTATTTTCGTCCACCGTCTAAAAGCCTGACTATGGTTGAGGAGCCAAAACCTCTCGAAAAACCGGTGACGTTTCCTCTATCCTCCCAGTTGAGGGAATCCTCCAGAGCGGAGAGAAGCATTCGAGCCTTGTCTTCTGCACCTGCTCAGTTCAAAGAGGATGCCGAAAGACAATCGGAGACGGAGACGGTACAGGTGAGCCTGACCTTACCGGCCAAGCTCTATGGGCAGCTCTTGCAGCAAGCCCAACAACGAAAAACCGATCCCTCTATGCTGTTGCGTGAGGCTATTGAGGTCTACCTACAGGAGAGGAGTGGGGAAGAAGGTCCTCTCCAAAAGTGAGGGCTATTGACAAGCCGGAGTGTGGGAAGAGCTTGACATAGCTACGACAATAGGGTAGTGTACGTCTCGGGAATGGACAGAACGAGAGACCTCCTTTCCTCGACTTCCATAATGGTTTACTACACACTTCACACTTTACCATATGGAAGATCGGAAAAGATGGTCCCAATGTCAATCCCTCTGGTCTTTTCTCCAAAGTGACCCCTGGTGAGGTCTAAGTATGCAATCTTTACAGATGCTGTCCAGAGCTGAACAAAGGGATTCTCGATCAGGATGCCAGCAATTCTTTGCCTAGCAGGCAGATCTTCAGAGAGAATCTTTGCCACCCCTCCTTTACGGGCTGCCGACATAATCAACGCATCCCAAAAGGAAAGTTGATATCTTTCTTCGAGTTCCGAGGCCAAGAGCACAGACTCTGGTTCGACTGTTTCCACCTGCCAGACGACATAACTTCTAACGATATCCCTCGCCGTTGCGCGGGAGAGTGGAGAAGGAATTTTCCTGGTTACATTGACATAAAACTCCTGGAGCACTTGGGTACTCAGGACACCCCGTCGTGCAGACCACAGCTCCCTGAGAATCTGCGCAGCGATGCTCTGCTTGTCTCCTGCATCGATATCATGAGCATAGATCAGGATATTCGTATCCACGAAGACTTTATCGTTCATGCCATTCCTCTCGCGTGCTGTGGATGGCACCCCCTAAATGGAAACCCTGTTCAAGTAGGGCAAGAGCATGTCTGTGCGCGGCCTCATATTCCTCTTCTTCTCTCAGCATCTGTTCAATATAATCAGCAAGGAGGCGGCTCACGGACGTGCCTCGGGCAGCCGCTAGAATTTTGGCTTTACGAATAGTCCCTTGATCCAAACTTACGGTAAGATTTTGCCTTCTGCTCATCTATCCCTCCAACCCTCATTGAGAATGTTTCTTGTGTATTACGTGAAATCCAGTGTAGCACGTGAAATGCGTGAGTGCAAGATAGTCACAAGTCAACGCAGCAATAGGGGAATAGTCGAGTTATCCTCCAAAAGAACTGGCTGAGTCTTTGATGGCATTGCTTCTAAATTCTAGGAATTCTAGGGACACCATACGTAATTTCTGCCCTCTATGCAGTAGCAGCCGGAGAGTTGCTCCAAGGCGAGCATGGTTTTGGAAGCTCTGCAACAGCAGGAGAGGAGGTGCGCCAGTCTGAACAGACCGAGAGATCGCTAGGGGGAGAGCGGTTCCTGGACACAAGAGCAGAAGTGTGGGGGTGGATTGTGCGGAGACAAATATCAGGCCGGATGATAGGCCGGGAACAGAATTAGGTATAGTGTCCCCAGAATTCCCGCGGGAACAGAATTAGGTATAGTGTCCCCAGAATTCCCGGTGAGCCTGACCTTACCGGCCAAGCTCTATGAGCAGCTCTTGCAGCAAGCCCAACAACGAAAAACCGATCCCTCTATGCTGTTGCGTGAGGCTATTGAGGTCTACCTACAGGAGAGGAGCGGGGAAGAAGGTCCTCTCCAAAAGTGAGGGCTATTGACAAGACCGAGAGGGCGTGTTATAGGCATGAGCAGAAGAGGTAATGATCACCAGGCAACCATAATCGCTCAGTTGTTTCGTACTCCGCAGTGACATCTCCTTGGAGCACGAAGTGAGGAGGAAAAAAGATGCGACAGCAACAATTCTGGTCAAAAATAGAGAGGGAAAGTATAGCCTTGTTCCTGATGACCTTTATGCTCATAGGCTGCTTCACAGGAATTCTCTGGGCTCAGACTCCGCAGGATATTCTCGTGGTGGCAGCCAGCGGGGATATCGAAACCATTGATCCACCAGTTACCTCAGGTGCACCATTCCAGCATGAGATTATTACCAATCTCTATGACTTTCTGATCGACTTTGGTGTCCGCAAGACCGAGACCGGTGGACTCATCGGTGATCTTAACCTGTTTACCGGAGAGATTGCAAAGGAGTTCACGGTTTCTGCGGATGGGATAGCAACCTTTCGTCTGCGCGAGGGGGCTAAATTTGCGGATGGTACGCCTATCACCACCGAGGCGGTAAAGTATACTTATGAACGGATTTTCGGAGTAAAAGCGGTTACCGCGGCCTTGATCCGGATGGCAACGGTCATGGATGCCGATCATGTGACTGTCGTAGATCCCCATACTGTCCAGATGAAAATGGATAAACCTAATCCATTGCTGTTTGGAAATATGGCTCAGTTTGGCCATGCTATTGTGAATCCTGCTCAGATCAAACCGCATACCAGCAGTCAGGATCCCTGGGCAACTGGCTGGATGAAGACGCATGCTGCCGGAGCAGGCGCATTTGTGCTTGAGCGCTGGACCCCGGGGACAGAGATTGTACTCAGCCGAAATGACCACTACTGGGCCGGACCGGCAAAACTCAAACAGATCGTCTTCAAGATCGTTCCAGATCCTTCGACTCGAGCACTCCTGTTGCGACGAGGAGCCGTGGATATGGCTATGGATCTTGCACTCCAGGATATTACAACGCTGAAAGATGATCCCAATGTGGTCATCCACGAGTTCCCGACCACTATCGTCAAATATATCGGTATGAATCTGAAGGTAAAGCCTTTTGACCAGGTCAAGGTCCGCCAGGCTATCGCCTACGCGGTTCCTTATGAGACTATTCTCCATGAAGCCATAAAAGGGTTTGGCAGACCATTGCGTAGCCCGGTTCCGGCAGGGATGCCTTCGCATGATGAGACGATCTGGATGTATAATACCAATCCCCAAAAGGCTAAGGAACTCCTCGCTGAGGCGGGTTTTCCGGATGGCTTCAAAACCAGGTTGACTATCCGTGCCGGTTTTCCAGTGGACGAACAGATTGCGGTTTGGGTCCAATCATCGCTGCGACCGCTCGGGGTAGAGGTAGAAATTGAGAAACTTCCACTCGCCGGCTATACCGAACGCCTCCGCAAGCATGAGCATGCGTTTTTTATTCATGACTGGTTGTCTATTAACAACGATCCTTTCTACCATTATTTCTGGTTGTTCAAACCAGGGTGTTGCAACTATGGAAACTATCAAAACGATACGGTGACTGAACTCATTAGCACTCATATGCTCAGCACAGACATAGCAGCGCGTAATGAAGCTAGCCGGAAGGTCCAGAAGATTATCCTGGAAGATGCTCCTTGGATCTTTCTCTTCCAGCCTAACCATCTGGTAGCTCTGCGGAAGCAGGTCAAAGGATTTATCTACTATCCAGATCGTTATAACCGCTACTATACTATCTTTAAGGAGTAACCTGTGCGGTTTGGAAGATATCTGCTCCGTCGCCTGATTCTGGTAGGGCCAACCCTGCTCGGAGTGCTCTTTATCACCTTTGCCTTGACCCGGATCATCCCCGGTAATCCAGTCGATCGGATGGTCGGGTTTTTTGTCTCTGACGAACGCCGAGCGGAGATCATGCGAGAGTATGGGTTTGATCAGCCTTACTATGTGCAGTTCCTCCAGTATGTTGGTGGACTGCTGCATGGGGATTTGGGCACTTCGTTTTTGACCAGCAGGCCGGTGCTGAACGATTTAGGGCAACGGTTTCCAGCAACCCTGGAACTCACCCTCTTTGCCATGTCCTTCGCCATAGTGGTGGGTATTTCACTAGGGATCGCGTCGGCAGTCTGGAAAGATTCGTGGATAGATCATCTAGGACGCGTGCTCTCTGTATTGGGAGTGTCAATGCCGGTCTTCTGGTTTGGATTGGTGTTACTGTATCTCCTGTTCTTTAAGCTGGAGATCGTTCCACCCCCTATGGGGCGTCTGGAGTTTACCGTTCTGGCTCCTCCAACCATAACCGGTCTCCTCACCATTGATGCCCTGGTGACCTCTAATCTGCCCGCCTTCTGGAGCGGACTGCGGACCCTTGTTTTACCTGCCTTTGTGCTTGGCTTCGCCGCAATGGCCCCTCTGGCGAGAATGGCTCGCTCTGGGATGGTCGAGGCCCTGGAATCTGACTATGTGCGGGCAGCCAGGGCTCTTGGACTCTCTGCCCGCACGGTTATTGGACGGCATGCGCTCAAAAATGCTTTGCTACCGGTGATTACGATGATTGCTGTGGTCTTCGGCTACCAACTGGGTGGAGTGGTCCTCATTGAGTCGATCTTTGCCTGGCCAGGATTAGGACAGTATGCATTTAATGCCGTTGCGAATATGGATTTTCCCGCAATCCAGGGATTTATCCTGTATGCGGCTACGATGTACATCCTGCTCTTTCTGATCGTGGATATACTCTACGCAGTGCTGGATCCACGGGTGAGATATTATTGAACTCATAGCGAGTCTTTCTCTCGTCCTCCTGGAGCGGAGCGCAGGGAAGTCCAGTCGTCGTCCCGAAGCGAAGGACTCAGCATGACATGGTGAGACTTACCTGCTATAAATTCACAGATACAATGTAACTCTCGAAAATAGAGGATAGAATATGCGTATCCGTACCGATCTACGCAATGTGGCAATTATTGCCCATGTTGATCATGGAAAGACCACTCTGGTAGATGCTATGCTCTGGCAAAGTGGAGTATTTCGGGCAAACGAACAGGTCGCTGAGCGCGTCATGGATAGCCTGGATCTGGAGCGAGAGAAGGGTATCACTATCATGGCCAAGAATACAGCCATTTTCTATAAGGGGGTCAAGATCAATATCGTGGATACCCCAGGACATGTCGACTTTGGTGGAGAAGTAGAACGCACCTTGCATATGGTGGATGGAGTGATGCTCCTGGTCGATGCTACTGAAGGGCCTCTCCCGCAAACCCGCTTTGTCCTCGGGAAGGCGTTAGAAAAAAAGTTGCCTCCTATCGTGGTTATCAATAAGATTGATCGGCCAGATCGGCGTCTCAAAGAAGTCCTTGATGAAATCTATGATCTCTTTATCGATTTGGGAGCCACCGAAGAGCAGCTCGATTTCCCTGTGATCTATACCAACGCAAAAGCAGGGATCGCTTTGACTCATCCTGAAGAGAAAGGACAAAATCTTCTACCGCTGTTTGAGGCGATCCTGACCACCATTCCTGCTCCAGCGTACAATCCACAGCTCTCCTTACAATTCCTGGTAACCAATTTGGATTATAGTGATTACGTTGGGCGTATCGCCATAGGAAAACTGGTCAGTGGCACCTTAGCGCGTGGACAACAGGTCGCCCTGCTCAGAAAGGGGGCATTCGCTGGAAAAGCTTCTCTGAGCCAGATCTATACGTATGCAGGATTGCAGCGGATTGAGCAGGAGGACATCGAAGCAGGTGATATCGTAGCGGTGGCGGGTGTGCAGGATGTTTGTATCGGCGATACGCTTGGCGATCTCGAAGACCCTCGTCCTTTACCAGGTATCATGGTGGAAGAACCGACCCTGTCCATGATCTTCTCAGTTAACTCCTCTCCTTTGTCTGGGAAAGAGGGTAAATTTCTCACCTCCAGACATATCAAAGAACGTCTGGATAAAGAACTTCTCTATAATGTCAGTATTCGGGTGGAGCAAGCGGAAAACAGAGATTCGTTGCGAGTGAGTGCACGGGGAGAGCTTCAGTTGGCTGTGCTGGTGGAAACCATGCGTCGAGAGGGTTTTGAGTTGTCTTTATCAAAACCCAAAGTCATTACGCGAGAGATCGATGGAGTCCTGAAGGAGCCGCTAGAACTGGCTGTGGTAGATATCCCGGAAGAATATGTAGGGATAGTGACGGAGAAGATGAGTGCGCGTCGAGCCCGATTGACCAAGATGATCAATCATGGGTCTGGTCGAGTGCGGCTGGAGTTTGAAATCCCCTCTCGCGGTTTGATCGGTTTTCGAAGCCAGTTCTTGACCGATACCAGAGGTACCGGTCTCTTAAACACGCTGCTAATCGGTTATACCCCTTATGCAGGAGTTATCACTGGCCGGCCCAATGGGGTCCTCATAGCCGATCGATCGGGAAAAGCGGTCGCGTATGCTATCTTTCATCTCCAGCCTCGAGGGACCATCTTTGTGAAGCCGGGTGATGCCGTGTATCCGGGAATGATTGTAGGTGAGAACTCGCGTCCAGAAGACCTGTGGGTCAATATCACCAAAGAAAAGAAGCTGACCAACATCCGAGCGGCTGGTTCAGACGAAACACTCCGCCTCATTCCTCCCCGGCAATTTACGCTTGAGCAAGCTATTGCTTATATTAACGATGATGAACTGATTGAAGTTACTCCGGCTTCTATTCGTCTGCGTAAAATCTCTGAAAAGAATAATTAAGTATTGATCACAACAATAGCGCGACCAATGATTTCACCTCGATTGAGGGTCTGATATGCTGTATCGGCTTCTTCCAGTGCATAGCGACGCGTAATGGGTTGCCGTACATCAATATACCCCTGACGCACCAGAGCGAGAACGGCCGGCAAATCTGTACGCGTTCGAGCCCCATAAGAGCCTATAATGCGAATCTCCCGTCGTACAAGCCGGGTGATCTCGATGGAGGCAGTGACACCAGCAGGCGCGATACCCACCATCACGGCGCGGCCCCCATCACGGACCGCTTCTACTGCCTGCACAAAGGTTTCTGCACGACCGAGAGCCTCTACAGCGACATCGACCCCACGTCCTTTGGTAATTTCCCGGATACGTTCGCCCACATTTTCCTGGCTCGAGTTCACGGTATGAGTGGCCCCCAACTGGCGAGAGGCCATCAGTTTATCCTCGCGCACATCCACCGCGATGATCGGAAAAGCGCCGAAAGCCCGGGCAATTTGCAGGAGATTTGAACCCACGCCTCCGGTAGCAATTACTGCTACTGATTCCCCCGCCCGCAGGTCTGCCGCATTCCGTAGGGCTCCATAGGCTGTAAAAATAGCGCAACCGAGAATACTGGCCTCTTCAAGGGGAACCTCCTCCGGTAAAGGGAAGACATCGGTGGCAGGCACTACGGCATATTCAGCCAGACCACCCATCGAATACATCCAGATCGGAGACCCATCCGGTCGCCGCAGTCTGGTATCTCCGTCATACAATTTCCCTTGGAGTCGGTTATAAGCAAAAAAAGTTTCACAGAGATCTTCCTGGCCACGCACACAATAAAAACAGGTACCACACGGCATAATGAAACTGCAGACCACCGGCTGTCCCACTGTGAACCCTTGTACCCCAGCCCCGAGAGCAGCCACTGTCCCAGAAATTTCATGCCCTAACACACAGGGGGTGGGAAACTTTACTTCTCCCTTCATGACATGCAGATCGGTATGACAGACTCCACACCCACGTACTTTCACCAGTACCTCGCCGGTGCGTGGTTCTGGAACAGGAATCTCTTCGACCACCAGCGGTTTCCCAATCTCGTGAAATACAACAGCTTTCATAATGGCACTCCTCTTTGCCTCTACAATAGTCTCTGTTTTGAAAAACGTACTGGGTACTCTCTTTCTACCAGACCTTCAAGCAGGATAGTCCTTAAAACACTATATAATACCCACTCATCAGGTGCATAGTAGAAGACAAAGCTCCAGCACAGATTTTTTCACTCAACGATACATTCTGGCTATTGCCTATTATCAAAGATTTTTGCTCATGAATCAAGTAGGCGAGATGTGAAGAGCCTATTGAGCAAACCAAAGGCCCTCTGGCTGCTGGCGAGGGCATGTTTTACGTAGTCAAGCATTCACAAAGTTTGGGTCGCAAAGGTGAATCCAGGATCCGGTACAGTAAAGCATGGGGAATGGATGGGTTGATGCGGTTGTAGGTTGTCATAGGATATTTCCTGGCCAAAGTGGATACAAACAGCAACGTCTCCATATGCCTGATTATCCTAGCGAGGGAGCAGTCCGTGGCGGGCATATTCCGGGTGCGAAAAATGTGCCATGGATCCGGGCAGCGAATCCGGAAGATGGTACTTTTAAGACTGCTGAGGAATTACGGGCAATCTACATCCAGGAACAAGGGCTTAAACCCGAGGATCGTCTCATTGCTTATTGTCGCATTGAAGAGCGTAGCAGTCACACCTGGTTTGTTTTAACACATTTGCTAGGTTTTTCTCAGGTACGGAATTATGATGGGAGCTGGACGGAATGGAGAAACCTTGTGGGTGTGCCGATTGAACGATAAGAAGGTATCCAAGAGGTGCGCTGGAGCAACATGCGCTCCTTCCTTCCTGGCAAGGATCCTGGATTCTTCTCCACCCTTTGATACCATTTTGCCCAATAACCCTCCAAGTTGTGTACATATCCTCTTCCTGAAAAAAAATTGGGGAGAGTAGATCTCTCTTGAAAAAATAATTCTCTTGATTTATTTACTCTGCATTATACTCTGAACGCAGAGCGGGTTTCGTTCTCTCGTCATTCCAGAGCAGAGCGCAGGGAAATCCGATCGTCATCCCGGATGATAATATGACTTCCCTCCGCTTTGCTCTGGGAGCAGAGCGCAGGGATGACGAGAGAGAAATGCTCGCTATGAGTTCAGATAGTAAGGAGTTCGGTAAGAGGAGTGCTATAATAGGGTGAGGAAGTTTGTTTCTATTGCTGAGTCAATAAACCAGGTATCGCATCATATGTCAGGAAGAAACAGGAGGGGAACAGATGTACCAAACAGACATGTATGAAGGTATGCTAGCAGAAACTGTCACTATGCATGGCGCACGTGGGGAGGTCATCAATGCCTACTCTGCTCGCCCTCTGGGCGCGGGGCCTTTTCCGGGCATGGTGGTGATCCATCATCTACCGGGCTGGGATGAATGGTATCGGGAAGTCACACGCAAATTTGCCCATCATGGCTATGCCGCGATTTCTCCCAATCTTTACTATCGTGATGGTCATGGTACTCCTGAGGATGTAGCGGCTAAGGTGCGGGCAGCAGGAGGAGTTCCAGATGATCAGGCTGTGGGTGACTTTGAAGGGGCAATGCAGCATCTGCGCTCACTCCCCTATATTAACGGAAAGGTTGGCGTGTTCGGTACCTGTTCAGGAGGTCGTCATGCCTTCCTTGCAGCATGTCGTATAAAGGGCTTTGATGCTGCGATAGACTGCTGGGGTGGACGGGTGGTGATGACTAAAGAAGAGCTCACCCCCAAACAACCGGTTGCCCCCATCGAGTATACGAAAGACCTCTCTTGTCCGCTCCTGGGGCTTTTTGGCGAAGAGGACCGGAGTCCCTCTCCGGAACAGGTAGCTCAGCACGAACAGGAACTCAAAAAACATGGTAAGATCTATGAGTTTCACATGTACCCAAAAGCCGGTCATGGTTTCTTTTACTATGATCGACCCAGTTATCGGCAGGAGCAGGCAGTAGACGGCTGGAAGAAAGTATTTGCTTTCCTGGAAAAGTATCTCAGCACACCTGCATAGCGCTCTGGAACCCTTCATGTTGATTGGTTACCCTGAGCAGAGCGAAGGGCCTCCGCAGCGCTGTAAAGAGATGCTTCACCTTTGACTCAGCATGATAACTCGTCAGCACTTTCTTTCCAGAGCACGAGTCTGTGTAGTCTATGACACAGAGCAAGGCCGCAGAAGGGTAAAAAACGATTCCTGCTATGAGAGCTATAACCGAACCTAGATAAGGAGACCGATGATGTGTACCATGATTGTCAAACAGGTGGAGCTAGAAGGAAGTGGCAAAGGAACAGGTGGCTGGTTCACTGTACGGCAGGCCAACGTATCGTATGATCATCCGTTTCATGCCCCGCTGGAACATGCGCTGAATATCGACTTTGTGAATGAGGCACAGGGTCCAGGGGCCCGGGTGGCTGTAGAACTCGATGTGGAATCGGCGAGAAATCTGGTGAAGACTATTCTGGCCGTATTAGCCCAGGCTGAGGCAGGTGGATATCTGGAGGAAAGCCCGACAAACGCTGAATCCCGTTGATAAACAGCTTGCCGTAAATCAGCCAGAAAGGCAAACTCCTGGAACGTCGGTCAAGTAATAAGTATCTGGACAGAAGTTCTCTACACTTTCTCGCCCCCTTTGGGGGAGAGGGTACGGGTGAGAGGGATGAGTCTTGCACTTCGCAAAAAAAACAACCCTCACCCTGCCCCTCTCCCTGGTTAGGGAGAGGGGAAAATTTATGTCTAGGTACATAGCATGGAGAGCCGACACGGGCAGGTTCTCTCCCCTATCCCAATCTTTCCGGAGCGAAACAGAGGATGGCCTACTTGACGCCCCCGCCAGGGGGAAGGAGCAATACTTGACCGGTGCTCCAGAGGGTTATTGGCATCCATGCAAACAAGATCCTTCAGGACGGGTGACAAATAGACTGCCCTGCGCTGCACTCCGAGATGATGAGCGAACACTCGCCTGATCTCGGCGCAGGCTTCCCTGCGCTTTTGGGATAACAAAAGCACGATACCCGCGAAGAGTTCATAAGTTTTCTACCGATTCAGATGCGGTAACACGGTAGCCGCAAAGAGATAGGTTCCCTCGAGCCGTGGTGCATCGGCAAAATTAAAGTTGAGCCGATCAGCTCCCTGCTTGAGTATCCCAAGTAGCGTCTCAGTCACCTGAGCCGGTGTCCCTATTACTCCTTGAGTCAGCGGCCGTATCCATGGCTGTGTTTGCAACCGCTGGAGCTCTTGCTCGCTTTCGGCAATTAGAATCCCCACATTGATCACCTGAATGATGTCCTCGTAATCACGTCCAACAGCACGACAATGCTCTTTGAGCACCTCCTGCTTGTGGGTGTACATTTCGGGGTCTTTGAAAATATAATTCCACCAGTCGGCATGCTGGGCTACACACCGCAATAGATACTTTTCCCCTGCACCACCCACCATTATGGGCGGAAGGGGATCGGGACGCGGCTCACAGTAAGCATTAGCAATCTGGTAGTATTGGCCCTGATAGGTCGCTGGAGCCTCTGTCCACATCTTCTGGATGAGTTCAATAGCCTCGGCCAGTTGAGCAATGCGCACACGGGGTGAGGGAAACGGCCAGCCGTAAGCCAAATACTCCTCCTCATTCCACCCGGCACCGATGCCTAGCACGACCCGACCTCCGGAAAGAGCCTGACAGGTGGCTGCCATTTTCGCCAGGTGGGCCGGATTACGAAAACTGTTGCACAGCACCTCATGCCCACAGAGTTTCGTCGGATAGCGGGCCAGGGCAAATGCGAGTAAACTCCAGCCCTCGGCAACTTTGTGATTACCATACTGCACATGATCAGGGAACCACAGCGAGTCGAAGGGAGCAGCAGCCTGATCGAGGTAGGGAAATGTATCTTCGACCAGCCGTGACCAGATATTGAGACCAACCGGAATAGGCATGTTACACTCCTTTTGCAAAAGAGAGGTTAGGTACTACCTGCCATCAAGTAAAAGTTTCATCCATAGCTACGACCACCGCAATCATAGGAATACCAGGTGGAGAAATCAAGCCGGAAGGTGGAGTTTTTTTCTTCCCCTTTTAGTGACATGACTTTCCCATGATTTTCCTCTGCTCTCTCACTGAATATCCTCTAATGAAGCTGCCATCGAATACTACATCTAAACGGTGACACCTCTTTGAACGTGGCCTTTCAAAGAAAGTAAACGGTACCGCTTTGCATCGAAAAGAAACAAAACATGCAGGAGAGGACACCATTAACGTTACTGAAGCCAAGAGACATCTTTCAGATTTGATAGATCAGGTCGCTCCCGCGTAGCCTTTAAGAGACAAAGAAATAAATAGTGTATCTCCTTGATACGAATGCACTAAGCGAACTGATGAAGAAAGGAGTCTCACAGAAAAGACCTTACAAGAAGGAGTCTTGTCGCTTGCTGGAGAGGATCATATATCTTGCACCGCTGCTTTAGATTCCCTAAAACGAGCGGGAAATCAAGAAATTTATGTCCAAGCTGATGGCTGAGAGCGGTATCAAAACAAAGGGACCACTATGTACCTTGTAAGATTTCATCAATAAAGAACAGATCGGTGAGGGGCGCACGAAGGTGTATCCACGCATTCAGATTGTCAATCAGTTGGGAGTTGATAGAAGGCTGAGCGAGGACCAGGCGGATAGCTGTTTGGGTATACTGGGCATCCTGCTCGACGATGGCAATAAACGAATGATATGATTCTACTGGTTGCAGGTTTTTGGCTTCTACGAGCATTTTTAAAAGAAGAGAGAGTGTTTCCAGAGTCTGGTGACAGCGGGTGAGGAGGTCACGGAGCTGGGCCCCTGCACCACTCCTTTCTTCGCCAGAAAGCCCCTGTGCAGCATAGGCAAGCATAAATTCATAGGTCTCCTCAATGATATCGATCCGTTCTTTTAGCTCCTCCATCAGGGACTGATTCATCGGATTATACTGCTGCTCCTGAACTAGGGTGCACCATAGATAACAAGACTGACCTGTTGACTTGTAGTAGAGCAACTATATCGGTCAATTTCTTACTCCAGGTCTGCACTCCTGGTCACTACGAACCAAAAAGTTATATGGAACCCCATTTGCATCGATCTTCAGGACTTTTCCTTTTGGCCCGTTTGTTGTATCACCGGCCAACGTACAGGGTCGTAATGCTCCAGGTAACGTTGACAAGGAATCCAGCCTACGATCATAGAAAGTGTAATCCAGCGTTTCTCTGGGCGAATGGCAAAATAGAGATGAATCATAATCAGCGTAATAAACGCAATGCTGGCGGCTCCATGGACGACATAAATCACTCCCCAGATCTCATCGGACAGTAAATAGGGATTACGATCCCAGAACGGCGTATCAACCCGCACCATCATCAGTAATCCAGTTATAATAACCGCCAGTGTGACAAGGCTGGTGAGGTGATGAAAGAGCTTATTCTCCAGCGGATTCTTTCCCGGTTTACCAAGAGCTGGCTCAGGTAAGCCTACGATCTGCCGCAGGGTCAACCATCCATCACGTAAATCCTGGCGGGTAATCCACATCAAGTCCAGTCCTTTCCAAATTGTATAGCACGTTGAGCAGCTTCTGCAAAGCTTAGCCCCTTTGATGGATCCGACTGCAAGTACACACGTTCATTATCCATCTCGAACTGATCAGCCGTTCCCCCAAACTCTTTGGCAGCAATCTCCTGGAGCTTTCGTTTGGCATCCATAGCAGCTACGTAGTTTGTGCGGGTCATAGTAAAGGAGGTATTACTGCCAAACTGCCCGATATTCCAGGGCAAGTGCCGGCTGGTATCACCGTACACAATCTCACATCGCTCCCAAGGCATACCCAGCACCTCAGCAGCGGTGCGAGCAGTGGCGGCGTACGAGAAGGTGCCAAGGTTTCCTGGGCCGTTATGAATATAGAGTTTACCGTCTGGTTTGAGCACAACCAGACCATCATATCCACCCCAACCAGCGGAATGAAAAGCTACTCCAACTCCGATCCCGGTGACCTTTGTACCGTTGCCGTCCGCTGAGAGTCGCTTTCTGAGACCAGTTGAAGCGGGTTGCTCCCTTGTCGAGTGCCTCGCGCAGATACGAGCTGGTAATTGGTTCCTGCTTTGCGTCAATCTTCCCATCATGATCCGGCGCATTGATCCGGCGAATGGCCACCCGGTCAATCCCGAGTTGTCGAGCGGCCTTATCCAGGAACGGTTCGATTGCCGCTGCAATCTGACTTTCTCCTGGTCCCCGTTGGGCACTGCGTGGTGGAGTATTAGTCAACACTGAGATACCACGCCAGCGCATTGTTAGCGGCTGGTAGACAATGGAGACTGCTTTAGCAGCGTTGCTGTAATCCCAGAAACCAGTGTAGGGGCCATTACTGTGGATGATATAAAGGTCGACGGCTGTGATCCGACCATCCTTCCGGAACCCGAGCTTGACCCAGCCCTGGAACCCAGCGCGGGAACGTCCAAAGTAATACTCTTCTTCGCGGGTGATACGGAGTAAGACTGGGCGTTGAGTCTTTTTGGCCAATAAAGCAGGAATACCCCATTGTGGATAGCCAGAGGCTTTGCTTCCAAAACCACCTCCACAGTTTTTGGCGATAAATACCAGCTCAGAAGGTTGAATATCTAACAGCTTCGCGATGTAGGGAACAACATAGGAGACACTCTGGGTCGATCCATGCAGATACAATTTGCCATGCTGCCAGTAAGCCAGGGCAGAGCGGGGTTCCATCGAGTGGTGCGAGAGGGCTTGGGTCACAAAGGTTTCTTCCAGAATCAAGTCTGCTTGTGCAAAGCCCTCTTCGAGATTCCCATACTGCCATTCATCAGAAGGTTTCCCCATAGGTAATCGATCTTTGCCTGCGGCAGCAAAATCTCGCGCCTCCCATTTTATGGTTTGTAAGGGAAGTCGGATATTGGCCACATTCCCTTCAGAGCGAGCGTTGGGCCCTCGTGGGCGCAGACTATCCAGAGGATCGATTACAAAGGGCAACGGCTGGAGATCGACACGAATCTGCTCGATCACCTCTGCTGCAATCGTCTCATCCTCAGCCGCCACCGCCAAAATCGGCTCACCAGCATAAAGGGGTTCATTGGTTAGGATCGGCTCTTGTGGCGGAGGGACCTTCGGGACATCATCGGCGGTCAGAACTGCGACCACTCCTTGCATGGCAAGAGCCTTGCTGGCATCGATCCGGCGCACCTTGGCATGGGGCATCGGACTCAAGAGGAGTTTGGCAAAAAGCATCCCCTCTACCCGAAAATCCTCCGCATATTTTGCTGTCCCTGTCACTTTTGCTCGCAGGTCAGGTGGGGTAAAATCTTTTCCAATTAACCGATAAGCACTCATAGTCAGCTCCTCCTCTCTGCTGCCAGCATCACGGCATCTAAGTAATGAGCATAGGCACCACACCGGCACAAGTTTCCAGAAAGCGCCTCAGCAGCTTCTGCTCGTGTTGGTCGTGGATTCACGGAGAGGAGTCCTACAGCCGACATAATCTGTCCGGGTGTACAGAAGCCGCACTGCGGTCCAAGTTTTTTGATAAATGCTTCCTGGACAGGATGAAGTGTGCCATCAGGATTGGCGAGCCCTTCAATGGTGGTGATCTCTGTCTGCCGTACAGTGTGGGTCAAAATCGAGCAGGAATAACGCGGAATTCCATTGATCAATACGGTACAATTCCCACATTCCCCACGATCACACCCCAGCTTTGTTCCGGTTAGCCCAAGTTTGTATCGTAGGGTTATGACCAGGGTCTCCTGTTTCAGGACATCTACCCGTCTTTTCTGACCATTCACCGTCAGGGTTACCAAGCGCTCGACTGCTCCTGGGAGCGCTGGTTGAGCTAATGCCATCTCTGCTCGTCGAAAAAGATACGCTACGGAAGAGGCGGCTGAGCCAGCAGCAATAACTCCTTTGAACATCCACATAGACCTTATCACCTTCCTCAGCCCGCAGCTTCTTTTCCAGTTTTTCCCGGGCTTCTAAGCTCGCCTTACAGGTAGCCCTGTATTATTCCCTCTGATCATTCAGAAGGACAAAGAGGAGAAAGTCACGGTGTCGTATCAATGAACTTTGACCAATTTGCGAAAGCTCCGTACGGTTCGCGGCGGATCCAGTCTTCGTCCGTATGCCGTCCAGGAGACTTCTCCTGCATAGATATCTCCCCGTGAATCAACGGTAACGCCATGAGGGGCGGTAAATTGTCCGGGTTGCTCGCCGGCATGTGGATCCCCTAATCTGGCCAGACACCGACCGGTAAGATCATGGATGGTTACGCAAGCGCCTATGTTGGGAAAATCAGCATTTACCGGTAATTGAGTCGGAAGTTGCCCCACATAGACGAGATCGTTTGCAATGTGCAATCCACAGGGACGGTGCATATTATTCCATTGATCCAGGTAGTTCCCTTGCTCATCAAAGATCTGGATACGGTGACTCTCTCGATCGGCAACGTATACTTTGCCCTGGCTATCGGTACAGACACTATGAGGCAGGTTAAACTGGCCTGGTCCGGTGCCGAAATCTCCCCACGAAAAGAGATGTTTCCCATCTGCAGTGAATTTATGGACTCTGGCGTTTCCATACCCATCAGAGATATATAACTCACCAGTCTTCGGATCGCGCGCCACCTTTGTCGGCCGGTTAAAGGGTTGTCCACTTCCCCGTGGTGCTCCCTGTCCTCGCTTGCCTATACTCATGAGCAACTCACCATCTAGGGTAAATTTACCCACCCAATGCCCATCATCGTCCACACAGTAGAGAATATCACCCAGCTTCTCATCCACAACCCGGGTGAGACCGTGTGGTCGGGTAAAGAGCCCCTCACCCCAGGATTTGACAAATTTCCCATCCGGCTCAAAAATCATCAGCGGATGCTCACCCCGATTGAAGACATAGACCCGATCTTGGGAGTCCACAGCCACATCAACCACCTCCAGGAAATCCCACCCCTTCGGGAGTTGTGCCCAATCGGCGATTTCTTCGTAGACATACTCACCACTTCCAAGTTGTACCATGATTTGAACCTCCTTATTGCATTCTCAGGAGACCTCATTGGGAAAACGCCTGCATGGGGAGCGCGGGCCTCTGGCCCACAGCGGGCGGGACGCCCTCTCTCCCAGGATATCGATGTTTCCTCATCGACTTGTGCAATGCCAAAGGACTCTCTTGGATATGCATTATGGATTAAAAATATGTTGACCTCCATGCACATTTAGGTACTCTGACCTACTCTACCACGGAGGAGGAATGGACTTCTCTCTAGTTCGTTACAGGAGGCACAGAGGACACAGAAGCTGGAGTGTAATGCTGCTGCGCTTTCCTAGTACCACGCTGCTTTGTTCACCACATTACGCAACGGTTCACCCGCGGCAAATCGCCGAGCGTTTTCCAGAATGATTTCGAATCGCCGTTCTGGAATGTTCGCGGCATCTTTTATGGCAATATGTGGAGTCAGCAGCACATTGGGAAGCGTCCAGAGCTTGTGCTCAGACGGTAAAGGCTCGATCTCGAAGACATCGAGCCCACAACCAGCAATCTCTCCATGTTCAATCGCCGCCACGAGATCATCAAGCTTCGTGGTCATACCACGCCCAATGTTGATGAAGTAAGCGGTCTTCTTCATTAAACGAAAACGCCTGGCGTTCCACATCCCCTCAGTTTCCGGCGTATGCGGTGTGGTCGTAATCACAAAGTCTGCCCGGGGCAGCAGGTCATCAAGATCTTTGGGTGAGTGCTTTTCGACAAAGGGGACCTCGTACTCCCACCGTGGATCAACACCGATGACCTGCATCCCAAAGGCTGAACACATTCTCGCTGTTTCATGACCGATACCGCCAACCCCAACGATAAGAGCAGTGGCTGTAGTCAGGTCGATATAGGGGCTTTTGCGGGCATCTTTGTCCCAGCGCCGCTGCCGCTGGGCTTCCATGTAATAGGGTAAGCCCCGGGCAAGGGCTAACACAAACATCATGATATGCTGCGTGATATGATCAAAATAGATTCCCCGGGGATTGCAGATGACCACCGGGTGTTCGATCAACTCTGGATAGAAGTAACCGGGACGAGGTCCCGCATCAGGATTCTGGAGCCAGCGCAGTTTTCTGGCCAGCGGCAACATATCCGGGGGAATCCATCCATATGCAGCATCAGCATCGGCAATCTCACGTCGGGCATCGGCATCGGTTTCCGGTGCTACCACCTGATACTGAGGCAATCTTTCCTGTAACTGTTTGGCCCACTGTCGTTTCAGCTCATCCTGGGGGGGCATCATCACAAATTTCAGCATTGAGTAGTCCTCCTCAGATACCTCTTACAGATAAGGATCTATTTGCCATACACCGGTAGACCCAGCTCCTTCGCATTTACGATGCTTGGAGTAGCTTTGGGTGGATTGTCACTTAAAAAGGGAAGAACATTATTCGGATCCGGCCAGACTGGATAGCCATTGAGAATTCCGGCGACATTACTGGCAGCCAAGATAGCCATCCCCTCTCGCGTCCAGCTTGTGGCCGAAGCAATATGGGGAACAATGACCACATTAGCAAGCTCTTTTAAACCTGGTTTCATCGCTGGCTCATCTTCAAACACATCCAATCCCACTCGGAAGTCGGGATGTGTTTGGCAGTGAGCCACCAGTGCCGCCTCATCAATGACCGGTCCTCGACTGGCATTGACCAAAATGGCATTTTCCTTCATTAATTTCAAATGGTCGGCGTTGATCAGGTGATAGGTAGTCTTATCCAGCACAGGATGCAGGCTGACCACATCCGCAGTTCGTAACACCTCTTCTACACTGTCAGCGCGGGTACAGGTAACCGGAGGCTCTCCATGCGATTTTAAAAATTCTGCATACGCTGCAATATAATCTTCCAGGCGTTTGTTTTGGTAGATATCATAGTAAATCAAATTCATCTTAAACCCTTCAACCATCATCCGCCCGTATGTGGCACCGATCCGTCCCGCTCCGATTACTCCAACGGTGCGGCCTTTCATCAGATGACCCAGGAACAGCATCGGGAGCCACCCTTTGTAATGCCCACCCCGCATAAAGGCATCCGCTTCCACGATCCGGCGAGCAGCGGCAAAGGTAAGAGCAACCGCCATTTCTGCGGTTGTGTCGGTAAGTACCCCGGGCGTATTCCCCACCGGAATACCATACCGGGTAGCTACCGCCACATCGACATTGTTGAAGCCGACGGCATAGTTGCTATACACCCGCCCTCCAGCAGCCTGAAGGGCCGCAAAGAGGGTTTCACTCCAATCTTCCGTCAATTGTCCTAGAGCTCCAGCACATTGCTCTCCAATGGCAGCCTTGATCTCCTCTACCGACAAAATATCCAGCGAGGTGCATACTTCGATCCGGCAATCGGACTGAGTCAGGATCTCCAGCCAGCGTGTTCCAGGTAATTCTTTTGTGACAATAACCCGCTTGCTTCCGGAAGAATTATGCGTTTTCCATTCTTTGGTACTCACAGTGATCCTCCTTATTGAGAAGTCAGTCTAGATAGATTTGCTCTCGTTCTTCTTCTCTTCCCGTACTGCTTGGGTGTGAGATAGGATTTCTTCTCCTTAGGCATTCTTTTCCCTTACCATCTCTCCCAGTGCACCACATCCTCTAAGGAGCGTCGGCCTCCTTTTTTCGGAGGAGGTGGCTGGCTTGAGGTCGGTAAGGGATAACCAAAAGAAATAACGATAAGCATATGCAGGTCAGCCGGAAAACCCAGTAATACTCGGGCTGGTTCGAGATTATGGATCGATCCCAGGCAGGAGGCCACCCCTAATTCCCAGGCAGCCAGTTGCATGTAGGCAGCAGCCTGTCCAGCGTCAAACATGATGGTCAGATTTGTTTCCGGACGAGGGGTCACGATAGCTACTCCTAAAGCTGCTCCGGCCAGATGCCTGGCATTTGGGCTTATATCAACCAGCGCTTTCAGAGTAGCTTGATCACGGATGGCGATAAAGTGCCAGGGCTGTCTATTCTTAGCAGATTGTGCCCGACGACCAGCATCAAGGATGGTGGTCACCACCTCATCAGGCAGTGGTTTATCCTGAAACTGACGTATAGCTCGTTTGGTGCGAATAGCTTCCATAACGTTCATAAGTGGAGTACCTCATTCCAGCAAGTCTTTGTTGATCTCTACACCCAACCCTGGCTTTTGGGGCACAGCGACAAAGCCCTCTTTGTCCACCAGTGGCGGATCTTGCAGAATCGCAAACCCATAGCGGTAGTCTCCAATGGGCGGGTCATACAGCAGCTCTAGATACGGAGAGTGCGCCCAGGAAGCTACCAAATGGAGATGAGCAATCGTTCCTAACCCTCGACCTCCATGGTGCGGTACAATTTTTTTGTTAAAGGCTTCGGCCAGTACCCCTATTTTGCGCAACTCGGTAATCCCCTCACTGACCATACTCTCTGGCTGGAGAATGTCATAGACATTCGCTCGCAGCATCTGGACAAATTCATGGATCCCCTGATTATTTTCACCACCAGCAATTGGGATATCCACTGTGTGGTTTAATCTGGCCAGATCCTGAAAAGCATAGCGAGGCAGCGGTTCTTCCAGCCAGTAACAGCCGAGCTGTTCCAGGGCTCTTGCCGTCTCTACCGCTCGCCGATAATCCCACAGGATACCCGGCTGCCAGTTACCGCTTGATTGAGCTTGATTTGCATCGACCATAATCACCAGCCGCTCCCCAACCGCCTCTCGTACCTTTTGTACCGTCTCTATATCTTGCTTCATCGTTGGATGATGGATGCGCAGCTTAATCGCCTGCCAACCTTCATCGGCTAATCGGCTTGCCAGCGTAGCCCGCTCCTCTGGCCGAGAAAGGAGCACCATGCTGGCATAGGCTGCCACCTTTTCTTTGCCTCCTCCCCAGAGCTTGTAAAGAGGTTGTTGACAGACTTTCCCGATGAGATCCCATAAGGCAATGTCCACACTAGCAATGCCCCGATAGGGGTATCGTCCTCTAACGTAATACCGTAAAGTGGCGATATGTTTTTCCACGTCAAAAGGGTCCTGCCCGATCAGTCGCTCCTTCACTGTGGGCAACACGCCGGGATCAATCGCAGGACCAATACCGGTCAAACCCTGGTCCGTATCTATTTCGAGATAGGCTCCCCCGCCTATAGAAAAGCGAAGTTCTCCGCCCACATCCCAGGCAGGTTCTAATGCCCCTACTTCTTTAATCGTCTTCAGAGGAATAAGTCGGATATCAGTAATTTTTACTCTACTTGTTTGCTGCATACCCTTTCCCTTTTCTTCCTGCCTCTTCTAAGCTAAAATGGCCATTCCAGCCGGAGGCAGATCTATCTGGACAGTAGCACGGTTATCCCGGTACACAACGGGCACGGTTTGATGCAGTGGGGGATACTGCAGTTCGGCATCGCTCCAGTCTCCTTTGTAAAGAAAAGTCAAAAGGGTACCAGGAGGATGTAAGGAGGCCTCTATGGTGACCTGTGCACCTCGTGATTCTGTGCCATGGGTATTTAAAGCGATAAGTACTTCTTGCTGATGAAGTATACGGGACCAGGCGACGAGTTCTCCTCGACCGGGGAAAGCAAACGGGCGCCCCAAAAAGGAAGTCTCCCGCAGATATTGACGACCTCGACGCAAGGTTAAGCCTATCTGATTCTGTCGATTGCGCACTCGGGCAATAGCAGCAATCCGCAGATAGGTGGGATGGGAGGGATCAAAGAAATGACAGCCTGAAGTTTCAAAAGCCCCAAAGAGACCACCAAACATCGCTTCGCGAATATAGCGATCACCAAAAGGGGGGGTCCCAAATTCTAACGGCTCGATCTGGGCATCATGCTGCTCTTCGGTTCCAGCAAACGCTTGTTCTGTCCCATAATAGATACAGGGGATCCCAAGAGTGGTGAGCTGGGTCCCCACGGCATGGGCTACCTGCTGATAACGGTTGGGGATCGTATTATGCGCGGCAAAACGATGCTTTCCCCGTCCCACCATATCGTGATCATCTAAAATAGAGATATGATAACGTCCGGTTTCCCGATGACTCCCTAAAGCATCATGCCCGCTAAACTGGTTAAAGAAGACCCCTACATCGAGTAAGCCCTTGACCATGCCTCCTAAATGAGCGGCTGGTGCTCCAATGTCCAGCACAGCATCAATATTTCGTCCAAAGATCTCCAGATAATTCCGGGCCATACCTGCACCACCGGTCACTTCCCCCACCAGCAAGAAATTTTCCTTGCCGATAGACTCTGTATATTCCCGAATCGCCCCACAAAAGTGTCGAGAAGCTTCCCAGGGCACATGTTTGACGGTATCAATCCGAAACCCATCACAATCGCTGAGTGCAATCCAGTACTGATAGACTCGTATCACAGCCGACAATACATCGTTACGGTTCAGGTTGAGATCTTTGAGATCAAAGAAATCCCCCCGTCGGAACTCATTATCAGGATGCAGTGGATCTTCCCATGGTTCTGGATCCCATTTCCCAATCTGCCCAGCCCGCGTATACCATTCGCTATTTTGAAATTCTTGAGGCCAGACCCCATCTTCGAGACTCTGAATGGTGATGGTACTCTCCCCTGTAGCCGAACGCCAACTGTGGAAAGGGTAAGGCGGCTGGAATCGATAAGGAACTGTAGACTGAGGAGTTCCGTTGACCTCGTAGAACCAGTTATTCCCGGAGTGATTATAGATGATGTCGAGGAGGACATACATCTCTCGGTCATGCGCTGCATCCACCAGATTGCGCAAATCTTGCCGTGTGCCAAAACGGGGATCAATCTCCAGGAAATTCTGGATCCCATATCCATGATAGGTCTCCAGATCTGGTCGTTGACGCCATACCGGACCAATCCACAAGGTTGTAACCCCCAAATCCCGTAAATAATCTAGTTTGCTGGTAATCCCTTGCAGGGTACCCCCCTGAAATGTTTTGCCCGCCTCCATCCAGCCCGCTTTGTCTGTGTTCTTACATTGCTGGGGATGGCGATAGTCAAAAAGAGGCCGAAGCTCTTCCTGGCCATCACTAAACCGGTCGGGCAGGAGAAAATACAAAACCTGATCCCGCCAATCGCGCGGACTTGGGTAAACTCGTCCACGCGGCTGCAAGTCCGCGGAGAGCAGGGTTGTGGGAAGTGGCCGTTCAATGGCAACAGCCATGACTATGCTCCTCTATGCCGACTATACCTTCTCTGTTTTACCGGCCCAATTGTGGCATAGGATTTCAGGTTAATCAAGTAAAAAAGGAGGGATAAAATTACAGAAAGCTCAGGATGAGAGTGTAACAGGCACTTTATCCGGAGGGCTTGCAAAATGTTGCCGGGAGCGGGCCAAAGGCCTACGCTCCCGAGGAGGTTTAGACTATACCAAAGATCTCCCCTGCTTCTACTAGAAGGTGGGAGGACTATACGGTCAAGGTTTGAAAGCTCGAATTTTCACGCTGGAGACTCCTGGACGATACTCCACTTCCTCCAGAATCTCAACCGGATGAAATCCCGCCTTGCGGATTTTTTCGAGATAGAGATCTGCCTGGATTGCGCCACCAATACACCCTGTCCAGGATTCAATTGTACGAAGTTCTTCGGGTAATTCGCCTCGAAGCACGATATCTGAGACTTGCAATCTGCCACCGGACTTGAGGACACGAAAAGCTTCCCGAAACACTGCATCCTTATCTGGAGAGAGATTGATCACGCAGTTACTGATAATGACATCAATAGAGCCGTCTTCGATCGGCATAGCCTCCATTTCTCCTTGACGAAACTCGACGTTGGGTATACCGAGTTTTTGCTGGTTATCCTTTGCCTTAGCCAGCATTGCAGGGGTCATATCGAGGCCGATCACTTTTCCTGCTGGTCCAACCTTCTTCGCAGCAAGAAAACAGTCGAGTCCCGCTCCTGAGCCAAGATCCAGCACAGTCTCTCCCTCGCGTAAGGTATCTATGGCTAATGGATTGCCACAACCGGCAAACGACTCGGTGACAGAGGTCGGAAGATTTTCACCCAGGAGTGAAAGATCATAGCCATATTTTTCCGCGCGACTCGCACGTTCTTGCGGCTCTCCACAACAGGAGCTATCCAGCAAAGCTACCTGTGTATAGTGCTCTTTCACTGCTGCTTTGATGACACCTGGATTCTCAATTTGTTCTGAACCAGAATTACTTTGCGGGTTGCAACATTCGGGCATCGGTGTGTTCCTCCACAGGTTGGGCTGTAAAGAATGTTACAATCTCCTCCACAGCCGCAGGATCGATTAAGTAATAGACACTTTGTCCAACTTTCCGCCGCACTACAAGACCGGCATTAGCCAATTCTTTCAGGTGATGAGAGACTGTAGCCTGAGTAATCTGCAATCGAGCAACGATATCATTTACACTTAAACAATTGGCCGGGAGATGCTCTGGGAGAGCCTCTTCCGGATCAAGAAGGCAACACTTTTCCCGGAGGAGGGTAAAAATCAGCAAGCGGTGTTCATTGGCTAAGGCTTTAAAAACTTTGACTAGCTCAGTCATATCTCCTCACTCCTGGTCAAAATATAGAAATATTTCTATATTTCAAATAATACTCCCCTTTTCCCCTCCTGTCAAGAGTCTTGGCGCAAAGAATTTTTCTTCCCCTCGCCTGATCTGCACGCTCAACCGTGCAGCAGGAGAAGGAAATTTACAGGTTTTTCTGCCTCTCGACAAATCATATCGCTTCAGGTCTTGACAGGTGTCCCAAAATAGATAAAAGTATAGGTACCCTTTCAGACTAAAATGGTGAGTAATTCCCTCTTTTCTCCTTTCCCTTTTCTGGAGCGTAGCGCAGGGTTGCCCATTTGACCCCTCTCAGAGGGAGAAAAGGGATGATTTTCCTGCCTCTGCTCAAGAGGAGAAAAAGGAATGCACCAAAACAAGCCTGGCAGTCCTTAGAAGATTGTTTGGCATTAGATAGGGATGAGAAGAAAGAAAAATATCTCCCTGGTAAGACTAGTGCTTTGGAAAGTAAGTTACAATTAGTTGTCATGCTGAGCCGAAGGCGAAGAATCTCTGTTTTGAGATGCTTCGCTCCCCTCAGCATGACAGGTCAAAATTTTGTTTCCAAAGCATTAGCAGCATTTTTTTGAGTGGTCAACCCAGAGCAGAATACTACAAACAGGAGGATATACCTAGATTATGGTAGACTGGATTACGGTCAAACAATATGAAGATATTACCTATCACAAAGCAGAGGGTATGGCACGCATTGCCTTTAACCGGCCTGAGATACGGAATGCGTTTCGTCCCAAGACCATCGATGAGCTGATTGATGCCTTCACCGAGGCCTGGGATGATTCAAACATTGGGGTGGTACTGTTCACTGGAAACGGGCCGGCCAAAGATGGGAAATATGCCTTCTCTTCCGGTGGTGACCAGACTGTCCGTGGCGATGCGGGCTATGTCGGGGAAGATGGAGTGCCTCGACTCAATGTGTTACAACTCCAGCGCATTATTCGCTCCATGCCCAAACCGGTCATTGCCTTGGTAGCCGGCTACGCTATCGGTGGTGGGCATGTGCTGCATGTGGTCTGTGATCTGACCATTGCGGCGGAGAATGCGATCTTTGGACAAACCGGACCTAAGGTAGGGAGTTTTGATGGGGGGCTGGGCTCAAGCTATCTCGCCCGGATTGTTGGGCAGAAAAAGGCTCGCGAAATCTGGTATCTATGTCGGCAGTATACGGCCCGGGAAGCCGAAGCCATGGGGTTGGTGAACAAGGTTGTTCCCCTGGAAGAATTGGAAGCCGAAGGGGTGCGCTGGGCTCAAGAAATTCTCCAAAAAAGCCCCATTGCTATTCGTTGTCTGAAGTCTGCTTTTAATGCAGACTGTGATGGACAGATCGGCTTACAGGAGCTCGCAGGAAACGCAACCATGTTGTTCTACATGTCTCAGGAAGGCCAGGAGGGACGGAATGCCTATCTGGAGAAACGCCCACCCGAGTTTCGCAAATATCCCTGGCGCCCCTGAAGTGTCGCAGAGCCTCTCATACTAATACGCAGCACAAATCGGCTTTTGATCTCTCTTTTCTGGACAGAAGGACCTTTATGGCACGCTTACACAATGTCACGGAGACTCAGGCCTGGGTGATCGCGGCTCGTCCCAAAACCCTACCTGCAGCCATGGCCCCAGTGGTGGTCGGATCAGCTCTCGCTTATGCCGATGGAGCTTTTGCATTTTGGCCTGCGCTTGCTGCGTTGACAGGGGCATTGCTGCTTCAGATAGGTACCAACTTTGCCAATGATTATTTTGATTATCTGAAAGGGGTGGATACAGGAGATCGAAAAGGCCCTATCCGGGTAGCACAAAGCGGATTAATTCCTCTGTCACGTCTCCGGCTGGGCATTATCCTGACCTTTGGTTTAGCCCTGCTTATAGGAGTGTATCTCGTTAAGGTAGGGGGTTGGCCTATTGTGGTGATTGGGCTTGCTTCTATAGTGTCTGCTGTAACTTATACTGGTGGCCCCTATCCTTTCGGATCATATGGGCTGGGGGATGTATTTGTCTTTCTCTTTTTTGGGCTAGTTGCCGTGTGTGGCACTTACTATGTGCAAACCCTGACTATTACTCCTCTGGTCTTGATGGTCGCCATACCGATGGGGAGTCTTACGACGGCGATTCTGGTTGTCAATAACTTACGGGATATGGAGACCGATCGGCGGGCGGGAAAACATACCCTTGCTATTCTGCTCGGAGCTCAGGGTACACGCCTGGAATATCTCCTCCTTTTGGCCGCAGCGTACGCAATTCCCATCTGGATGTGGACTATGGGGGTAGTATCGGCCTGGATTTTGCTCCCCTGGTTATCACTTCCCCTTGCTGTATCGCTCATCCATCTCCTCTATACGGCTCCTTCTGGATCGCTTCTGAACGAAGCGCTGGCTCGAACCGCCAAACTGGATTTGCTTTTTAGTCTCTTATTTGCTGCAGGACTTATAATAGGATGATACAGAAGATGCGTGCTTGGCTCACTCATACCAGCCTGGTTCGCCCGAAAGGGATTGCCCTTATCCAGGGACACAGACAATGGCAATATGCGGAACTCCATCAGCTTGTTACAGAGATGGCCAGTCGACTCATCTGGGCTGGAGTAAAGCGTGGAGATCATGTGGCAGTGCTTATGCCGAATCGCCTGGAATATGTGTGCCTCATCCATGCCCTGATGCGCTTAGGAGCGGTGCTGGTTCCCCTGAACATCCGGCTTACCCCTCATGAACTCCGTTATCAAATCACACAAGCGGATTGCTCCTTTCTCCTCTGTGCCCAAGAGACAGAGCACCTGGCAATTGCTCTGCAAGGAACTGTCTCGCGTATCATATCAGTCGATCCCTCACCAGTCCTGGAAACCCTCCCGAATTTCCCGGTAGCGGATAGTGTCTTGACAGAAGGTGAACAGCTCGATCTCCACGCAGTGCAGGGAATTGTGTTTACTTCGGGGACCACAGGCCATCCCAAAGGAGTTCTCCTCACCTATCAGAATCATTTGATAAGCGCTATGGCCTCCGCTTTTCGCCTGGGTATGCTTCCGGAAGATCGCTGGCTTGCCTGTATGCCCCTGTATCATGTCGGTGGACTATCTATTATCCTCCGCTCCTGTCTCTACGGCACAACGGTCGTCTTACACCAGGGTTTTGAGGCAGAGGTGATCAATCAAATGCTCGATACCCACCAGATTACTCTCATCTCTCTCGTGCCGACTATGCTCTACAGGTTACTGGAAGCTCGAGAAGATCGGCCGTTTCCATCCAGTCTTCGCTGTGTCCTGCTGGGTGGAGCAATGGCTCCCCTCAAACTCTTGCACAAAAGCATTGCCCTGGGGATTCCAGTAGCGACCACCTATGGTCTGACCGAAACTGCCTCCCAGATAGCTACGGCCTCCCCGATGGAGGTCCGAGGGAAGGTGGGGAGTGTAGGGAAACCGCTGATGTTTTCGCAGGTCCGTATTGTGGGAGATCAGGGCCAGGAACAACCACCGGAGACAATAGGAGAGATCGTCGTGCGAGGCCCTACCGTGATGCAAGGTTATTACAAACAGCCAGAAGCCACAGCCGCTGTGCTTTGCCATGGAGAACTGTATACTGGGGACATGGGCTATATGGATAAAGATGGGGATTTGTGGGTTGTGCAACGCCGCTCTGATCTGATCGTCACTGGTGGAGAGAATGTCTATCCGACCGAGGTAGAGACTGTATTGCTCGCTCATCCGGCAGTGAAATCGGCTTGTGCGGTTGGAATAGAAGATGAGGAATGGGGACAACGTGTAGCGGCTGCCGTAGTTCTCGAAGAAAACGCTGTGCTGGGCGAACAAGAATTGATGGCCTTTTGTAAAGACCAGCTTGCCGCTTATAAACGCCCCCGTCTCCTTCGATTTGTCGAGACATTGCCCCAGACCGCCTCAGGGAAAGTGATTCGGGAAGCGGTGGTTGCTTTATTCTCTAAGTAGGGATGTGATAGTAGGGAATCGCTGAATATACTATTACTGCCACGTGATCGGGGCATTCTGAAGAGTGAAGCGACGAAGAATCTCGCCTGGCGACCACAAATTGCAGCTCCAAACGAGATTCTTTGTTCCTGCTGATCACTCAGAATAACAGAGAGAGTAAAGTCACATTAAAGTAATCTAAGCTTTTTAGATGCCCTTTAGGGAGAAGAAATATCGTTGTTACCGGGCCATTGGGGAGGGGAATTTGTAGTTGTAAGTAACGCTCTAACTATACAACGCTTCCCCCAGGCATAGACAATCCCATTTGTTAACATTGAACTCATAGCGAGTATTTCTCTCTTGTCATCCTGAATGTAGTGAGGGGTCTCTCATGAATTGTTCCCAAAACAGGAGATTCTTCGCTTCGCTCAGAATGACATTTTGGGATTTACTCGCTATGAGTTCATTAATAGTATCTCCACTCTCTCTTGAGCGAGTATTGGCTACTTACTCCTTAACCGCAACGCAAGCAGCGCGCATTTTCATCGCCAAAGATCTGTTGCTCATCACCTTCTGTTTTAGCAAAATCCAAGAGTATTCGCAAGGCTTTGGATTCATCAGGCAGGTGAAACTTTGTTGCGATCTCCTTGAGCCATTCATGTTGATCTTGCTCGATCTCTACGCTGATAGTGGTTTTGTTTTTCTCCATAGTAGCTCTCCTCCAGAAAGCCGGGCATTGAATTGAAAAGTGGACTCAGTATATTACTGACTGGCGAAAACCGTCAAGCAGTTTTCTGGAGACCTTCAGTAGGATGTGATACTGACTTACATAGTGGAAGTTGACTAAGTTCAAAAGACATGTTAACACTGAATAAATTGAGGGAAAGAATTGCTCTCAGGAATCAGATAGCAGGTGGTATTTTAAAAATCAATCCCTTTGTCTGACAGAGAATTGAAGGGGTGACCTTATGATCAAAAGACTCCGAGTGCGGAATTACTTAAGTCTCAAAGATATAGATTTGGAGCTTGGACAGCGAAATATACTTGTCGGACCGAATATGGCTGGAAAGAGTAATGTGATTGATTGCTTCAGGTTTTTAACTCATATGGCTAACTCTGGTCTCACGAAAGCCTTCCTCGATCGTGGAGGGTTTTCCGAAGTTCTCTGGAAGGGTGATAATGATAGTCGGATCTCCTTTCAATTAGTAGCCGAGGATAGAATATCAGAAAAGGATTCTGAGAAGACTTATAGGTATGAAATCTCTATTTTAGGAAGCTCTACTGGTGTGATCTCAGTTGAAAGAGAATATTTGGAAGTACAAACTGGGGATCGGATCTCAAAATTAATTGATCGTAGACATGGTCAGGGGGAGATTACGCATCAAGATGGTACCATTGCTTTTAGCCCACCTAGACCTGATCAATCAGCCCTAGAATTTTCTGTTCCAGGCTGGGAAGGAACGCTAGTGAAAAATCTTATGGCGAATTGGCGATTCTATCGTCTCCTTCCGGTGCTCATGAAACAGCAGGTGAATCTAGCCATAGGGCAAAATTTTCTGCTGGAAAATGGAGAGAATTTTTCTAGCTGGCTCATGACATTACAGACAAAATATCCTGAGGAATTTCGTCTGCTGAAGCAAGTGGTTATGGAGGTATTTCCTGATGTAATGCAAATTCTCGCCCCGCCAACCCAATATGCGACTACTTATGTTTTTACTCGAGAAAGGCACCTCAAACAACCGGTGACTATTTGGCGCATGTCAGATGGTGAATTAACTTTTATAGCCTTACTGTCACTGATTTTTGCTCCTGAAGAGCTCGGGGCTCCTCTCTACTGTGTAGAAGAACCAGAGAATCATCTCCATCCTCGCTTACTTGAAACCCTGGTGGAGCTGGTTATACAGAGACAGAATGAGCTTGGTTCGCAAGCAGCTCAGCTTATGGCCACTACTCATTCCCCCTACCTGGTAGACCGGTTTAGCCTTGATGATCTTATCGTTGTGGAAAAGAAAGATGGAGCAACACATTGCACGCGACCTGCTTCCAAAAGTCATCTCAGAGAGCTTTTGGAGAGGGAAGAACTCGGATTAGGAGCACTCTGGTATTCTGGAGCACTTAGTGAGAATTAATGCAAACCTTTGGATTAATCGTTGAAGGTGATTATGACGCAGCAGCACTCCAAGAATTCCTCCGCAGATGTGCTGGGGAGGATGCGGCTATTGTCTCTCGTCCATGTGGTTCAGGGGGTTCGCTTATAAATCGGTTTCGAGGCTTTCTCGAAGAATTTCGTTATGCTAAAGGTGGGGCACCTGTTGACAAAGCCTTTATTATGCGTGATGCTGATCAAAAAAATCCAGACGAACTGATCAAAAAAATGCAGTCTATGATTTTCAACCGAACCTATCCATTTCCTGTAAAATTTGTGATAATCGTTCGTGAACTAGAAACTTGGCTTCTTGCAGATAACGAGGCTATTATACGAATAGTGGCAGAATATTCTAACAGGAGAGCATCTAAGATTAGAATACAAGAAATTATCGGTACTCTCGAGGAAATTCAAGACCCAAAAACAAGACTGCAAAAAATACTCTCAGATGCCAAGATCGCTTATACAAGAAATTGCTAGAAAAATTGCTGCAGTGGCAAACATAGAGAGAGTAGCTTACCGTTGTCCAAGGTTTAGAGAATTCTGTCAAGCAATACAGGATTGCTAAATATCTTGACCATATCACCTCAGGAAGCTAGAGCCAGAATCAAAGCAGTCTGAAGCGCTGGTTGACAGAGAACTTTTTGGGAGAGGGCTTCAGCAGTATCTTATAGAGATCAATGAATTGTAAAATTTCTCTAACCTCATTGGTCGAATGAAAATCTAGAGACGGGGCAAACTGAGGCTACACAGAATGAAGCAGTTGTCTCCATCCTCATGTAGCCCAGTTTGAACTTGCACCCCCTGTTTGCTTACTTCCCGTCCCTCTATTTATCTAACCGGATATTCCAGGCCACCGGGGTAGGGGACTCGCGTACCCCTTTGACATAGTTACGGCGAGCGCGCCAAAAGGTCCATTCCCCTAGCGGTACATAAGAGACTTCCTGGAACATGAGCTTTTGCATCTCGGCGGCGAGTTCTTTCCGCTTGTCCTCCTCTGTAATCCGGGCCCATTGTTCTCGCATCGAATTCATCTTTTCACTACAATTCCATCCAAACCAAGCTCCCGCACATCCATCAAACCCTCTATTGACCACTGGATTAAACAAGAGATCAAAAGGCCAGGAGGTATGAAACAGATTCCATCCTCCTTCGGCTGGAGGTTTTTTCTCCGCCCGACGCGATACCAGAGTGCTCTAATCCATTGGTTGCAGATCGACGTTGATTCCAATTTTGGTCAAGAGCTGCTGAGTCACGAGGGTGAGTGCGTGAAGCTGAGCGATGTCCGTCGGATCCATCAATACGACCGGTCTACCATCATATCCGGCCTCTTGCAATAGTTGTTTTGCCTTCTCGAAGTTTTGTTGTACCAGGGCTTCAGAGCCTGCATCAGTGGCATAAGGGCTTCCACACATATAATAGGAAGGACAGGAGAATTTCTGATCGCCGGCTGCCGCCCGGAGGTACATTTCTTGATTGACCATCCAGAGAAGCGCTTGACGGGCTTTCTCATTATTAAAGGGAGGATGCAAATGATTGGGACGCATCCAACCTTGCCACCCGCGTGGATTATCCGTAAAAACGGTGAGGTTGGGGTTTTTTTCTAGCACCAGGATAAAATCGTGTGGAGGTAGCTCCCAATAGTCCACTTCTCCAGCTTCCAGTGCGGTACTGGCTGTTGCAGGATCTGGAATATAGACCCACTCTACACGATCCAGATAGACCCGTTTGCCTCCCGATCCATAGTTCGCTGGTTCTGGGCGCGGCACGTAGGCATCGTTTCGTACATACACGACTTTATGCCCCGGTTGCCATTCTTCTTTAACAAATTTGAATGGGCCAGAACCGATGGTCTCCTTAATCTGTTCCTCAGCCGGAGTTGCCGCAATGCGAGCAGGCATCACATAAGCGGGAAGATTTGCTTTGGAGAGGGCGTCCATGACCATACCAAAAGATTCCCGTAAGGTCAGACGAAAGGTTTTGGTATCGAGGGCTTCCACTTTTAGTACCCCTCTCTTCCCATACCTACCTGATTCAACACTGCCTAGTGTCTTTTGCAAAAAGGTCACAACATCTGCCATTCTGAGTGCCTATAAGGAGCAAAGAATCTCCTGAAAGAGAACAGAGCCTTTGCAAGCGAGGTGCTTCTCCTTCGGCTCAGCATGACCACTCATCAGCACTTCCTGAACAAAGCACTAGTGTCTGGTCAAGGTTACAATGGTGAGTTGTTCCCTCTTTTCACCCTCACCCTGGCCCTCTCCCCTCAAGGGAGAGGGGAGAAAAA